>Ga0326728_10012542_pt1 | contig 18773 bp, 11 predicted proteins | sample MB3enrmetagenome_FD_207602 | JGI IMG/M metagenome (GOLD analysis project Ga0326728, IMG submission 207602) | Lab enriched peat soil microbial communities from McLean, Ithaca, NY, United States - MB31MN | ecosystem: Environmental > Terrestrial > Soil > Wetlands > Peat | place: USA: New York... | reverse complement strand
GTTCGCCCGATAACGCCCTCGTCATGCGCGCTGGCTCTCCCACGGAAATGATGGGCGGCGTCACTTTGGAATCCATCAAGGTGATTCAGGATGCTCCGGGAATTGCCCGAGGCCCCAACGGCCCGCTCGTCACCCAGGAAGTTGTTGGGGTCATGCCCGTCCCCCTGATCAGCACGGGCACCGATGCCAATGTCCAGATTCGCGGCGTCTCCCCGAACGTTCTCGAAATCAGGAAGTTTGTAAAAATCGAACAAGGACGCATGTTCATCCCCGGCGTCTCCGAAATCGTTGTTGGCAAAAACGCCTCCAAAACCTACTCCGGTCTGACAGTCGGCAACAAAATCGACATGGCGGGTGGCCATTGGGAAGTGGTCGGTGTCTTTGACGCCGGCGGGTCCTCCTTTGACTCTGAGATTTGGTGCGATTCGCACGTCCTCAACGACATTCTCAAGCGGCCCAGCAACATCTTTCAGTCCGTTACCGTCCACCTGGCTTCGAAAGATTCTTTCAAGGCACTCAAGGATTCCCTGACTTCCGATCCTCGCCTCAACGTGGACGTCATCCGCGAAGTCGATTACTACGAAAAACAGTCCACCACGATGACCACACTCATTAAGTGGCTGGGGGGATTCGTGGCAGCAATCATGGCCGTTGGGGCCATCTTTGGCGCGCTGAACACCATGTATTCCGCTGTCTCCGAGCGCGGCCGCGAAATCGCCACCATGCGAGCCGTGGGCTTCAGCTCCTGGAACGTCATCCTGTCTTTTCTCTTTGAGGCCCTTTTGATCTCCATCGTAGGCGGAATTATCGGCTGTTTGGCGGTCTTGCCTCTCAACGGCTTGACCACCAGCACCATGAATTTTCAGACCTTTTCCAATCTTGCCTTCGCGTTTAAGATCACCTTCAAGCTATTGGGTATGGGCCTTCTCTTCGCCCTGGTCATGGGCGTCCTTGGCGGCTTGCTTCCAGCGGTTCGCGCCGCCATCCGCCCCGTCGCGGTTGCGCTTCGCGAACTCTAGCCCAGCGAAATTCTGCTGCTGGGGCAACCTGAACTTCTCACGTCAGCCCGCATTTCTCTGTGGCGATCCAGTTTGCTATTCCTCTGCCTCTCCATCGTCAGAACTCTTTCTCCTCAATCCGCCTTTTCCCCACCGTGTAATCTCCATACCGCACCCAGGTAGGCCGCACCAGGAAGTAGGTCAGGTCCTCCCACTTGTCGCGTCCCGTGCTGTCGGGATACTTCTTCGCGTAGATGATTTTGTACTTCTCCAATTCCGCCCCCTCCAGCTCCACAGCAATTCCCTCATATTGCACCGATATTTCCGACGAGCACCCAATCACCCACGCCACGCGCGGATTTTTCTTCAGGTTCGGGTATTTCCGGAAACTCCTCACCGTGTCGAAAATAATCTCCAGTTTCGGCGTCACCGCAAATCCCATCAATGCCGCTTCCGGCCTGCCATCCTCCGCCGCAGTGGCCAGCACCCCAAATTTCTCCCCCTCCAAAAACCGCAAAACCTCCGCGAGATCCATGGTCGTTTGCTCCCTTCTTTCCCTCGATTCGAGCGTAGTCTTCAATAGTGCCTGCATGGCGCGTATGGCCGCTGTGGGCGTCGTCACATCCGCAAAAAATCAAGGGCGCCCCGAATCCAGGGAGCGCCCCGACCTAGTTCGATCGATTGTCAGTTCCTTATAGCTTGCGGCTTCTAACTTTCGCTTAGAAAAGAAGCTACGGCACTCACCCGTTCGCGGCAGCGCTATTCGCCGCAGGCACATCCGTATCCGTGACCGTCGCGCCTGCCGCGCGATAGCGCACCACCAGCATGGTCAAATCGTCGGCCTGCCGCGCGCCACGCGCAAAGTTCTCCACCGATTCCAGCACGATCTTTTGAATTTCATCCAGCGGGAGGTCGATCTTTCCTTGCAGCACCCCGACCAGCCGCGGCACTCCATACAACTGTTCATCCGGGTCCATCGCTTCCGTCACACCGTCGCTGAAAAGGAACAGCGTGTCGTTCGGTTCTAGTTGCAGCGTCGCCGTCGCGAACTCCGCTTCCGGCACAAGCCCCACCGGGAGGGACCCTTCCGTGAAGGCCTCCTCGGCCCTTCCCTGGCGCATCAAGATTGGCGAAGGGTGCCCCGCATTGATGAACTCCAACTTCCCGGCTTCGTCGAGGATGCCAAAAAACATCGTCGCGTATCGCCCGACTTCTGCGTGGTCGCACAAGAACCGGTTCACGTGGTTGAACGTCCGCGCCGGGTCCGTCCCCAGCGTCATGCCGGAGAGGGCCCCTTGCAGCATGGTCGTCAGCAACGCTGCTCCCAGCCCTTTTCCGCTCACGTCCGCCAGAAGAAAAGCCGTCCGTTTTTCATCGAGGGGGAACACGTCGAAGTAATCTCCCCCGACGGACAAACAGGGAAAATTCACGCCGGAGACGGCCAGGTGCGGATAATCCTTGAAATTTTTCGGCAGCAAGGCCTGCTGAATGTCTCGCGCTATGTTGATCTCTTGTTCCAACCGTTGGCGTTCTCGTTCGCGTTCCACCAGCCGTGCGTTGTCCAGAATGCTTGCCGCGTCGGCCGCCAGTGCGTCCAGGATCTGCCGGTCCAGCTTGGTGAAGGCCGTCGGGCGTTTCGAGTCCAGATACAGCACGCCCAAGAAAACGCCCCGGCGCACATCCACACCCGTGCCTTCGCTCGCCGCGCGCGAAGTGGCATACAGCGGAATCACCACCACTGCCCGCAATCCTTGCGCCACGATGCTGGCCGCTGCCTGCAGGTTCATCTCCGCCTGCGCCAGATCTTCCGTGATCACCGGCGAGCCTTGCTTCATTGCCAACTGAATCGCCGTTTGGCTGGGCGTCATGCTCTCGGGAGGCAGCCGCTGTCCCCCGCTTCGACGCGCCAGCCGCACGCGCAAATTATCCGCGCGTCCCTCTTCCGCTTCTTCCAGCAGACCGCGGTCCGCATCCGTTACCGCGATGGCGTGATCAATCATCTTCGCCAGCACGGAATCCAGCGGCAATTGCGAGTGCAAAAGGGAAGTGGCTTCCAGGAGCATGTTCAACTTCCGCAAGCCCCCGCCCGTCGATTCCGAGCTGGTCATGTGGTCGATCCGCGTCAATAACTGCGGGATCGCTTCGGCGGAAGTCTCCGCCGCTGCCCGGAAAATAATCTGGTAGGAATCCTCAATCCCGAACGTGATCACGTCGCCGTCGTTCAACTGCCGGCTCTCCACCTTTTCCTGGTTGATGAACATCCCGCGCCTCTGCCCGCGGTCCTCCAGGTAGTACTGGTTTGCCTCCATGACGATCGCGGCACAGTTCCGCGAAATCCGGCGGTCCGTCAACTGCAAATGGTTGCCCGTCTCCGCGCCGCGTCCGATCAGAAATGGAGTTTGTGTTATGCGGACGTACTTCCGCGCACCGTCGGGCGAGATGACTTCCAGTACGGCCTCACTCTGGGCCAACGCTTCTGTCATGCTTTTCCCGTCCTGACCCCTCGGCTAGTGCCGTTCCAACTTGTTCCAACAAATCCCTTCGAGAATACTCTCTCCGTGTTCGCGTCACGTGTTTGGACCGTCATTTGCCCCAAATAGTTGGAATGGCGCTAGTCCGCGCATTGTAGCACGTGCCCGCCCACTTCGTCCCTCCGCTTCCTGTGGCATAGACACTCCTGCTTACCCTGCTTGCCCCGATCTTCGAGGGGAGCCGCGAAGGGTCTCTGCTCCTGGGTTCCTCTTCTCCGTGGTACTCTGCAGACCTTTGCGGGCGGCGTTTCCCCCCGTCTGGTCAAGGCATCTTTGCGTTGGATCTTTCTGGTGTGCTTGGTTCTCAGCCTTCGGCCTTTCCTGCCCGTGCCGCCAAACGCCTAGCCACGTAATCCTCCATGAATGCGTCAAACGCTTCATCCAGCTTCTGCGTTATCTCTCCTTTTCCCCCGTTTGCCATCGGCCGCCCCGCGATCTCCCGCACGCCAATCACATTGCGGTTTGTCGAGGTGATGAAGACCTCATCCGCGGCGTACAAATCCTCCATGCGCAAGGTCTGCTCGGTCACGCTGGTTCCCGCATCCGCGGCGATTTCCATCAGCACACCGCGCGTCACTCCTTCCAGGCATCCGGAACTCAGCGGCGGCGTCACCACCCTGTCCTTCCTCACCACGAAAATATTTGCGGCCGTGCACTCGCTTACCTCGCCACGCTCATTCAGCAACACCACCTCGTCAAACCCTTCCCGATGGGCCTCGGCCGAGGCCCACACGCTGTTCAGCCACGAAATCGTTTTCACTCCCGCGAGTGGCGAAGCCGCGTGCCGCCCTTGTTCGCGCACCGTCAGCCGCACGCTCTCCGGATGGTGCGGCAGGTCGGCGGTGGTTATCAGCAGGTCCACGTCGGGCATGTTCTCGTCGCTTTTCCAGCCACCCACCGTATTCCAAACCAGGTAGATCCGTGCGCACCCTTCCGTCACTTTGTTGGCTCGGAGCACCTCCTGCAAATGCACGCGCACCTTTGCGCCGGAATACGTCAGCGGCAGCCGCGTCAGCGCCGCATCTTTTTCCAGCCGCCGCCAGTGCCGCTCGTAGGCAAATGCTTCTCCCTGCGTGATACGCAGCGTGGTGAATAGCCCCCAACCGCAGATCAATCCTGCCTGCCCGGGCGACCAACGGACCTTTTCGATCCCCAGTAGCTCCTCATTATGAAAAACGTTGCGATGAATCACGCGCTCACCTGTCCCGATTGGGAATCTCTTGCCCCTGCTCAATTGTACCGAATTCACGTCGCCCTAGAATATTTCTCCTGCATCGCATGTCGTTTCGCGTAGGGGCGCAGCACCCGCCGAAGGCGGGCGCTCCAGGTCCGCACGATCTATCGATCTTGAGTCTGTGACAGTGGGATGGACTAAGGGGCGTCCGCCTGCCGGCCTTCCTGCGCTCCGTGACGCGAACTCCTTGACTTCATTCGCCGCCCCGCGATTCTTGGCTTGGCGTTCGCCTTCGAGTTGGAGTATCGTTTGACGAAATCATTCCGCAAATGAATTTCGTGTACTTCCGCCACTCGCGGACAACGGTTTCCATGCACGCTCAGAGGAATATTCCCCATGCTGGCCAGCTACCCTGATCTTCGCGGCAAAGTGGTTTTCATCACCGGGGGAGGGAATGGCATAGGCGGCGCCATGACGCGCGCTTTCGCCGAGCAAGGTTCGCTGGTGGCGTTTGTCGACATCGCCGAGGACGCGAGCACACGCCTCGCCGATCTCGTTCACCGCGAAACAGGCGCAAAGCCTTTGTGTCTCCCTTGCGATCTCCGGGACATCGCCGCTTTACAGAAGTCCATCCAGGAAGCCGCGGCGCGCCTCGGCGACATCGCTGTTCTTGTGAACAATGCCGGCAACGATGATCGCCACGCCATCGGCAGCGTCACCACGGCGTATTGGGACGACCGCATCGCCGTCAATCAGCGCCACATGTTCTTCGCCGCGCAGGAAGTGTTTCCCATCATGAAGCGGCGCGGCGGCGGCTCGATCATCAACCTCAGCTCGATCATTTGGAAGATCAAGCAGACCGATGCGCCTATCTACAGCATGAGCAAGGCTTCCATTCACGGCCTGACACGCGCCATCGCCCGCGATTTCGGCCACGCCGGCATTCGCGTGAACACCATTCTCCCCGGCGCCGTCTGGACCGAACGCCAGAAACAACTGTGGCTGAATCCTCAGATGGAACGCGACGTCATGGCCGGGCAATGTCTCCAGGCTCGCATCGAGCCGGAAGATGTCGCCCAGCTTGCGCTCTTCCTCGCCTCCGACGCCAGCCGTATGTGCACCGCTCAGGAATTCACCGTCGACGCCGGTTGGTCCTGATTCCCGCTCCAGATGGCCCTGCAGCGCTCAAAGGCTCTTTCCGCAGACATTACCATCCGAATTTTCCGCCCCAGTCGCCAGTTCGCTTGCCCGTGCCCAATGCACTTGCCGAATTCCCGCAAACATGCGACAAAGAATTGTTATGACCATACTCCTCGATAGTCCCACATCGAAGTTCAAGGCCCTGACTCGCCTGGTCGGTAATACCCCCCTCGTAAGCATCTACTTCCGCTATAAGGGCCGCGAACGCATTCTCTACGCCAAATCCGAAAACTTGAATCTCACCGGCAGCATCAAGGACCGCATGGCCCTGCGCATCCTGCAAAAAGCTTATGAAGAAGGAAAGATCGAAGCCGGCTTCACCATCGCCGAGGCCACCAGCGGCAACACCGGCATTTCCTTTGCGGCGCTCGGCCGCATCCTGGGCCACCCCGTCAAGATTTTCATGCCTGATTGGATGAGCCAGGAGCGGGTTCAGCTCATTCGCAGCTACGGCGCCGAAGTGGTTTCCGTCTCCGACGCGCAAGGAGGATTCCTCGGCTGCATCCGCATGTGTGAGGAGTTGGCTGCCTCCCGCAAGGACGTTTTCCTCCCCCGGCAGTTCTCCAACCCCGCGAATGTCGAAGCCCACGAAGAAACCACCGGCCCGGAGATCTGGTCGCAAATGGTTTCCGTGGCCAAAAGACCACAAGCGTTCGTCGCCGGCGTGGGCACCGGCGGCACGGTCATGGGAGTCGGCAAATTTCTAAAGGAGCGCGACTCCTCCATCCGCATTCATCCCGTCGAGCCCGCCGAATCGCCCACGCTATCCACCGGCTGCAAAGTCGGCAAACACCGCATCCAGGGCATCTCCGACGAATTCGTGCCCGAAATCATCAAACTCAACGAACTCGATGAGGTTATCGCCGTCCCCGACGGCGACGCCATCCTCATGGCGCAGAAGCTCGCTTTCGATCTCGGCTTGGCTGTAGGCATTTCTTCCGGTTGCAACTTCCTCGCCGCTTTGCGCGCCCAGAACAAAATCGCGCCGGATGCCGCCGTCGTCACCGTCTTCTGCGACGACAACAAAAAGTACCTGAGCACCGCGCTCATGCATGATGAGCCTGTGCGCGAAAACTACCTCACGCCGCACATCGAGCTGCTGGGCTTGGGAACGGTCGGTCGCGCCTGCGAGTTCTGCCACTAAATAGGCGTATTCCCTGGGTACCCGAAAGCTGCAAACCTTTAGGAGCAGGCCTGCTCCACCTGCTGGTGAGACAAAACCTGGGGTGTCTCCGTATCCTCATAGACTGCTGTTAAGGAGGATACAGCATGAGATTCATGTTTAACCGGCGTTTTCTCGCGATCTACTCGGGCGTCTTGACGGCAATCTTCGCCGTCACCATTCTCGGCGGCTTCGCCGGGCCCACCAGGAAAACGGCTTTCGACGAGATTTCCGTGCAACGCATCAACATCGTGGAGCCGGACGGCACTCTGCGCATGGTTCTGTCCGACAAATCGAGGGCTCCAGGCCTGATCATCAGGGGCAAAGAGTACCCGCACGAAGACCGCAAGACCGCAGGCGTGCTGTTCTTCAATGAGGAGGGCACCGAAAATGGCGGACTGATTTTCGGTGGGATGAAGGACAAGAACGGCAAGGTGGAGAGTTGGGGCCACTTGAGCTTCGATCAATACGAGCAGGACCAAGTGTTCTCGATCGACGCGGGAGAAGAGAATGGCCAGCGGAGGGCAGGACTGGCCATTTGGGATCGAGGAGATTACCCGATCAAGGACATCCTCGAAGCTTCAGAGCGTATCCAAAAGCTTCCTGAGGCACAGCAGGAAGCCGAATGGAACAAATTCGCGGCTTCCCATCCTGGCGATACGCAGAGGGCTTACCTGGGACGAGTGGGGGACCACTCCGTGGACTTGCGATTGATGGATAAGGATGGTCATGATCGCATCCGTCTTCGGATCAATCCCGACGGATCACCGGTCATCCAGTTCCTGGATGCCAGTGGGCAGGTGACAACGCAGCTCCCACCGGCCACAGACGGCCATTAGGTTAGTGGCAACGCGGCGCGGTTGCTGAGTGCGAGTGAGCGCAGTTCCCAAGCGACGTTCACAAGGAAGAGGCAGCATCACAAGGTTGCTAGAGAGCCCTATGAACACGCCAATCGGAATCTGCCGGACTCCCCAAAGGTCCCCATGGAGGAAGTTGGCGTAGGGCTAGCGGTTTTCACTTGGACGCACAAGCCGCCACCGTGAAGCCAATCAGCTTCTGCCGCAAGCCCGTGCGGCAAGCACTCCGCTACTCAGCTCAGCTTGCGCGCCTGATATCTTTCGCCGGGGCCTCCGAGTCTTCTTTTGGAATATACTCGCCGCCCGGGCCGCGCTCCCACGTCCGGTCGAGCACCTTCTCCGGATTCTGCCGCCGGAATGTCTCCGCGATGTAGCAATTCCAGCACACCGGCAGGTACGTCTCGAAAACCTCCGGCAATTTTTCCGGTGGCACTTCATTCCACTGCACGCACGTGTGATCCGGGGCCATCAACGCAGGGTGCCGGTCATGCCAGTGAATGTTGGCGAAGGGCTTCTGGCAGTACGCGCAGGACTTGCCCTTGTACCACTGGTCCACGATGTTCCAGACCAGGCACGCTGCCGGGTCCGCGTTCACTTGGGAGAGGCACTCCTGCCCGCAATTCTGGCGCTCCGGCCAGCGCGAGCATTGGTCCAACCGTACGTACGATTTGCCGAACAGGGCCTGGCGCGCCGCTTTGTTCGCATTCACGTGCACCGCAGCCGCCTTGTGTGTCTCCGGGCAGGTGATCACGCGCTCCCCGCCATACTTCACGTAGGTGCGCAGTGCCACGGTCAATCCGAAGACGACGGCTCCGACCGCCAGCACTATGATCGTCGCAAGAATCAGGTTGGAAAAAACCATGCCCGCCTCCTCCTCCCGGCCCCTCAATCGCGAATAGGCCAGGAACCCCCGTAGAGAGAAAGAGCATTACCGGGTCCAAATGGGCTAGTCGTTTTCTCTTTACCCGCGATCCTTGAAAGAAAAAGACTTACCTTGTGCGGCATCACAAGCCATCCAAGCGCTCCGGCCACCCTCAGGGGAATTCCACCCAGGCTTCCTGCGCCATCTCCCCAGCACCCGCGCGTGCCCCAATTCACTCCGGCTTGAATATCATCCCTTGGCTCGTTCGGCCGTTCATCAGGACCAGCAGGGGTTCCGCGAACCGCAGACGCCGCACGCAGCCGAGCTCTTCCAACGCCGGTTGGGCCGCCAGCCAGGCCCAATCCACCGAACCTTCCCCCAGGTCCGGATTCACCGTGAAATAGCCCACCTGAAACGCCGTCAAATTCTGGAAAAAGTGGCTGCCCTGCGATGGCGTCACTCGGAAATCCCGGAATCCTGCTTCCACAATCACCCGCGCGCCCGAGATTTCGTCCCATTCCACCGGAATCCCCAACCACGGTTCGTTCGAGCCCCATCGCCCCACGCCCACCAGCAGGTACGGCCGGTTCTCCTCGTTCAACTTCGCATTGAAGTACGACACCAGCCGCGCCACTTCGTGGCTCTGCCCGCGTTCAAACCGCTGCGAATCCACCACCACGATGTCCCGCAAATTCTCGATGCGCCCGTTGCCCAGCACCTTCGTGCTGTGCGCAATCACCCGCGAAGCATCCACATTGTCCATGCGCAGTTCTTCGCTCTCCTGCGAAAGCACCAGCGGGCGGATCTGCAAAAATCCAAACTCCGCAAGCTCGCCCGTTTGCTGCGGCAGGCGCACCGCAAACTCAATCTCCACGGGCTGCCCGAAGGCGTCCTCGCCATCCTTGAGTAGCTGGACCAAAAGTGGCGCCAGAGGGAATAACCCGTACTTAAGAACTGGCGCGAAGGTCACTACACGCATCCCCGGCCGGTGCAGTCCGTCGTTGATCCGGTCGTCGTCCTGCGAATACGTCGAACCCACTGCGTGCAATGTGCCGTCCGCCTCCGCCACATCCAGCGTGAAACGCACTTCGCGAAGTCCCGGCGGCGAGGTTTCCTGCTCCGCGTGGTCCAGCGAAAGTGCCCAGAAATCCTCTTGCGACTCGGAAAGCATGTCCTCCACGGTCGAGAACTGCACCAGATTCGCCGGATACCGCGGGCAGAACGAGAGGCACTTCCCGCCATCCACCACCGCGCGCCCCAGGCCCAGCGCCACCGCGGCGATGCCATCCTCAAAACGCATCGGCGGGACTGGATAAAAATTCCGCGAACGCGCCACGCCGGAAAAGTCCGGATAAAATCGCGGGCCGTGAAACGTTCCCACCACTTGCTGCAGGATCACCGCCATCTTTTCTTCTTCCAGGCGGAACGGCGTCGCCCGTACGTACGACTTAGCATGGCGGCTGAACGTGGACGCGTAGACCAGCTTCACCGCCTCCGTCAGATGCTGCAGCCGCAGGGAATCGTCGGCTTGCTGGTTCCCCAGCATGAACGTCTCGTACACTCCCGTGAACGGCTGGTACTGCGAATCTTCCAGCAAACTCGAGGAGCGTACCGCCAAGGGGTAGCGCGCTTCCGCAAGAAATGCCCGCAAATCCTCGGTGAGCGCCGCGGGAAGTGGCGCGTCCAGGAATCTCTGCTGAATCTCCGCGTCGTCGGCGGCATGGACCGCGAAATCGAGCAAATTATTCTCCGCAAGAAAGCGATCGAACGCATCCGTCGCCAGCACCGCGGCCGGTGGCACCCCCACGCGCACCTGCGGAAACCGCCGCGCCACTCTTCGCTTGTGCAGCATGTGCCGGATAAACGCCAGCCCGCGCGCCTTGCCCCCAAGCGAACCCGCGCCCATGCGCAGGAAATACGACCCGCCGGCCTTGAACGCCGCGGGCTTGAAGTCTCCGATCAGGATTTCGCTTTGCTCTCTCCGGTATTCCCCGATCGAGTCGATCAAGTTCTGCCGCAAGCCTTCAATCGTCTTGAAGTCGGAGACCTTGCGCGGCCTCAGTTTTTGCGATAGCGCAAACTCCGTCCGCGCCATCAGCCAGTGCGAAAAGTGGTTCCGTTGTCCGTGATACCCGATGCTGTCCGCCGGCACCGTGTGCAGCAGCGCCTCCAGTGAATTCAGATCCGTGGCGCGCGCTACTTCGCTGCGATCCGATGTGCGGAACACGAAATCGCCGAACGCAAATTGCCGAATTAACAGCCGCCGCAAATCCCGCAAGAAGGTCGGCGAGCGCTTGCGCAGGAAGGAAAACCCTTCCGCATGAGCCCGCGCCCGGAATTTCGTCCGGCTCGATTGCAGCACTACCGGCAAATCGGGCACGACGGCATGCACCCGCCGCGCCAACTCGAATCCCGCATCCGCGCTCAGCACGCCGCCATGCGGAAACTCGACGTCGGACACAATTCCCAGCAGGTGATCCTGATAGCGCAGCGCCAGTTCGTAGGCCTCCTCGAAATTCGAGGAAAGCAAGATCTTCGGCCGCGCCCGCATGCGCACCAGCTTGTGCGCCAGATTCAAGCCTTCCTGAATGACGCGATGCGTCTGCGTGATCAGCTCGGTATAAATCACCGGCAAAAACGCCGAGTAATACCGGATGTTGTCTTCCACCAGCAGCACCACCGGCACGCCCATCGTGGAGGTGTCGTGCTCCACGTTCCGCCGGTCCTCGACGCATTTCACGATGGCAATCAGCACGCGCGCGCTGCCCTGCCACAGGAAAATCCGCTCGATATCCGTCACCGGATTCCGCGCAATGAAATTCTTAATTTCACGGTAGTCGTAGGCCAGCACCACCACCGGCACATTCAATCCGGACACTTTGATTTCGTGCGCCAGTTGCGCCGCGTTCATCTCCCCCACCGCCAGGTTCGTCACGATGAGATTGAAGCGCCGCGGATCGGAACGCGCCAACGCCAGCGCTTCCGAGCAACTGGAGACGTGCGTGAGCCGCGGAATCTGTTGCAGGTGCAAGTCCAGCGATTCGCCGATGAGCAACTCGTTCAGCCGCCCGTCTTCCCGCAAGATGAACGAATCGTACAGGCTTGACACCAGCAGAATCTCCTGCACCCGGAAGGGCATCAGGTTGTCGAAGCCCTCCAGGAGCAGCTCCGCGTCCGGCAGTGGCTTGGGAAACTGGTCTCGGTTCATGAATGTTTCTGCCTGAATAGTAAAACGGCGGGGTGAAAAATTCACCCCGCCGTATGGTATCCGCTGAACGGGTCTTAGACCAGCCCCTGATCCAGCATGGAATCGGCTACCTTCAGGAATCCGGCGATATTCGCGCCAAAAACCAGGTTGCCCGGCATGCCGTACTTTTCGGCCGTCTCAAACGAATTCTTGTGGATGGCCTTCATGATATTGTGCAGCCGCTCGTCCACTTCCTCGCGTGTCCAGGAGAGCCGCATGCTGTTCTGGCTCATCTCCAGCCCCGAAGTCGCCACGCCGCCCGCGTTGGCGGCCTTGGCCGGCCCGTAGAGGATTTTCGCTTCCAGGAACAGCTTCGTGGCGTCCAGCGTGCTCGGCATGTTGGCGCCTTCCGCCACAAGCTTGCACCCGTTCATCACCAGCGTCGCCGCATCCTTGGCGTTGATTTCATTCTGTGTGGCGCTCGGGAAGGCGCAGTCCGCCTTGATGGCCCAGAGCGGGTTGAAATCCTTCGACGGGTCTACCGGCATATACTTTGCCGTCTTGAAGTGGTCCGCATACTCCTTGATGCGGCCGCGGCGCACATTCTTCAGTTCCAGAACCCACGCCAGCTTCTCGCGGTTGATCCCCTCGGGATCATGAATCACGCCATTGGAATCGGATATGGCGATGACCTTGGCTCCGAAGTCCAGCAGCTTTTCGATCGTGTATTGCGACACGTTGCCGCTTCCCGAGACCAGGCAGAGCTTGCCGTCCAGCTTTTCCTTGCGCGTCTTCAGCATTTCCGACGCAAAGTACACGCAGCCGTAGCCCGTCGCTTCCGGACGAATCAGCGAGCCGCCCCAGTTCAGCCCCTTGCCCGTCAGCACGCCGGTGAACTCGTTCTTCAGCCGCTTGTACTGCCCAAACAGGAAGCCGATTTCGCGCCCGCCGACTCCGATATCGCCGGCCGGCACGTCTGTGTCGGGGCCGATATGGCGGCACAGCTCGGTCATGAAGCTTTGGCAGAACCGCATCACCTCGTTGTCGCTCTTGCCCTTGGGATCAAAGTCTGAGCCTCCCTTGCCGCCGCCCATTGGCAGCGTCGTCAGGGAATTTTTCAGCACCTGCTCGAAGGCCAGGAATTTCAAGATGCCCAGGTTCACCGAAGGATGGAAGCGGAGTCCGCCCTTATACGGGCCGATGGCGCTGCTCATCTCAATGCGGAATCCGCGATTGACCTGGACGTTGCCCTGATCATCGACCCAGGGGACGCGAAACATGATCACGCGTTCCGGCTCGACCAGGCGCTCAAGGATGCGCGCTTTTTGGTATTCAGGGTGTTTCGAGAGGGCGGGACCTAAGGATTCGAGTACTTCCTGCACTGCCTGATGAAATTCGGGTTCGGCGGGATTCTTGGCTTTTACGCTAGTTAAAACGTTATTTACATAGTCCGCTGTTCCTTTGGTAGTCGCAGCGGATAGGGTAATGCCCATGAGTGTGTCCTCCTCATTGAATTTTGGTGCTCGGATGTCATGAGATAAGCGGTTCAAGGGCCGGCAATCGAGGCTGGCCGGAGAGCACTACTATTAAACTTGCTTATGAGCAGTAAAAGCTGTGATATATATCACACGCCTCGGTGTGTCCCGTACTGGCCCCTTTCCATCCTTGGCGCGACTGTCCCTATAGCGGAGGTGTGACCTATGTCCAGCAAAGCAGCGGATTTGGCCGGACCCGGTATTGGCAACTATGAGGATTTGGAGAAGATTCTTCCCCTGGACTATTCCAGTGCGCTTACCCGCAAGGAAACCCAGAAGGCGATCTTCGCCGTCAAACGCTTTATCGAGGACAACCTCTGTAAGGAGCTGAATCTGTTGATGGTAACGGTACCCCTGATCGTGGACATCAAAAGCGGTGTCAACGATATGCTGGACCGCGACGGCTCCCGTACCCCCATCCAGTTCCATATCCGCAACGATTACGACAAGCACCCCGTGGATGCCCAGATTGTTCAGGCTGCCACCAAGTGGAAGAGAGTGGCACTCAAGGAATTCGGCATGCGTCCGGGCGAAGGCCTGTGCACGGACATGCGCGCCGTCCGCAAGGACTATTTCCTCGACCACGACCATAGCGTCTACGTGGACCAGTGGGATTGGGAGCGCGCCATCACCTCCGAGCAGCGCAACCTCGATTTCCTGAAAGAGATCGTCGGCAAAATCTGGAAAGTGCTCGTCGAAGCCGAACTCTACGTCCAGGAACTCTTTCCCGAGCTCAAAGACGAAAAGTACCCCAACCTGCCGGAGAAGCTCACCTTCCTCCATGCCGAGGAACTCCTCCGAATATTCCCCAATCTCCCCAGGAAGAAGCGCGAAACCGCCATTCTCCAGCAGTACCCCGCGCTCTTTATCGTTGGCATCGGCTATCCCCTCGAGGACGGCTATCCGCACGAAATGCGTGCCGCCGATTACGACGACTGGGTCACCGAAACCAAAACCGTTGATGGCCGGCCCCTGCATGGCTTGAACGGCGACATCCTGGTCTGGAACCACGTTACACGGCGCCGCCACGAACTCAGCTCCATGGGCATTCGCGTGAATGCGGAAAGCTTGAAGAAGCAACTGGAGATGTCCCACCAGTTGGACTTCCTCAAATTCCCCTATCACCAGGCCATTCTGAAGAATGAAATCCCCCTGAGCATCGGCGGCGGCATCGGCCAGTCCCGCACCCTCATGCTCCTGCTCAGGAAAGCGCATCTCGGCGAAGTCACCGTAAGCGTGTGGCCCCAGATCCTCAAGGAGATCTGCGCCAAAAAGAACATCCACGTCCTCGAATAAGCGCGGCGTGGTCGATCGGGTTGCGTCACCGCCAGCGATTTGCAAGTGATTGCGCTGCCATGGCTCCGAAAAATAGCCGCGTGTCAGTTGGGGAGCTTGCCTGCCGTGAAGACGTAGATCAGGGGATCGCCCGAGTCGGGAATGGCGAAGATCACCGCTCCATTGGTCACAAGCGGAAAGTTTCCTCCATTTAGTCTGCCCGATCCGTCCGAACTGATGGCGATCCATCCAAGACTCGGCAGATTGGGAACCGCGCCGGTAGTTTTCTGCGTGGCGACAGATTGACCTGTGCCCGTGAACGAAAACGCGACGAGGGATGCTCCGTTGAGCCCGTCCACATCTTCTTGCGTGCTCGCGGCGTAATTACCGGTAATATTGGAGAGCACATAAGCAGGCGCGCTGGTGGATTGACGAACGACAACTCCGGAACTCGCCGCGCTGTCCGACCCAACCAGGAAACCAGCAATCTCATCGCTGGTCGGGCTGGCAGCGGTGAGATAGACCACCGGCGGCGTGGCTGTGAGCCCGTTAACGGAGACGCGTCCCGAAGCGGCCTCTACCGTGTAGCTGCCATTCGAGTACGGTGTGTTGGAGTAGGTTCCCGCATCGTTTATGTAAAGGATCGCCGTGGGAATCGCTCCAGCGCCGGTCGCGTTCAACGTGCCGATTTCCGCAAGATTTCCAATGTTGCCTCCGCTCACCTCGATCCCTTGTGACGTCAGCAAGTAGTAGCCGTTCAGTGCACCTGCCGCATGAGTCGCGCTTGAAGCCAGAGCACGCCCGGAAAGCAACGAGGCAGAGCCTGCCGTGATAGGCGAATCGGTCGAGAGTAGAATGAAATCCGATTCGTTCAGGATGTAGAACGCAAAGTCAAACGTGAGATTGCCGCCGCTAGTCGGAATGGTATAGGTGCCCGTCCCGCGGCCCGTGGTTGCGTCGATCGCGGAGTTCAGCGTTCCATTCCCTCCGGTCAGCTCGCCCGATGGCGTTCCCCCTGCATTCAGGTCTGCAGATCCCGCGGAAAGCGCGCCGGAAGAATTCGTAAAGGTTCCCGCAATGGCGGTGCGGAAATAACCGGTAGATTCTGCGGTCCATCCATCCACACCAAACGCAAAGTTGGGCTGCAGGGAAGTGAGAGAAAAGGCGCTCGGAACCTGCACGTGAATGAAACCCGAGGCGTTTGTACCGCCGCCTGTGTTGTCGGATTCAATGATTCTTCCCGTGTGATACAGCGTTCCATCAAATCCGCTCAGACTGAACGTGAACTGCACGCTGGAAACCGCGGAGGCCGCAGCGGCGCGTGCTATGCCGTTCTTCGCTCGAACAGCAGCGCCATGCGCAAAGTGGGGCGTCACTCCCGAGCGCTTTGCGCTGACTGCGCCCGCAACGGGACCGGAAAAGGCCAGCGACAAACAGCCCAGCGTGGACGACCCGAACGAATACGAACTCGCGCCCAGATCTACCTGCAACTGTTCGGGGCCGTTGCTCATTCCGTTGTAGTCCACGGTGGCATTCGTGATGCCGCCGCTGCCATTCGGCGTGAAGCTGCCGGCAATGTCGATGGGGTTGCCGCTTCCGTCGGTGCCCGTAACCAGGAACGCGTAAGGGGTCGTGGGCGTCAATGCGGCCTCGTTCCCGAGCGGTGTGCACGATGCGACTACCGGCGAGCTGATCGTCAAGGTCAGGCTTGCAGGGGCGGCCGTTGCGTGGGTGGAGTCGGTGACGGTGAAGACGTAGGGGCCGTAGGTGCCAGCCGTCGACGGCGTTCCCGCAATTAGTCCGGCGCTGGTGATGTTCGCGATGCCCGGCGGCAACACGGCACCGGAAGTTTCCGTCCAAGTATAAGGAGGAGTGCCGCCGCTGGCCGCGAGTGTGACCGAGTAGGGCGAGTTGACCATTCCTTGCGGCAACACGCTGGTGGCGATGGCAGGCGCGCTGTCCGTAACCGTAATACTCAGGCTTCCTGATGATGCGGTCGCACTCGGACTCGCCGAATCCGTCACCTCGAAAACGTAAGGGCCAAACGTGCCTGCGGTCTTCGGCGTTCCGTTAAAAATGCCGGAGCTTCCCAGTGACACGCCAGGCGGCATGGTGCCGCCCGAAGTTTGCGACCAGGTGTAGCCAGGGGTTCCTCCCGTGGCCGTGAGTGAGGCTACATAGGGCGTTCCGACGACGCCGTTCGGCAGAGAAGTGGTCGTGACCGCAAGGGCAGTGGAGGCGGCGTGGTGGCAGCCCGTCGTTTGGATGCAGGCGCACAGCACAGCAAGAATGAAGGCACAACGGTAGCCACCGCGCATGGAGTCTCCCCCGAATCTGAATTGGTCCGTGCCATTCTTCCGCTACTGCGGCGACTCGCGTTCCGGTTTTTCGCAATCGACAGCGCGATACGCGAAGCACTTCCCGCGTGCGGCACCCCTATAGAATACCGCCGTTCGGCCCAATAGGTATTACCAATGGACGGCGGAAAAGTTCCCCGCTCGTCCAGGCCGCCTGAAGCCTCCGATAACGCGCTTACCTGAGAGGTGAAGCACGGGGTAAGCAAGCTCTCAGGCAGCCGGGCTTATCGGGAATTACCCCATGCCTCTCGCATACACTTTCCGCCGGACACCCCGAGTGAGGTAAAGTGGTGTCATCGTGATCATCAACTTCGCGCGGCGCGCACATGACCATAACTGGGAAGTGGACCCCATTACGCGGTCTCTGCTCGACACCGATATTTATAAACTGCTGATGCTGCAGTTCATCTGGAAGCGCTTCCCCAAGACAACCGCTTCTTTTTCGCTCATCAATCGCTCCGTCAACGTACGCCTTGGCGATTTGATTGACGCCGATCAGCTTCGGGAACAGTTGGAGCAGACCAAGAAGCTGCGATTTCAAAAGTCCGAACTGATCTGGCTCGCGGGCAATACCTTTTATGGACGCCGCGGTATCTTTCAACCGGCTTTCCTGGAGTGGCTCGATCGCGATTTCCGGCTCTCGGATTACGAACTGTCGGTTCAAGACGGGCAGTTCTCCCTCTCCTTTCACGGCCTCTGGACAGCGACGACCATGTGGGAGATTTATGCGCTTTCGGCCATCAGCGAGTTGAAGACGCGCGCCAGCCTCAAGCGTCTGAGCGAACTCGAGCTGGATATTCTCTATGCCCGGGCCAAAACGAAACTCTGGGAAAAAATGGAGCGCTTGCGCGGCGTCCCCGGATTGAAAGTGAGCGACTTTGGCACGCGCCGCCGCCACAGCTTCTTATGGCAGGAGTATGTTGTGAAAGCCATACGCGACGTCCTCGGCAGCAGCTTTACCGGGACCTCGAATACCTATCTGGCCTATAAGCACGACTTGGAAGCGATCGGCACGAATGCGCACGAATTGCCCATGGCATTGGCAGCGATGGCCAGGGATGACGAAGAGCTGAAGACAGCGCAATACCGCTTGCTGGAGCTCTGGCAGCAGACCTATCACGGCGAGTTGCGCATTCTGCTTCCAGACACCTTTGGCACCACGCAGTTTCTCAACAACGCTCCGGATTGGGTGGCGGACTGGACGGGGCAGCGCGCCGACAGTAAAGATCCTTTCCTGGCAGGCGACGAATATATCGCGTGGCTTCAACAGAGAGGGCGCGATCCGCGGCAAAAACTTTTCATTGCCTCTGACGCCCTGGATGTGGATGCGATTTTGGGTTTGCATGCCTATTTTTCCGGGACGCTTCGCAATGGCGCTTCTCCCGCGGATTTTCGGCAAGCGAGCGACTTTCTTAACGAACGAAAATGGATTCCCGAACGCCGCATCCGCTTCAGCGCGGGATGGGGCACGTTGCTTACCAATGATTTTCGCAACTGCAATGCGCAAGGCAATGGCGACTTCGATCCCGTAAGCCTGGTGTGCAAGCTCAACGATGCCAATGGCAGGCCGGCAGTGAAACTTTCCGACAACTTTGAAAAAGCGCTGGGCCCCCGCGAAGAGGTGCAGCGCTATCA
>Ga0326728_10012541_pt1 | contig 18777 bp, 11 predicted proteins | sample MB3enrmetagenome_FD_207602 | JGI IMG/M metagenome (GOLD analysis project Ga0326728, IMG submission 207602) | Lab enriched peat soil microbial communities from McLean, Ithaca, NY, United States - MB31MN | ecosystem: Environmental > Terrestrial > Soil > Wetlands > Peat | place: USA: New York... | reverse complement strand
TGGACACCTCCACCTCCCACGGTTATATGAGTGCTTCCGCCCGTCCTCTCTTCAACTACGCGGCCAATTCCCAATCGTTGGCAAACGAAACGAACAGCCCGCTCCTCAAAAGTCAGATGATCGTCCATCCATCCTGCTTTGTGTTGTTTTCGGATGTTCGTTACCGTTCCGACGACATGCCCTTCAATCCGCTGGGTGATGCCAACCAAACTGATTTGGCCACGCCGCATTGCTATACGACCCGCTTTTCCGCCCGGCACGGTCAAGGTGGAGACATCACATTCTCTGATGGTCATGTGAGTTATTTCAAATACAACTATGTCGTGAACTCCGCAGGCAAGGACCCAGGCGATCCTGACATCAACTGGGATTGCAGCGGAATAACTGTGCAGTGACTTGGGCATTGGCCGCAGCCGTTTCCTTTTTTTATTACATGAAATTCATAGCCAAGCCCCTGTTGTATTCACGCGCGGTATTGTTTTCCCGCGCCATTGCCCTCGCCGCGATTTTGGCGCTGACCAGCACCGCCGCGCTGGCTGCGGATGCCGCGCTGAATTACCTCAAGGCGGGCCAGCCGGACGCCGCCGTGCTGCTCGCGCCGCCGCCGCTTCAAGATTCGCCCGAGGCATTGGCGGATTTGGATGAAGTGCGCGCCGTGTACCATGCCGCAGGCAGCAATGATCAGGCGGCGGCCTACTCGGAAAAAAGCTTTACCGTCTTCAATTTCGCCGAAGCCGCCGGGCCTTTCTTCGTGGAATCGAATCTGCCCACGACCGCCGCATTTTTTGAAAAGGTCCAGAAAGACGCGGAAACCGTCACGGACACAGGCAAGGATTTTTTCAGGCGTCCGCGCCCTTACTCCACCGATCCCAGCCTGGCCAACGGCAGGCTGGAAAAGAGTTTCAGCTATCCCAGCGGACACTCGACGGAATCCATGGTGCTGGCTCTGGTCCTGGCGGATTTGCTGCCGGAAAAGCACGACGCCATCATTGCCCATGCCCGCCAGATGGGCTGGCATCGCGTGCAAATTGCGCGGCATTACCCGACGGACATCTTCGCGGGCCGCACACTTGCGCTGGCCATTGTGCGCGAGCTGAAAAAGAGCCCCGATTTCCAACGCGACTTTGAAGCGGCCAAAGCGGAATTGGCAGCGGCGCAGGCGAAGTAGGTCGGCTGGAAAGCGGAAAGCGGGAAAGCGGGAAAGCGAAAACAAGCATCGGTGGGCGTGCCCGTGGGTTTCCCGCTTTCCGCTTTCCCGCTTTCCGCTTTTGCAGCAAATAGTGGTGGTTAAGGCGCCTTATCCGGCACCTTTTCGATCTTTTCGATTTCGATGCGCGAGGGGTCGTTGATGCCCAGTTGCAGCAGCACGGCATTGGTGTAAATGGCAAAATTGCTGGGCAGGGGAGGGGCGCCCAACAAACGGCGCTGGAGCATCAATTCCTTCAAGGCCATGGTATCCAGGGCCACCGGGTCGTGGCCAAACCATAGCTCGTTGCGGACGGTGGAAAATTGCAGGTAACCCTCGGGGCCGCCTTCGTATTGCGCCAACAGGGCGTCCGTAACGTACAGCGCCACGCGGTCGCCGATGAGCGGCAGCGCGTCAATTTCGGGCAGCGCCACGGCCAGACGGTCCGGGTGGTCCAAAAACCGCCGGATGTTGTCAACGCTGCCCAGCGAGAGGGAAAAGAAATGGCCGCAAATTCCGGCGGCATTTTCATTCATCAGCGGGGCCACAGAAATGATGCGGGTCATCTGCCGGCTGACCAGCTTGGAGATGAAGGATTTTTTGCCCACGCCGGAATCCTTGTTGGTGTTCCCAAATTCGACGTCGCCCCATACGAGCTGGCCGACCACGGGGGAGTCCGGCAGGTAAAATTGATTTGTGTCATAGCCGGCCTCCGCCGCGCCCGCCACGCGCACACCCAGGCTTTTGCCCAGGGCAAAAAACCCTGCGGTGCGCAGGTCCGCTTCGTGCCGGTCCCAGAGGATAATTTGATTGGTGTGAAGGCCCGCCGCGAACAGCCCGTGGACGATGGCCTGCACCACCGCCGGGCGCGTTCCGGCGACCGGCCCCGGCTCGGAAAACACCTTGATGCCCACGATGTCATTGGTTGCCACGAGGCTGCGCCAGGCATTGCTCACGCTGGTTTGGCCTGTGAAATACGTCAGGCCATGATTGAAAACCTCCTCGACCCGCGCGGCATCGGGCACATAGGCGTTTAACAGGTCGCCGCCCTGCGCCACGACAATGCGCACCGCCGAATTGGTCTCGTGCAGCGGAAAAATCTCCTGCGCCGGGGCGGAAATGACCGCCGCAGACCAGGCAATAATCATCCATGTAAATCGGGCGTTTCTTGACACTTGCAAGCGCTGATGATACCACCATCCCCGATGCTGGCCCAAATAAATTCCCTGCGCGGCGCAATTTTTATTTTTGCGCTGGCGCTGACGCTTTCCGGCTGCACCCCGGCCGGGCCGCGCGCCTTGTTGAAGGGCAAAAAGTGCCTGGACCGGGGGGACGTCGCCGCGGCGGTCACGCAATTGAAGCGGGCCACCACACTGATGGCCACCAACGCAAATGCCTGGAACTATCTCGGGGTGGCGCTGCATCGCGCGGGCCTGCCGGACGAAGCGGCCATTGCATACGAAAACGCCTTGAAGTTCGACCACGACCTGGTGGAGGCACACTACAACCTCGGCCTGCTGGAACTGGAACAAAGCCGGGCGGATTTGGCCAGAAATGAGTTGACCGCCTACACGTTGCGCCGGCCCAACGATGCGGCCGGCTGGCTGAAACTCGGTTTCGCCCAGTTGAAAAGCGGTGAAATTCTCCCGGCCGAGCGCAGCTTCAGCACCGTGCTTTCGCTCAAGACCGACGAGGCTGCGGCTTATAACGGCCTGGGCATGGCCCGCATTCAGGCCGGCAAATCGCGGGAGGCCGCCCAATTTTTTGCGGCGGCATTGCAGGCGCGACCGGATTTTGCGCCGGCTTTGCTCAATCTGGCCACGGTGAATCTTCAGTACTTCCACGACAGCAAGGCCGCTCTGGCGAACTACGAGGCCTATCTGGCGCTGAAACCGCGGCCCGCGGAGTATGACGAGGTCAAGGCGATCACCGCGGGCCTGGCCCAGAGCGACGTGGCGTCCACCGTCATGGCGCCGGCGGTTATTATCAGGACTTCCGCGCCGCCGTCCGTGCCGGAACCCAAGCCGAGGATTGTCATCACCGCCCCGCCGCATCCGGCTCCCACGCCCGCCGCCCGCATTCAACCGGACAATGCCGAACCCGGTCATGCGACGTCGCGATATGTGCCGGAAACAACACCCGCCACCTCGCCCGCTTATACTTATCATCCCGCACCCGCGCCGCCAGCCACGGAGCCCGTGCGCGTGACGCCCCTGCCGCAGAACGGGGCCGGGCCAAAAACCAACCACTTCATCCGCCCGCAAACCGTGGCGGCGGGAAAAGCCGCGAGCAATGTGGCTGCGGCGCAGGAGCCGTTGGAAGTGCCCATGCCCGATGAGGAACCGCCCAAGCATGGATTCTGGCACCGGTTGTTTGCCGGTGACAAGTCGGCCACCGTGGCCAAAGCGCCGTCGCATTTTGAGGAAAATGTAACACCCATTCCCGTCACCACGGAAGAAGACATGGCGGGAACCAAGCCGGAAGAAAAGCCAGCCGGACCGAAGCCGGAGCCGGCGCCCGCAATAAACCGGTACACTTACACAGCGCCCGCCAAACCCGCGCCCGGGGACCGCCAGGCAGCGGAGGGACTGTTCAACCAGGCGCGGAGGGCCGAGCAGGACGCAAACTGGGACGACGCCGAAGGGTTCTACAAGAACGCCGCCGATACCGATCCCTCATGGTTTGAGGCGCAGTACAACGCGGGCGTCATTGCCCATAGGCTGCACAATTACACCGTGGCCCTGCCGCGATACGAACTGGCGCTGGCCCTCCAGCCCGAATCGGTGGACGCGCGGTATAATTTTGCGCTCGCGCTCAAGTCCGCGGGTTATCCCCAGGACGCCGCCGATCAATTGCGGAAGATTCTGGCGGCCAACCCGGATGAAGTCCGGGCACATCTGGCCCTGGCCAATCTCTGCGCGCAATCTTTGCGCGAACCCGCCGAGGCGCGGCAGCATTACCTGCGCGTGCTGGAGTTGCAGCCGGACAATCCGCAGGCGCAGGACATACGGTACTGGCTTTCGGCGAACTCCAAGTGATCCGCAAAGTCGGATGCCTGCCACAGAGGCACAGCTCGGCGAAGCCGCAATAAGGTGGAGCGCCGGCTTGCAGCCGGCTTTTCGCGTTCGGTGGCCAAAAGCCGACTGCAAGTCGGCGCTCCGTTGCCGAAAAGCGGCTCCGTGTCCGGTTGATTCTAGCGGCGGGACGCCGTCCGAACTCGCAGGCGAGGACGCCTCCGCCACAATCCCGCTTAAATCTTGAGTTTCAGCGGTTTTCAGGCCACTGTTACCGGGGATGAATTCTACGCACGGATTCTGGCGCAAATGCCGTTTCGCGTTTCGTTGCGCCCGCTTCACCGTCTGGGCCGGCGTGCTGCTGCTGCTGGCCGCCATCGCCTGGGTCAACGTCGTGGGGCTGCCGCCTTTTCTCAAAACCCGCCTGGTCACCGCCATGCGCGAGCGCGGCGTGCAACTGGAGTTTTCCCGCATGAGGCTGCGCTTCATCCACGGCCTGGTCTGCGACAACGTCCGTGTGGGCGGTGTGCAGAGCGCGGGCGCGCCGGTGTTTTCCGCGCGCGAAGTCCAGGTGCGCATTGATTATCCCGCCCTGTTTCACGGGCGCGTGGAGGTGGACGGTTTGGTCCTGCATTATGGAAAATTCGTCGTGCCGGTGGACCCGGGAAATGCGCTTTCCGTCACCAACATCGAGGGCGCCCTGAGCATTTTGCCCGAGGACACATGGTCGCTGGACTATCTCCGCGCGGATTTCGACGGCACGACCATTTCTCTCGGCGGCGAAATTGTGCACGCGCCTGAATTCCGCAACTGGAAGATGTTCACTGCCCGCGCGCCGTCCGAGCAGGGCGGATTGCAATCCATCTTGCGCCAGTTTTCTGAAACGCTGAAGCGGGTCCATCTGGCAGGCAACCCGCAGATCAACGCCCGGCTTACCGGCGACGCCCGGGACGTGCATTCCCTCAAGCTGGCCGTCACCGCCCGCGCTCCCGCGGTTCGGACACCGGGTTTTGCCGTCAGCAACCTCGAGTTTGCCGCGCGCGTGACCGCGCCGACCAATGCGCCACTCTTCCTGGACCCTGCCTGGGGCTTTTGGACCAACTTGCAGCCGTTTCGGGTGGACTGGCTGGCCCGCAGCGCGGACGTGGAATGGGACAAGCTGGAGGCGAGCGCCTTGGACAGCAGGGGGAACTGGATGGCCCCGGAACTGAGCCTCAATCAGTTGGCCGTCCGTTTTGGCGATGGCACGTTGCAAGCCGCGGCAAAACTGGAGATCGGCTCGCGCGACGTGGATTTTGAAGTTCATTCGGCGGTTGATCCCCACGTTCTGGAAACGAAGCTGCCGGAACAGGCCCGCGGATGGCTGGCGCGCCTTGACTTTCCGCAGCCGCCGCGCTTGAACGTGGCCGGTTCCCTGGTTGTGCCGCCCTGGACAAACGGCCCGGACAAAGGCCGGTCTCAAAGCGTGACGGGCCTTAGGCTCCGCGGCGACGCCGCGCTCACCAATGCGCAGTGGGCTGGCGCGACGGTTTTGGAGTCCGGCTTCACCCATTTTACATTTGCCGACCGCTTGTTGACCGTGCCGGACCTCGAACTGGCGCAAGGGCGCACGTCGCTGGGCGTGACCTGTGAATTGAACGATTCAAACCATCTGTTTCGCTGCACCATCGGCGGGGATTTTGACCCGGCGAACGTCCGCCCTTTTCTGGAGAACAGCAACGAAGCCCACGCCTTTGATCTGCTCACCTTCAAGCAGCCGGTTTCCCTGGTGCTCGATGTCACTGGAAACGCGCATAAATTCTCAACTTTTTCGGCCACGGGCCGTGTCGTGGTGGCCGGCGTGGCCGTTCGCGGCCAGACCGTGGACCGCGTGGTCAGCTCGCTGTCCTATGCCAATCGCCGGCTGGAATTGTTTCAGCCGCAACTTTCCCGGGCTGATGGCGCGCAACATTTCACGGCGGAGAAGGTCGCCTGGGACCTGTCCGAGCGGACGCTGTACCTGCATCATGGCGTGGGAAATGTCGAGCCCATGGTGGTCGCGCGGGCCATCGGTCCAAAAACGGCGGAGGGGATGGCACCGTATCAATTCACGGCCATCCCGGAAGGCACGGTGGACGGCGCCGTTCCCTTCCGCATCAACCCTGACGGGAATTGGGAGCCCAGCGACGCCGACCTGTGGTTCGCCGTGGTCGGGACCGCGCCCTTTCGCTGGCGCCGTTTTGAAACCCCCGCCATTTCGGGCAATATTCATTGGCTTGGACGGTACCTGATTTTGACGAATGTCGTCGGGGAGTGTTACGGCGGCCCCGCCCGCGGATGGGGTGTTTTCGACCTTGATACGGTCGGCGAGGGCACGGATTTTTCCTTCTTCATGCAAGGGACCAACGTGGATTTTAACGCGATGGGCTGCGCCCTGTGGTCGCCCACCAACCGGTTGCGCGGCGCTCTTTCCGGCAATGTCACGGTCACCCGCGCCAACTCGGACGACTGGCGGACCTGGGACGGTTACGGCCAGATGCAACTGCGCAACGGCCTCTTGTGGGACGCGCCCATTTTTGGCCTGGTGTCCTCGGTCATCAACACCCTTGTGCCCGGCCTCGACCTGGGCAACATTCGCGGCACCGATGCCATCGGGCGCTTCACCATGACGAATGGCGTCATCTATACCGATTCCTTCCAAATCCGGTCGCTGACCATGCGGCTGGACTATGTGGGCACGGTGAATTTGGACAAGGACGTGGAGGCGCGCGTCCGGGCGCAGCTCTTGCGCAACACTCCTGTCGTGGGTTCCCTGTTCAGCATGATTTTGTCTCCGGTGAGCAAGATTCTCGAATGCCAGATTACGGGCACCCTGGACCAGCCGAAGATTGTCCCCATCTACATCCCCTTCACGCAAATGCTCAAAGCGCCGCTCTATCCCTTTCGCGCCCTGGGAAAAATGTTCACCCCGGCGCAGACCAACAGCCCGCCGGAATAGGGCGCCTATCGAAACACCGCGCGGTAGTACCGCTGGGGAAAATTAGTCGCCAAAGTATCCGTGAAGCTCATCGTTCCGGACGGGCCGGTGAGGTTGGTGAAAACTGGGAACCAGTTTGTGGCCGGCGCGGTTAAATTCGTGGCGGCTTCAATCGTCCAGGTGCTGTTGGGCGGGGCGGTGAGCGTGAATTGAATGGCGTTCGCGGAGGTTTTTGGCCCGGGTGCCGCTGACAATTGCGGAGAGGGCGGCATGGCCACCAACACCAGAAAGTTGGTGAGGGTGCTCAACAATTCGCTGTCCGTCACCTGGACGAAAATATAATTTTCGCCGGGCGCCTGCGAGGCGGTGGGCGTCCACCGTAGCACTCCGGTTTGCGGCAGGCTGGAGGTGTCCAGATTGGTCGGCCCCACGGCGGCGAAGGTGAAGGTGTCGCCGGGATAAACGCCGGTGGCGGTGTTGGTGACGGTCAGCAACTGGCCGGCATAAATCAACAGCGTGGGAGGCACGGTTAAAACCGGCGGCTGGGGCGGCAAAACCTGCACCAGAAAGCTGTTGCTGACGCCCAGCCCCGAAAAGCCGTCAAACGCGGTGACTAGGTTTGTGTAAGTCGCCGGTGCCAGGCTGGTCTTGGTCGCCCAAACCAGGATTCCGAGGTTCGTGAAATTCAATTCGTTCAATCCCGCCGGCGGGTTGGTCAAACTGGAGAGGAGCGAATAGGTGAACGTGTCATTGGTGCCGAAAACGCTGGCGGCAATGTTGGTGACGGTCAAGGTCTGGCCGGCGTAAATGACCTGGTTGGGCGGAACGGCCAGCGTGGGTGGCGGCGGTGTGTTCGTTACGATGGTCAGGACGAAACTGTTGGTGGCGCTCAATTCCGTGAAATTGTCCAACACAGTGACCTTATTGGTATAACTTCCCGCCGTCAGGTTGGTCTTGGTTGCCCAGGTCAGGACGCCATAGTTTGTCAGCCCGGAAACATTGAGGCCCGCCGCCGGCAAAGACAGGCCCGAAAGCAGCGCAAAGGTGAAAGTGCTGTTGGTGCCATAGACGCTGGTGGCGGTGTTGGTGACGGTCAAGGTCTGGCCGGCATAAATCTTCTGGGTGGGAGGAACGATCAGCGTGGGCGGCGGCGGGTTGGAGACCGTAATCGTAAAATTGGTGGAGGCGATCAGCAGCGAGACGCTGTCCGTCACCGTGACCTTGTTTGTATAGGTTCCCGCCGTCAGGTTGGTCCTGGTCTGCCAAGTCAGGACAAAGGGGTTGGTGACCTCCAATTCGGTCAACCCCGCCGCTGAATTTGTGAGAGTGGAGAGCAGCGCAAAGGTGAAAGTGCTGTTGGTGCCATAGACGCTGGTGGCGGTGTTGGTGACAGTCAGGGTTTGGCCGGCGTAAATTTTCTGGGCCGGGGGGACCGCCAGTGCGGGCGGCGGCGCGTTGGAGACCGTAATCGTAAAGCTGTTGGTGGCGTTCCGTTGCGACACGCTTTCCAACACCGCGACTTTATTCGTGTATTTCCCCACCGGCAGGCTGGTCCAGTTCAAGATGAACCCGTCGCCCAGTGTCAATGCGCTGAAACCGACCGAATTGGTCGGACCGGCGAGCAGCCGGAACGTATAGACGCTGACAGGGTCGTAAACGCTGCTGGCCGTGTTGGTGACGGTCAAAGGCTGTCCCACATAAATCATCTGATTGGCCGGCGCCAGCAAGGTGGGCGGCGGCGGATTGGATACCACCACCACAAAACCGTTGGTGGCGGTCAACCCCGATGATTCGTCGGTCAGGACAACCTTGTTCGTATAGCTTTTTGCCGCCAAATTGGTCAGGGTGTTCCACGTGAACACGCCATCGTCTGTCGGATTCAAAAGCAGTCCCGCCGCCGAATTGGTCAGGCCCGACAACAGCGCAAACGAGAAAGTATCGTCGGGGGAGTACACATTGGTGCCATAATTAGTGACGGTCAGCGTCTGGCCGGCAAAAATCATCTGGGTTGGCGGAACCGTCAGGACCGGTATCCCTTGGTTAATCACAGTTACCAGAAAGCTGTTGGTGACAACGTATGACGTGAATTGCGGCCCGCTGTTGTCGGTTGCCTGGACGATGAAGGTGTTGGTGCTGGACGGCTGGTTGGAACTGGTCTGCCAGGTGAGCACCCCCCCTTGCGGTGTTATCGAGGCGTTCGTCGGTCCCGACAGCAGCTTGAACGTATAAGTGGCATTGGGCAGGTAAGTGTTGGCGGCGTAATTGGTAACGATCAGTTCCTGCCCGGCATAAATCACCTGATTCGTTGGAACAATCAGATTCGGCGCGGCGACTAGGTTGATGTCGTCCACATACCAGCCCGGGGCCGTGGCGAGGCCGCCCGAGCCAAAGTGAAACGCCAACTGCACGGTCTGGTTGGTGAAAGCGCCCAAGTCCACGGAAACCGGTTGCCACCCGCCGCTGGTGCCGTTTTGATAGGTGGGGGAAATCTGGGTCCAACTGGCGGTGGTGGTGGTGACGGTGATGTTGGTTACATAGGCAGTGTTGGTGCTGGCGGCAAAGTATCCGACCGGGGTGTCCAATCCGTTGCCCAAGGCCGAATCCCAGGTCATGCCGTTCCACTGAAGGAAATTGGTCGGATTGGCGGATTCCGGAATGGGGCGAACGGTGGCAACATAGTCAACCTGCCCGTTGCCAATGAGGGAGAACGGCGCGTTTCCGGCTTCGAAATAGTATCCTGAAATGCCCGAGCCTTCATAGTTGCCGTCGAACACGTTACCGAGGGCCTTGTTCTGGCTGTTGGTCCAGGCGCCGATGACCGGGTTCCAGTAGAAGTTGGTGTCGGTGTAGCCGGGAAGCTGCGCTCCGGAAAAATAGTAGATATTTGTATTAAAAGCGCCGGCTGAGTTCGTGGTGACAGTGACGTTGGTCACGCTGGTGGTGCTGGTGAAGCCATTGTTGACTTCCACAAAAAAGAGCGCGTCACTGCCCAGGCTGTACCATTGCCAGAACCGCAACTGCGGACTGTTGGCGGGCACCTGAAACGGCGGGCTGACCAGTTGCGAGTTCGCGTAGTTGGGAAAATTGCCGGCCAGCACTGTGGCCGCGCAGTTGGTGCCCGTGTGCGCGGCCCCGGGCCCGCTCGTCGGCTTGCCGACCTGCCATGTGCCCATGGTCACGGACCAGTCGCCCTGGCCCTGCTCGAAGCTTTCCGGAAAATTCAGGACCGGCGCCCCGGTGAACACCCCCACGTCGTCCACATACCAGCCCAGGCCGTTGCCAGAGGGGCCGCCATAGAAGTGAAAGGCAATCTGGATGTTCTGCCCGGCATAGGCGCTTAAATCAAAATCGGGCCGCGACCAGACGGCGCTTGAGGGGGTGCCGGCGTAAGAATAAGTCGGAGAGATCTGGTTCCAGTCGGTGCCATTGGTGCTGATTTCCACAAAGCCAATGGCGTTGGCCAGGCTAAACCAATGCCAGAAGCGCAGGCGCGGATACTGGTCCGCGGAGGGCACGGTCAGAAAGGTTTGACCGTTGTAGTTGACGCAGATCAGACGGGAATCCTCGTCGGTCCCGTAATTTTGCGTGTTGGCGCAGTGGGATCCGGAATAGGTGCGAAGCGTTGGGCCGGCCGTCGGCGCGGAAATGCGCCAGGCGCCGCCAAGGGACCAGTGGCTGGCGGCGTTGGTTTCAAAGTTGTCAAACCACACCGGCGTCTCGGCCCGCGCCGGGCCGGCGGCCAGCCACAGGAGCGGCCACAACCACGCAAAGAGGATTCCAACCCGGTTCATATTGCCCTAACTGCAAGGGTTCCCGTTCACTGTGGTGAATTGGTTGACCGATTCAATTCCATCATTTTTTTGGCCAGCGCGTCCATGGCCTTTTGCTGCGCGGTGGCCGTATCTTCCGGCGCCTGGGTGGCCGGCGCGGCTGGCTCCGTTGGCGCGGTTGGATTTTCGCCCATGGGGTGGATCGCCTGCGGCACGGGGAGGGCTTTTTCGGGCCCGCCGTAGGGATTTATCAGCGCATTGGTGCCGCCCGCCGGTCCGGCCGGTCCTTTGAGCACGTTTGTGTCCGTGTTGGACAGCGGCTCGAAGAAGCCCTCGTAATTGCCGCTGTGCTTGAATTCCTGTTGCTCGCGTTTGCGCTGCGCATCAATGAGTGTCCGCTCATAAGCGCCCTCCTGGGCGGCGGCCTCCGAGACTCCCGGCAGACGCTGTTCCTCGATGCGCGTATGTTCGGCGGCCATCTTGGGCGTGTCCAGGACAGTGGGCCGCATCAAGACAATCAGTTCCTCGCGGTCTTTGCTGTCACTGCGCTGCTTGAACAAATTGCCCAGAATCGGAATGTCCTCCAGGAAGGGAACGCCCGACTCGGTATGGCTCTTGTCCGATTTGATGAAACCGCCGAGCATGACGGTGTCCAGGTTGCGGACGGCAATTTCGGTGTTGAGCGTGCGCTTGATGGTGTTGGGCACGTTGCCGACATTCTCGATGGCGGTATAGCCGTTGAGGTCGTCAATTTCCTGCTGGATGTCCATGACCACCAGGCCTTCCGGGTTGATGAAGGGCGTGACGTCCAGTTCCACACCCACCGAGAGCTGGGCGTAGTTGTTGCCGCTATAGCCTCCGTAGCCGCCGTAGGAGGTGCCGGTCACATAAGGCACCGTGTTGCCCACGAAAAATTGCGCCGGCTTGGCCTGCGAGGTTTGGATGCGCGGACGCTGGATGATGTTCGCGTGATTGTCGGATTCCGCCGCATTTACCGCCAGGTCCCAGTTCGGCCCGATGTTGGCGAAATAACTGACGCCCGAGGGCAGGCCGTTGCCAAAGTTCCCGTTGGTGCCAATGGAAGAACTGATGGCGCTGGAGATCGAGGAAACAACCGAGTTCGTGCCAATGGTCGTGTAATTGGTGGCGAAGTTCCGCATGAAGCTGACGAAGGGGGTGGTGCTGTTGACCATGCCGCCACCGCCCATGATGCTGCCGCTCTGGTTCAACGAGGCCGGGTTTTGCGCCGCGGAAACGCCGAAGTTAAAGGTGTTTCCCAAGGTCACGTCCATGATGACAGCCTCGATGAGCACCTGCGCCAGCGGCACATCCAGCTTGGCAATGATGCCCTTGATGACGTCCATGTCCTGGCGCGTGGCATAAATCAGCAGCGAACTGCTGCTCTCGTTGGGAATGATCTTGGTCTCGCCAAACAATTGAATCTCCTGTTTGTTTCCCGCGCCGCCACCACCGCCGCCGGTGCCGGAGATGATGTTCTGCAAGCGCTGCTGAAAGGTCGTGCCGCCGCTGGGCGTGCCGTTGGGGGTCGCGCGTCCGCCCAGAGTGTTGCCAGAAGAGCCGTTCTGCTGGTAGGGATTGTTGCCAAACGCGCCGCCGCCGGTGCCGCCGGCGCCACCGAAGCCGGTGCCGCCCATGCTGGAAAGTCCGCTGCTGCGGTTGCCGAACCCGCTGATCTGGCCGGTCTGCGGCGCGCTGCCGATGCTCACGGTGGCCCCGCCGCCGCCGCCCAAGGCGTTCAGCGCGCTGGCAATGTCATCCACCTTGGCGTAACGGATGGGAATCACTTCCGAGATGTATTCGGCCGGCACGTCAACGTCCACCATTTCGATCATTTCCATCATGCGCTTGACGTTTTCGGCATAATCGCGAATGACCAAAATGCCGTTGCCATCCAGGGGCACAATGGAATTCAGTTTGGCGAAGGGCGTGATGACCTGCACCATTTCGCTGGGCTTGACGTATTTCAACTGCACCACCCGCGTCAGGTACGATCCCAGCGCGGGGATATTGGTGGACCCGTTGCGTTCTATCTCCTCGCCGGCGCCGGCGGCCTGGTCCGAGGGCACCACTTTCACAAACTTATCGCCGATGTTGATGAGCGAAACGCCATTCATGGCCAGAACCGCCTGTAGCGCTTCAATGGCCTCGGTTTTGGTCAGCGGCGTCTGTGTCTTCAAGATGACCTGCGCCTGCGGCAGCGCGGCGCGCAGCAACGTGCGGTTGACCAGCTTCGCATAAATGTCCAGCACCTGGCTGATTTCCACGCCTTCAAAGTCAATCAGGCCGGGCGCAATCATTTCTTCGGGCTGGGCCGCGAAGGCTGACGATGCCGAATAGGAGGTGGAGAGCGGCGCGCCGCCGGGGGTTCCCGGTGCTCCCGGCGCTCCCGGAGCCCCCGGCGCCCCCGGCACCCCCGGAAGTGCCCCCGCTCCAGGCATCTGGCCCGGGGCGCCGGGAGCGGTCGGCTGATAACGCGGCGGCATCGTGGGCACACCGTTGGTCATGCCGTAACGTGGCAGGCGCCGCTGAAAAGGGCTCGCGGGTTGGGCCCGCAGATCGAGGGCCATAAAGACCAGCATTATTACAAAGAATGTTCGTTTCATTGTGCCTTTGCAGTTGCGTTTTTTGCTCCGTTTGCCGTTGGATTCTTCTGATAGCTTGCCACCAGCCGGATTTCGGCGGTCAGACGCTGGCGCGGCGGATCCGGTTGCAGTGTGAGGTCGCGCACCCGGATCATCGAGGAGCCCGAGCCGAGCTTGTACAGGAAGTCCACCAGGTTCTTTTCCTCCGCCAGGACATTGATGTTCTGGACCTGCTCCACAAAAAACAGGTCGTTGGTGCTCGTCATCGTGCGGGAGGTGTTTTGTAGTTGAACGCCGCTTTGCGCCGATTGCATCTGGATGGTGCGGATGAAACTGACGCCCTGGTCCTCCAGGGCCACAAACTCGCCCTCGCTCTCATAAGCTTTCAATTTTATCTGCAACGCGGGAATCTCCGCCACGGCGTCCTGGTAGTGTTTCAACTTCACCTGGGCGGACTCGAAGCGGTCCCGATACCTGCCCCAGTCGGAAAAGTGGGGCCAGACAAACGCCCAGTTCAGCACGATGACCAGCATGACGGCCACGCCCACCACCATGCGGCGTTCCAGCGGGCGCAGTTGGGCGAAGTATTTTTTCATTGCGGTTGTTCCTCGCCGTGCATGAGCTGCAATGTGAAATTCCACGCCACCGTGTTGGCTTGCTGGCGGTAGGTGAGCGCGTCGCCGCTGTCGGGATTGGGATTGAAAAAGGGCTGTCCGTTTTTCTTCGCCTTTCGCAGCGTATCGTAAAAATCAATCAACACCTGGGTGTCGGCCGCGTCCACCTGGCCGTTGAGCGTCAGTTTGTTGCCGTCCACGAAACTGGAACGCTGCAGGGTGAGGGCGGCGGGCAGTTCCCGCGCCACGAGTTCCCAGCAGTCCAGCGCGGCGAATTTCAATTGTGAGCGCTCCTGCAATACCGCCAGACGCGCCTTAAGCTGGATGGCGTTGGTGTATTGGTCGCTGATTTGGGCGACCTGGCCCTCGACCTTGTTCGCCTTAAAACCTTCCCATTGCGCCGCACAGAGATAGATGACCACGCAAACCGCATAAACCGCCCCGGCGCAACCCAGGCCGTGCAGCCACAAACGGTCAACGAACTGCTCGTGGTAGCGTTCGGCAAAATCCGGCGGTTGCAGCGCGGCTTTGGATTCCGCCGTCGCCGCGCGCCGCGCCGAGCGGGCCGCCAAGTCCGCCAAAGCCGGAGGCGCGGTGGTCTCCACCGGTTCGTTCAAGCCCGCGCGCAGAAGTTGTTCCCATTCGCTGGCATTGACCGGGTCGGCCACCAGATGCCACCTGGGCTGCGGTGTCAGCCAGCCTTCCACTTCGCCGGCCATCGCCAACAAGGACAACTGCGTCTTCAGGTCCCCGGCGCGGTCGCCTCCCGGCGGGATTGTCACAAAACTCAAATTGCGCCAGGCCCCGCCAAACCACCAGCCCACCAAGGCGGCGTTTTGCATTCCGAGCGTGATCGGGAAAATCCAGACACTGTCGCCCGTTGGCGCCACGGCCTCGAGCTGGTCCAGCATGGGCACCTCGAGTTGATCGGCCAAAAAGCCGTCCCGCTCCAGGCGTCCCAGAAATTCCTCCACCGCCGTCCGCTGCGCAATCACGACTATGACCGATTGCAGGCTTTCCACCGTGCCATCGGCCTTGGCCGCGCCCTGATGCGTGCCCGACACATGCATGGTCCAGACGATTTGCGTGACGGGAATGGGCGAAAGCTTCTCCAGCTGGAGTTCCACCATCGAGAAAGTTTCCTCGGCGTTGGCGGCGGGAAGCTCCACCATGCGCAGAAAAACGGTCTCCGAAGGGAGCCAGGCCACGTTCAGCCTGGGCTGGACCAACGACATCCAGCTTTTGCCCACCAAATTGCCCGGCAGCGCCTCCGCATGGGGGATGCGATGCTCCCGGTTGAGGACAAACCCCTTGCCTTTCGCGTCGAACTGCCAAAGCCGTTTGGCATCGGGCGCGATATACAAAATGTTGCAGGAACTCCAGCGTGCCATTAAAAATTGGGGTGCTTAACACATGGACTGGCGGCGGGCAATAATCCGGGCGGCAGGGAAATGTTCATTGGGGGGGCTTGATCTGGGCGTCGCCTTCGATCATTGAACCCATGTGTTCCTCGATCTGGGTCACGCGCAGGACCTCTTCAATGGTGGTGACGCCGGCTTTCACCTTGTTCCAGCCGTCCGTGCGCAAGGTGCGCATGCCGGTTTCCATGGCCCGCGCCGCGATGGTCGTGGCTGGCGCGCGGTTCATGATGAGCGGCCGCAGCGCTTCGGTGACCAGCAGCAGCTCATAAATTCCCTTGCGGCCCTGGTATCCCAGTTGCCGGCAGTCCTCGCAGCCCGCGCCGCGCCAAACCTTGGCCGTGGCAATGTCCGCTTCCGGAAACCCGATCCTTTGCAGATATTCCCGGTCCACATGCTGTTCGGTTTTGCAATGCGGACAAATCGTGCGGATGAGGCGCTGGGCCATGACCGCTTCCACGGACGACGCCACCAGGAACGGCTCGATGCCCATGTCAATCAAGCGCGTGAACGCGCTGGGCGCGTCATTGGTGTGCAGCGTGCTGAACACCAAATGCCCGGTCAGCGACGCGCGGATGGCGATTTCCGCCGTTTCCGTGTCGCGAATTTCCCCCACCATCACCACGTTGGGGTCCTGGCGCAGAATATGCCGCAGGCCCATGGCAAAGGTCAGCCCGATGTCCGAGCGCACCGCAATCTGGTTGATCCCCTTCAACTCATATTCCACCGGCTCCTCAATGGTGATGATGCGCTTGTGGATGGAATTGATGGCGCTCAAAAAGGCGTAGAGCGACGTGGATTTGCCCGAGCCGGTGGGTCCCGTCACCAGAAAAATGCCGTGGGGCTTGATGATGATGTCCCGGATGGCCGCCTCTTCCATGGGCGAAAAGCCGAGCTTGTCCAGCGACAAAAAGATTTTGCCGCGCGTCAACAGGCGCAGTGACACGCTTTCGCCATAAACCGTCGGCACGGTGGAAACGCGGATGTCAATTTCCTCGCCCTTGATGCGCACGTTGATGCGCCCGTCCTGCGGCAGGCGTTTTTCCGAAATGTTCATGCCGCTCATCACCTTGATGCGGGAGATGATGGCGGACTGGAACCGCTTCAGTTGCGGCGGCAGCGGAATGAGATGCAAAATGCCGTCAATGCGGTTGCGGATGCGCAGTTCGTCCTCCTGCGGCTCGAAATGAATGTCCGTCGCGCGGTTCTTGAACGCTTCCCAGATGATCTGGTTGACGAACTTGATGACGCTGGCCTCCTGGTCGCCCTCGGTGATTTCCTTGTCCGTGGGCAATTCCAGGTCCATCGTATCGCCCTCGCCCATTTCATCGAGGGTTTCGGCGCCGACGCCGTAGTATTTCTTGAGCGCCTTTTCGATTTCGAGCTTGGTGGCCAGCGCAAAGGACACCGGGATTTTGGCGTCAAAACGCACCGCGCTCATCATGGCCGCGTCAAAGGGGTCGCTGGTGGCCACCTGGAGGGTGCCATTGTTGATGGCCACGGGCATGACCGTGTATTGGAAGGCGATTTTGGTGGAAAGTTTGGCGCGAACCTCGTCCTCGATGGTCAGCTTGCCCAGGTCCATGAAAGGCCAGGCCAGGGTCGTGGCCAGCCGCTGAATGAAAACCTCCTCGGCCACGCCGCGCTCGCGGGCGATGTAACTCAACAACGGTTCGGTCGAACCGGCGTCCGCAGCCGCCCGCCAGGTGCGGCGCCAGTCATCAAACTGGGCCGGCGGGGCGTCTGCCACCGTGGCGACCACATGTTTTACGGAGTTAAAGGCCATCAGGTTCCGGTCTAACAACCAGAGCCGGTAAAAGTTGCAGATTATTTGACGATTTACAACTTAAACCGCTTCATTCTCTTTACCCGGCGGCCAAAATGGGTTAGTTGTTTTGCCATGAAAGACATCAAGAATTATTCCATCCCGTATGTCATCGAGCGGGACAACCGCGGCAATGAACGCGCGTTCGACCTTTACTCCCGGCTGCTGGTGGACCGCATCATTTTTATCGGCACCCCCATAGACGACCAAGTTTCCAACGTGGTGGTGGCCCAGCTTTTGTTCATGCAGATGACCGATCCCAAGAAAGACATCCACATTTACATCAACTCGCCTGGAGGCAGCGTGACGTCCGGCCTGGCCATTTACGACACCATGCAATACCTGACCTGCGACGTGAACACCTACTGCGTGGGCCAGGCGGCCAGCATGGGCGCGGTGCTGTTGTGCGCGGGCACCAAGGGCAAACGCTTCGCCCTGCCCAATTCAAACATCATGATCCACCAGGTCCTGGGCGGCGCGGAAGGCCAGGCGAGCGACGTGGAAATCCGCGTCAAACACATGCTCAAGCTCAAGAACACGCTCAATTCGATTCTCTCCAAGCACACCGGCCAGAGCATCGGGCAGGTGGAAAAGGACTGCGACCGCGATAACTTCATGAGCGCCCAGGAAGCCTGCAAATACGGGCTGGTGGACATGGTCGTGCAATCGCGGAAAGAGATTCCGGGGGCGGACGTTGTGAGCGCTGAAAAAGCGTGAGGGCAGGGCGGGGCCTCACCGCCGCGACACGCACGGATGGCCCTTGATGTAAAAGCGCAGGAGCCGTTTGGCCCAGTGTTTGGCGTAGTCCACGCCAATGCGGGGCCGCTTGATGATGACGATTTTTTCTGACGTTTCGGGCGCGGCAATGAAAAAGTTGTCACTGAGCAGATCATGTCCGTTCAAGCGGCGGTCAATGCCCAGGGCGCGGCAAAGCAACGCCGGCCCGCAAGTGCGGCCTTCGACGTTTTTTACCGGTTCCACGGCGCGCAACAACACGGCGGAAGCGTGGCCCTCGCGTTCCGTCACCACATTCATGCAATCGTGCAGGCCATAGATGAAATAAACGTAGGCATGGCCGGGCGGGCCGAACATCACACGGGTGCGGGCCGTCAAACCCTTTGAGGAATGCGCCGCCAGGTCATGCCCGCCCAGATAGGCCTCCACTTCCACGATCTTTCCCACCCGCTCCACGCCTGCGGAACGATGGACGAGGAGTTTGCCGAGCAGTTCGCGGGCAACCGTCACGGTGTCGCGATCATAAAAGCTGCGCGGGAGTTTGGCGGCGCGGTGGTCCCGCCCGTATGTTTCATCGGTCGTCTGCAAGCGTTTCTTTCAATGGGAAGCCGGCGAGGGAGCCGCCCGTGTCCTGAGGCTGCCTCAATTAGCGGTTT
>Ga0326728_10012540_pt1 | contig 18779 bp, 17 predicted proteins | sample MB3enrmetagenome_FD_207602 | JGI IMG/M metagenome (GOLD analysis project Ga0326728, IMG submission 207602) | Lab enriched peat soil microbial communities from McLean, Ithaca, NY, United States - MB31MN | ecosystem: Environmental > Terrestrial > Soil > Wetlands > Peat | place: USA: New York... | reverse complement strand
CGCCGGCAAAGAGCGCCTGGACGCTATCCAGGACAACGCGCTTGGCTTTGATCGTATTTACGGCGTGGGCCAAACGGACGAACAGGCCATCGAGGTTGTATTCGCCGGCCTCGGTAATCTGGCTTCGTTCAATGAGAACGTAATCGATCCACAGTTTCTTGCGCCTGGTAAGGTTGCGCAAATCAAATCCCAGGGATGCGACATTGGCCGCCAGCTTCTCCTCGGTTTCCTCGAAGTTCATGCATACGCCGGGCTCGCCGTATTTGACTGCGCCATGGACAAGAAACTCCATGGCCAGCAGGCTCTTGCCGCATCCCGCTTTGCCGCACACCAGCGAGACACGGCCTTTGGGCAGGCCTCCGCCTGTGAGTTCATCCAGTCCCGGGATTCCCGTCGGGGACTTGGCAAGCGAGGGACGAGCAGCTTTGGGCTTGGGCTGGGAACGGGGCATACCATGACTCCTGAGATTCAGATTGGTTCGGCTTGGGCGTCAACCGCAGCCGTATCCCGGTATCGCGATTCATTCTACGCCAACATCTTACCGCGCAATTCCTCGTTTGCGAACATCAGGCATCTCGGCACATGTTGGTGGTCAGCCAGGTAATTTGTACGGCAGAGAGTGTTCGTGTAGCGCTCTATTGCTCAGACACGCGCAATGCGAGCGGGTAAAGTGAGGAGTGTAAGGGCAGATCAATGATGGACCCGCTCGAGTAACGGGAATTCATGCACTCACTCAACCCCTTATGTAGGCTGCTGCTGCCGGGTAGTTCTTAACGGCATCAGAGCATCCCACCCTGACCAAGGGAACCGCAGACACCTAAAGGGGGTCTCACATGCATGGAATCAAGATTCTATTCGGTACGACGGCACTGCTCGCCGGCCTGGCCCTGGCGCCAGCGGCTCAGGCACAAGTCTACGTCAACATTGGTGTTCCGCCGGTCTGTGCGTACGGCTACTACGACTATGCGCCATACGCCTGCTCGCCCTATGGCTATTACGGACCGGGGTACTTCTACAACGGCATCTTCCTGGGCATGGGCCCATGGGCCGGTTGGGGCTACGGCCACGGCTGGGGCAGCCATCGGTTCAGTGATGGTGGCGGCGGAAGCTATCGCGGCGGCGGCGGCGAGGCAGCCAATCGCAGCAATTATGCACACGGCGGCGGACAGCCTCGCGGCAACGCGGCGGCTTCTCGTTCCAACGGGGCGCGTCCCAGCGCCGGTCATGCAACAGCGGTGCGCACCAGTGCTCCGCGCGCAACACAATCGCGCGCACCGGCATCGCACGCAGCTCCTAGCGGCGGCGGATCTCACGGTGGTGGCGGCGGTGGCGGACATCAAGGCGGCGGTGGTGGACACGGAGGCGACAAAAAGTAATCACCTGTAGCTGCTGGATCGGAAAGCAGTTTGCACAACAAGCGGCGGAGCATACCAGCTCCGCCGCTTTTCGTTGGTGAAGGCACTTCCGGGCGCGTCGTGCGCAGATGCGCGCAGTGGGGCGGGTGGCGTGCTCTCCCACCCTTTTCCGCAAAAAGCACGGAAACGGATGGGGCACGGGACGGTTCCTCTTCAAGCGGTCAGAGAGTTACAGAACCTGTGTGCCTGTTTCACGGAGCAGGATTTCGCCTGATCCTGCGTGCAGCATCGGAGACTTGACGGCGCTGGACAACCTGTCGGTCATGACCTGAAAGTGATAACCCATCACGGCCAGGGTCATGGCCGGGCCAACGCAATGGCGATAGCGCGCGGCTACGGTCAGCAAAAACTTCCAGTAGCTCCACCGCTGGCGGCCGAAGACCCCCTGGCGAACGATCGAAGTGACAAAAGCACGCGCATTGTCGCGGGTCAGCCATTGCTGCCCGGCCTTTCGCTCACCATGTTTTCGTTCGCTGGGCCGCGCCTGGGTTCGGCTCAGGTAGAGCTTGACGCGTTCATAGTAGGCCTCGCAGCTGTAAATCCTCTTCATCACCTCGCGGTAGCCCTCCACCAGCCTTGCCGCGTCCATACGGGGCAGAAAGTTCGGCCGATCGCAAAACGTGTTGTCGCCGTCACCCGAGTCCACAATCCTGCCCTCCTGCTGCAAGCGCCGGAAGAGCTGCGTTCCCGGCATGGCCTGCAACAGCCCCACCATGGCAATGGGAATTCCGCTTTTCTGGATGAACTCCACCATGCGGTCGAAGATGTCTTCCTTATCGGTGTCGAAGCCCAGGATGAAGCCGCCCATCACCTGCATCCCGTAGCTCTGGATCTTGGCCACGCTCTCCAGCAAACTCCGCCGTGTATTCTGCAGCTTGTTGCTGGCAATGAGCCCCGATTCATCGGGAGTTTCGATGCCCAGGAAGACCGAGATGAATCCGGCGTCTTTCATCAACTGCATCAGCTCCGAGTCGTCGGCAAGGTTCAATGAGGCTTCGGTGATGAAATCGAATCCTGCTGCCACCTGCGTGCGCCACTCGACGAGCGCCCGCAGCAGTTCCTTGGCTTGCTCCTTGTTGCCGATGAAGTTGTCGTCGACGATAAACACTGACTCGCGCCAGCCCGCCGCGCGCAACTGGTCCAGCTCGCGCAGAACCTGCGCCACCGCTTTCGTCCGCGGGCGCCGCCCGTAGATCGCAATAATGTCGCAGAACTCGCAGTTAAACGGGCAGCCGCGCGAGTATTGCACTGTCATTGTCGAGTACCGCCGCATCTTGATCAGGCTCACGTCGGGCAGCGGGCTTGAGGTCATCTCCGGCCGTTCCGCGGCCTGGTACACGGGCCGCGCCGTCCCCTCTTCCAGCTCCCGCGCCAGGCCGGCAATCAGGCTCTCCGCCTCGCCAATCACCACGTGGTCCGCCTTCAGCTCGGCCGCCGGTATGCTGCTGGCGATGGGCCCGCCTACTACGGTGCGCAGGCCGCGCGCACGGCAACGCTCCACGATGGCCAGCAGGGACTCGCTCTGAATGTGCATTCCGCTCAACAGAACCACGTCCGCCCACTTCAGGTCGCGGTCGCGCAAGGTTTCCACGTTCGTGTCCACCAGCCGCTTCTTCCAGGCGCCAGGAAGCAGCGCCGCCACCGTCATCAGCCCCAGCGGAGGCTGCGCCGCACGCTTGCCCAAGAACTTGAGCGCGTGCTTGAAGCTCCAAAAGGTCTCGGGGAATTCAGGGTAGATCAGCAGAGCATTCATCGGCCATCTTTCAAAGAAAGGAGGGCGCCGCGCGCACGAATCCGCAGAAGGGGGTGCTGCAGTAGGTTGCAGCGCATCGCGAACAAGCGCGGTTACGCTCTGGCGCACTCCTCCGGAGATAGATTCTCCTACCTGGCCGGCGAAAAACTGTATAAAAGAGATCACTTCCCAGGGAAAGATCAAATCCACAGGCTTGCGACCTCTTGGCTACCGTTGACGACTAACATTCCCGAGGTTCAGGCCGTTTTATAAAACGGCGCGGCGTCCGGAGAACAGGTTAAATAACAGGAGGATCAACGCAACCACGAGCAGAAGATGGATCAGGCCACCGGCTATGTGAAAGCTGAAGCCGAGAACCCACAAAACAAGAAGAACGACGAAAATTGTCCAAAGCATATGCACTCCTTCTCCGCATTGCGAGCGCCCGAGACCGGAGATCCGGCTCGGACGCACCCAACGCATTCACAAACAACGGTTACTTCGAAGCAATGGCCTGCGCCCTTGCGTCTCTGACTGCATCGATGAACCGGTTGGCCGATGCCGGTGTGGCCACTTCGCCGCGCAGAACGCGGTGTGTGGTGACGTCAGGCCCGTAGTATGCATCCATGGAGCTATCGTCGCGGCGAACATCGGCGCCGGTCAGAGTCAGTCCGGCAAATGCGCCTTTGGCGCGCGAGTAGGTCAGGACTTCGGTATTCAGCTTCCAGTCGGTATCGGCTGTGGCATGGCGCCCCACCGGTCCCGCTGCCGCGGAGGCGTCAGCTCCAAGCTGGAACTTGGCGTCTTCCAACCGCTGCATGCCTCTGTCGCCCTGGAAGATCATGACCAGATCCACGCCTTCGACGCCGATCTGCAATCCCCAGCTTCCGCCGGTGATGGCAAAGAACGCCGGTGCGCTCCATCCGTTTGCGGTCCGGCAGGTGGCTATGCCCTTGCCGTTCTCCCCGCCAAACACAAGACCGGCCTTGATCATGTGGGGAACGATGGCAATGCACTGTGCGTGCTCCAGCACTTCTTCCGGAATGCCTTTATCCGGCGCGGACATGATCTGGTGCAGCACCAACGTTGCATTGTCCAGCCGGTTCTGCACTTCTTCGCGAGTTTCCGCCCAAGCGGCGCTAGCCACACCCAGGCTGAATAATGCCACTAACGTCATAAATCTTTTCACTGATTTCACCTTTTTCTACCCATGCGCTGTGTCAATTTCTTTCCGTGCACTGAGGCGCACAAGGTAACTTCACTTTAGAGTTTGTTGAAAGCCAATGTCTGAGCAAAAGGACTCTCTCGATGGAGGCCGGCCCATTTATCGATGCCGGTGGGGATGCCTTATGCAGGACTGCGCAATCTCGCAAGCACGTGCCGCGACAATCCGGCAGACCCCTCCGCAGTTCTCCTGGCGCCAGGAATTGCGAGAATTTCGAATGCCGGAGGCCGCGAGCATCTTGAAAATAATCGAAAAAAGTGAGCAAAATTGAACAGATTGCTCCGGCCCGCCTGGTACAATCTTGTGCTAAACTCCCGCTGGGAGTGTGCAGCCAAGCGAGTGCTGTGGATGTTTATTTGAATGAGCGGTTTGCGGGGCCAGGGCCCCCGATTCTGGTTGCTTACGCCAGGCTGGCCGCGCATGGTAGGCGGATTAAGCGTGACGGGTTCTCGCTCTTTCCGCAAAGGCCTGTACAACCGCTGCAACTGTAAGGAGGCTTGCCGGGTGGTTGAGCTCGATAAATCGTCCTTTGATGTCGCAGCCTTTCTTATGAGCGCCGGGCTGGGGCGAAGAATCGTCCAACTGAAGCCCAAGGAGGCCTTTTTTTCGCAGGGAGACCCGGCAGATTCGATTTTCTATCTTCAAACGGGTCGGGCAAAAGTGACGGTGGTTTCGAGGGTGGGCAAGGAAGCTACGATCACGCTTCTGTCGGCTGGGGATTTTATTGGAGAAGAGTCGCTTGCGGCGCCGGCTGAGCTTCGCCTGGCGACGGCCACCGCCATTAGCGCCTGCACCGCGCTCAAGATTACGCGGGAAGAGATGATCCGCGTGATGCACGAGGAGCATGACTTCTCCGACCTGTTCCTGAAGTTTCTGCTGGCTCGCAGCATGCGCATCCAGGCCGATCTTGTCGATCAGCTTTTCAACTCCAGTGAAAAGCGGCTGGCCAGGATTCTCCTCTTGATGGCGGAGTTTGGCCAACCGGGCGAGCCGGAGCCGTTGATTCCCAAAATCTCGCAAGAGACCTTGGCGGAGATGGTCGGCACCACCCGCTCCAGGGTCAGCTTCTTCATGAACCGTTTTCGCAAACTTGGTTTTGTCGAATATGATGGCCGCATCCGTGTCCACAAGTCGCTATTGAACGTGGTCTTGCACGATCAACTGCCCGACGACAACGCTGAAAAACCGCCTCTTTCCGGCCTCCCGACGGACTAAATCCAAGCTAGTCAATGGCTTTCCCCGCGGTACCTGTGCAAAATTGAACAGTCTTGCGATTCCTTGCATGGGATACTCGCCCCATTACCATCCCTCATCCTTTTGGTGAGGTGAACAATGTCCTGCACAAAAGAAAGACTCCTCATCGTAGACGATGAGCCTTCGATTCGAATGGCCATGTCGCATGCGCTTGCGGAGATTGGGTACAGCGTGCGAACCGCTGCGGATGGCTTCGCCGCATTGGCGGAGATGCAACAGGGAATCCCCGACGTCCTTGTCTCCGATCTCAACATGCCGGGCATGTCGGGCTTCGAGTTGCTGTTGGTGGTCCGGCACAGGTTTCCCGCCATCCGGGTGATCGCCATGAGCGGCGCGTTTTCCGGCAACGAGGCGCCGTCGGGCGTGGCCGCCGACGCTTTCTACGAAAAGGGCAGCGGTGTCTGCTCCTTGTTGAAGATCGTCGGATGGCTGACCGGGCCGGAACGACCGCCTGCCAACCAGCCAGTCTCCTCGGCGCCGCTCTGGATTCAACGAAACAAAAGCGATCCCGAGGGCAGGCCTTACGTTTCGATCACCTGCCGAGAGTGCCGGCGGAGCTTCCATCAGTTTGTGGGCGGCTCTCTAAGCCTCATTCGAGAAGCGCGTTGCGTTCATTGCCGAAGTTCGATTTATTACGCAATCGTCGAGCCGGTAGACTGGACGCCCGCGCAGATTGCGCGGAGGACTCCAAACGAAGCGAAGCGGGCCAGCCAGCCCCGGCTTTACGAATAGTGAAGGCAAGAAAAAGAGGCGTCTATATGTGCAACATCGCAGTATTGAATGTGCTCTTACGAACACAGACTGAACTCCCGATTGGCCTGAATGTGCCAACTGAAGTGTTCGGCGAGGGCTGGGAATTGACGCAGACGGGAGATATAGAACGGCTCAACGAGGAAATCCTGGCGCGCGGCTGGAACTTGATCAAGATTGAACACGGACCCCAGAGAAGCGGCGTGGGAGATACGCGGGAGGAAGCGATCTCTGCGGCTCTGCGGCTGTGTCTTCGCCACATAAGCGAGCATTTCAATGCCGTCGAGGTTAACAGTATCGAGCTGACGGAATATCCATGGTTCTTCCTTGCCACGGTTATGCTCTGTCCGTGCAGGATTCAAAAAGATGCGGTCCAGTCTGTGCCGGATGATGCCCCGTCTCATCCGATCACTCGTCCGCACAGGCGCTTGCCGCGCCAGCCTGCCGAACCGTATCCGCAATTCGGTAGTGCAATGCCGGCAGTTAGAGAAATGCTGGTTTTATCCAGAAGCGTACAAGGGATGCCCCGATGACGATCCTGCAAATGGTGTTGGTCCCGTTCATTCTTTTTTGTGCCTTGCATGTTCCGGAAAAGCCGGTCCGCAGCCGAGATCGCTCCCGCCGGTGATGGCAATCAAGTTGGACTATAAGCATAACCAGCCACGGCGTGAACGCCGCCTGTCACCCAAATGGCTTAATACCGATATGCATTCAGCCGTGCGGAATAGCAAGGTGACTCTTACTCATGACTAGTAAATGGAATCTTCATCTGACGCACGCGGCGGCGCTCCTTCTGGGAGTGCTGGCCTCCAGTGGAGTTCTCTTTGCGTACTCCGTTCTCACGCACGAGGAAATCGTTGACCTGGCATGGACATCCGAGATTCACCCCCTCCTGTTGCAACGCTTTCCAGATCTGACTGTTGACGAGATCAAAGAGGCCCATGCCTACGCTTATGGAGGCTCGGTTATTCAAGACCTTGGCTACTATCCTTTTGGCAGCAAGGACTTCAGTGACCTGGTTCACTACGTTCGCACTGGGGATTTCGTTATCGAACTGCTTCGACAAAGCCAGAATGCCAACGAGTATGCCTTCGCATTGGGTGCGCTGTCGCACTATACGGCGGACATTGACGGTCACCCCGCAGTCAATCAGGCTGTCGCACTCCACTATCCAAAGCTGCGAGCCAAATATGGCAGTTCCGTTCGCTATGCGCAGGACACGACGGCTCATTTAAAGACCGAGTTTGGATTCGACACATTGCAGGTAGCGAAAAATCGATATGCGTCGGACCAGTACCACGATTTCATCGGGTTCAAGGTCGCGCAGCCTTTGCTGGAGCGGACCTTTCTCGTCGTATACGGGCTACAACTGAAGGACGTGCTCGCGCACGAGGACCTGGCGATCGGCTCGTATCGCTTCTCAGTCAGCCGGCTGATTCCGGAAATGACCAAGGTCGCGCTCCAGACGCACAAGAAGGATCTAATGCGAGAGGAGCCTAACTTTGCAAAGAGAAAGTTTCTGTATCACCTATCTCGCTCCGATTACGAGCGGGAGTGGGGAAAGACCTATTCGAAGCCGGGCTTTGGCACGCGGGTGCTATCCGTGCTTTTGCGATACATTCCGAAGGTTGGGCCCTTCAAAGGTATGGGTTTCGATAACCCCACGCCACAGACCGAGGACTTATATATCAAGAGCATCAATGCTACCGTCGATCAATACAACGTCTATCTCGAGGAGGTGCGCGCGGGCACACTGGCCCTGCCCAACTGCGATCTCGATGACGGCAAACCAACCGAAGCAGCGGAATACACGCTCGCAGACGAGACCTACGCTAACCTGCTGGCCAGATTGACGGCGCAGAAATTCGACGGCACCTCGCCCCAACTGCGCGATAACATTCTCGGGTTCTATTCCGATCTCTCGCTGCCAATCGAGACCAGGAAAGACCCGGTTCGCTGGCAAGGCGTCTTGACCAATCTCAACGAGTTGAAGGCTGTGGTGCCTTCTCCGGTTGCTAGCCAAACTACACCCTGACTTGGCATGCGTTCAATCACAGGCATTGCGAAATCTTTGCAGGTGTTGAGTGCGAGATCATATCATTGATGATCAACGGTTTACAGCGACGGCTTCTCATTGGATTAGTGGCTGCCGCCTCTTTTGCGTTCGCCGGATCGATGATAGTGCCGGCTCAACAACTCGACACAGCATCTGTGGTCCGTCAGGTGGACGCAGCAGTCAAAGCCCGAAATGACAATCTTGCGGGATACACTGTGACTGAGCGCTATGCCGTTTATAGAAGCAATGACGAAATCCATCCTATAGCCGAAATGACGGTAATGACTACCTACAAGATGGAGTCCGGAAAGAGCTATACGATCGTCTCGCAGACCGGCTCAGGTATCGTCCGAGACATGGTATTGGATGCGATTCTGGATAATGAGAAGCAGCTAAACCTGCCCGGCATCCGGGAGGGGACATGGATCACTTCTGCAAATTATGAGATGCAACTGAAGCCCGGTGGAACCCGGCCGCTGGACGGACGAGACTGCCTCGTTTTAGCCTTGATCCCAAAGCGCAAGGCGCCCTATTTAATCGAAGGAAGCCTGTGGGTGGACGCGAAGGATGGCTCGATAGTTCAGATTCAGGGAACAGCATCCAAGAGTTCTTCGCTGTTCACGGGGCCCGCACAGATTATGCGCCAATACGCAAACATCGGCGGCTTTTCACAGGCTACCCATGTTAGAGCGGTGTCAAACAGTTTCATGTTCGGCGCGACAATCGTAACAATTGACTACCGAGACTACCATATCCAGCTTCGGGCTCCGCCATATTGACCATTCTCGCGCCGGGGTGGTCACATATTCATTTGGATTCACGCTTCGATCCATAGGAATGCACGTTCCAACTGTGATTTGCCGACATTAGACTCATCTCGCAGGATTAGAGCGCTGCTGAAGTCGCTGGGGCCCGGGATCATCACCGGGGCTGCTGACGACGACCCGTCGGGCATTGCCACTTACTCTGTTGCCGGTGCGCAGCTCGGAACCAAACTGCTGTGGACTGCGTTGCTCACGTGGCCTCTGATGGCCGCAGTGCAAATGATGTGCGCCCGCATCGGCAAGGTGACGGGACAGGGTCTGGCCGCGAATTTCCAGCAGCGATTCCCAAAATGGCTATTGCTTGCGTTCGTCATTGCCCTGCTGGCCGCAAATACGATTAATATCGGCGCGGATTTGGCGGGCATGGCAGATGCGGCTTCCATGCTGTCGAAAGTCAATTCCCACTGGTTTGTGGTGGTGTTTGCGCTTCTTATCTCGTGGGCCACCATCCGGCTCCAGTATGTCCAGATCGCAAACGTGCTCAAGTGGCTGGTTCTGGTTCTGTTTGCTTATCCAATTACTGCGTTTGTGGTGGGGGCCGACTGGGGCCAGGTGCTGCGCGATACCCTGATTCCCTCTATGCCGCACAACAGGCTTGGATGGGAGACGCTGGTTGCGATCCTGGGCACCACAATCAGCCCGTATCTTTTTTTCTGGCAGGCGAGTGAAGAAGTTGAAGAGGAGAAGTCGGCGGGCCAAAGTTCGCTCGCCCTGCGCAGAGGAGCTACGTCAGAAGAACTCGGATTAAGAAACATCGATGTGGGCGTCGGCGCATTTTTCTCGAACATGGTCATGTTCTTCATCATCCTGACCACCGCCATCACCCTCAATCGGCACGGCATCACGAATATTGAAACCTCTCGACAAGCTGCCGAAGCCCTCCGTCCGTTTGCCGGCAACTTCGCTACGACCGTGTTTACACTCGGCATTGTTGGTGTCGGGTTTCTTGCCATCCCCACGCTGGCGGGATCTGCCGCGTACGCCTTCGCTGAGACGCTGGGATGGCGACAGGGCTTGAACAAGAAACTGAGACAGGCGCGCTGGTTTTACGCTCTGATTCTGGTCTCGACGGGAGTCGGTGTTGCGTTGGACTTTATCGGGATCAATCCAGTAAAGGCGCTTTACTGGACAGCGGTCATCAACGGACTGTTGGCACCGTTCCTCATGGTCGCAATCCTGATCGTGGCAGCGGACAAGAAGCTGATGCAGGGCCAGCCGAGCTCCCGCCTGGGATGGATCGTTGTGGCAATCACAACAGCAGCCATGTTCGCAGCGGGCATTGCGATGTTTGTTGTGTAAGACGCAGGACTAAGCGATCCGGGGAGTTTTGCATGCCCGGGCTGCTACATTATGCAGCGCACGTTTGTCAGCGGCATCGATCTTGCGCAGGCCGCGCACTTTCCATATTCCAAAGCAAGTGCCGGCAATCAGCAAACCCACGAACACGGCAATCAGCGGAGTCGACCATTTCTGGAGCGACCCTGACCACAGGCGGATGGCGTGACGGCCATAGTCAACGCCGAGCCACGCAATGAGGGAGTAACGCAAAGTGCGTGCCGCGCCGTAGACGAGCAGGAAGCGGCGGCGCGTGACGCCCAGCGCGCCAGCGGCAAGGGCAAATGGCAATAATGGAATCGGCGGTGGAAGCACGGCGGGAAGAAACACGGCGAGGATGCGGTGACGCTCTACCCATCGGGTAACTCGCCCAAGAAGACGCGCCGGCACGTAGTGGCGCAATGCCGCTTCGCCCCCTCTGCGCCCGAGGTTCCAGGTCGCGTATCCACCCACAAGGCTGCCCACGATAGCGAGCGCTGCGAGCAGCCATGGATCGCCACCATATGCCACCAGCCAAAGTAACAGCAGGTCGGTGCTACCGGGCAAAGGCAAGGGAATGGGAGAGGAATCGACGATGGCAACGGAGAACAGCCCCAGCGCTCCGAGGTGCGTGAGCCAATGCGGCATCAGCGAGTGATGCATAGGGCGCGCAAGGAACAGCGCCGCTTGTCGAATAGGAATGCTCATACACGTGAGACCTTGCATTTGAAAGCCGAGTTCTTGAATGGACCTGTCGCATCTTTGCCCGTTTAAGATGCGTTGCCCCGGGTCAGTTCAGTGATGCCTGACTTTGTATCTGGCGAGCCTGGACAGATACTCTGGCGATGCGGAAGCCGGGAAAATTCGTGACGTGGATGGAATCAAGCTCGGCAGCATTGAATCGCCTGTTTACCCCGGGAAGGGCGCGAGCCAGTGCCCGATGGATCGCGGTTTCTGCTGTTCTGCCGAGTGCTTGCGAAGAGTACGAATCCGCCAGCCACATAAAGTGCCAGCCAACGCCGCGGATTGCGACATCCAGCTCTGTTGCCACGGTCCCGATCGCCTCTGCCCATCCCCTGGAAAATGGCTCTTGGAGCAGATCGAATTGACTGGGCAGGACGCATTCATTCCGCAGGAATACCGTGTTGATCTTCACTTTTGCCCGCTTCCCGGTGGTCTGAGCAACCGGTTCCGGCCAGAATCGGACATAAGTGGAATCGAAGCGGAGGATACGCTTGGAGAAGAATCTCCCAAGGTGGGAGCTTCGGTAGAGGCCGGAACTCTCTTCCACTTAGTGGCGGGCTCGGTTCCGGCCGCAACCGGTTGGCTCATCCGCCCTATCCTGCCCAGCCTCATGGCTCGCTTTGCTGCGAAATATTTTTCGACGTCGATTTTCTTGATAAGTGCCATTGCCGCTCCTGTCGTTCCGTTCATATCCTCTGCGGCCTTTACTGGGTCCGCAGAGGATTGTGGGAGGCTGCCATTGTGAGATCTGTCAACGCCCGACACGGAATTGATTGAGGTGCTGAAACAGCCCGTAGAGATTTGCGATCCATATGACCAAAACAATGACAACCAGGCCGTTCAGGATCGATTTGATTTGCCCTTGCATGGGGATGAATCTGTTCACAAGCCATAACAGGACGCCTGCTGCAACAATTGTGATGAGGACGGTGGTAAGTGGCATATCGTGTTCTCCAATCATTTCTCGAATTCGATACCCCGATGGTATCGTCGAGAAGTTACTAGCCTTCGACTCACTTAGCGTGGGAGCCATCAGAAAGAGGAGAATGATGACTCCGCTCCACTCCTATTCTTCCGAATCGCTGGAGAAATAGCTGAGCCATAATGCTCATCCGGCGCAGAGAAAAATACAATCTCTACTTTGATATGATCTGGCGCTCTTAGGGACAGGCCGGGCGGCTTACGGCAAAGCCAGAGAAGGTGTGCCCTATTCAGCTTTTTTTGGAGGTCGCCGCTCCTTGGGGTCGCGGCGACTCGAGTGCAGCGGCTTCGGGTTACAGCATCTCTGGTTTTGCTATAGGCGGCGGGTCGACTTAAGTTGATGAAATTGCAGGAGGGTTGAGCGGAAAACTGGCCGTTATTCGGATGCGCCATCGGGGCTTGGGTTGTGCCAACTGCCGTCCGCTGCGATGAGTGCGTCAGCTTCTTTCGGCCCCCAGGTGCCGCGTTGGTAACGGCGAACCGGGTGATGGTTCTTGAGGACCCGATCAACCACCTTCCATGCGGCTTCAACCGCGTCCTCACGGGTAAAGAGCGCCCCGTCGCCCTTCATGGCATCGCCCAAAAGCCGTTCGTATGGCGCTTCCTCTCCCGGCTGTTCGTCTGACAGATAAAGCTCTCGCGCTTCTCCGATGAATTCCTGGCCGGCAAGCTTCACGCGGGCAGCCAAGGCGATGGCCGAGTTAGGAGAGAGCCGGAAGCGCAGATAATTCGACCTGCTGTTCGGCTGCACTGCATCGGCAAAGAGTTTCTGCGGAGGCCGCTTGAGCTCAACGAGGATCTCGGTCGCGGTGGTGGGGAGATATTTACCCGAGCGCAGATACCACGGCACCCCCTCCCAGCGCCATGAGTCGATGAAGAGCCGCAGGGCGCAGTAGGTTTCGGCGTCTGAGCGCTTCGCTACGTCCGATTCCTCTCGATAGCCGGCATACTGGCCGCGTACCACATCGTCAGGCTTCAGAGGGAGCATAGCTCTAAAGACCTTGGCCTTCTCGGTTTGCACATCTCCAAAGTCCCGGCCCGCGGGCGGTTCCATGGCAAGCAATGCCACGATCTGGAAAAGATGGTTCTGGATCACGTCGCGCAGACAACCTGCCGTTTCGTAAAACGCGCCGCGACTGCCCACGCCGAAATCTTCCGATAGCGTGACCTGAACGTTGGCCACGTAGTTGCGATTCCAGATCGGTTCCAGAAATGAATTAGCGAAGCGGAAATAAAGAATATTCATGATCGCTTCCTTACCCAGGAAGTGATCGATGCGGAAAATCGAGTCCTCAGGAAACACCGCGTGCGCGACCTGGTTTAATTCACGCGCCGAGGCCAAGTCGCGCCCGAACGGTTTTTCGACAATCACACGCGCATTCCCGGCCAGATTCGCGGCTCCCAGCCCTTTAATCACGGTTTCGAAGAGCGCAGGCGGGATTGCCAGATAGTACGTAGGCCGCCGTGCGTTTCCCAGCGCCTCTTTAATCGCCTTGAAAGTATTGCTGTCTGTATAGTCCCCGCTCACATACTTCATGAGAGACAAAAGGCGTTGCAGAGCGCGCTTGTCGTTGATTCCACCTGCTCGCTTGACGCTGTCCGTCGCGCGCCGGTGCAGCCGCTCCAGGCTCCATTTCGGAAAAGCAACGCCGATCACCGGAACCTTGAGTGTGCCGCGTTTGACCATGGCATAGAGCGCCGGCAAGATCATTTTGTGGGCCAGGTCGCCGGTCACACCAAAAACCACCAAAGCGTCTGATTGCGACTCTACCATCAGGCGCCTTCTTTCTGGCCGGTTTTCTCTTCGTGACCGCCAAACTGGAATCGCAGAGCGGATAAAAGCTTGTCGGCGAAAGTGTCTTCGCCGCGTGAACTGAAGCGCTCATATAACGCAGCGCTGAGCACGGGAGCCGGAACCGACTCGTCGATCGCTGCGGTAATCGTCCACCGTCCCTCGCCCGAATCCGACACGCGGCCGGCAAATTTCGCCAGGTCTGGGCTGTCGAGCAGAGAAATGGCGGTCAGATCGAGGAGCCATGAAGAGATCACGCTGCCGCGGCGCCAGACCTCGGCGATGTCGGCGAGGTTCAGATCGTATTTGTACACCTCAGGGTCGCGCAGAGGCGTCGTCTCGGCGTCCACAGTTTGTTTCTGCTTGCCAACGTTGGCATGGTGAAGAATGTTCAGCCCCTCCGCATACGAGGCCATGATTCCGTACTCGATTCCATTGTGCACCATCTTTACAAAGTGGCCGGCGCCGTTGGGGCCGCAGTGAAGATAGCCATGCTCAGCGGTGCCGCCTACCTTTTCCCGGCCTGGGGTGCGCGGCGCCGAATCGACACTTGGCGCCAAGGCGGAAAAAATGGGGTCGATGCGTTGAACCACATCCTTTTCGCCGCCGATCATCAGGCAATAGCCGCGTTCGGCTCCCCACACTCCGCCGCTGGTTCCCGCGTCCACATAGTGGATGCCTTTCGGTTTCAGTTCGGCTGCGCGACGAATGTCGTCGTGATAATAGGAGTTCCCGCCATCGATGACCGCATCGCCGGCTTCGAGCAGAGGAGTGAGGCTTTTGAGCGTCGCATCCACAACGCCGGCCGGCACCATCATCCAAACCGCGCGTGGTGTTTTCAACTTCTTTACGAAGTCTTCAAGCGAATTCGCGCCTACGGCGCCTTCCTTGGCAAGCGATTGCACGGTTTCCGAATGAACATCGTACACAATGCATTGGTGGCCGGCCCGCATCAGGCGACGCGCCATATTCATTCCCATCCTACCCAAGCCGATCATGCCCAGTTCCATGAAATCCTCCCGATACGAGATTGGATGCGAGCGAGAGAATAATTATCCACAAATCTGAGATACTTTCATGCACAACTCACCGGATACTCGCAGAGTGCAGGCGGTGTCAAGGGATTCTTGCTGTATTGTCGCGCGCCCTCACGCACTTGCGTTACGGTTTTTGAGTTGCCGCGGCAGTGATCTGCACGGGACTGCCGGCATCAGGTGCGGATGAACTGACCGCCGGCGCTGGCTTGCCGGCCGGTACCGCTGTTCCAGCCGGGAAGATGAGAATCTGGATCGAACCCCAATCTGCTTCAAGGTTTGCGCCTTCCTGTTTGCCCATTCCCAGCGTCCTGAGCTGACTGTCGTCAAATCCGAAGTTTTCGACCAGATACTCGCGGATGGCCATCGCCCTGGCCTCAGTGAGGATGAGATCCTTCTGGGTATCGCCATCCATGCCAGTGGAGACCACGATCACCGCAAGTCCGAATTGAGTCTTTGCCAGGAAGTCGCCGGCGTCGTTGAGAGTTTTCTGGTTCTTCATCCTGGCCGAATCGCGGCCATCAAAGATTTGCTTGGCTGCGAACGTGAACGTCTTTACGGGCAAAGCTTGCGGGAGCTCTGCGACCCGATTCGCGGCCAAGTCGGAGGAGTCTTCGTAGCCGCGCTTCTTGAAATATCCGCTCAAAAAGAAATTGTGCTTCAGCGCCTCCATATTCTCCTGGAAGTCCGTTACGCCGGTTTGCGCCTGCAGCATTGTGTCATGCAGTGTGGTCGTGGTCTGTTCGAGGTTGATATAGAGTTGCTTGTCGTTCACCAGGGCTCCCACGGTTCCCTGTCCCGAATCGATTTTGGCGCTTACCGAGTTCAGATGGGCCGTGGCCGCAGTTGTGTTGAGGATGGCCTGTTGACTGCTATCGAGGATCGCGTTCGTCTTTGCCAGCAGTGCTCCCAACTCCAGCGGCGGTACACTCTGGATGGTCTCGCCATCATCTACTTCGGCTTGCCCTGCAGATCCAAACGAAATGGCCACGAACTGATTTCCCAGTACGCCCTCGGTTTCAATTGAGGCTACAGAGTCATGCTTGATGATCTCCTTTGTCGATCTGTCGAGATCCATGACGACAACGACCTTATCGCCCGGTTTGTGAGGCAGCGTGATGCTATGCACATTTCCGCTGTGCACGCCGCCCACCTCGACGTCAGCTCCCACAGCCAAACCCGCAACATTGTCGAATTGCGCCTTCAGTTGGTAGGTGGAGCGAAACAGATTCTGCTGGCTCCCGATGATGAAGACACCGGCAGCCAGAACCGCCAGCGTCGCAACGATAAATGCTCCCAACCTTGCAACTCTCGACATAAGTCCCCCTACGATTGCTGTAGAAACTCCTTCACAAAACCGATGTCGCTTTGTTGAAGGTCTTCAAACGTGCCCTCGATCACTACGTCGCCCTCATTCAGCAGGGCGAGACGGCCGGCGATCGTCTTGGCGCTATGCAGATCGTGCGTTACGACGATGGACGCCATCCGCCGTTCCCTTTGGAGCTTGAGAATCAACTCGTCGATTTCTCTGGAACTGATAGGGTCGAGGCCGGCTGTCGGCTCGTCGAGCAGCAGAATCTCCGGCTCCAGAGCCAGCGCACGCGCGAGGCCCACGCGCTTTTGCATACCGCCTGAGATATCGGACGGCATCTTATCGAGATCGCCGTCCATGCCCACCTCGGCCAGCAACTGCCTTACCCGATCAGCTCGCTCCGATTTAGACAGGTCTCTGCGATGATGTTCAAGGGGGAAGGCCACGTTCTCTCGGACGGTAAGCGAATCGTACAGCGCTGCCTGCTGAAACAGGAAACCCATCTTTTTTCGGATTTCCCCCATGCGGTCGAGAGCCAGACCGGCAATATCTTGGCCATGAATGCAAATCGATCCGGAGTCGGGCGTATCGAGACCAATGATCAGCTTCAGCAGCACGCTCTTCCCTGTACCGCTGCGTCCCAGCACGGCCAGGGTTTCTCCCTGGTTCACGCGCAAGCTGATCCCGTTTAAGACCTTGTGGCTGGCGAAGGACTTATACAAGTTCTCGACAGCAATCACGGGCACAGGGCCGACTTGCTCGGGTTCCGCTTGCTGCGTCGCAATGTCATAAGTTGTAGCCATTTATCTCACGAACACTTCAAACAACGGCTAAGCAAAGAAGACAAGAATAAATTTCACCAGCACGACGTCGGCCAGGATGAGGAAGAGCGAAGCCAGCACGACCGAGTTTGTGGCCGCGCGGCCCACACCCGCAGCCCCACCGCGCGTCCGCATTCCCTGAAAGCACGCGATCATCCCGATGATCAGGCCATAGACGGCGGTCTTGAACGTAGGCGGCAGGAATGCGTTGAAAGTGGCGCCATTAAAGCCGCTCGAGATGAACTGATGAAAGGAGAGCGGTTCGACCAAGGCCTGTGCAAACCAGCCCGTCAGCAAGGCACATGCGTCGGTGGCAAGGGTCAGCAGTGGCAGCATCAGGATGCACGCCAGTATGCGTGTCGCGGCCAGCAGCCTGTAAGGATTGATCGCGGATGCCTCGATGGCGTCGATCTGCTCGGTCACCTTCATCGATGCCAGCTCCGCGCCCATACCCGCGCCCACGCGCCCGCTTACCACCAGGCCGGTAATAACCGGCCCCATGACCTGGATGACGGAGTACACGAGAGTGGCAGGAAACATCGATTTGGCGCCAAATCGAGTGAGACTGTAGCGGGCTTCGAGCGAGATGATCACGCCAATTGCAGCGCCTGCCATGGCGACCAGCGGCAGAGACTTCGAACCAACTTCGTCGAGCTGCCGAATCAGCTCGCGCCATTCGTAAGGCGGCGTAACAGCGGCCCGGAGAACTCGCCATGAAAAAATCCCCAGTTCCCCAAACCACTCAAAAAATCCGTTGAACAGCTTCGCAGCAGAGCCTGCAACGGAGGACACAATGTCGGTTCGCCGCACCGGAAGAAATGGGTTTATCCCCGCATCGGCTGTGAATCCGTGATCGCTCAATGATTTGGACCTTTGTCCGGCGAACCGTGCGCATTGTTGAGGTGCATCCGTGAAATCAAGGCGTGGGGTCCGCTATAGAAGAACTCTAGAGCAATGTTGCCGCCCATAAATCCGAGCAGGCTGTAGTTGCCCATCCGGAACGCATCCTTTGCGTCGAAGCGATCCGGATACCAAAAGTGAACCGCAATCATGGAGCCCGCATAGGGCGCGGCAAGCGCGGAGATAGAGAAGGCGCGATGGCCGTCTTGGCCGCGGCGCCCTGTTAAGGTGGAGACCACTGCGTGGCGCAACCTCGGCAATGGACCGCTGCATTCACAGCGGTAGTACATGGTATCTTCCCTGAAGGCTTCCGCCAGCCCATAACGCGTGGTGGTTCCAATCGCCGCGATCCCAAAGTCCGACCCAAACCGCTTGCCGTAGCCCTCGGCCCCTTGGCCCCACTCCGGTGGTGCATTGCTCCACTGGTTGATTCCCGCGGCGAACGCGGCGCCGGAAATTGGATACGGACCGAATGCATCGAAAGCGTAGTTGCTCACCTTTGTTCTTTCAGTCGGCCGGACATAGGTCAGGTCCAGTTTTCCTGGGGCAGTGACACTTGAAATTGCCGGGGGATCTCCAGAAGGGAGCAGAGATTGCGATCTTGCCAGCGCCGGCATTGCGGCCA
>Ga0326728_10012539_pt1 | contig 18781 bp, 14 predicted proteins | sample MB3enrmetagenome_FD_207602 | JGI IMG/M metagenome (GOLD analysis project Ga0326728, IMG submission 207602) | Lab enriched peat soil microbial communities from McLean, Ithaca, NY, United States - MB31MN | ecosystem: Environmental > Terrestrial > Soil > Wetlands > Peat | place: USA: New York... | reverse complement strand
GGTTGGTGGCCGGGCTTGACGATCATCGACAACCAGGAAGACGAGCCGTGGATAAAACCTTCGTGTACGGCCGGCAGCAGGCCCGCACGCACCAACGACGATTTCCCCGATCCGCTCGAACCGACGACCGCCACGAAGCGGTGATCCTCCAACCGGCGTAAAAGGGCTTCCACCTGTGCTTCACGCCCGAAAAACAATGGGTGATCCTCCGACTCGAACGGGCGGAGACCCGGATACGGCATCGCAACTCGCTGGGTTGGCGCGCTCACGATGCGATTCTCCTCACTTCCGCAAAAAACTCTTCCAGATTGGTCGGTTGGTCTCCGAGGATACGGTGGAGTTTCAGCGGCGTCGATCGCAACAATAAGGCCCAGTTGGCCGGTGGTGGTGGCCAATAGATCAGAGCTACGGGTGGCCTGCGGCTCCCGTCTTTCTGTTGTAACTGAATCTGCCGGCACTGCTCCAACAATTCGCGAGGCGACTTGTCGTTCTCGTGGAGAGCGGCAGCGTCGCAGACCACCAGGAATCCGTTGCACGGCTCGACCTGGAACCTGGAAGTGAAGCTCTCATCGGATCCCAGTTCGTAGTAGTCCATCTGTTCCTGCTCATAAAGCCACTGGAAGACCTTTTCCCAGATCGCGTCCGGGTTTTCACAGCGAAGGGCGACGAGAACTCTCGGCGGAATGTCGGCTGCGGGCGGAGTATCTGGGCGCTGCGCGACCACCGCTAGCTTCGTTTCCAGGTATTGTTTGAAGTCCTCGAACCCAGTGGCGATTACATCCGGTGCGGTGAGCGAGTCCCGGTGCGAGCGTTCGACCTTGTCGAGGTCGATGTCAGAACTCCGATAACGGTAGCAAACCATCGAGAGCGAAGCGGCGGCCTCGTTTTGTATCACGTCGAAGCCCCCTCGCTTCCAAGGGTAAGGCCCAAGCAACTGCACGAAGGCCCGGCATTGGTGTAGGTCCGCTTCGAGCCGCGGACGGTATTCACTCTCGGCATATAACTCGGTCGGCATGACCGTCCATCCGAGATCTTCCAGGAAAGCCTTCATGCGATCTCGGTAGTCATCCATGTCGGGGGTGCTTTCCGCCAGGTAAATCCGGCGCGTGGTATCCTGGGCCTCTCGTCTATGGAGCGCCTCCGGCACAATGAGACGCAAGCGATTCAGAATCAGTTCAGCGGTCTTTGCAGCGGGCCGCGAACGAACATCGGGGACGATCGTATTAAAGGGAATCCCCTCTACATTTCCGCTTCCAACGCGAATCGGGAGAATGGCGTTTTCTTCGCGTCTGTCTCCCGATGCGCGCGACTTCATAAGCCGAGCACGGATAGCTTCATGCTCGGCCTGAGTCCAGGGCTTGTCCCCGTAGCGCTCTGAGACGCAGATGACCGCCAACGCGCAGCGTTCCCCATAGATTTCCTGCAGCTTCAAATCGGCGTCTTTTCCGGCGAGATAATACTCGAACCATTCGTCGAGGAAGACGTTCCCACGGCCAAGCTCCTGCTCAACCGCCTCCGCTATGGAGCGCACGAGGCCGCGTTCTTCTCCGGCGAAAGAGAACGCAACCAGGAATTTTCCGGGGACCTCGCGGACGGGCATATGCATACCTCCCTTCCGGCTACCACAGATTATCCAGGATTTCCGTTTTGGCCTCCTGGCCGCCATCGATTATACATCCAACCGCCTCTTTTAGAGCCGGTTTTCTCGTTTTCCCCATCCCGAACGACCCCGGCGGCCCGGGAGGGGCCAACTCTGGCTCTTCCGGGTACAGAAGAACCCGGAACTGCCTAATCTCAGGCAGTTTCTCAGACACCTATCCGTCCACTCCCTTCCTTCGCCCGGCTTGCTTCCCTGCCGCAGCCTATCCGGTGGGCGCCGGCAGCGCTGCGATTCGGCGCACCATGCCCCCGAACAACCGCCGTGTCGGATGGCTCTCCGCCAGCAGGATTCCTTGGAACGCTCACGCTACGCCAGCTTCAACTCGTCCTTGTGCGGGACCAGCTTGCCGTCCGCGAGATTGAAGCGCAGCAGGGCGCCTGGGTCTTCCCCCTCCGCGATCCAGGTCTGAATGGGGCCGAAGAACTCGGTCAATTCCCCGGCCGTGCAGGTGGGCAGATAGGGCCGCAGCACGCGCGGATCGTAATAGCGGAAGTAGTAGGCCTTGCCGTCGCTGGTGTGAACGATCAGGAAGTGGCGCAAGTGGTGGCGCATGGCGCGGAAATCCACCGGCGCCACGACAAACACGCCCCAATGCTTCCCCCATCCCTCCGCGATCACCCACTTCGCGAACTCGGAGTTCTGCTCCAGCCGGACCAGATAGGGCGCCACCTGGGCCAGGTCGGGCTTGATCTGGCCGGTGTAAAGGCACTCGAACTCCGGACGCGGGGCGGCGTGCAGCTTCTCCAGGAGGCCGGGGATGGAACCGCCATCCAGGACGACGTACACACTCGCGCCGTCCTCTTTGAACAGGATCGGGCTTACCGCTTCGACGATTTTGTCCATATTCCCCCGGTCATTGCGCCTTCTGGCAGTACGGGCAAATCTGGCACAGCGGGGTCCCGCTGTCGGAGGCCTGCTGCAACATGCTGGCGGCCGCGCTGAAGCTGGCCTGCTGCGGCGGGCTGGGCGCCGAGGGCGGAGCTGCCAATTGGGTCGGGGCGCCCGGCTGAACCTCCGTGGGGTCCGTGGGCGCCGTGGGATTGGAACCCGCGCCGGAACCGGCGGAGCCTCCGCTGTTGATCATCACCATGCTGCCGCTGATGAAAACGCCGCCCGAGTTGATGTTGATGAAGTTGCCGCCCACCTTCAAGGTGAGCGTAGTCCCCGACTCGGCGACCAGGTTCATGCCCGCCTTCAAGTGGATCTCTGTGCCCGCGTCGAGGGCGTAGTTCTGGCCCACCTTTTCCTCCGCGTTCTGGCCCGCGTTGAGCGAAAAGGTCTCTTCCACCTTGGCATTGAGGTTGCCCACCACGTGTACGTGCCGGTCCTTCTCGCAGCGCTCGAACTGGTCGCCCTTGACCAGGTGATGGCTCTCGTTGACGACGGTTTCCCTGCGGTTGTGGTCCACCAGCATGTCGTGGTCGTAGGCCGCGTGGACGAAGACCTGCTCCTTGCCCTTGGTATCGTCGAAGCGCAGCTCGTTGGAATTGCCGGCGCCTTTGGAGCTGCTGGAGCGCCAGGTGCTGATTACCTGCTTGTCGGGCAGCGGATAGGGGACCGTTTGCTCGGCGTTGTAGACGCTGCCGGTGATCAGGGGCCGGTCGGGGTCGCCTTCCAGGAAGCTCACCACCACCTCCTGGCCGATGCGCGGAATGGTGATGAACCCCCAGCCCTTCCCGGCCCAGGGCCAGGCCACACGCACCCAGCAGGAGCTGTTCTGGTCGAGCTTGCCCAGCCGGTCCCAATAGAATTGCACTTTCACGCGGCCGTATTTGTCGCAGTAGATCTCCTCGCCCGAGGGACCTACCACCACCGCCGTCTGTATGCCGTTGATCAGGGGTTTGGGCGCCAGGCGCGGCGGCCGGAACGGGATGGAAGCCTTGATGCAGGTGAAGGTGTTGCGGTAAGTGGAATCGCTGAGCGAGCCGGCGCCCGAGTAGAGGCCGCCCTCTTCGCCGTGGTGCGTCACCGAGGTCAGCACATAGGAGTCGTTCTGATCCCGCCGCTCATGGCCGTACAGGTCGAACTTGTACCCCGAGACGAAAACGCGGCATTCGCTCTCCCCGCCGCACACCGGGTGCAGCGCCTCCTCCGCCTCGATGCGCAACTTCACCCACTGCTCGCCCTGATTGCGTGTCTCGTATTCGCCCGGATAGTCGTAGAGTTCGAAGCGCTGATTGCCGCCCTGGTTGATCTCGCTGTTCACTTCCGCGTCCAGCCGCGTGTTGGGAGTCTCGAAATTGTAGTCCGTGTGGGCGCATTTCCCGCTGCGCATCTCGTTCTCGTAACGCCAGAGGAAGACCACGTCTTCTTCCCGGAGCGCGCCCGGGCCGGCGCTCCGCACCAGCATCATGCGCTGCTGTCCCGGGCAGGGTTGGATCGCGGCCGGCGAGTCGCCCAGAATCATGGTGTGCTTGCCGTTCTCGTGCTTGAAAAAGTAGAAGATGCCCTCCTGCTCCATGAGGCGCGAAACGAAGTTGAAGGAGGTCTCGCGGTATTGGACGCAGTACTCCCAGGGTTCGTAGGAGCCCCGCAACTGCAGATCGTAGTCCGTGAAACCCAGGCCCTTGAACACTTGCTCAATGATGTCCGGCACGGTCAGGTTCTGGAAGATCTTGCAGTCGGCCGCGCGAGTGAGGAACCAGAGCCACGGGACGACTTCGCACTCGTACCTGGTAAGTCTTTCCTCACCGGGATATTGCCGGAAATCGCTCACGTAACCGTTGAAGTACCGCGCCTGGGTTTTGTCCGCCAGCCGCACCGAGAAGCTCACGTTCTGCCCGACCATGCTGTCAAAGCTGATCGCCGGGTCTTCCGAGAGCATGTCCAGGTGGAAGCGGAAAAGCTGCGACATCCCTTCGGCGCCCGTAAAGGAGCGCAGCAGGAACTTGCTCTCGCCCAGCGGGGTGGCCAGGTTCAGCAAGCGCTTCTCTTCAGTCCAAGGCATATCGCTACCCTCCAATGACGACCGTCGGGCAGCCCATCGAGATGGGGTTGGGGGGGCCTAACGGCTCAATCACCTGGTCCCCCTGCCGCGCGGCGGGCAGGTTGTCGATCATGACGGTGGTGGAGGCCTGGAGCACCACCCCAGGACCATGGGGCGGCACGGGCGAGGGCGTGGTGCAGGCGTGGATGTCCGCGCCCGAGCCCGTCATCATGCTCGACATGGAGGCCAAAGTGCTGGCCTTCAAGGTCTGCTCGGCGGCGTAGGCGGCGGGAGCGCCGGGCGTCCCCGCCGCCGCCGCGGTTGCCGCAACCGCCGTTTGCACGGCGATGTCCGCGGCTTGCTTCGCGGCCTGAATCGCGGCGGCCGCCGCCGCCGGAACTGCCCGCCAGGCCGGCAGGAACCCGATGAGACAATCCGGGCTACCCGGCCCCGGGGCCAATAACGGCGGCAACGGATGCGATACCGGATCGGTTACTCTTGCGGCGGGGGGCATACCGTCTCGTATACGAACGAACCCTCGGGGCCCACGCCGACCTTGATTCCGGCCACCTTCTGCCCCTCGGCCATCCAGCCCAGCAACTGCCGCGAAACCTCCGGCAGCAGCGTGTTGGTGAGGATGTTGTCCACGTTGCGGGCGCCGCTCTCCACTTCCGTGCAGCGGCTGGCCACTTCATTGATCAGGTCGTCGCCGTATACCAGTTCGATCTTGTGGTTCTCCATCAGGCGCTTGCGGATCTTTCCCAACTTAAGCACCACGATCTTCTTCAGGTTCTCGTCCCGGATGGGATAGTACGGAATAATCACCATCCGGCCCAGGAACGCCGGCTTGAAAACCTTGTTCAGCTCGGGCTTGAGCGCCTTCACCAGCGCTTCCGGAGAAGGCATGGTTTCCGGGTCGGCGCAGAGCTTCATAAAGGTATCTGTTGCAGCGTTTGTGGTCAGAATGATGATGTTGTTCTTGAAGTCGATCTCGCGCCCTTCGCCGTCTTCCATGTTGCCCTTATCGAAGACCTGGTAGAACAGCTCCAGCACGTCCGGATGGGCCTTCTCCACCTCGTCCAGCAGCACCACGGAGTAGGGACGCCGCCGCACCGCTTCCGTGAGCACGCCGCCCTCGCCGTAGCCCACGTATCCGGGAGGCGAGCCCTTCAGGGTGGAGACCGTGTGCGACTCCTGGAATTCCGACATGTTGATGGTGATCATGTTCCGCTCGCCGCCGTAAAGCTGGTCGGAGAGCGCCAGGGCGGTCTCGGTCTTGCCGACGCCCGAGGGCCCCACCAGCATGAACACGCCCACCGGCTTGTTGGGATCGTCCAAGGTGGCCCGGGAGGTGATAATGCGCTGGCTGATCAGATCCAGCGCGTGGTCCTGCCCGATCACCCGCTTGTTAAGGATGGTGTTAAGCTGCAGGACGCTCTGGATCTCGTCCTTAACCATCTTTCCAACCGGAATCCCCGTCCAGCCGGAAATCACTTCGCCGACCACGTTCTCGTCCACGCAAACTCCCACCAGCGGGTTCTCGCCCTGCAGCATGGTCAGTTCGAGGTTCAACTGGTCGAGTTCCGCCCGCGGGCTGGCATAGGCGCTCACCGGTTGGGCAGCCGCGGCGCCATCGCCGGAAGCCGCCTGCGCCACGGCCGGAGCCACCCCGGTCTCGATCTGGGTGCGCAGCTCGCGGATGCGCGTCACCAGGCCGATCTCCTTGTCGAAGCGGGCTTGCAGTTCGCCCAGCCGGGCCTCGATCTTGGCCTTGCGCCCGGCGATCTCCGCCAGCCGCTCGGCGTGGTCGGCGCCCAGTTTCGCCTCGGCGGTCAGGACTCGCTCCTGCGCGTTCAGGTCTTCCAGTTCCCGGGTCGCGTCCTCGATGACCGGCGGAACCGCGCTCTGGCCCAGCGCCAGCCGTGCGCAGGCGGTGTCCAGCACGCTGACCGCCTTGTCGGGAAGCTGCCGCCCCGCCAGGTAGCGGTGCGAGAGCTTCACGGCGGAGTTCACCGCGCCGTCCAGAATGCGCACCTTGTGGTGCTTTTCCAGGGCCGGCACGGTGCCGCGCAACATCACGCTGCACACCCCCTCGGAGGGTTCGTCCACCTTGACCACTTGAAAGCGCCGCGCCAGCGCCGCGTCCTTCTCGAAGTACTTCTTGTACTCGCTCCAGGTGGTAGCGGCGATGGTGCGCAACTCGCCGCGCGCCAGCGCCGGTTTCAGCAACTGCCCGGCGTCGTTCTGGCCCGCCTGCCCGCCCGCCCCGATCATGGTGTGCGCCTCGTCGATGAACAGGATAATGGGCGTGGGCGAGGACTTCACCTCCTCGATCAGCCCCTTCAGCCGGTTCTCGAATTCGCCCTTCACGCCCGCGCCGGCCTGCAACAGCGCCAGGTCCAAAGATTTTACAAGAACGCCCTTCAGCGGCGGCGGGACGTCGCCCTTGGCCACCCGCTGGGCGAACCCTTCCACCACCGCGCTCTTGCCTACCCCCGCCTCGCCCGTGAGGATGGGGTTGTTCTGGCGCCGGCGCATCAGGATGTCGATCATCTGGCGGACTTCGTGATCGCGCCCCAGCACCGGGTCGAGCTTGCCGGTTCGGGCCTTCTCGGTCAGGTCGATGGTGTACTGATCCAGGTTGGGCGTCTTACCGGCGGCCTTGCGCACGCCTCCGGCAGCGGGCGCGGCGGCCTCCTCGGCGGTAGCGGTGACGGCGTCCTCGTGCGACCCGGCCACGATGGCCAGAAAGTCCTTGCGCAGCACTTCCACCTGGATCTTCCCGAACTCCTTGGGGCTGATTTCCCGCATCAGCCGGGCCAGATCGTCGGTAGCGGCCAGGGCCAGCACGGTGAAGCCCGTGCGCACCTGCCCGGCGCCGTAATCGATGGAGCCGATCGCCCAGGCCTCTTTCAAGGCGTTGATGAGGGTCGGGCTGAACGCCGGCGTGCGGGCATTGCCGCGCTTGAGCTTGTCCAGGCTGCGTGTGACTTCGGCCGCCAGGCGCGAGGCATCCACCCCGAAGTGGCGGAGGATCTTGGCCAGGTCGCCGTCGGTCTGGTCCAGCAGCTTCATGAGGTAGTGTTCCACCTCGATGTCATAGTTGGTCCGCGAAACGCAAAGCCCCGCTCCGGCTTCCAACGCGTTGCGCGTGGGATCGTTGAGTTTGCCAATCAAGGATTTCAAGTTAACGCTCATAGAAGACCTCTCCGACTCATTGCTGCATCATAACTCCAATAGGGTATCGCCAGGGTCGCGGCCCATGGGGGCCGACTTGGCCCAACTCACCCAGCCCAACAGCGGCCCTTCCTCGTCCTCCCGGCCCAACTCGCAGGCGGGGACCTGGGCGCGCCGCAACACCAGTTGCACCTCGAAGTCCAATTCGTCCCCGGAGAAGAACCTGGCCAGGGCGCGGAGCGGCTCGAAAGCCGTTCCGGTGGGCAGGAAATCCAGGTACCGGTCCAGGGGGAGCGGGCCCAGCACAATGCGGACCCGGGTCTGCTCGTCCCAGATTTCGTCGCCGACCACCGCGCCCACCGCCACGCGCTCGCTATCGCTGGGCTCCCGATCCAGGCAGCACTGCATCTCGGGCGTCAGCCGGTACCAGGCTCCCGCGAATTGCTGGATGGCCACCGGGACGTCGAAGTAGTCCTCCAGCAACTGCCGCAACGCCACCGCCGATCGCGGATGCTGCCCCAGCAGGCCCGCGTAGTAAGCCAGGGAATGATCGGCCACCTTCTGCCGCTTTTCCAGGCCATCGGTCCCCAGGCCGATGAAGTCCAACAGGTGGTGCGCGAACTTGTCCGGCCCGCCGCGCTCGTAATCGATCCCGAAACGGTACTTCTCCCAGGCCTGGTAAAACAGCGAGATGATGCGGTGATTGAAGATGTCCAGGAACTCGCTCAGCGCCTTGTCGTGCGCGCGCAGGCGTTCGCCGACCAGTTGGGTGTAATAGAGCGGCAGCTCTCCCACCGGGCCGGTCAGTCCCATGAAGTTCACCACCATCAGCGGGGGACCTTGCTCCCGCCACGCCAGCGATTGGATCGCGCTGGCCGGAAAGATCAGCGTGTTGTGAGCGGCGAAGCGCGCCACTTCGTCGCGCGGATTGGCGAACAGACCCACCGGCGAGCGGCCGCGCGTGATGCGCTCCACCAGCCGCACCGCCTGGAAGAACTCGAAGCAGAACGGTTCTTCGGTGAGCTGCCGTTCCAGCGCCCGGTGCGCTATAGCAAGATCGCTTCGCCCGCTCTCGGCGGCCATTTCCTCATTACCTCTTTCCGCTGGCCGGTCCGGGCGATGAGCTGGCTGAAGCTGTTCATGGAAACGTACAGCCCCAGGAAGCGCTCCAGCACGCTGGCGAACAGGTAGACGCCGCCGCCCACGAACTGCTCTTCGTCGAACCGGATGTCGACCTCGGTGCCGCGCACGAACGCGATGCCGTTCTCCGAGATCACCCGCGCAAAGTGCTTGCGGCTGCTCAACTCCGAGATGCCCTGGATCTGCTTCTCCAGGTACGTCGAATCGGTGAAATTGTAGAGCCGCAGGATCTCCTGCAAGGCGTGCTTGCCCTCGCTAACCAGCGAGAGATAGTTCAGCGAGAGCTGCGAGATCAACCGCCACAGAGAGCCCTTGCCTACCGGCGCGCGCAGCGTCGGGGTCGGCTTCTTCAAGGTGAGAATGCGCTTGATGGCCGGCATGCCCTCCAGCTCGAAATCTCCCAGCTCGCTTCCGAAGGGCAGTCGGGAAGGCAGATCGCGGCTGGTGCACAGGCAGCGCACCGTGAGGGTCTCGACGTTGGCGTGCGCGGGGCGTCCGCTCAGGTCCACCAGGGACAGATAGACGTCCGTACCTTCGTCGCCGCGCCGCGCGGAGGGCCGCCGCGTGGCGTGCCAGAAGGTCTGCTTCTTGTCCCGCAGCGTGGCGTGCCGGTAACTGTAGAATGGCTCGAACTCGGTCACCTCCTGGCTCTGCGGGCTCACGCTCACCACCTTCTCCACCGAGAAGATCTCGTAGGCGTGCCGCCGGCGCACGTCCGGCACCACCGGATACTCGGAGCGCAACTGGTCGATCAGGATCGGCTCGGCGGTGTGATTGAACAGGTTGATCACCGGCGCGCAGTCCGGCCGGAGGGTCTTGGCCGAAACCCCCGCCTCCAGCATCTGCTGCCGGTCGTCGCGCTCGAATTTCGAGATCAGGAAGATCAGCTCGGCGCGGTCCTGGAGACCGGCGCCGGCCAGCCGCTCCAAGCCGCTCAGCTCCAGGAAAAAGAACTTCTCGGGAAACGCGAAATACTCCTGCAGCAGACGGTAGCCCTCGAAAGAGCGCCGCGAGTAGGGCAGCATGGACTCTTCCGAGGTGAACCCGCAGGGCCGGATGCCCTCCGGCGGCAAGGCCGTCACCCGCTGCGGCCGCGCCGGGTCGCGCGCCAGGATCTGCACGCAATTGTTGGCCAGCAGCTCGTACAGGGCGTGCACCAGGTTGGATTCCCCGTTCAGGTAGAAGCGCCACGCGCCCATGGCCAGCTTGTCGAAAGCGACCTCCGGCAGGCAGCGCAGCTCCACCCGCAGCGCGGCCACCGCGTCGGCCGCCTTGATGGGAGGCTGCAAGCGGTCCGGGCTCCTCCATTGCGCCTCCACCACCCGCACCGGCCACAGCGTGGTCTCGTAGCAGGTCCGGAACCGGCAGGGCACCCCCTCCACCGGCCGCGAGTACAACAGCGACCCGCGCGGCACCTTGAACCCGGTCGTGAGCTTGCCCTGCTCCGGGTCCAGGTGGAACTCCACGATCGACATGGGCGGGATGGGCCGCACGTAGTGCGGGTAGAGAATCCCCAGCAGAGCCTCGGTGATTTCGGGGAACTCGTCGTCGATCTTGAGGTGGACGCGGCCGGCCAGGAACGCGAAGGCCTCGATCATGCGCTCCACGTGCGGGTCTTCGCAACGGTCCGCCTCCAGTTGCAGGCGCGAGGCGATCTTGGGGTACTTCTCGGCGAACTCCGCCCCCATCTGACGCAGAAACGTCAGCTCGCGCTCGTAATAATCCAGCAGCTCGTCGCGCATGAATTACCGCTTACCGCCAACCGCCGCCCGCCGGCCGGCCTGCCACGGGCCATCTCACTCTCCCTTGATCGCGTACTCCCCCTTGGTCAGCTCCAGCACCGTGTCGAAGGACACCCGCTCGGGCGCGGGGTCCACCTTGAGCATGCCCTCGATCTGAAACCGCAGCATGCGCGCCGTGCCCGCCACCGGCTCCAGCGTCACGCGCACCGCCATCAGGCGCGGCTCGAAATAAGTCACCGCCGTCTCCAGCATCCACAGCAGCCGGTTCTGGTCCTGGACCGAGTGCACTCCCAGCGACGTGAGATCCGGCAACCCGTAGTTGAACAGCGAGCGGCTCAACTCCGTGGAACCCTCCGTGATGGCGTCCGGCCTGCGGCGCGTGTTCAGCAGCCATTCCAGGTCCCGGCGCAGGCTGGCCTTCAACTGGCGCAGCGAATTCGAGCGGTTCAGCGGCGGGTCGGTGCGGTTGTACGGATCTGTGTCCACCAGCCGGTCCAGAACGGAAAGCGTGACATTGGGATCCCGCTCATAACGTGCCATAGGCTACTTGTGGATGGAGAGCGCCTGTAGGGGATCCAAACGGCAGATGCGCGCGTACAGCTTCTGCTTCTCCTCCGCGCCGGCGTCCAGTTTGGCCAGGCATCGGAACAGCAGCGCCAGCGGATGGGAGAGCATATCCGGCGGTTCCCATTGCTCCAGGTTGCGGCGCTCGATTTCCCCGGACAAATCCTGCAGGATGGGCGCCGCCAGTTCGGCCCGCCCGGCCCCCAGGCAGATTTGCGCCAACTGCACGCGGCGGCGAAAGCGTCCGCGCCCGGAGCTTTCCTGCGCCGCTTCGTTCGCCATGATCTCGATGGCCTCCTGCGCGTGGCCCGAACGGGCTGCCTGGAGCGCCAGGTCGTAGGCGTCGGGCGGCTTCCCCTCCGCCGGCTCCTCCTCCTCGGCCGCTGGAGCCGCCATTGGAAGCTCCTCCCGAGGCGCGGGCGCCGCGGACTCCACGTGCTCTTTGAGCCAGGCCCGGGTCTCGGCATTGGCGGTGGGCGTATCGTCCATCAACGAGAGCTCCGCCAGTTGCGGATAATCCGCCAGCAGCGCGCGCAACCCGGAAACGATGGCCCCGCCGGCCGCCTCGTAGCCCAGTTCCTGGCAGGCCCGGGCGGAATAGCGCTGCAAGTCCAGCCAGCCCCTTCCGCAGGGGGTTCCCGCCGCCGTCTCGGCAATCTCCAGCGCTTGCGTCCAATCCCCCTCGTAGGCCAGGCGCTTCAGGTCCTGCCGGATCTGTGTAGGCGGAGCTTCGAGCAGCGTGGGATCCACTTCGGTCCCGCCCGCGCGCAACTCCCCCCAACGCAGCGCGCGCGCGAGTAGGTAGGGCACGGGGCTATAGGGATCGTTCTGCCGGAACCAGCGCGCCGCCGCCAGCACGCGCTCCAGGGCGTCGTCGCGGTCGGCGGGCTCGGCGGTCGGGGCCTTCTTGGCCGCCGGCCTGGCGGGCGCCCGGGCGGCTCCGGAGGCACTGCTCTCGACGTAGCTTTCCTGGGCCTCAACCGCCCCTTCCGCGGCCTGCTCCGGCTCCTCCTTGGCGGCCTCCTGCTCGCGCTTCCTGGCCAGAAAAACGTGCAGGGTCTGCCGGAGCTCCTCGAGCGTCGTGCGCAAACCGCCGAAGGTTGGCGCGATGTCGCCGAGTTTCTCCTCGCACACCTGTTTCAACTGCTCCTGCGACTCCAGGCAGGCGCCCAGTTGCTGCATCCACTTTTCGTAAGTGGCTTTCGGGGTGGCGTTGAAGCCCTCGTCGAAGGCCTCCGGCGTCAGCTTGCCCTCGGCCACGGCCTCGGAGCGGGCCTGCTGCTTGCTCTCGCTGTTCTCCGCGTCGGCCTCCGACGGCACGCTCCGCGATTCCTTGTAGTTCTGCCAGTCCAGCCCGTCGCCGGTCAGCGGCACTTTGCGCAGCGGCCCGTCCAGGCGGGAGCCGATCCACTCCAGCGGCGCGCTACGCAGCTCGGGGTCTCCATCCTCCAGTTCCGGATACAGAGTCTCCCAGAAGTTTTCGAGCAGGCCGCGAATCAGGCCGAGCCCCTCGTTCAGGCCCGCGAAGCCATCCCGCCGCACCAGCGCCTCCACCAGCCAGGCCGCCACTTGCAGGTCCTTGCTCTTTTTGGCGATGGCCTCGCCGCACAGCTTGATCACCAGGGGCCAGTCGGCTTTCTTGATGGCCGTCTGCCACTCCCCCTGGCTGATCTCCTCTTCCTCCCGCCGGGCCTCCTTGATCTGGTCGAAAACGGGGGCGTAGCGCAGGCTCTCCCCGCTCGGATTCGGCCCGGGAATCGGATTCAGCAAGTCGTCGCGCAGAGGCATGTTGTCAATCGGGACCAGGCGGGCGCCTTATCCTACTCCCTCGGCGGAAGCCTGCGGCTGCGCGGCGATCTGCAGGCTGCGGACTTCCAGCAGCGGAATCTCCTCGCCGTCCACCGCCCACAGTTTCTGCCCGAACGGAATCTCCTCTCCCTCCTCGGACTCCTCCCACACGGTGGCATGGCCCAGCCGCACCTCGTCGTCGGCATGGCGCCAGGAAAGCGGAGAGAGCGCCGGAATGAGCACCTCGCCCAGTTCCGTGCCCTTGAATCCCGGCCCGGTGCGCACCATGGCGGGAATCCAGAGCAAATCGCGCAGGCGGCGCGGCGGGGCAATCTCGATGGAGGCGATGTGCGCCAGCGGGATCCACAAATAGGTGCCCGCGGCGAAGGTCTCGATCCGCGCGCCGATCCGTGGATCCGCGTCCTCCAGCGACTCGAACGGTTGCCCGTTCAGAGTCCCGGCGAAGGGGGGCAACTCCTCCGGCTGCGCCGGGTATTCGCGCTTGAGGAAGGTCTCCTGGCGCGCCCGTTCGGCCGCCAGCACGCCCCGGTACAGCAGCGTTCCCATCTCCTTATTCGGTCCGCCCTCCGAGAGCAGATGCAGGTGCTTTTCGGCGCGGTCGAAATCCCCGGCGAAACACAACAGCTCAAAGAGAAACGTGCGGCGCTTCGCGTCGTCGGGACGATCGCGAAGCTCGGCGCTTACCGCCTGCACGGCCTCCTTGAGCTTTCCCGCTCGAAACAGTTCTGTGGCGTTCATGGGGAAAGCCTTTGGAAACGCCTGTGGTTTGCAGCCCGTGGCGCGCCGCCGGTTCGTGGCACACCGCCCACGCACCACCGGCACGCCACGAGCTAGAAGCTACAAGCGGTTCTCGTTTTACCCGCTGACCTGCTGCTTCATGTCGTAGAAAGCCTTGATCGCGCCGCCCAGCGAACCGTCGGGCTTCTGCTCCTTGTACTCCATCTCCACCTTCGTGAAGTTCAGCGCAATCTGATCCATCGGGATCACATCGGAGGCCCCGGTGCCGTTGGTGTTATAGCTGGCGACCATCAGGTCGCTGAAGGTGACCTTGAGGTACTCTTGCTGCTCCTTGCCGGCCTTGCGGCAGGTCAGGATCGCACTCTTGATATGCTCGCCGGTGGCGCACATCAACATCAGCTTCGGGCTGGACTTGTTTATCCGCATCACGAAATGGAAGTCCTGCATCTGCACGCGGCCGGCGCCCAAGCCGCTCCCGTGCGATGCGGTGCCGGTCTGATGCTCGCCCCAGGTGAAGGACTCGATTTCGATTTCGTTCTTGTGCTTACTGTCGTTACTCTCGCCCTGGATCCCGTCGATCTTCAGGAAATAGTCAACTAAAGCCATCTTGCAACGCCTCCTAGTACCGTTTGAGAATCATACCCTCTTGTTCACGGCCCGACAAACGCACCGGACCGAAATCTCCGCCATCCGAAAACGCCGGCCACTCGTCGCAGCTCGCCGGCCGTGCCGGCCCAACGGCCCGCCCCGCCGGCTGCCCACCCCGAAAAGCGGCGCCCCGCTTCACCCTCTGGTGGATGCCGGCAGTTCCGCCACCAGGCGCAGGGACACGGTCAGCTCGTCCAACTGGAAGTGCGGCCGGAGGAACGCCACCGCCTTGTAGCATCCCGGCTTGCCCTTGACCTCGGCGACTTCGATCCTGGCTTCCCGCAACGGAAACTGCGCTTTGGTGGCCGGAGCGGCATTGTCGTCCTCGGTGACGTACTGCATGATCCAGCGGTTCAAGAACCGCTCGCAATCCGAGCGGGACATGAAACTGCCGATCTTGTCGCGCATGATGGTCTTCATGTAGTGCGCGAAACGGCAGATGGCCAGCATGTAAGGCAACTGGGCCGAGAGCCGGGCATTCGCGTTGGCCGCTTCCTTGTCGTACATCTTCGGCTTCTGAGCGGATTGCACGCTGAAGAAGGCCGCGTAGTCGGTCCCCTTGCAATGCACCAGCGGAACCAGGCCCAGGTCGGCCAGCTCCTTCTCCCGGCGGTCGGTGATGGCGATCTCCGTGGGACACTTCAAGGCGATGTCGCCCTCGTCCGTACGGAAGGTATGCGCCGGCAAGCCCTCCACCAGCCCGCCGCCCTCCACGCCCCGGATGGAAGCGCACCAGCCATACAGGGAGAACGCTTGCGTCAGCCGGGCGCCCAACGCCCAGGCCGCGTTCCCCCACAGGTATTTCGAGTGGTCCGTTCCGTCGACGCCCTCTTCGTAGTTGAAAGCATCCACCTCCACGGTTTCCTTGCCGTAGGGCAAACGCATTAGCACGCGCGGCAGGCACAGGCCCACGTAGCGCGAGTCGTCGCTCTGGCGGAACGACTTCCACTTGGCGTATTCGGTAGTATCGAAGATCTTCGCCAGGTCGCGGGGCTGATCCAGGTTCGTGAAGCTCTCCATGTTCAGCAGGCTCGCCGACGCGGCGGTCAGGAAGGGGGCGTGCGCGGCCGCGGCCACCTGCGACATCTTCTCCAGCAGTTCCAGGTCCTCCGGATGCTTGCCGAATTCGAAATCGCCGATCACCGCGCCGATCGGCTCGCCGCCGAAGACGCCGAACTCTTCCTCGTAGATCTTCTTGAAGGCTGCGCTCTGGTCGAACTCGGGCGCCCTTTGCAGATCCCGCAGCAGCTCTTTCTTGGAGCAGTTCAGGACCCGGATCTTCAGCATGACGCTGGTTTCCGATTGGTCCATCATGTACTTCAGCCCGCGCCAGGACGCTTCCAGCTTCTGAAAGCTGGGATGATGCAACACTTCGTTCAACTGGATGGAGAGCAGGTGGTCGATCTGCGCGATGCGGGCGTTAATCATGGCCTCGGTGTCCCGCGACACCGTCATGGCGCCATCGAGCACCTGGTTGACGAATTCCTTCACCAGGTTCTTGCCCCGCTCCCGCGCGGCGGGGTCCACCGCCAGTTTGCTCTGTTCGACGATCTGATCCAGCAGCCCCAGTTCCTGGACTTGCTCCTGGGCCTGGGCCTGCTGCGGCGCGGAGGATGCTAATGGATCAGGCATTGGTGCCTCCCTTTCCGCCTTCGATCTCGCCCTTCAACTTGTCCATCTTGTCCGAGCTGCGAACCGCGTCCTGCAAGAGCTCGTCCAGCTTGTCGTTGGTCTGGAGCGTGCCTCGCAGGTCCGAGAGCCTGGTGCGCAGCTCGAGCAGTTCGCGCAGCGGCTTCACTTGCCGCGCCACCTGCTCCGGTTCGAAGTCCTGCAGGCTCTTGAAGTGCAGATCGACCTTCAGTTGGCCCGCATCCGGATCTTCGGAGATCTTGTTCTCCACCGAATACGCCAAGTGGGGTTTCATGCCTTCCAGGACGCTGTCGAAGTTGTCCGGATTCACTTCGACGAACTTCCGGTCTTTTAGCCTGGGAAGCGGTTCTTCGGGTTGTCCGGTAAGGTCGGATAGGACGCCCATCACGAACGGCAGTTCTTTGACTTCTATGGCGTCGCCAACCTCGACATCGTAGGTTATGTGCACGCGCGGAGGTCTGACTCTCCCGAGTTTCTTGTGGATGCTTTCTCTTGCCATTTGAATTCCTTCTGGTGGAGCGAGGGTCCCTCCAACGAACCCCTGCGTGGATCTACTCTACCAAACTTCGAATCTGCTAGCCAGAGCCATTGTGCCTCAAACGCCGCCTTTTTTCAATCGCTGTCAAGCGGGCGCCCTCTGGGCCCTCCCCGGGGAACCTGCGGCGTTCGGCGCTGCCGGGCGGCGCACCCCGCCCTGGGCGTGCCGCAGCCGGCCCCGCCGGGCGGGCACGGCGCGCTTTACGCGCCCCTCCATTCCTGCTACTTTGAAGTGCTATGAAGCGATTGCAGCCGGTGATTTGGTCGAAAGGGACCTTCCTCACTCCGCAGCACATGCAGATCCAGGACCGCTTCATCGAGAGCACGCTGGAATTCAGCCTGACCTCCTTGAACTACCGGCCATGGGGATTCACCCGCTTGAGCCTCAACCAGGAAGCGCTCGCCGGGGGGGCGGTGGCGATCTCCAGCGCCGCCGGCCTGTTCGCGGATGGCATGCCTTTCGACATCCCCGACGCCGACGCCGCGCCCCCGCCCAAGATGGTGGCGCCCTGCTTCGAAGCCGATCAAAACACCCTGGACGTCTACCTGGCGGTCCCCCATTATCGCGAGCGCGGCCTGAACGTCTCGGTGGCCCGCCAGAACGCCGACACCCGCTACCTGGCCGAAATCGCCCTGGTCCGCGACGAAAACTCCGGCGCTTCCGAGAAGCCCATCCAAATCGCCCAGAAGAACTTCCGCCTCCTGGTCGAAGGCGAGAGCAGGCACGGCGTTTCCTGCCTGCGCATTGCCCGCGTGAACCGCACCCCGGCCGAAACCCTGCAACTGGACCCGCACTTTGTCCCGCCCTTGCTGGACATCGCGGCCAGCGATTACCTGGTGTCCATCTGCCGGCGCCTGGTGGAGATCCTCTCCGCCAAGAGCAGCCTGCTGGCCGGCCTGCGCCGCCAGAAGAACCAGAGCCTGGCCGACTTCACGGCTTCCGACATCGCCAATTTCTGGCTCCTGTACACCGTCAACACGCACTTCCCGCTGTTCCGCCACATCTTTGAGACCTGCAAGGGGCACCCCGAGCAGCTATTTGCCGTGATGCTGTCCATCGCCGGGGCCCTCACCACGTTCTCCCTCAAGATCCACCCGCGCGACCTGCCCACTTACGATCACGAAGATCTCCAGGCCTGTTTCACCGACCTGGACGAGAAGCTGCGCTACTTGCTGGAGACCGTGGTGCCCTCCAACTTCGTTTCCCTGCCCCTCAAGCTGGTGCAGCCCTCCATCTATGCCACCGCCATCTCCGACGACAAGTACCTCCGCAACACCCGTATGTACCTGGCCGTGAGCGCCGAGATGAACGAGGGCGACCTGATCGCCAAAACTCCCACGCTGATCAAGGTGTGCTCGGCGACCCACATCGAGCATCTGGTGCGCCAGGCCCTGCCCGGCATGCAAGTGACGCACGTGCCGCGCCCCCCCAGCTCCATCCCCGTCAAGCTCAACTATCAGTACTTCAGCCTGAACCAGTCCGGAGTGGCCTGGGACGCGGTGGTGCGCGCCCGCAACCTGGCGGCCTATGTCCCCGGAGACTTCCCCAATCCGAACCTGGAGCTGGTGATTCTGCTGCCCCAGTAACGCCGGCGTTACCCGAGCGCTATTTCAACGCGCAGAAGCGGGCGTAGGCTTCGTCCCAGCCCGGGCTCGGTTGCGGCTCCACCGTGGTGAGCGGGAAGGAGTGGCCGATCAGTTGGCGCGCCTCCGCCAGACTCGAGAATTCGCCCGAACCGAGGGCCTGAACCAGCAGGTTGCCCAAGGCCGTCGCTTCGGTCGGCCCGGCCACTACGGTTCGCCCCGTGGCATCCGCCACAAATTGATTGAGCACCTGGTTGCGCGAGCCGCCGCCCACGATGTGGATCGTCTTGAGCGGCCGTCCGAGCAGCGATCCGAGGCTTTCCAGCACCTGTCGGTAGCGCAGCGCCAGGCTCTCCAGAATGGTCCGGCTCATTGCCGCCGGGCCCTGCGGAGCGGCCTGGCCGTGCGCAGCGCAGAAAGCCGCGATCTTCTCCGGCATGCCGCCCGGTTCGAGGAAGGCGTCCGGGTCGATCACGGCGGTAAACGGCGGGGCTTGGGCAGCCATCTCGGCCAGCTCGGCGTAGCTGTACTCCTGGCCGGCCAGCGCCCAGGCGCGCCGGCACTCCTGCAAGAGCCACAGTCCCGCGATGTTCTTCAGGAAACGGA
>Ga0326728_10012538_pt1 | contig 18782 bp, 14 predicted proteins | sample MB3enrmetagenome_FD_207602 | JGI IMG/M metagenome (GOLD analysis project Ga0326728, IMG submission 207602) | Lab enriched peat soil microbial communities from McLean, Ithaca, NY, United States - MB31MN | ecosystem: Environmental > Terrestrial > Soil > Wetlands > Peat | place: USA: New York... | reverse complement strand
GCGACCCGCGCAACACCGAGTCGCAGATCGCAGCCCATCGCCTGCTCAGCCAGGAGCGCATGCGCCAGCTCACCGGCGTCCAGATTCTCCCCTTCAACACCGTCTACCAGCTCTACGCCGACAAGCTGGCCGGCCTGCCCGAAGGCAAGCAGTGGCTCAATTTCCCGGAGTATCTGCTCGCCCACTGGGGCGGCGAGCACGTCTCCGAGTACACCAACGCAACCCACACCGAGCTGGTGGACCTCAACACCAAGCAATGGTGTCAGGAGATATTCGCCGCCCTCGGCCTCAACCCCTCCTGCGCGCCGAAGCTCGTCCCGCCCGGCACCGCGCTGGGCAAGCTCACCGGCCCGCTGGCCGCGCTGCCCGCCTTCCGCGACACCACGCTGATCGCGCCCGCATGCCACGACACCGCAGCCGCCATCGCCGGCATCCCCGCCACCGGCAACGACTGGGCCTACATCAGCTCCGGCACCTGGTCGCTGGTCGGCATGCTGCTCCAGCAGCCATGCAACACCGTGGGCTCAACCGCCGACAACTTCACCAACCTCGGCGCGGTGGGCGGCGGCGTCTGCTTCCACAAGAACGTCAACGGCATGTGGCTCATCAGCCAGTGCATGACCCAGTGGGCGCTGGACGGCAAGCAGTGGTCCATCGTCGATCTGGTGGCTGCGGCCGAGAAGACCACTTGCCCCGTGGGTCTGCTCAATGTCGACGATCCCAACCTGCTGCTGCCGGAGCACATGCCGCAGCGCATCAATAATCAGAGGAAGAAAAACAACCTCGCCCCGCTCGACGAGTCGCCCACCAACGCGCCCGCCTTCGCCAGCCTCATCTTCCACTCGCTGGCCGCGCGCTACGCCGCTGTGCTCAACCGCGTCGCCCTGCTCACCGGCAGCAAGCTGAAGCGCCTCTTCATCGTCGGCGGGGCCAATCAGAACGCATTCCTCAACCGCCTCACATCGGAGGCCACCGGCCTCGAAGTATTCCGCGGATCGCCGGAAAGCTCCACCGTCGGCAACTTCGCCGTGCAGCTTGCCACCCTCGAAGGCGACCGCGACGACATTACCGGCGCCAACGCGGAAGCTGTCGCCCACTGGGCCGGCCTCTTCATCGAGGCACTCGACGCCGCATCAGCCGCAAAGCAATAGCTCCGCCAGCGTCAGACTACGGCTGTTGTCCGCCCACCGGCACCAAGTCGTACACCCGCTGGAACAGCGAATGGAATTGAAAGTCCCCGGCCCGCCCGCGCTTTTCATCGATCGTGCGCGCCACCGCGATATGGTACGCCGGCAGCGCGACCACGTACTCGCCAATCTCGCCCTCGTGTCCCACAATAACGCGACCGTTCAGGTTGCGGTACACCGGGATCATCTCGCGCCCCGCCACAGCCGAGATCGCCTCCAGCTCCGTCGCGCTGAACTGCTGTTTCATTGCTTGACCGAACTTGATTCCACCCTTGAACTCCCTGCCTGCAACGGAGCGCAGCTTCACTACAAGGTCCTGCGATAGTCCCGCCTTCTCCAGCGCATCCACCGTTGCAGCGGGAATTGTCACGCGCGCATCCGGCGGATCGTGGACGAACAGACCCAGGCCGTATGGGTTGGCGTCCGTCCCCATCGAGATCAACGATGCCTGTTCGGCCACAGCGAGCCAACGCCCGGAGACGATCTGCTTGCCCTGCCACTTGCCGTCGTCGGCCAGCACGCAGGCTATCTTCACCAGGTCGCTCGCCTTCAGCTCCAGCCCATCCATCGCCCAGGTGTTGCCCGCATCGTCGTGGCGGAACTTGTAGTCCGTAACGCCTAGCGGCTTGAACAGGTTCTCCACAAGCCAGTCTTCCATGGATTTGCCGGTCACCTTGCGAATGATGCCGGACTCGATGTTCACCGCGCGGTTGTTGTACTTCACCTCCTCGCCTGGCGTCGACACCACGGGCGACTCTAACGCAAAATTCACAAAGTCATGCTGCGGATAGATGTCCTGCGAACCCTGCGTAGTCAGGATGCCGGAGCTATGTTGCAGCAGATGGCGCAGTTTAATCTTGCTCTTCAACGGATCGTTCGCCATCTCCGGGAACCAGGTGGAGACAGGTTCGTCAATGGAGGGAATCAGACCTTTGTCGTAGGCAATGCCGATCGCCAGGCCGGATAATACCTTGGTCACCGAGTAGAGGTAGATGCGCTGGTCCTTCGCCTTGAAACACTCCGTGCGCAACGGTTGCTCATTCTGATAAACAAAGACCGCATTGCTGTGCTGCGCGTCCGCATCGGCAAACAGTTTGTCCAGTTTAGATGGGTTCGGTGCAGGCTGCGCCGTCAGGCCCTGGGCCAGCAGCAACGGTGCCATCCATGCGATAGAGCGACGCATCGCAAGATAGTAACCCATCTTGCTTCCGGCGAAAAGTCCAAGCCTACTTCCCCGCTTTCTCCGTCACCAGACCGCGTTCCTTCAGCATCGGCCCCACATTTGGTTCGGCCCCCAGCCACGACGCATACATCTTGCCCAGCTCCTGGGTATATCCCCTCGACAGCACCATCCTGCGGAAGCGCTCGCCGTTGGCGCGCGTTGGCCCGCCATGCGTTGTGAACCACTGGTACGCATCGTCGTCCAGCATCTCGCTCCACAGATACGCGTAGTATCCCGCTTGGTAGCCCTCGCTCCAGATGTGCGTGAAGTAGCTCGACCGGTAGCGTGGAGGCACCGTCGCCAGCGCCATCTTCTTCCGCACCAGCGCTGCCTGCTCGAAGGTATCTGGATTCTGCAATGGGTCCGTCGGCGCGATGGTATGCCATTGCATGTCCAGCTCCGCCGCCGCTAGCAGCTCGGTCAGCAGGTATCCCTGATTGAATTTGTCCGCCTTGCGCAGCTTTGCCGCCATCTCCGCCGGCATCGGCGCACCCGTCTTGTAGTGCTTGGCAAAGTGGTCGAAGATCGCCGGATAGCTCGCCCAGTGCTCGTTGAACTGCGATGGAAACTCCACAAAGTCGCGCGGCACGTTCGTCCCAGACAGCAACGGATACTCCACGTTGGAGAACATGCCATGCAGCGCGTGACCGAACTCGTGGAACATCGTCGTCACATCGGTAAAGCTGATCAGCGCCGGCTCGCCTGCCGCGGGCTTGCTCAGGTTGGCCACGTTGTAGATCACCGGCAGCTTGCCCAGCAGCTTCGACTGGTCCACAAAGTTGCTCATCCATGCGCCGCCGCCCTTGTTGTCGCGCTTGAAGTAATCGAAGTACATCAACGCCAGCGGCTTGCCGCTCGCCTCGAAGACCTCGAAGACGCGCACATCCGCCGCATATACAGGAATGTCCTCGCGCTCCTTGAACGTCAGCCCGTACATCCGGTTGGCCGCGTAGAAGACGCCGTTCTGCAGCACGTTGTTAATCTCGAAGTACGGCTTCACCTGCGCATCGTCGATATCGTACTTCGCCTTGCGTACCTGTTCGGAGTAGAACTCCCAGTCCCACGGCTGCAACTGGAACCCGCCCTTCTGTGCGTCAATCACTGCCTGAATGTCCTTGCCCTCCGCAATCGCGTTCGCGGTCGACGCAGGCGCCAGCGCGTCCATAAACTTCACCGCCGCCTCGGGCGTCTTCGCCATCTGATCTTCCAGGTTCCACGCCGCGTAGTTCGGATAGCCCAGCAGCTTTGCCTTTTCCGCGCGCAGTTGTGCAAGACGCGCAATTGTGTCCCGCGTATCGTTTGCCCCGCCCCGCTCCGCCCGGTTCCACGATGCTTCGAAGATCGCCTGTCGCGTCCCTCGTTCCGTCAGCGAAACCAGCACCGGCTGCTGCGTCGTGTTCTGTAGCGGCAGCACGTAGCCCTCCACCTTGCGCTCCTTGGCCGCCTCCGCCGCTGCTGCCACTTCCGCGTCCGTCAGCCCTTGCAGCGCACTCTTGTCGTTGGTCGTGTAGGCCGCCTCCTTGGTCGCCGCCAGCAGCTTGGTGCGGTAGCTGTTCTCCAGCGTCGATTCCTCCTCATTCAGCTTCTTCAGCTTGTCCTTGTCCTCCGCCGAGAGGTTCGCGCCCAGATGCACAAACATCTTGTAATAAACATCCACCAGCCGACGCGACTCTGCATCCAGTCCCAGCGAATTCATCTTCTTGTGGATCGCCGCCACCCGTGCAAACAGCTTCTCATTCAGAAATATCGCGTCCTGGTGCGCCGCCCGCTTGGGCGACTCGATCTCATTCACCTTGTCCAGCGTCGGGTCGGTGTTGGCCTGGGTCACGCCATCGAAAACCTCCGCCACACGGGTGTACAGTTGTCCGCTCTTCTCCAGCGCCACCAGCGTGTTGGCAAAGGTCGGCGCGGCCGGATTGTTGGCAATCGCTTCGACCTCCTGCAACTGCGCCGCCATCCCGGCCTCCAGCGCCGGTTGGTAGTCCGTGTCCTTGATGCGGTCGAAGCGCGGCGCATGATAGGGCAGTGTGCTCTCCGCATAGAACGGGTTCTCCGGCCCAAACGCCGTCGCCGCTCCCGCCGCCGTCTGCCCACCTGCCGCGCCCTTCCCACCACAGCCAGCCAACACCACACCCGCCACCGTTACCATCGCCATCGCAAAGAATCTCCTCAGCTTCATTGCTCGCCCCTTAGATCGATCTGCAATCCTCTGTAGTTCTGATGCTCATTCATTCTAAACTTGAGATCCACTCCCTACATTCCGCTTAGGCCCGTGGCCGCCGTTGCAGCCTCCGCCGCCGATGCCTTTGCCGCCCACGCCTCATACGTCAGATGGTCCTTCATCGCCAGCCACTCCGCATCCGGCAGCACCATCAGGTCCTCGCGCTTGATGTTCGGCAGTCCCACATCCAGCGCGTCCACCCCACCCTCGCGTTCTTCGCGCATCTCGTTGGGGCCCACAGTAACGTTGTTCTGCGCCGCCCAAGCCGAAACCTTCACCGTCGGCATCGCCTCAATCTCCTTCTCCGTCCATATTCCGAAGTGGATTGTCTGCTCCAGCCACTCCGCCGCGTCGCGATTCTCCCAACTCGGCCGATGGCTCGCTCCGGGATAGAACACCGTTATAAACATGTTCTTGTCCGTGCCCAGCATAGCAATCGCTCGCGCCCTCACCTCGTCGAACCATGGCTGCTCGTGGTGCGGAATATCCATCACTGTGTCCACGTCTCCATTCATGATGAACATCGGTCCGCGCTGTGCGTTCAACGCATACAGGATCGCGCTCCGGTCGCCAATCACCTGCAGCGCCCTGTATGGAGGCCCCTGGCACGGCAGGTTCCCCGAGTCGAAGTATCCTCCCGGCCCATCGAACACACCGCCACCGCTCAGCACCACCGCATGGATTCGCGTGTCGATCGACCCTGCAATCCCCGTCACAAACCCTCCCATCGAATAGCCCATCACCGCAATTCGCTTCGCATCCACCTCCGGCTGCTCCGTCAGGTAGGTCACGCCCTGCATCAGGTCCACCTGCATCAGCCCGGCAACGCGCTGGCCCCAGTCGGTTGCCGCCACCCCCTCCGGCGGCTTCACTTGCTTATCGTGTGAGCTGGTGCGCGACTTCTTGTCGATGTTCCGTTCGCCTTCGCCAATCATGTCGTACGTCACCACCACCGCGCCGGCCTTCGCGTACTCCATCCCCGTATACATCGAGTACCAGCCAAACTTGTCCGACCCATGCCCATTCACCACCAGGATGCCGGGCAGCTTTCCCTTCCACTTTGCAACCTTTGGGTCCGGACGGTACACAATCGCCGTCACCAACATTCCATCCATCGTGTGGTACGTCACCCGGTCCGCCAACACGCCCGGCGTGGGCGAGAAGGTCGACCACGTCTTCGCCTGCAAATCCGGCAACCTGTCCGGCACATACAGGGTCTTCCGTATCTGCGCCCTCCACGCCGCCAGCCGTGCAGCGTTCTGCTTCGATGTAAATTCCGTCGCCGGCTTCTCCGCCGGGACCGCCGCCCCCACACCGCTACTGTGCTCACCCAGAGCGGCACTCGGCGCGACTGCCGACGCTCCCGGAGCCTGCGACCCAATGCATCCAGCGCCCACTACAAGGCTCAAACCCACTCCGACAGCAACTTGGCGCCATCGCTTCATGCGCTTCACCACGTTTCACTTTACTTATGCAGCGGAACATTCTCCGGATGTCCCGGCTGGTCCAGCATCTGGAATCCGCTGGCCGGTCCCAGCGCCGGGTCTGTCCACTCGCGCAGCGCCCATACGACCTTCTTGGCTGGATTCACCTCGATCAGTTGCGCCGTGGTGGGCCACTGCGCGGGGTCCTTCACGTCGTTCGGCACCCAGTTGGAGAAGACCGTGTCGCCATTGGCCAGCCGCGCTACTTCCTGAATGCAGCCGATCTTGTACCCCGCCAGGTCCGAGCGGTCGAGCCTCCACACAACCTCGCCCTTCTTGTTCACCTCGACGATGCCCCCCTTGGCATTTCCCGTAATCAGCGTGTTGCCGTTGGCCAGGCGCACCGCCGACCACGGACTGGGGGTCACATAGTTCCACACCACTCCGCCTTCATTGTTGTATTCGGTCACTCGGTTGTCGTCCATGTGGGCCACCAGAATGGTGCCTGCCGCGGTCATGCGCGCGCGTCTCAGTTGCGGGTGTGGCTGCGTTGGGTCGCCCGCCTTGATGTCCACCTCGCTATCCACCGCGTTGGTCTTAGTGTTGATCAGCAGCATCCGGATGGGATCGCCGTTCTCGGCCACAAACACATGGTCCAGTCCAATGGCCTGTATGGAATGCAACTCCATTCCAGTACGCGCTTCCAAATGCCAAATCACCTTCTTGTCCGGGGTAACGATAGAGGCCCCGCGGCGGCTGGAGAAGACCACGTTGCCGTTGGACAGCAGGGTGCAGTCACCCAACTCCTCGAAGTCCTTCTTGCCGTCAAATACGTAGTCGTACGGGATGGAGTAGGACCACGCAGGCTTGCCATCGCGTATGATCCAGATCGTCTGCTGGGGATTCACATAGTTCCACTCCCCGCAATACAGAAACGGATGTTGCGCCAGCCCGTTGCCGGGCAACACCGCCGGAGAGTTCGTCCCAGTATCTATAACAGGTGCAACGGCAGGCGTTGCGTTCTGAGCGGAAGCTCCCAGCCCTAGGCTCATCATGGTACCAACCACAAGTACGCGACCCAGTGACATAAATATCTCCCAGTTTTCCGCCTCCGCAGAAGCTGCCTGCGTAAGCACCAGCGATTGTACTGCATCCTCCAGACGCAACTCACTAACAACTGGCAACCGTTTTCCCGTATTCTGGACGTGACCATGATCGACACCATCCGCATCGGCTCACGCGGCTCGCAGCTCGCGCTCTGGCAGGCCAGCCACATCGCTGACGCCCTGCGCGCCGCCGGCCACTCCGTGGAGATCGAGATCATCCGCACCAGCGGCGACCGCATGCAGCAGCCCGATGCCGACAGCCCCGCCGCGGACCTCGACAACCTCGCCTCCTTCGCGCCGCCGGCCGATGGCAAGGGAATCTTCATCAAGGAGATTGAGGAGGCGCTGGCCGAAGGCCGCATCGATCTGGCCGTCCACTCGCTCAAGGACCTGCCTACCGCACTCGATCCGCGCTTTACTCTGGCCGCCATTCCGCGCCGCGCGGACCCACGCGACGCCTACGTATGCCCGCGCCAGAAGGCGCTGCACACGCTGCCCACCGGGGCCCTCGTCGGCACCACCAGCCCGCGCCGCCGCGCCCAGCTCCTCGCCCTGCGCCCCGATCTCCGCTTGGTCGAGCTGCGCGGCAACATCGATACGCGCCTGCGCAAGCTGGCCGACGGCGAGTGCAACGCGCTGGTGCTGGCCGCCGCCGGCCTCGACCGCCTCGGCCGCACGGAGTGGCTGCATCAGCGCTTCACCATCGACGAGATGTGCCCCGCCCCCGGCCAGGGAGCTCTCGCCCTGGAAATCCGCGCGCCGGAGTATGCAGTCCTGGCCGATCCCGTCCGCGATGATCTCATCCGCACCGCCGTGGCCACGCTCGACCACCCCGAGACGCGCTTCTCGGTCGAGGCAGAGCGCACCGTGCTCGATGCCCTCGGCGGAGGCTGCCAGCTCCCCATTGGCGTCCACTGCGCCCCCATCCACGACGTCGCAGACCCCATTCCCAACGCCGGCGCGCCCATTGCCTGGCGCATCCAGGCCCAGGTCGTAGCGCCCGATGGCGAGCGCATGATCTGCTTCTCCAGCGAAGTCCCCGCTGGCATCTCCGCCCGTGACCTCGGCCTGCGCGTCGCTGAAGACCTCAAATCACGCGGCGCACTCGACCTGCTCGAACAAACACCGAATTGATCGGGCCACCACAGCACGCCGCCGGACGGGTCCGATCGAAATCTGAGGCTGATTGCCGGGCGCATGCCGGCCATTTCTACATTGGAAGCAGAACTGCCGCTACGCCGCGCCGCTCTTGTGGCGAACGTCCGCCCCGCGCACCCAGAAGATCACGTCCTCCGCGATATTGGTCGCATGGTCGCCCACCCGCTCCAGATTGCGAGCAATGATCAGCGCGTTCAGGCTCTGCGGCGTCAGCTCCGGCTTCTCCTTGATCAGGGTGCTAAGAGCAACGAACGCCGCGTCGTTCATCTCGTCCACCTGATCGTCCAGTTTCAGCACCGACTGCGCCATCTCCGCGTCCCCCTCGATAAACGCTTGCAGCGCCCTGCGCACCATCGCCGAGGCCAGCGACGCCAGCTTGGGAATGTCCACAGGCAGATCGATATTGGCAAACGCTCCCATCTCGCGCACTCGCACCGCGATGTTCACCGCCTGGTCGCCCACCCGCTCCAGGTCTGCGTTGATGCGTATCACCGACAGAATGAAGCGCAGGTCGATCGCCATCGGCTGCTCCATCGCCAGCAGGTCCAGGGCCATCTGGTCGATCTCTCGCTCCAGCCGGTTGATTGCCGGCTCCGCCCGGAACACCAGCTCGCAGATTGAGAGATCGCGCGTGCGGTAGGCTTCGATGGAGCGCTGGATCGCCTGCTCCGACATGCCCGCCATCACCAGCAACCGTTCCTTCAGATCGTCGAGGCTCTGCTGAAACTTAATGCGCGTCGTCATCAACCATTTCTCCTGAGAATGCTAGCTGCGATCGAAACCTCCGCGCCGTTTTTCCACCTGGGAAAACGGCTCTCTTCAACTCCGAGCGGGGCGAAGGAACAGGAGAAATGTTTCAACCAAACCTTCCCGTGATGTAGTCCTCGGTCCGCTTGTCCGACGGCGTGGTAAAGATTTTGTCCGTCGAGTTGAACTCCACCATCTTGCCGTTCAGGAAGAAGCCCGTGTTCTCCGCCACGCGCGCCGCCTGCTGCATATTATGGGTCACAATCACAATCGTATACTGGCTCTTCAACTGGAAGATCAGGTCCTCGATCTTCGAAGTTGACACCGGGTCCAGCGCCGACGCAGGCTCATCCATCAGCAGCACCTCGGGATCCACCGCCAGCGCGCGCGCGATGCACATCCTCTGCTGCTGCCCGCCGGAGAGGCTCGCTCCCGATTTCTTCTTCAGCTCGTCCTTCACCTCTTCCCACAGTGCAGCCGCCTTCAGGCTGCGCTCCACCGTCTCGTCGAGGATGCTCTTGTTGCGGAATCCGTTCAGCTTCAGGCCGCTCGCTACATTGTCATAGATCGACATGGTAGGAAATGGATTCGGCCGCTGAAACACCATCCCCACCCTCCGCCGAATGTCCACCGGCGATGCGTCTTTGTAGATGTCCACCTCGCCCATCTTCACCACCCCCGTCGCACGCGCAATCGGGTTGGTCTCGTGCATCCGGTTCAGGCAACGCACAAACGTGCTCTTGCCGCAGCCCGACGGACCAATCAGGGCCGTCGCGTGGTTGGCGGGAATGTTCAAATTGATGTCCTGCAGCGTGTGGTTCGTCCCGTACCACGCGTTCAGGTGCTCCACATCGATGCCGACTCCCACTTAGCTTGCCCCTTTCAGCGTGCCGCGGCCCGCGTAGATGCGGACCAGCGTCACAGACACCATAATCATCAGAATCAGCACCAGCGCCCCGGCCCATGCCAGCCGGTGCCACTCATCGTATGGCGAGATGGCGTACACATAGATCTGCAACGGCAGCGCCGCAATCGGCTCCGTCAGCTTGAAGCTCCAGAACTGGTTGCCGAACGCGGTGAACAGCAGCGGGGCCGTCTCGCCCGCCACCCGCGCAAACGCCAGCATGCACCCCGTAATAATTCCCGGCGACGCCGTGCGCAGGCTCACCGACAGCACCGTCCGCCACTTCGGCACGCCCAGGCCCAGCGCAGCCTCGCGGATCGCGTGCGGCACCGTCAACAGCATCTCTTCAGTCGTGCGCGTGATCGTCGGCACCATCATGATGGCCAGCGCAACCCCGCCCGAGAACGCGGAAAAGTGCCTCTGCTGCATCACAATCAGCGAGTAGGCGGCTATCCCCATCACAATCGACGGAATCCCGTTCAGAACGTCCGCGGTGAACCGCACCGCCATCGCCAGCAGCTTGCCCCGCCCATACTCGGCCAGGTAAACGCCCGCCGCAATGCCCACCGGTATGCCCATTGAACTGGCCAGGGTCAGCACAATCGCAGAGCCAACCATGGAGTTGGCCATGCCTCCGCCCGTCTCGCCCACCGGCGCCGGAATATGAGTGAAGAAGTCCAGGTTCAGCGAGCTCGCGCCCTTGTACAGCAGGTAGGCAAGGATCGCAACCAGAGGCACAATCACCAGCACCGTACTCAGGATCGCAAGCCCTGTTACCAGATGGTTCACCCCATAGCGCCACGCGGAATTCAACCTCAGGCTCGTGGACTGATAGTTCGTCGGCGGACGCAACGCACCGTCGCCCCCACTGGGTGTCGTAATCGGAAGTGGGTTCGTGCTCATCTCAGTTCACCCTCGCCGGCGCGCCGCGCGTCACCGCCCAAACCAGCGCGCGCGCAATCGCATTCACCACAATCGTAACCAGAAACAGTGCCAGTCCAATCTCGATCAGGGCGCTTAGGTACAGGTCGCCCGTGGCTTCGGTAAACTCATTGGCAATCACGCTGGCCAGCGTATAACCCGGCGCAAACAGGCTCTTCGAAATGACGGGATGGTTGCCGATCACCATGGTTACTGCCATGGTCTCACCCAGCGCGCGTCCCAGCCCCAGTATCACCGCGCCCACAATCCCAATGCGCGCGTTCCTCAGCACTCCGGTGCGAATCATCTCCCAGCGCGTCGCACCCAACGCCAGCACCGCCTCGCGCTGCGAGACCGGAACAGCCTGCATAATGTCGCGCGTAATTGAAGAGATGATGGGCAGAATCATGATCGCCAGAATGATGCTCGCCGTCAGCATCCCCACGCCGAAGTTGTATCCCCCGAAGAATCCCGTCCATCCAAGGTATTTGAGCAGCAGCGGCCCCAACTGGTCGCGCATGATGGGCACCAGCACAAACACCGCCCACAGCCCATACACCACGCTTGGAATCGCCGCCAGCAGTTCGGTCAGAAACGAAATCGGCGCTCGCAGCCGTGCCGGGCAAAGTTCGGAGAGAAAGATCGCCACGCCCAGAGCCAGAGGTACAGCCATCGCCAGTGCCAGGAGCGACGTGGCCAGCGTTCCGAAGATGAACGGCAACGCGCCAAAGTCGCCCGACACGGGGTCCCACGCCGAGCGCATGAAGAAGCCAAACCCGAACTGCGCCAGGCTCAGCTTCGACCGGACAATCAAGATCGTCAGGATGAACAGCACGATCGCGAAGATGCTCAACGCGCAGACCAGCATCAGCGCCGCAAATGACCCGTCCGCAAACCCGCCGTTGCTGCATGTATTCAGATACTGCCGGATCGGCGAGGGAGGCCCCTCCGCCGCAACCGGCTCCGCGGACGAGACGAAGTTGGCGATCGCGGGCGCATGCAGATGCGTCGCCTCCGTCTGCGTCATAGGCGCAGTCAGCGGCGACGAAGGCTCCGGCTCTCTCTCAAGGGACATGAACGATGGAGTCACGATATATCTTTAAACATTCAGCCGTCATTCTGAGCGCAACTCAGAACCCCGGTCTTCGCACTTGCCTGTTACTTTACAGGTCGCACCAGGCCGGAAATCATGCCGCGCGGCCGCAATCCAAATCGTCCGCGCGGCACTCACAGTCTACTTGATGGTCGCAATCGTCTTCTTTTCCATCGCCTGCACCTGCGCTGGAAGCGGCGCATAGTCCATACTCGCTGCCTCGCTCTCACCATGCGCAAGCATCCAGCTTAGGAAGTCCTTCATCGCCGCGCCCTTCGCCGGATCGGCGAACTTCAAGGGGATCAGCAGGTAGGTAAAGCTGGAGATCGGATAGGAGGCCGCGCCCGGTGCGTTGGTAATTGAAATCCTATAGTCCGCGGGCATGGTCTTGGCCGAGGCCGCCGCCGCCGCCGTCACGCCCTCCGGTGAACCCTTCAGGAACTTGCCCGCTGCATTCTTCACCGCGCCGTAGTCCATCTTGTTCTGTAGAGCATAGATCAGCTCCACATAACCGAACGAGTTGGGCGACTGCTTCACCATCCCAGCCACGCCCTCATTGCCCTTCGCGCCCACGCCCGCCGGCCACTTCACCGACGTGTCGCTGCCAACCTTGCTCTTCCAGTCCGGGCTCACCTTCGACAGAAAATCGGTAAAGATGAATGTCGTGCCGCTACCGTCCGAGCGATATACCGGCAGAATCTCAGTGCTCGGCAGGCTGACTCCAGGGTTGTCCTTCACCAGCCGCGGATCGTTCCACTTCGTGATCTTGCCCAGGTAGATGTCCGCGATCACTTCGCCGGAGAAGTTCAGGTCCTTGGTCACGCCGGGAATGTTGTACACCGGAACAACTGCGCCCAGCACCGTCGGGAGGTGCATCACCTTAATCTTCGCAGCGGCCAGTTGGTCGTCTTTCATGGGCATGTCGCTGGCGCCGAAGTCAACCGTGCCCTCGGTCGTCTGCTTGATGCCTGCGCCGGAACCCTGCGACTGGTAGTTGATCTTCACATTGGGATGAAGCTGGTTGTACTCCGTGAACCACTTGCTGTAGATCGGGTAGGGGAATGTGGCCCCCGCCGCTGTAATGTTCTGGGCGCTTGCGCCCACCGCAACCATCGCCAACAAAGCTGCTGCCACTAATTTCAATTTCACTGGTGGTTCCCCCTCGAAGTTGGAGCGCCCAACCCTGCCTGCTTCGCTGCGCAGGCTCAGACGCATCCTTGTGACTGTAAACCAGTGTCATGCCCGATTGTTACGGAGTGATTACATCGCAATAAATTGCAAAAGAAACCCTTACGCAACGCCAATAACCCCTACCCTCGCCTGCGCTCTGTCTTATTCCGACAAAGGCGACGCCTTGGGCAGCCTCACCAGAAAGTTGCTCCCCGCACCCAGTTCGCTCTCCGCGCGGATTGTCCCTCCCTGCATCTCCACCATATGGCGGGCGATGGCCAGCCCCAACCCCGTCCCGCCAGACTCCCGCGAGCGCGCCTTGTCCACCCGGTAGAACCGCTCAAAGATGCGCGCCAGATGTTCCGATGCAATCCCCGATCCAAAGTCCCGCACGCTGAACTCCACCGCGCCCACCCCCTTCAACCCCAACCCATCCTCCCCCGGTTCCTCGCCATCCAGCATGCACACCTCGCGCGCGCTCACCACCACCCGGCTCCGCGCGCTGTCCTTTGCCTGCCCGTATTTAATCCCGTTCTCGATCAGGTTGCCCAGCACCTGCACCATGGAGTCGGTGTCCACGAACACCTCCGCCCCGGTCGTCTCGCCAATCTCCAACTCCGCCTCGGCATCCTGCACCATGCCGCGCATCGCGGCCACCGCATCATGCACCAGCACATCCGCGCGCACCAATCTGGCGTGCATCACGGCCTCCCGCGACTCCACCCGCGCCATGGTCAGCAGGTCCTCAGTCAGCCGGCTCATGCGCGTGGCATTTTTCAGGATGGTCGCCAGAAACTCACGCGCCACCGGGCTCAGCGACTCCTCCCCGTCTTGATACTCCATGTCCAGCAGCGTCTCCACATACCCCGCGATCGAGGTCAGCGGAGTCCTCAACTCGTGCGACACATTGGCCACAAAATCACGCTGCGTCCGTTCCACCTCTTCGATGCGGGTGATGTCGTGCAGCACCGCCACTGCTCCGCCCGCCGGCATGGGTGACGCGTTCACCTCAAAGATGCGCCCAGGCACCAGTGACGTCGTCCTGCGCTCGCAGACCGCGCGCTCCTCTAGCGCGGCTCGAACGCACGCCAGCACCTCCGGGTCGCGCACCGTCTGCACCAGCGCATGACCCACCCGCACCGAACTTGCCGCCGTTGCCCCCGGCATCATCCGCTGCATTGCCTGGTTCGCCCACTGGATCCGTCCCGCCGCGTCCACTGCCACCACTGCGTCCTGCATCGAGTCCAGCAGCGCCTCCAGCTCGCGCCTGCTCTCCGAGGCCATCGTCAACGCACCCTGCGCCTTGGTCGAGGCCCCCGCAATCGCTCCTGCCAGACCGTCGAAGTCGCTGAACCGCTGCAACTCGAGATCGTCAAGGGCCGGGGTCTGATCGGGAATCTTCTCAGCCAGCGCCTGCAACGGAAAAAGCGATTTGCGCACAAACTGCGCCATCCCGAAGGCCATCACCGCCAACAACGCCAGGGCAACGGCCATCCCCGCAATCGCCAGCTCAGCCCCTGCCTTGCGCCATGCCAGGATCGCAACCGCGACCGCTATCGGCAGCACCGTAATCGCCATCCGCAGAAAACACGCCAGGAATAGACTTCGCCTCATGCTGCCGCGCCCCCATATCGATCTATGCTTGCGCAGCTTTGGGGATCTCGAACCGGTACCCCGCCCCGCGCATAGTCTTAAGATAGCGCGGCGCCTCGGCGTCCTCCTCAATCTTCTCGCGAATCCTCCGCACATACACGTCCACCGAGCGCGGAGTCACAAAGCGCGCATCGCCCCACACCGCGTCCAGCAACTGATCGCGGCTGAAGACCCGTCCGGGATGCCGCGCCAGGTAATCCAGCAGGCGAAACTCCGTCGCCGTCGTCGTCACCAGCTCCCCATGGATGCGCAACTGCATGGCGTGTGCGTCGATCTCCACCGCCTCGAACTTCACCATGGAAGGAGCGGTTGGCCGCTCAAAGCGCCGCAGCACCGCCTTCACCCGCGCCACCAGCTCGCGCGTTCCAAAGGGCTTGGTAATGTAATCGTCCGCGCCCAACTCCAGCCCCATTACGCGGTCGTTCTCCGCCGCACGCGCGGTCAGAAAGATGATGGGGACCGTGCTCAGCGCGGTGTTCTTCCTCAGCCTGCGGCACAGATCCAGCCCATCCCCGCCGGGTACCATGATGTCCAGCAGAAACAATGCCGGCGGCTCCCGTTCCGCGTCTGCCATAATCTGGCCCAGCGCCGTATAGGGCCGCACCGTATAGCCCGCCGCCTCCAGGTGAAACTGGACCAGCCGCAGGATGTCCGTATCGTCTTCCAGCACAAACACCGTCTGACTCACTGTGCTATCCCTCGCTCCTTCTGCTTCTAAGTACCTGTCCTGTCTGCCGCCGCCCAAATCTGCGGCATAGCCCAACTCAGCATAGACCACACGGTTGCTTTCTTTTGCAAACATACGGTAAAACTTTCGCTACACTCCACCCTCGCCAGTCCCCGCAGACCCTCATTCCGCCCCCCACCCACAACCTCGCCCGGCGCCGGCAGGTATACTGACTGTGGTTCGGGGGGCATGATGGAGAATGCAACGCCTCTGGTGCTCTGCGTCGACGACGAGACCGTCGGCCTGCGCGTCCGCCAGATTCTTCTCGAGCGCGCCGGCTACAAAGTTCTCACCGCCGTCGACGGCGCCTCCGGCCTGGAACTCTTCACCGCCCATCCCGTCGATGCCGTCGTCCTCGACTACTCCATGCCCGGAATGCATGGCGGCCAGGTCGCCCAGAAGATGCGCCAGACCAAGCCCAAAGTCCCCATCCTCCTGCTCTCCGCATACCTCGATCTCCCACCCGAAGTCACCTCGCTGGCAGATGTCTACATGACCAAGGGTGAGGGCGCGCCCGCCCTACTCCATAAGCTGGGCAACCTTATCCCTGCCTCGCCGCATCCAAAACCTCTAACCAGCATATACAACGATCAGAAATGATTGCCCCATAAGGACGAAGAGGCTTGGAGTTTAAACGATTCAAACGAACCCTGCGGCAGGTCCTGCTCCTGCCCATTGTCGCCTGCCTCGTGCTCGCCTGCGTCCTCGTCTGGCAGATCGGCGGAGCAAACGCCACCGTGGGACTCATCGAGCAGTCAGACCAGCGAATCGCTCTCGCAACCCTGATCGAAAAGCTTGTTGTCGATGAAGAGACCGGCCTGCGCGGCTATCAGACCACCTCCGACCCGCGCTTCCTGCAGCCCTACCATGACGCAGAAGAACCCATGCAGCAGGCCATCGCCGAGCTGCAGTCCATGACCAAGTCCGATCAGCAGCAGCTCCTCAAGCAGTTCATCGAAGAACACCAGACCTGGCATCAGACCTTCGCTGAGCCCCTCATCTCCACCATCGCCGCCGGGGGGCACGCCACGGACGTCGATCTGAACCTGCAGGGCATGGTTCGCATGAACTCTATGCGAGACAGCATCAATGCCATCGTGTCCACGGCCGAGCAGCACCGCAAGGACCGCATCGCCCTATGGCGTCGGCAGAACCGCCACATCCTCATCCTCCTCATCGGCCTGGCGCTGGCCATCGGCCTGCTCATCGGACTCTTCACCCGCGTCCGTCTGCAGTCCGCCTACGCTTCCTTCCAACACCAGCTAGACCTCCAGCGTCAGCGCACCCAGGAGCTCTTCGAGTCCGAGCAGCACCTGCGCACCACCCTCGCCTCCATCGGCGACGGGGTCATCGTTTGTGACGCCGAAGGCCGCGTTCAGATGATGAACCTGGTCGCCCAGGACCTCACTGGATGGACCGAGTCCGAGGCGCAAAACCGTCCCCTGGGTGAGATCTTCCACATCGTCAACGAGATCACCCGCCAACCCGTCGAAAATCCCTTCGTCAAGGTGCAGCGCCTCAAGCGCGTCGTAGGTGTCTCCCAACACACCATCCTGCTACGCAAGGACGGCACCGAAATCTCGGTTGACGACAGCGGAGCGCCTATCCGCGATGCCGCGGGCGAGATCACCGGCATTGTCATGGTCTTCCGTGATATCACGCTGGAACTTAAAACCCGCGCCGCCCTGCTGGCTAACGAGAAGCTGGCCGTCGCCGGACGCCTTGCCGCTACCATCGCCCACGAAATCCACAACCCACTCGACTCCGTCGCCAACCTCCTCTATCTCCTGCAGCATGAACCCAAGGAGGAAGAGTCGAAGCAGTTCCTCCAGATGGCCCATACCGAGCTGGCGCGTGTCACCCAGATCAGCCGCGCCATGCTCAGCCTCTATCGCGAATCCACTGCTCCCGTCAGCGTCAACCTCAAAGAGATGCTCGACGACCTGCTCCTGCTCATGCAACGCCGCTTCCAGATACTCGGGGTTACCGTCTCCTCCGATCTCCCGCCCGAGATCGCTGTTGAGGGATTCCCCGCCGAACTCCGCCAGGTCTTCACCAACCTCATCGCCAACGCCGCCGAGGCCGCCGGCCAGGGCGGCAATGTCACCGTCCGTGTCCGCCCCCATCCCGGCGGTGCCACCGTATCCGGTCAGACGGCCGAAGCCGGAGCTATCGTCGAAATCATGGACAACGGCCCGGGAATCTCCCCGGAGAATCGCAAGCGCATCTTCCAGCCCTTCTTTACCACCAAGGGGGAACGCGGCACCGGCCTCGGCCTCTGGGTCTCGCAGGGAATCATCCGCAAGCACGCAGGCACCATCGACCTCGATAGCCGCACCGAAGGCCCAGGCCACGGCGCCACCGCGCGCGTCTTTCTCGCCTCCAAGCCTGTCATCCACCTCGGTGGCAATTAGACCCACCTATCCCCGAAAGTCGTTATTCTGGAGGAGCTTATCGGAAGTCGTCATTCTGGCCTGAGCGAAGTCAAAGGCCAGAATCTCCGTATTTAGCCTTTGCCTTTCGGAGGGAGAGCAGGGCTTCAGCCCTGCGAATAAAGACAATCCATTCAAGAGGCTTCAGCCTTGGGTCTTTTCCCGTGATACTCCATCATTCCCAACCAGCCAGCACCTCGCCTACCACCTCTGCTGCTCGCTCGCACGCCTCGCGGCTCACATCGAAGTGGGTCACAAACCGCACCGTCCGCGGCCCAGCCCCGCGCGCCAGCACGCCCTGGGACTGCAACGCCGCGCAAAACTTCGCAACATCCTCTTCCCTGGGCAGCTTGAAGATCACAATGTTGGTCTGCACCGACTCCAGATCGATCTCCGCCGCCTTGTGAGCCGCCACCGCCTCCGCCAGCAGGCGCGCGTTGGCATGGTCTTCCCCCAGCCGCGCCGGCATCTCTTCCAGCGCAATCAACCCCGCCGCAGCCAGTACGCCCACCTGGCGCATCCCGCCGCCCAAAGCCTTGCGGAAGAGCCGCCCTCGAGCGATCGCCTCCTTCGTCCCCACCAGCATCGACCCCACCGGCGCGCCCAGCCCCTTCGACAGGCAAAACATTACCGTATCGAACCCGGCCGTCAGCTCCCGCACCCCAACCCCCAGCGCCGTCGCCGCATGGAAGATGCGCGCTCCATCCAGATGCACCGGCAGGCCCATCGCATGGGCCCCTTCGCAGATCGCCCGCGCCGTGGCCAGCGGAGTCACCGTTCCGCCCGCCATATTGTGCGTGTTCTCCACGCAGATCAG
>Ga0326728_10012536_pt1 | contig 18783 bp, 16 predicted proteins | sample MB3enrmetagenome_FD_207602 | JGI IMG/M metagenome (GOLD analysis project Ga0326728, IMG submission 207602) | Lab enriched peat soil microbial communities from McLean, Ithaca, NY, United States - MB31MN | ecosystem: Environmental > Terrestrial > Soil > Wetlands > Peat | place: USA: New York... | reverse complement strand
CTTGGGCGTTACTGTAACGCAACGCCCACAGGCGGTAGGCTTCCGCACCCGTCACCGAAGTAGCTTACATCCTTGCGCGACTTATTGGCAAGAATGTTGCGCGGTCAAGGTTGCGCCGCATTCACGCTGTGGGCAAGACTTCGAAACCCGAGGGCGCCAAGCCTCCCTCGCCGATAATAGTTACTTCTGCAACCATCGCCGCGGGCGGCCCTTTCCGGCAACGCGCTAGCATCTCCTCCACTTGGCCGGCAGTACCGCAGAACAGCGCCTCGACCGTGCCATCGCGCCTGTTGCGAACCCATCCATAAAGGCCAAGGACTTTGGCCGTCCGTTCGGTCCAGGCGCGATAGGCGACGCCTTGCACCCGCCCCTTAATGAGCACGCGCACGGTGCGCATATTCTGCTCCTTTTTTTCCCAACTCACAGCGGCCGTACCTCCGCTCGCCGCCACCGGCAAGACTGCGGCTTGCATTATGCAATCCCTTTCCCGAAAATGATGCAAATTGTATATTATGTCTCCAAATGATGCGCCGGCTCAATCGTTGTGCAAGCCATGCCCCGGATGAAACTGGGTGTGGAGGCCGCGCTGCGATGGCGCGGTGCTCGATATCAACTTGCGCTGCGAGACATCGGAGCCCATCGCACGCGAGCTGAAGGCTCGCGGCACCCCCATTCTCGCGGTAACAGGCTATTCCACCGAGCAACGGCCTCTCGTTTTCCAAGACATTCCAACGCTCACGAAGCCCGTGCATGAAGCCGGCCTTGTCGCCCGCCTGCTCCATTGCCTGGCGGAATAGGGGGCCGGCGCCAGCCCGGATTGCGGCCCGATCGGAGAAGCGGGGAGGTTTTGCCTTGACAGCGCCTTTTCGATGCGCCAACCATGTTAATGTAACTTACATTTACATAGAGGTTACGCTATGCACTTAGCTGCACGACTCGACGACATCGGCAAGCCCGCTTGGATCGCACTGATGATCGTCTCTTTCATCATCTGGTGGCCAATCGGCTTAGCCGCTTTGGCTTTCTTACTCTGGAGTGGACGCATGGGATGCGGATATCACGGACACATGAGCTGGCACGAGCGCCGGGAGCGTTGGCGCGAGATGCGCGATGAATGGCGCGCGACGCGGTGCGCCGGCTACGGCGCTACACGCAGCAGCGGAAATACTGCCTTCGACGATTACCGTAGCGAGACCTTGAAGCGGCTTGAGGACGAGCAAAAGGAATTTTCCGGATTCCTCGACCGGCTGCGCCGCGCAAAGGACAAGGCCGAATTCGATCAGTTCATGGCGGAGCGCCGGAATACGCCTCCGGGCGAGACATCGATGAGCTAGACGTTGGGGGCGCTGAGCGGCGCCCTCTTTTTCATCTTGTTTGCCTTTGTCCCCGGAGCTGCACGATGAGATTCGTCGCAATATTAAATGCAGGCCGTGCCTGGATCGAAGGCGAAAGCGTGGATGGCCAGGATCGCTCCGTGATGCTGGCGCATTTACAGGCGATGCGGCGAAGATACGATGAAGGCACCGTTCTGTTCGGTGGTCCCTTCCGGACCGGAGATGGCGGCATCGTTCTTTTGGAAGCGCCAAGCCGGCTAGATGCCAAGACGGTCTTGGAGAGCGACCCGGCCGTGGGCGCAGGCGTGCTGGACTACACGCTTTTCGAGGTCCGGCCCTATTTCGATGTCATCGCCGGAGAAGCCTGGCTTTCCAAGACTTAAGCAAAAATCAACGCGCTTACGCTTGTCCTCTCGCAATGTGCAGCCGGGGAAATTGTCCGCGCCTATTGGCACGATGTTTGCGGCGCCGGGTTGGTCCGTGTCTGGCGAAGGAGAGAACATCATGACGCGCGAGCAACTGACTGAAAAGATATTGGACATTAAGCGCAGCAAAGGCTGGAGCTGGAAGCATATCTGCGGCGAGATTGGCGGCATGTCGCCCGTATTGGTGGTGGGCGCTCTGCTCGGGCAGATGAAGCTCGTAAAGCCGCTTGCAGCCAAGGCCGCCACGCTTTTCGGTCTAAGTGAGGATGAGGAGCGGATGTTGAACGAGGTCCCCAGCCGCGGCACGCCAATGCCACCCACCGATCCACTGATCTACCGCTTCTTTGAGCTCGTAATGGTGAACGGCCCCGCCTGGAAGGCACTGATCGAGGAGGAGTTCGGCGATGGCATCATGTCGGCCATTGATTTCGACATGGAGCTTGAACGGCTACCGAACCCGAAAGGCGACCGGGTAAAGCTCACAATGAGCGGCAAGTTCCTGCCTTACAAATATTATGGTAATGCCGAAGGCGTCCCGGATTACGGCTTCAAGGAGTAGTGCTGCATAACATAGGGATGGCGCCGCTAAACGGGCCGCCCCGTGGCGCCGTCTATCGCTTCCGGCTCAAGCCTCGCCGCTCAAGAACAAAACGCCAAGTTCGCAATATCGACAAATTTCGCGCTAACATCCAGCTGGCAATGGGCGAGACAGCGGCGTCCTTCCTTTGTATTACGCGCCGCTAGGCCCGTTGTGCCAATATTACGGAACTATCCGTTTCATTGGTTAGCCGGAACGGCCAGCGTCTTAGCGAGCCCTAAAGGGGATTCGCTCCGCGGCCATCTTAAGGAACCTTCATGGCAGTCAGATCGTGCAAGCGTGCAATAGCCATTCTATTGGCTATAGTAACATGCTATTCTACGCAAATAGGTCAGGCGCAGAACTCTCGTGGTAACGTTGTCAGCAAAATAAACTATATACCGGAAAGCTCGAATCCCATGAGCAATTTTAAGAAGACGGTCACCACAGTATTTTGGGTTGGAGAGGATGCAACAGCGGAGAATGGGTTTATCGATAATCACGGAAGCTACTGGGACGCCAGCTGGATGAAACGCTTTGGCGGGGTGGATTCTCCGTCGGACCGGAACGGCTATCTTCCAGCCGGCTTCACGCCGAGGCAAAATCCCTTCTATGTCGCCCTGCCCTTTGCCGAGGTCGATCACGAAGGTAACCTCAAGGAGATCGCCAAACAGATTCCAGGCTTTGCAACGGCGAATGAACCGCTGACGAGAAACCGCTGGGTCGAGATACGCTATAAGGGCAAATCGTGTTACGCCCAATGGCAAGATGTCGGCCCGTTCGAGGAGAACGATTTCGACTGGGTGTTCGGCGATGCCAAAAAGCCCAAGAACAAGTACGGCCTGAAGGCCGGCCTCGACATTTCGCCGGCGGCCGCTCAGTTCCTCGGGATAGAGGACAGCGCTCAAACGGAATGGCGCTTCGTGGATGAAGCTGGCGTACCCGGCGGCCCCTGGAAGGAAATCGTCACGCGCTAGCGCCCCGGCGGGCGCGGCCTAAAGCCCGCCCGGCGAGACCGTCGCCTTCCGCTCCAGCTTACCCCAGCCGACGAGGCGGCCCTGCAAGGCTTTCAAGACGGATTTTGCCACGACGTAGTACATGATCTGCCGGTAGCCGAACCGCTGCAAAACGAGCCACCATAAGAGGGAGCGGTCTTCCTTCTTTTCCAGGAAGAATGCGATTCCCGCTGCAGTCAGATCGACAGCCATGAAGGCGGCATAGTAGGTAGCCGTCACCATAAGATTAGCGGAATTGTATTGCTCGCCGTGCTGGAGGTAGTCGGTGAGCGACCTCACGATCTGCAGGATGAGCGCCAGGTCGACAAGCGGGGAAACGAGCGCGAGCGCGATCTGAAACAGCCAGACTTGCGGAAGCGCGATGAGGCCGAGTGCGCCGTAACGAGGGTTGAGGTTCGCACGCCGGTGCTTCCACATGCATTGCAGCGTACCGAACGCCCAGCGGAAGCGCTGCTTGGCCAGGCCTGCCAGCGTATCCGGCGCCTCGGTCCAGGCCACAGCGGAGGGATCGAAGATGATTTTCTCGCCCGCGCGCTGGATCATAATGGTTAGATCCTGATCTTCCGCCAGCGTGTCGCCGGGGAAGCCGCCAAGCTTCAGGATAGACTCCCGGCGCCATGCTCCAACGGCGCCCGGAACGACAGTTATGCAACCGAGAACTGCCAGCGCGCGGCGCTCAAGGTTCTGCGCCGATATATATTCGAGCGCCTGCCACCGTGTCAGCATATTGATCCGGTTGCCGACTTTTGCATTTCCTGCGACAGCGCCGATTTTTGGGTCCGAAAACCAGCGCACCAAGCGCGATATGGTCGAAGGCTCGAACTGGGTATCCGCATCGAGTACCACCACGATGTCGCCCTCCGCCCGCGCGAGGCCGAGATTGACGGCTCTGGCTTTGCCGCCATTCCGGGCGGTTATGAGCGTTACACGGGGGTCATCGGAAAAGCAGTCACGCACAACATCCGTGGTGCCGTCGGCCGACCCGTCGTCGATAACGACGACATGAAGGTTTTGGTGCGTGCTTGCCAGAATCCGGCGGATAGACTCGCCAATAACCTTCGCTTCGTTAAAGGCGGGAATGAGAACCGAGACCGACAGGCTTCCGGCCTCCGGGGGCGTCTGCCGCTTCTTTTCGCGTATGCTGCCAATCAAAGCCAGCCCGCACAAAACCACGAGTCTACCGACGCCGAGTCCGATCGCCAGCAAAAACATCGAGGTGAGCGTCTCCTGCACCCAACTCAGGGTTAAAAACACGTAGCGGTTCACCACTGGGCTCGCCTCGTCGGAAGGAACTGGCGGCATTGCCTGGTCCCTCGTCCACTTGGCAAGCTCAGAAACGGTGACGAACTCAAACCCCCTTTCCCGCATGGTGTCGATGATCCTTGGCAGCGCTTCGACCGTACGCCAGCGCTCGCCCCCGCCATCGTGCAGTAGCACGACCTGCCCGCGCTTCTCGGGGTCCGGGTTCGTTGCCTCCGCGATAACCGTCTTGACGATCTCGTCGGGGGTAACTTTTGCCTGCCAGTCGTCTGGATCGACCTTGAGCCCCACCGTCAGATAACCGAGCCGCTCGGCAACCTCCATCGGTGCGATCTCCTGGGCGGTCGAGGGTTCCGCATCTCCGAAATAAGGTGGCCTGAAAAGCCTAGTCGAGCGCCCAGTGAGCGCCTCGATAAGACGCTGCGTTGCGTTCAATTCGATGCCTGCCACCCTGTCTGGGGTTTCGCCCAAATTTGGGTGGGTGAACGTGTGATTACCAAGGTCGTGCCCCTCGGCCAGGACGCGCTGAACGAGCCTCGGATTGGCGGCACCGTTCTCCCCGATAATAAAGAAGGTTGCGTGAACGCCCTTCGCCTTCAAAATGTCGAGGATTTTCGGCGTCCATGCGGCACTCGGGCCATCGTCGAAAGTGAGCGCGAGCTTTCCGGGTACTTCTCCTCCCCGGCGGATGACGAAAGAAGCAGGCATTTTCGTGTAGGTTTCGCCCACAACCGTTGCGTTTGCATCGTCCACCTTGAACTCGCGGGCACCCGGCGACGGCTCCGCGGCGATCTGCAAGAGTTCGCCGCGGCCGATGAAGTTCACGTCGCTTGTCGGCGTGATCATGGCAAGCGAGGCAGGCGGCGGAGCATTATAGCTGCGCGGAAGGACCGACCAAATAGAGGGATCTTCTGCTCCAAGACGCCATAGGGCGTAGCCCGCCGGGCGGTACTTGTCGGCCGCCCGCAGGTGATTGTAGGCCGTCGCTGCGTCCAGGAACCAAACCCTGTGCGTCTTGCCGCCCTCACCGTATGAAAAGCGGGGATTGAGCGTTTCCGGATCGAATTCGATTGTTGTTTTCGCGTCCCGGGCAGTCAACATGACCTCCTGGAAAGTGATGTCGTCAGCCTGCCCTCCGCCTTCCGTCCAATCGTACCCGTAATTGCCGACCGCCACGATCGTGTGGGCCGGGTCGAGATCGCGCATTCGTGCTGCGAGGCGGGTTGAAAACCAGGATTGCGACCCAACCGGTCCCGGGTCGCCCGACGACCAGTGCTCGTCGTATCCCATGAGCATCAGAAAATCGCAGTGTTTCGCGTAGGCCTTGTAATTCCAGGCCGGGTCGTCGAACGGCGCCGCAATCGTAACCAGCCAGCCTCTGGGCTTGAAAGCAGCGGTAAGTTCGGTCAGGAAGGCCAGAACGTCTTTATGGGCGGTGTCGGGGAATTGCTCGAAGTCGACCGTGACGCCTTGTAGATTGTTGGCTTCAATAAATTTAACTATACCCTCGATGCGCTCGTGTCTCTTCGCCGGATCGGACAGGAGGCGGGCAAGACCGGTTCCGTTCCACTGATACGCCGAAGAGTTTTGGATCATGACGAGAATGGCAGCCGAGGGCTTTTCCCGCCGGATCAACTCAAGCGCTTTATCGTCCAGCGTGACCTTCAGCTCCATGGAATCGCCCAGAAGGTAAAGCCAGCTCGCGACCACCCAGTCGAGGTGCTGAACGTTATTTCGAAGCGATGCAAAGCTGCCGTCGTCCCAGTTCGCGTAGAAGCCTATTGTGAGCGGCTTCTCCCGCCGCTCGACAGACGCTTTTACACCTTTCGCTCTCGCAGCAGCCATCGCGAGCGGATGCATGGAGGGCGGGAACTTCTTTTTCTCCGACTGAGCCTTTCTGGCGAGGTTCCGGACTGTGGGCAGCAAGTGCTGAATTTTTGCGACGTCGTTCAATATTGAATAGCGTTGCGCAGGCGCCGTCTTGAGCGTTTCCGGGAAGGTCCGGAATATAAAGAGGCTCGACAGAAAGACGATGCCCGCAACCGTGCTCATAACGGCGAGCGTCCAAGCGACGCGGGAAACGTGCGCGGCACGGCGGTTCTTGGGATCGAAAAATATCGGGTGTTGTATCATTCTGCCGTGCGAGGTTCGTAAGTCAGCCTTTGATTAACTCCGGCAAAGCGGGGTGCCGGGGCAATGAACCAGCTCTGGGGCGTGTCTGCCGCTGCAAGCAAGCGGAAACTTAACAAAGCCACTCGCGCGGCACGAAGTTACCATTAAGCTTTGTCAGATGAACGAAAGCTGTACAGATCCGAAGCGGGTTCGCCAAGGCCTTTGCGGGCCTCACCCGTTTTTCTATGCGCCGGTGTTGCCAAAATCAGGGCTTCAGATAGCTATTCGCCCGCTCCGTCAAATACGCAAATACGCCAGTCCTCGCGCCTTCTGCGAGCGCTGCGGGCACCACGCCGTAAAGCGCGATTCCGGCGCCGCCGGCGCTGGGAATATTGCAAGAATAGATGCCATTTGGGGCGCCTTCCGCAGGCTTCGCACGCGAGTTTCTTTGCAGGGCTTGCGCTTCGGCTTCGCTCCAAACTTCCAGCACGAATACGTTACGCGCTCGCTTCACCCATTGCGGATGCGCCCAAGGCGCCATATTGCGGCGCATTGGATAACGGCAGAAATAGCTGCCGTAAGAGTCTATGCCGCCCGTTATCAGCAAGAGGGCCTCTCGCCGTTCGCTGTCGCGCGGTACAATACCCGCATCCCGCCTTATTGGCTCCATGGCCAGGTCCAACTCGAACCGCTTAATGGGCTTCGATCCGGTAATAGCAGGAAGCCCAGGGTTCGGGCGCGAGCCCTCCAACAATTCCCTGAAGATCGGAGCGCGGGCCTCTCCCTGAGCAAGCTTATCTGCCCCTTGTAAAATCTGGACAAGGCCTGTTTCTATGCTCGCACCGGGCGATTGGGCGCGGGCAAGAAGCTTTCTTTTCCAGGGGCCTTCCGAAACTGCACCGGCAAGATCGAGGGCGTTGGACCAAAATCCCTCAGCCTCCGCTATGCCGGCACCTTCCGAGAAATCGCTATCTGTGGACAAGAGCGCGAAGAGAATTGGCCCAGTTTCGCGCAGCGACCTCAAAATCGTGCCGCTGCGCAGCTCCTCCGCTGTCACAAGCAGCTTTGTCTCCAATTCGCATGCCCCAGCAACATTCGAGAGCTGCGCCGCGTTGCCGGGCTCATCCGTGGCGATCAGCAGCTCGCCCTTGCTCACATTGGCGGGCAAATCTGCTATGTAGCCTCCCCGCTCCGCCTTAAACTTTAGCCCGCGCGCGCCCTTAGCTTCGGCTGCTTTCGCCCATCCCCGGCCAAGCCTCCGGTTGGGCAGAACATCGAGCGCGAGATCGCAACCGCCGGCCGGCTCATGGGCGGCATCTGTGATTTTGATCGTCAGATCCCCCACGGCTACGAAGAGCGGCTCGGCCGTGAGGACTGTCCGGCTTTCTTCGATCTTCACGGCCGAGATCCGGTAATGCGGAAACGCCCGCTGCAGCGTCTCAAGGCTATTGACCCCTGGAAAGGCGTCCTGCGGCAGCTCTGCGGCAAGACCGCCGGCCAAGGCGGTCAGTGGGACGCCTTCGAGCTTCACGCTTTCTTCCGCTGCAAAAACGTCTGCGGCGTTAATCGCTGAGCCATCCTTACGCTCAAGTGCGAGGACGATTTGCCGCGTAGGACGTGAGGCGAGCGGAGGATTTGGCTCTGTCTCGCGCTGCGGCGGCGGAGGTGCGGGAAGCGCCGGGGCCGGAAGGCGCAAGGCATCGGGATTAGGTGGCGGAACCGGTGCAGCATCTGGATGCTCTGGCGGTGTTGCTTCCTGTGCTAGTGGCGGCGGCGCGATTTCCTTCCGCACGGGTGGTGGTGCGGGAAGCGGGGGAGCGGCTTCTTGCCCCGCCGGTGGTGGCGCAGGAAGCGGCCGAGCGGACTCGCGCGGTGCGGGCGGCGGCGCTGGAGGCGGCGGAGGCGCCTCTTCGCTTTGGCCTGCGTTTGCTTGCTGTCCCCAAGTTACTCCCTTGACAACCCAATCGACGAGTTGCCCCGCCAGCGTCTGGGTATCGCCGGGGCAGTAACCTTCGCAGAGCATGAGGCCCGGTAGCCCGCAGGCAAAAAAGGGACGGATATCGCTGAAGCGCGATGCGCCCTTTCTCAAGTAAAAGGTAACCTCTGCGAAGTCCTTGCCGGCGCCGAGCGCGCCTGATGGCGCAAACGCGGCCCTTTCCGCATCGGCTCGCAGGTCGTCCAGCGATTGTCCAGAGCGTCCCACGAAGAAAACCGGCACCCTCACGGGCAAGGTTTTCTCTTTGTCGCGTGCGATGACGCATGTCTTTGCCGAACGGGTTTTGAACAGTGCAATCGGCTCTGCAACGTCGAGCGAAAGACCAAAGGTTCTATGATAGATTTTGCGCGCGCCGCCCCCAAGGCTCGGAGGCATCGCCTGGGCCTCGCCCCTCGCTTCCAACATAAAGTGCCGGGATTGCAGCCCGCCATCGACGATAAGCTGGTTCTGAGGCCATCTCCAGCAAGCATTGGGCAGGCCTATATCGGCGCCCATGGCATTTCGCGGAAAGACCGCGGCCGGCAAGGCCATGAGAATGGCCAGCCAAACTATCAGGCGGACGGAAGCGGGCGCGAAGATCATGAAGGAGCGTTGCGGCTATCAAAAGGGTTTCGTTAAATTTAACGCTAATTGCTGCGCTTGGGCAAAAAACCGTACGCGTTTCGTTAATTGGCCAGCTTGCCCCTACTTTCAACCGCAGCCTGGCCTTAGCGAACTGGATGCATCATGGTGCTGAGCAGCGCCGGCGCGTTCTGCCGCGAATCGAACCGCGCATGCTGCACGGCGATGGGAACGGGATTTTCCAGGGAACACCGCTGCAAAATCGAGTGTTGCCGGGTCACCATGGCGCAAAACCTGCATCGCCCCTTGCAAGGACAGCGCGCGCTCGTAACCGGCGGCGCGACAGGCATTGGCCGCGGGGTAGCGATCGCCCTCGGGGAAGCCGGGTCGGACGTGATCGTCAACTATTACGGCCACGCCAAAGAGGCCGCGGACGTTGCCGCGGAGATCTGCTCTTTCGGAGTACGGTCTTTCGCCCATCGCGCCGATGTCTCGAACGAGTCTGAAGTCAGGGAGATGTTCGGCCGGGCACGCACCGAGTTTGGAACACTCGATATTCTGATCGCCAATGCCGGGTTGCAACAGGATGCCTCCGTCGCGTCCATGACCCTCGCACAGTGGAATACGGTGATCTCGGTCAATCTCACCGGACAGTTTCTGTGCGCGCGGGAGGCAATCAAAGAATTCCGCCAGCGCGGCCCGGTGCCGGAGGTTTCCAAGGCAACAGGGAAAATCATTTGCATGAGCTCCGTCCACCAGATCATCCCTTGGGGGGGACATGTAAATTACGCGGCGTCAAAGGGCGGCATCAATATGATGATGCGCAGCCTCGCTCAGGAGGTTGCGCCTTTTCACATCCGCATTAACGCCATCGCACCTGGCGCAATCCAAACGGACATCAACCACGAGGCATGGGACAATCAGGAGGCTTTGCGCCGCCTCTTGACGCTTATCCCTTATGGGCGCATCGGCGAGCCCGGGGACGTCGCCAAGGCGGCAGTTTGGCTCGCAAGCGACGAGTCCGACTATGTCGTCGGCACCACGCTTTTCATCGATGGCGGCATGATGCTCTATCCGGGCTTCGGCGATAACGGCTGACCGGCGCTAAACCGCGGCGGCCGCCGCGGGTGATCGCGAAAGCGTGAAACAACCGGCGATTCGAACCCAGTCCTTTCCTCAAGACACAAACGTTAAGGCGGCCTAGAATAAACCGGCCGTTCAAAGAAAAACGTCCGTAGCTCGGCAGCAACCGCGCGCGTGTCCGGAAACCGTTGCAAGGCGAGATACGCCGGAATGAGGAGATCGCAAATATGGTACGGATAAAAAAGGCCCTAACTGGTGCGGCGCTAGTGCTCATTGCTTTGGGCTCTCGCGCCAACGCTCAAGATAGCTCTCCTAATGCAGAAGCGATTGCGGCAGCTCATCAGCTTATTGCAGCTCAAGATCAAGCTGGCCAGATGCGGCAAGTCTCGGAAGCTATGTCGAAGATGTTGCAGGCGCAATTTTCCGGCACCGATCCTGCGACAGCGAAATTTATGGGCACCTTCCTACGGAATGCTCTCTCGCCGGACTCTCCGGCCATGAAAAAGTTCCTCACAGATATGGAGACGATTCAGTTAGAAGTCTTCGCAAGCGAGCTGTCGATTGAGGATATGAAGCAGCTAGCGGCTTTTCTGCAATCCGATGCTTACAAGAAATACACCGCTACCAATGTCAAAATTCTTTCTGCAGGCGCGCCCATGATCGCGCAACTTCAAAAAGGCATGCAGATCGAGGCGTACGAGGAGCTGACGAAAGAACAGCCGAAAAATGCTGGGGCGTGGAACGGCTTATGCTGGGTGACGATAACGACGGGCGGAGATCCGGCTAAGGCGCTTGAACAGTGCAACACTGCAATAAAACTCAACCCAAGATTCGCGAACGCCTTCGACAGCCGCGGTCTTGTGCATCTGAGGCTAGGAGATTTCGATCATGCGTTCTCGGATTATGATGCTGCCCTCAAACTTTGCCCGAGGTTGGCAAGCGCCGCGTATGGAAGGGGTATTGCGAAAATAAAGCGCGGCGATTTTGCAGGCGGCTCCGACGATATCATCATGGCGAAAACGGCGAACCCAAATCTCGTCACACAATACGCCTCATACGGAGTCAAATAATTTTTCTCGCGGAGGGGGCACCACGCTCCTTATAGCCGGCGGCGACTGCCACCTTCAGCGCGCTAAGCCGCGTACGGCACATGAATGCAGCCGGCAGAAGCTGCCACATGTGCGGTGCACAGCCAGCGTTCGAATGTGTCCGCTCCCGGCACGCAACTCAGCAGGGGCGGGACTCTTCCAGCCATCGGGGTCTTGGCCGCGGCTTTAGTGCAGCGGCATCGCGAACCCGGCTGGATCGAGACCCGCACAATAGAGGACCGGCGGCGATAGTATCAACGTCAAAATCGCCTGACGATGGATTTCGCCACGATTCAGTCAAAGCTTTCGCAATACTGTCTCATTGCAAATCAGGGGAAGGGGGCTCAATTGTTTCGAACACGCCAGTTCGCTGCTGCTATGACAGCATTATTGCTGATCGCAGGTGCATTATCCGTCTTCCTTTTCTCAGCAGCGGACTCTCGGGCCGAAGGTCAATCCAGCATCTGCGAAGAGGCGGCCGGGATCGCGGTTTTGCCCTCGCCGGCCGCGCCGTGGAAGGGCGTGCCTTTGCGCGTCATCTTCGCCCCGGAGAAGCCGCTCGAGGGCGAGCTCTTGCTGATCGCGCCCGATGGAAGCGTCGCGGCCAAATCGCATGAGCGGCACGGCGGCCCGCCCTATTTCTGGTACGCCGAGGCCGTCTCTCCTGCCGCAGGGACGTGGCACGCGAAACTGGCGCGCCACGGCGCGCCGGCCGAGTGCGGCACAATCACCCGCGAAATCGCCGTGCTGGGCCACGAGCCGCCGCGCCCCCACGCGACGGAGGGGAGCGTCTGGCCCCTGCGCAATGCGTGGAATCGCGACACGGAAAACTTGTATTCTGCGTGGATCGAAAAGCTCTTCGACGCGCCGCTCGATGCGGCGCCGTCGTGGCCTGCGCTGCATGAAGTGCTGCGCGACCGCTCGCGCAATTTCCTGTTCAACCATTTGGGTCTCGGCGAAGACCAGATGGGCACCGTCATCAAACCCGACTGCGCCGACCTTCCCTACTTCTTGCGCGCCTATTTCGCCTTCAAGATGGGGCTGCCGTTCGGGTACTCGAAGTGCAACCGCGGCGGCGGCGGCCAGCCGCCTAGATGCCACGAGTGGTGGAACATCCAGAACCCCGAGCCGCCTGCCGCCCCGCCCGAACAAAAGCCGGAACAAAAAGCCGAGTCCCGGCCGCTCTTGGACTTGTTCGGCCAGCCGGTGGCGCAGCCGCCACGGCCGGCCCTGCACCGGGTGAGCGCAGGCTGGCCGAAGCACCTGGGACTTACCGCATCGTTTGCCCATTATCTACCGATCCTCGCCGACGCCGTTCATTCCGGGTCCGCGCGAACCGCGGCTAACGACGAAAACAACGATCACTATCCAGTCCCCCTGCGCCAAGATACGCTGCGGCCCGGAACCGTCTATGCCGACCCCTACGGGCATGTTTTGATGCTCGCCAAGCGCATACCGCAAACCGAAGGGGCGGCGGGCGTGTTCTTTGCCGTGGACGGCCAGCCCGACGGGACCGTCGCGCGCAAGCGCTTTTGGCGCGGCAATTTCCTGTTCGCGCAGAATCCTGCGCTGGGCGGCCCCGGTTTCAAGCACTTCCGCCCCATCGTGCAGGACAAGAACGGCAGCTTGCGACGGCTGACCAACGCCGAGATCGCGAAGAACCCGCAATATGGCGATTTTTCGCTCGGACAGGCGCGGCTTAGCGTCGAAGAGTTCTACGACCAGATGGACGACGTGATGTCGCCCGAGCCGCTCGATCCCAACCGCGCGCTGATGGAGGTGATCACCGCGCTCGAAGAGCAAGTGAAGGCGCGCGTATCATCGGTCGAAAACGGCCGGAAGTTCCAGAACAGCGGGCACGGCGACGCGGACATGCCGGACGGCCCGTCGATCTTCGAGGCCGCCGGCGCCTGGGAAGATTTCGCGACGCCGTCGCGCGATTTGCGTCTGTTGATCGCCATCGATGTGCTGCGCGGGTTTCCAGATCGCGTCGCGCGCCGGCCCGAGCGCTACGCGATGCCGAAGGAGAAGAGTGTCGCGGATGTGAAGGCCGAATTAGAGAGCGTGCTCGCCTCGGAGCTTCTGGCGCGCAAGTTTTCGTATACGCGCAGCGATGGCTCGGCGTGGACGCTCACCCTCAAAGACGTGACCGGCCGCGCAGCGGATCTCGAGATGGCGTACAATCTGAACGACTGTGTCGAGCTGCGCTGGGGCGCGCCGGACAGGAGCGAAGAGGCGTCGACGTGTAAGCGGCGCGCGCCGCCTGCGCAGCGTGCGAAGATGACGGAGTACCGCGCATGGTTCCATGAGCGCCGCAGGCCGCCCCGCGCTTAGAACAAGACTGGCAAGAAACTCTGGATTTCCATGTGAATCTGCTATTGCCGGGCGCTTCCGCAACTGCGGGTTTAGCCGGCCCGTTGAAATCCAGCATGAAATTGCTGGTGCTGACCCTGCCGGAAGTCCAGCACCCTGCTTAACGCATAGTACTGCTATTGGGGATTAATTGCTGTCCAGCCGTCGCTGACTGAATCTTCTCTATGCCGGTCCGAGCCAAAGCCTCATTTGCTCATAGACATCGCGCCGGCTAAGCAGGTCGAAGTGGTTCATGGCGCGGCCGATCCATCGCTGACGCTCCGGGATCGGCAAGGCACGATGGAGCTCCTCATGCTGTCCGAGCGCGCTCCTGAGCGGCACAAGGCCGTCGCCCAGAAGCTGGCCGCGCAGGTCCCCGGCCTCGCTCCCTATGGACGCTGCAATCGCAAAGCACTGAACGCCATCCGGAAGCGGGACGGCATGCCTTGTATCGCCCCTATGCTCGAAACGGTCCCTATCCTGCCAATCGCCATCGAGCAGAGCGCCATAACGAAGATCGGTGATGCCCGCGCTGCGAATCCTGCCGAGATGCGTAAAGGCCGCCGTGTACCGGCTCTTTTCCAGTGCAAGATGCAACCATTGGCCGCCGCGTTCCATCGGAGCGCCGTGGTGCGGCGTGCCAAGGAAAATGAGCTTGCGTAGCCGCCGCGGCCAATCGTGTCCTGCCGCAGCGCCGTAATGGCACGCGCTCCGGGCCACCAGCCCGCCCATGCTGTGCCCGATGATGACCAGCTCCTCCAGCGGCACGGGCCACCCGGCGGCAAGCGCTTGCAGTAAATCGGCAAACGCGCGCCCATTGATGGATATATGCAGGCCGGTGTTGTAGTGCAGATAAACCGTGGTGTACCCCATATAGCCCGAGAGCGCGGCGCCGTGATCGTGGCCATCCCGATGCCATTGCCTGTCGCTTAAACACAGGCCATGCACCAGCACAGCAAGCCGGCTGCTGAGCGGGGTGAGAGCCGCCGCTAGGCTTTCTTTGTCCGGTTGCAAAGGCTGGCCGTTGCGGCGCAGACGCATGGGTATCGCCAGCGGATTGGCGGTCGCGGCAAGGTGATCCCCCAAAACGCCGTTTAAGGCGGCGCGTGCCGCCTCGCGGCCGGGCGTGGGATCCCCGGCGGCGAGGATCGGATCTAGCAGCGCGAGAGCCGCATCAACGCTCGCGCCCGCCAAATGGGTTACGCCCCGGATGCTGCGATAGACGAGTCTTGTGATGCCGCTCGTTTTTTCTCCTGAGCGAGGAGCGAACAAGCCCCGGTGGCCGATGTTGCCGTGCATCGTTTCGACCATCCCGATCAGACCCGCAATGGCGTCGAAGGCAAGCCGGCTCATGCCGCGCAGATCGGAACCGGAGGGTTCAGGGCCGGTGCTCATCGAAATGGTCCGCTGCGGCTTCCCGGCATATCGTGAATGCGCCTCGCGGAAGTGACGTTCGGCAGCATTGGAGCGGCCTTCCCGGAAACGTGCCGGGGCATCGGTTCAGGTCCTCGGATGTCTTCCGCGCATGAAATTACGAGGGACGTTCTCCGCCACCCGGCGCTTGTAATCTGTAATCCATGCTTCGGCGGTTTGCTCCGTAGCAAAGCTCGTCACCATCGCGGGGTAGCTTCCGGGTACGGTAACTTCCACTGCGTAGGTCAAGTCCTTTTGGGGAACGACCCTATAGGCGGCGCCGGTATGCGGATGTTCTCTTGCCATGCCCTCAATATGGTGACTGGGTGCGGAAACCCCAATCCCGGCCTGGGTGGCGGATGCATCAAAACCCGCCACGGCGCCCATCGCGGCAGGATCGAACACCGGAAAGGTAATGTGGCAGTAGCAACCCTGCCCCGCTAAGAAGGAGTTCGAGAGGGGTCGTGCCGCATCGCGAATATAGCATGTGCCTTAGGGCCTTAAATCAACCGTTGGCCCGTTTTAGCCTTGAGGCGAGATAGTTCACCGCACCATCGAGAGTAAAGAGCTTGGGGTAATCGAGTTCCGGGACGTCTATCCCCAGGCGATGATGGATGGCCGTGATAAAATTTAGGAAGTCTATCGAATCGATGTCGAGCGCCTCCCGGAGGTCCGCAGATGGGTCCAACTTCTGGAGGTCCGCCTCGGGCGCAATGTTACCGAGTTCCTCATTCAGAATCTTACGAATATCACCCTCGTTCATAGTTTGTCCGGCTCCTCTAATAGTCTGCCGATCTCCGAGAGGAACAGCGCGCCCGCATGGCCGTCACTGACCCGATGGTCCGCCGAGAGCGTGATCGTTACAACGGACCGCGGCACTACGGCCCCGTCAGCGACCCACGGCCGCTGCACGGCCTTGCCAAATCCCACAAGCGCTACCTGCGGCGGATAGATGATACCATAGAGCGCCTCAACCCCGCGCTCCCCGAGGCTTGAAACCGTGATCGTTGAATCGGCGATTTCTGAACTGCGGAGCCGGCCCGCGCGCGTGCGTTGAACGAGGTCGCGCAGCCGCGACATGAGCTCGTCAAGCGGAAGATTATCGGCGTCCCGCAGGGCTGGCGCTGCCAATCCGCCCCCGCGAATTGCAATCGCTACTCCCGTATGTATGGCCGCCGACGGCTCGTAACGCCCGCCTTGATAGAAACCGTTAAAGGCTGGGAAACGCCGCGCGGCGAGCGCCACGGACTTGATTGCGAGCGCACCCATCAAGAGACGTTCGCTGGGCGGGCGCACCGCATTGGCTTTTTCTAGCCATTTCTCGCACGGCGTGACGTCAACCTGATGCTGCAAATAGTAGTGCGGAATCTCACGTTTCGAGCGCGCCATGGCGGCAGCGATGGCGACCCGCATGGCATCGAGGTCAAGGCCGATCGCCCGCTTCTGTTCGGCTTGCACAACAGGGGCGCCGAGGCTCCGCTCAACATCAGCGAGGACAATCGCTCCGCCGGGGCCGCTGCCTCTGACCGCGGAAAGATCCAGCCCGTGCATTTGTGCAAGGCGGCGTGCAGCAGGAGAGACCCGCGTCTCCGCTGGACCACCAGGAACCGCAAGTGAGGGAAAGGGCGGCTGCGCTGCTGGCGGCGCGGCTTCGGGAACCCCTGCGATTGTAATCGCTGGTGCGATGGGGGCGGCCTGCGCAGGCACCGCGGCTTCGCCTTCGCTCCGGATGCGTGCCAGCGGGGTCCCCACCGGCACCTTTGTTTTGAGCGGGACCAAAATCTCTTCAACCTGGCCAGGCTCGTAGATTTCTATCTCAATCGCGCCTTTTTGCGTCTCGACAACGGCAACGATGTCACCGCGCTTAACCTTGTCGCCGGGCTTGACCAGCCACTCGATGAGGGTGCCCGCCTCCATATCGGCGCCGAGCGAGGGCATGCGGAATTCAGCCACGGCGCGCTCCTATGTCCGGCCAAGGGCCGCTTTGGCCGCGCTAACGATCTTGGGCACTTGCGGGATCGCCGCAATTTCAAGATGCCGGGCGTATGGAATTGGAACTTCCTCGCTGCACACCCGCCCAACCGGGCCATCCAGATTCCAAAACGCCTGCTCAACGATGCGCATGCAGATTTCAGCCGCCAGGCTGCCGCTGCGCCACCCCTCATCGATGATTACAGCCCGGCGTGTCTTTTTCACAGACGCCATGATGGTTGCGTCATCGAGCGGGCGCAAAGTGCGTAGGTCGATCACCTCCGCGTCGATGTTCTCGCCCGCTAGCAGCGCCGCGGCTTCCAGCGTTTTCCACAAGGACCCGCCATAGGTGATGAGCGAAATATCGTTGCCAGTGCGGCAGATGACGGCTTTGCCGATATCAACCGGACCAGCATCCGCAGACAGCTTGCCGGTCATGTTGTACAGCATGACGTTTTCGAAGATTAGCACCGGGTCGGGGTCCTGCAAGGCGGTCCAAAGCATGCCGCGCGCGTCTTCGAGTGTCGCTGGGGTCAGCACTTTGATTCCAGGGATGTGGGCGTACCAGCCTTCGAGACTATGCGAATGCTGTGCCGCAAGCTGGCGGCCTGCGCCGGTCGCCATGCGGATCACTAGCGGCACGCCGAACTGATTTCCCGACATGTGACGCACGGTGGCTGCATTGTTGAGGATTTGATCGAGAGCGAGGAGGCTAAAATTCACCGTCATCAGTTCGACGATCGGGCGCATGCCGGCCATGGCTGCACCGATCCCTGCCCCGGTAAAGCCGGACTCCGATAGCGGCGTATCGCGAATCCGCTCGGGGCCGAACTCGGCCAGCAGTCCCTTGGTTACGGCATAGCAGCCGCCATAACGGCCTACGTCCTCGCCCATCAGGAAGACGCGGTCATCCCGGCGCATCGCATCGCAGATGGCCTCGCGCACAGCTTCGCGGTAGGTGAGTTCGATCGAGGCGGATGGAGCTGTCTCAGTCATGACGCGTCGCTGCCGCTTAGGCGGCCCTTTCCGCATAGGTGAAATGGGAAAGTTCCCCGGCTGGCTCCCATGTTCCCGCTTCAGCAAAGGCGACAGCTTCGGCGATTTCGGCAGCGACCTCTCTGTAGATCCGCTCAAGTTCCTCCGGATGAACCATGCGATTGGCCTCAAGCCAGTCCCGCAAACGCACGATCGGTTCTTTCCGCCGCCAAGTTTCGACCTCTGCCTTGTCGCGGTAAAGCTGGGCATCGAACATCGAATGCGCGCGAAGCCGGTAGGTTCGGCATTCGAGGAAATAAGGCTTGCCGCTCTCGCGTATTGCATGCACCGCGCGCCGCGCCGCGGTTTCGACGGCGACGACGTCCATTCCGTCAACGGCCTCAGAGGCGATCCGGTAACTGCTTGCCTTGCGTTGAATATCCGTCTCCGATTCCGAAATCGCAAGTGCGGTGCCCATGGCGTAAAGATTGTTCTCGCACACGAACAGTACCGGAAGCCCCCATAGTGCCGCCAGATTGAGGCTCTCGTGGAACTCCCCTTCCGCTACTGCGCCGTCGCCAAAAAAGCAGGCCGTTACGATTTTCGCGCCCCGCATGTGA
>Ga0326728_10012535_pt1 | contig 18784 bp, 15 predicted proteins | sample MB3enrmetagenome_FD_207602 | JGI IMG/M metagenome (GOLD analysis project Ga0326728, IMG submission 207602) | Lab enriched peat soil microbial communities from McLean, Ithaca, NY, United States - MB31MN | ecosystem: Environmental > Terrestrial > Soil > Wetlands > Peat | place: USA: New York... | reverse complement strand
GATGATGTCAGGTTTCCAGTTCTCCGGCCCAGTCGCCCAGGCGCAGGAGTTCACGGATTTTGCGTCGTTCGTAGCGATTCTTTTTGGCCTTGGCGGGCCTGTTTTCCACCTGACGGAAGGGATGTTTCGTATTTTGTACTGTTTCCTGAATCAAGTGCCACGTTTTTGTCATACTCAATTCCTTCATTCCTTCGCGGCACAACCGCCCACCGCGGCCGGTTGCGCCGTCACTGGCATGACCTCCAAAACGGCGGCGGTCTCTCAGCGCCGTCCCGGTCATGCACACTATAAGACGAACTGCCCTGACTGCCAATACTTATCGTTCATCGAAACTTGCAATGTCAAATTAAATCGGCGCAAAGTTTTTTGGACTTCGCCGAACTGCCGCCGCAAGAGGCCGGCGACAATCAGTTTTCCGCCTGGATTCAACCTGGCGCAAATTTTCGACGCTTGATTTACCAGCAAATCGCGGGCCAGATTGGCGCAAATAATGTCGTAACGGCGGGGATTCTTGCGGTTGCTGTTCTTGAGCGTGGTCAAATCTTGCCGCCGTGGCCAAAAGCGATGCTGGACATGGTTTTTTTTGACGTTCTGGCGGCTGACGCGGATGGCGGCCGGGTCGTGGTCAAAGGCTTCGATCAGGGAGTAGCCGAGCTTGGCGGCGGCGATGGCCAGGATGCCGGAGCCGGTTCCGATGTCCAAAAAGGACTGTTTTTGCCCGGGCCGGCGGCAGCGGGCGAGTTGTTGGAGGCAAAAGAAGGTAGTGGGGTGATGGCCGGTGCCGAAGCTCAAGCCCGGGTCCAAAATCACCACCCGTTGACCGTGGCGCGGACGGCGGCGGCTCCAGGCGGGCTTGATGAGGAGAAAGCGGCCAATTTCGACCGGTTTGAAATGACGTTTCCAGGATTCGGCCCAGTTCCGGCGCGGCAAAGGTTTGACCGTGATTTTTCCCGTTCCGAAATCCAGCCCGCAATCCTGAAGCTGCCGCAAAGCGCCGCGCAGATGGGCGCGCAGGGCTTGAACCGGCCGGGGCAGCCGTTGCGGGTAGATGGTGATGTTCCTGGCGCCCGTCGCCTCGTCGCAATAAACCGAAGCCGGCTTTTGGAAAGCCCGCTCCAAGAGACAGGCGACGGCCTCTTCAGCCTGGGCGGTGGTGGAAATGGAAACCTGCCACACAAGGCAATGAAACGTGATGAGCGATCCAGCCTCAGGCCAGCCTGGCCAGGGTTTTTTTCACGGCGTCGAAGTCCGGCAAATCTTTTGGGCTGGGCGTTTGTTCGGCGTATTGAACGACGCCCTGCTTGTCAATGACGAAGGCGGCGCGCGCCGCCGTGGTGCCGATGCCGGCCAGGTTGGGAAAGACAACGTCGTAGTCGTTGATGACTTTTTTGTCCAAATCGCTGGCCAACGTGATGGTGATTTTCTCCTGTTTGGCCCAGGCTTCCTGGGCGAAGGGGGTGTCGATGCTCAGTCCGATGACCGCCGCGTTGAGAGTGGAATACTGGCCGAGGCCGGCGGAGATATCGCACAACTCCTTTGTGCAAACGCCGGTGAAGGCCGCCGGAAAGAAGAGCAACACAGTGTTTTTTTTGCCGAAATTTGCGCTCAGAGTGACGTCCACCAGGCCGGCGGCGTTTTTGGATTTGAGCGTGAAGTCCGGGGCTTTTGAACCAACTTTAATAGGCATAAATATAGTTATTTTAGTTATATTTGAATTTGCGGTTTCCGATTAATTTGCCGCCCCTGTTATAGAGGGCAAAGGCGGGGTTGTCAAATGTCTTAAGCCGGACCCGAATCATGCCGATGTATTGGCAAGGAATGAAGAACTGGATGAAACTGTGGTTGGGCAGAATTGCGCCCGTCTGCGCGGTCCTCCTGTCCGCAGGACCCTTGTTTGCCCTGGACCCGGCAAAATCGGTATTTCAATTCAATTGCCAGAACTGGACCCGCCAGAACGGCCTGCCCGCTGACATCATCACCGGGGTGACCCAGACGAAAGACGGGTACATCTGGCTGGGCACCCAAAAAGGACTGCTTCGGTTTGACGGAATTGAGTTCAAGCTTATTGGCATTACGCTGCCGCAAGGCCAAAGCCAGGAAATCAGGAATCTTGGCAGCGCCAAGGACGGCGGCCTGTGGTTGTCCATCAATCACGGCAGTTTTGGCTTCTACGACGGTCAAAAATTCACCCCGATCGAGGACGCAAGATGGGCGGCGACAAGCATAGATTCCACCACGATTTTGGGAACGTCGGATGGTGCCGTCTGGACCGGGGCGGATGGCGGGGTGGGCCGATGGGTGAAGGGAAAGCCCCTCGAAACCGTCTTTGACACGAACTATGATAACGTTGTCCTGTCTTTGGCCGAAAGCCCCCGAGGCCGCGTCTGGATGGGAACGGCCGAGCGGGGATTGTTCCATTGGCAGGCTGGCAAGATGGTTGCCTTTCCGGATGACTCGCTAAAGAGGGAAAACATTTTCGCGGTGGCGGAGGGTTCAGACGGCCGGATTTGGGTCGGCACCTCGACCGGCTTGCGTTGCTATGATTCCAAGTTTCAACGGAAAGAGATCCCCGACTTCTTCAACGAAGTCAAGGCCATCCTGGTGGACCGTCACGGCGCGGTTTGGGTCGGAACCTCCAGAGCCGGCCTGGCACGCTACGAGAACGGCGAGTTCACCTATCTCCAAAAAGCGGGAGGATTGGTGGGCAACGCCGTCACGAGCCTTTATGAAGACCGCGAGGGCAGCCTCTGGGTCGGCACGCTGGACGGATTGAGCCAGATCACGGACGTGAAATTCCCCATTTACTCAGTCCGGGAAGGCCTCCCTGAAGGTTTGGTCGTCTCGGTGTCCGCCGCACGAAAGGGGGGGCTTTGGATTACGACCGACAATGGTTTAGCCTACTTTGACGGCCGGAAGGTGAGGAATTTCACCAATAATGCGTCGTTTCCCCAGGGTTGGATGAAACGCGCGTTTGAGGCCAGCAATGGCGATCTGTACCTGACGGACGACGCCAAAGAACTGCTGGTGGTATCTGGTGGAAAGGTTGTGAAGACTTACACCAACTGGAACTGGCCCACCGCGATGGTGGAAGACGCCCAAGGCCTCATGGTGGCCATAGCCGACAGACTATATCGCATCCGAAACGGCAAGATGGTTCCGTTCGCTTATGCGGACGCCAAGGAGCCAGCCTATTATTGGATCTTCAACCTCTGTGTGGGCCGCGACGGGGCCATTTGGGTGTCCAGCAATAACGGCATATTCCGCCTTAAAAACGGGATTGCCCGGCAGTGGTCTACCACTGAGGGCCTCTCCGAGAATAGTGTCTCCTTTGTTTTCGAAGACGTGGACGGCGCCGTTTGGGCGGGCTCGGCCGGCGGCATCGCGCGCATCAAGGACAACCAGCTAAAAAACATCACCTCCGAGCACGGCCTGGCCGACAACAACATTTATGAGATCGTCCCCGATAACCAGGGCGATTTTTGGATGGACTCCGGCGCCGGCATTTTGCGGGCCAGCCGCCAGAACCTGAATGATTTTGCGGACGGGAAAACGGACCGCATCGTGTGTGCGGTCTTCGACGGGTTGGAATCGATCAAGGGCACTGGTCATACCAAACGGGAGTCCGTGGCTTGCAAGACCGCGGACGGCCGGATTTGGTTCCCGAATCCCCAAGGCGTGGTGATGATCGACCCGGCGCACCTTTTTACCAACAGTGTCGTTCCTCCAGTATGTATCCAACAAATCCGGATCAACGGAATCGAAGTGCAGGACCGGAAGGATCCCGCGCTCCGCGCGGGTGAGGGGCGGATGGAGTTCCGTTTCGCGGCTTTGAGCTATATCGCACCGCAGAAGGCGAAGCTGCGCTATCAGTTGGAAGGCTTCGATGGAGACTGGATTGACGCGGACGGGCGGCGCTCGGTGCTCTACAGTAATTTGAAACCCGGCAAGTATTCCTTCCGGGTGCAAGGTTGCAATGCGGACGGGGTGTGGAACACCGCCGGTGATACATTTGCCGTCGAACTGCCGCCGGCCTTCCATCAAACCATCTGGTTCGTCGTCCTCTGCGTCCTGTTGGGGCTGGCAGGTCTGGGCTTGGTTTATCTCTGGCTGCTCAAACGGGCCGAAAGCAAGGAGCGCAGACTCAAGGAAGCCAATGACCTGCTGGAATTGAAAGTCCGCGAACGAACCGCCGAACTGGCGAAAGCGAACGTGGAGCTGGACAAAGAAATGCAGGCCGGCAAGCGGGCCGATGAAGCGCTGCGGGCGGAACAAAGACTCCTGCGCACCATGATCAATGCCCTGCCGATGTCCATCGGCTGCATCGACAAGGCGGGGCGGTTCGTGTTCGCCAACAACCTGGCCAGCACGTTGTTCGGCAAACCGCTTTCGGAAATCGAGGGCCGGCTGTTCAGCGAAGTCATGTCCGCCGAAATGTATGAGAAGCATAAGCGGCTCATTGATGAATGTCTGACTGGCAAAGTGGTGCCGTTTGTCCATGAATACACTCTGGCCAATGGCGGCTTGGTGATCGGCCAGGGCGCCTTTGCGCCGGTCGCCGGCCAGGATGGCACCTTCATCGGCGCCGTCTATGGTGTGGTGGACATCACGGCGCGCAAACAACTGGAAATGAAAATGGAACAGACGCACCAACAACTGATGGTGGTTTCCCGCCAGGCGGGCATGGCGGAAGTGGCCACCGGGGTGCTGCACAACGTCGGCAACGTGCTCAACAGCGTCAACGTTTCCACCAATCTCATCGTGGACTCGGTGCGGACCTCACGGGCCTCCAGCCTGGCCAAGGTGGTGGAATTGCTGGATACACATCAAAGCGATCTGGCCGAATTCCTCACCCGGGACGAGAAAGGCAAACAACTGCACGCCTTCCTGGGCGGACTCAACGACCATTTGGCGGCCGAACGGGCGGCTTTGCTCGAAGAATTGCGCTCGCTGACAGCGAATATCGAACACATCAAGGAAATTGTGGCCATGCAGCAGGCCAACGCGCACAGGTTTGGCGTCGTGGAAACCGCGCAGGCAGCCGAGTTGATGGAAAACGCCCTCAAGATAAATGAGGAAGCCTATAATCGTCACAATGTCGGACTCATCCGTGAATTCGAAGAAGTGCCGCCCATCCTCGTGGACAAGCACAAGGTCCTCCAAATCCTCATCAACCTCCTTCAAAACGCCATGCGCGCCTGCAGCCAGAGCGCGAAGCAAGAGCGCCAGGTCACCGCCCGCATCCGGCGCAATGGCGAGGACGCCATCCGCATGGAAGTGGCCGACAATGGCGTCGGAATCCCCCGGGAGAACTTGACCCGGATTTTCGCGCATGGATTCACCACGCAAACAGACGGTCACGGTTTCGGGCTGCACAACGGCGCCCTGAACGCCAGGCAACTGGGCGGGACGCTCACGGCGCACAGCGAGGGTTCCGGCAAAGGCGCCACGTTCATTCTTGAACTGCCGCTGGAGAATACCGCCTCACGCACAGCCGCCGCACGCCGCGCTCCCGCCAAGGGCGAGTCGAGCCTTGCGCCCCCGCCCGTTTCACCCACGGGTATTCCGCCGATCACACTGCCTCCCAAACGTGGGGCGTTGGAAACAATGCCGCGCGGCAGCGGACTCAATTGATCCCGAAAACCGAAGCCAGGCGGTTTTCCGAAGCGGTGGAAACGGCGCAACGCGCCTTGCAACTGGCCAGGGCGCAATCCAACACCAAACTGGCCAGATCACTTCAATTTGAGTTGAAACTCTACCAGGCAGGCAGTCCTTTCCCATCCCCGAACAAAACACTCCAGCCGTAGTGGACCTAACCCTGGCAGAAGCAGGGCCGCCACAAATGAAAAAGGCGGGCGCCGGTCTGAGCCAGCGCCCGCCGTGTTAAGATGTTACAACATCATTGAGCCAACGGAACCGGGGAACTGTCAAACGTGTTCTGATCGTTGTCCAGTGCCTGCAGCGTGTTGTCTATCACCTGCACCATGAATGTGGTTGGAGGAACAGGCGAAGGAGGCGGGTTACCCAACGGGTACCCCCACTCGAATGCGGTATCCGTCAAGTTGGCCGGGTCGTTAAACGTCGCTTTCCCATTCACCAAGGGCAGCTCGAGGCCGGGATTTCCAGTAAGTGTAAAGGCGAAGTCGCCGGCGCTCTGATCAAAACCCGCTCCAAGACTGGGGTTCGAGTATAACGTGACGCCGTCAGCAGAGGGAACCCGATGCATGGTGGCGTCAACCGAATAGACATAGACGGGACCGTTCGGCGTCCAAGAACCGCCAATATCGGCGATCGTAGTGGGGTTTCCTGTCACCCCCGTGCCATCGACAAAGGTTTGGCCAGGAAATGCGATCAGGAGGGATCCAGTGGTTGCATTGTACTGACGCTGTATCAACGAGAAGTATTGGGCAGTGGTGGGGCTTTGCAACTCAGAGCCGGCAACCAACTGCTGGATTGCTGAGTAAAGCGGGGTCTGACCATAAGTACTCACACTCTGCCAGTTTGGGTTGGCCAGGCTCGCGGTGTCCTGCAAGGTGAAGTTGGGGGCCGGACTCGACCACGAAACCCAGTACTTACCGCCTGCGGGCACAATATTCACAGCGCCAATCGTAGTGCTCCCAACCCCCGAAGCCCATTTGCCGGGCGACCAATGGACCAAAGCCGACTCCGCCGCAAAGTTCTCGGTGACGCTGCCGGCGCTGGGCACGCCTGAAGCAGTGAAACTTCCATAAACCACCGCTTGATTGATGGCAGCGGTGTTGTTGCCCTGACCGCCCAAATAAATGTTGAAGTGTATGGGGTTGCTTCCGCGTGGGCCCTGGCCTTCCGTGAAGTAGGTGGTGCCATCGGTGCCCATGGTAAAGGCGGATGACTGCCCGCCGGGCGTCAGCAGAGTTCCGTTGTTATCGTCCGTGAATGTGAGGACGTAGTTCCCCAGAAGCTGTGTGGTTGCAACAGTGGCGATGGTGACGTAGTCTGAATTGCCACTCAGCTCGTTAATCTTGTATGACAAGGTCGCCGTCCCGCCAGTAGCCGCTGATTGCATTTCCAACACCATGCAGTCGGCTTCATTCCAATCGGGGGCGTTATCCTGGTAATGCGCATTTGGAACAAAGAAGACATAGCCTTCACTGCTGCCTACGGTAGCCGCACCGGTTGGGAAACCGGCCAGGTTAATGGTGTAGCTTGCTCCGGGGTGGCCCGCCCATGATAATCCGCTGGCGGTATTCGCCAGGACTTCATTGCGATCATTGATTCCTGACGAAGCGTTCCATATGGTAAGTCCTTGAGTAGCCGGTGTGACATTCAGCATCGACACTGGCAGCTGTGGACCAGTATTCGCCAGCAACCAGACATTTGCCAGCCAGAAATTCTTGGTGCCAACGTCTGCCGACCAATCGTACATGAAAACGCCCGAACACAGCGACCCATTATTTTGCTGATCAACGGCGATCTCGCCATCATTGATGGGAATCGCCAGATGATGCCACCTACCGTCAAAAATCCCTGATCCATCAGTAATTGCTTCACTGACAAACATTTGGTTGGCATAGCCCATACCAAGGCCGAAGCTTATGTTGGCACCGTTCGGTATGGTTGAGGTCGTGTCATACTTGAAGTCCAATTGGATGGACGCGTATTGACTTCCGTCAAAATAGACAGCGCCCCACCAATTACCCGGGGAAATCATATTGGCGGAGTCGGTGCCAGCACCACTATAATTGTTTTGGATATATACGGACCCCTGATAGTCTGCTCCAGCCGGATCCGGATCCAAGCCAACCACCGTGTCCACCGTGCTGGCGTCCCAAGTGGTGCTGACCCAAGCGGGCCCCCACATGTTGATCCATGTGCCATTGGCATTGTTGATGGAGGCTTCGGTGCCGTCAGGACCAAAGTAGATGTTGTTGGCTGCAAAACTTGCGACAGGGGCCGTTAGCGCAACGGCCAAGGCCATGAATCCTGAAGTGATGTATTGTTGTATTTTCATAATGTGCTTTATGGTTGTTACAATTTAAGGTGATTGCAATTGCTGGTTTGCCATGAGCGGCAAGTTCCGACGCTTCGCCGCATGATGAAAAGCTCTTTCATATGCTATGGCGTCCTTTATCGCAGAAATTGGGCGATTTGTCACGCAGGCAATAGTCCTGTCCATACACACTACTTAAGTATAGGTTTATTCTAACCTGAGTGCCGTCTTGACGGTGGGCTGGGATAATTGAGAGGGTTGTGATTTATGATGCATGCCAGATTTACAGCGGATTCAAGGGTTCCCGCGGGATTGATGTTTTGGGGGGAATCTGCCAGGATGGGAGGGTGAAAATAATGCGTCCCAACTCAAATCGAACGCCAATCGGAATCTGTTCCCTGGCGGCCTGCGTTTTGGCCGCGGCCGGGACGGGCGGCGCCATGGCGGGGCCGGCCGATCCCCCCCCCTTCGTGGCCGTCGAGCAGGTCCGCGAAATCACCCCCGAACAGGCCGACAAGAATTACCCGGTTCATCTGCACGGAGTGGTTACCTTTTCAGATTGGAAGGCGGACCAGGGAGTGTTTTTGCAGGATCAAACCGCCGGGATATACATTGGATTGAACTCGGACAGCGATCTGCCGGTTGGGGAGGAAGTGGAAGTGGAGGGAACAACGACGGCGGGGGACTTCGTTCCGTTCGTCAGGGTGCGGCAAATACGAAGGCTCGGACCCAAACCGTTGCCGGAGCCGCGCCGTGTTTCGTATGAGCAATTGGCCAGCGGCAAGGAGGACAGCCAGTGGGTGGAAGTGCGCGGGGTCGTCCGCTCGGTCATGGCGTCCACCAAGGATCGGACGCGGATGGATCTGCTGGTCAACGGGGAGCGGTTGAGCGCTTTGGTCGGACGGATGGATGTGACCAATGGCCAGCGGCTGATTTGGGCCACAGTTCGTGTGCAAGGCGTTTGCCGCACGCGCTATAACGGCAAACGGCAGTCGCGCGCGCCCTATCTGAGCGTGAGCAGTTCCGCCGATATTGTCGTCGAACTGCCCGCGCCAGGCAATCCGGTCGAGGTGCCGATGGCCTCGCTCCTGCAGTTCAATTCGGAGGGTTATTATGGCCGCCGGGTGCAGGTGCGCGGAGTGGTCACCGAACAAAAGGGCGATTCCCTTTTCATCCAGGACCACGGCGCGACCCTTTACGTCAAGAGCCAGCAAAGCACGCCCGTCGTCCCGGGCGACGTTGTCAAGGTCATCGGGTTCCCCGTCCTGGGCCAATATGCGCCCGTGCTGGAGGACGCGGTTTTCCAGAGTGTCGGGCACGAGGCGCCACCCGTGCCGGTGGATGTTGGGATCGAGCAATTGCTCACCGAAAATTACGACCTGATGCTGGTGCGGCTGCGAGGGCGTCTGATGAACCGCGTGGACAGGTACGATGAGCAAGTGCTGGTTTTGGAGTCGGAGAATTCGATTTTAAGCGCGCACCTGGACAGCGCCAAAACGGACGCTCGGATCAGCCGGTTGCAAAATGGCAGCGAATTGGAACTGACCGGCGTCTGCCTGGCTCAACCGGTGGAAAACTGGAATCCGTCCCTTCCGAGTCATCCTGAAGCCTTTCAATTATTGCTGCGCTCCGCCGACGATGTGGTCGTGCTGCACAATCCATCCTGGTGGACTCTGTCGCGCTTGTGCTGGGTGCTGGGGATTCTGAGTGTGGCGCTTCTGGCCGGTTTTGCCTGGGTGTTGGTGCTGGACCGGCGGGTGAGGCGGCAAACGGATATTATCCAGCAGAAAATACAGCGGGAGGCGGTGCTGGAGGAGCGCACACGCATCGCCCGCGAATTTCACGACACCCTGGAGCAGGAACTGGCCGCCATCACCATTCAATTGGACACCGTTGCGGCGCAATTTGACGATGCGCCAGGTGTCGCCCGGCAATTGCTCGAACTGGCCCGCACCATGAGCCGCCGCAGCCTCTTTGAAGCCCGCCGCTCGGTCTGGGATTTGCGCTCCCACCTTTTGGAAAACAGCAACCTGGTCACGGCCCTTTCCGAAGTGACCAAACTCATGGCCAGCAGCGCCCATCTCCAGATTGACGTGCAGACTTCCGGCCAGCCCCGCAAGCTGGCCGCGCTGGTGGAAAACAACCTGCTGCGCATCGCCCAGGAAGCGCTGGCCAATGCTCTCAAGCACGCCCGCGCCTCGCAAATTGCCGTCAAGCTCAATTATGAACCGGACCGGGTCCGCCTGCGGGTCTGCGATGACGGAGTCGGGTTCGACACGGCCTGCCACGCCACCATTGACGGAGGACACTTTGGCTTGGTCGACATGAGCGAACGGGCCGGGAAGATCGGCGGCACCTTTTCGATGATCAGCGCGTCGGGCCAGGGCACGGAAATTGTGGTGGCGGTGGCGGACAAGGGCGCACCGGAGAGCGCGGTTGCGCCGCAAACCAGTCAGGAAAAGAAAGTTTCAGCCGCCTGACCGCGCCCAAGGCAATGACAACCAATGTGAAAAACAAGATCCGGGTCATGGTGGTGGACGATCATTTTGTCGTTCGCATGGGCTTGACCGGGTCGGTCAATGTCGAGCCGGACATGACGGTGGACGCCGAGGCCTCCACCGGGGAGCAGGCCATTGCCGCCTACCGGCAGCACCGGCCGGACATCGTCCTGATGGACTTGAAGCTTCCCGGGATGAGCGGGGTGGAGACGACCAAAGCCATTTGCGAGGAATTTCCCGGCGCGGCCATCATCATGCTTTCCACCCATGACGGGGAAGAGGACATTTACCGGTCGCTTCAGGCCGGCGCGCGCGCCTATCTGCTCAAGACGGTGGAACGCAGGGAATTGATCGAGACCATCCGGTCGGTCCATGCGGGCGAACGTTGCATTTCCCCGGCCGTCGGCGCCCGGCTGGCCGAGCGCATGACTCATCCGGACTTGACCTCCCGCGAGATGGAAGTTTTGCGATTGATCGTCAAAGGCCGGAGCAACAAGGAGATTGCGGCCGATCTGTTGATCGCCGAGGTCACGGTCAAACTCCACGTCGGGCACATCCTGACAAAATTGGGGGTCAATGACCGCACGCAAGCGACCACCACGGCCCTGCAACGGGGCATCATTCATCTGGACTGACGGCCGCCAGACCCGCCGGGCCAACACGGGAGAATTCAGTTGGCCATGTAATTCGTGTTGTTGATCCAGTAGCCCCTCGGGCCGGTGAACCCGTTAAGCGTCGCGCCGTTGGTGATCGTCCCGTTGCCGACTGTTTGCTTCATGGTCAAAGCGGCCACGTGGTTGTCGGTAAAGAGATAATTGAAGACATTGCCGTGGTTCTTGTAGAGGGCCGCCCCTTCATTATCTGGATCAGGAGATACTTGAAACAGTTCTCCATTTCCTTGTGTATTGTCCGTTGAATAGGGACCCCAACAGACGCAAGGCCAGACATTGTCCGCGACATTATCGCCGCAGGCTTCCTCGGCGAGCAGGATCAAATTAGCGGGTTGCAGCACGACCGACGTCTTGACGCTGGGCGCGCCCCACACGTTATTGGGATCATCGTCCCAGTAAACGCCCACACCCTGGAGGACCGTGGGCAGTTGGTAACCACACGAGCCCACGTCCACTTGAAACCCCGCATCGGGATTGCAGTCATAAATGATGCTGGCGACGTTCATGGCATAGGTTCTTCTCCCAAGGAGCACCCCTGTTGACTGCTCTGTGGTCAGCACCCAATAAGTATCAGGCCCCGTGTCAGCGGGGCAGAGCAAAACTGGAGGGCATATGGACCTGGGGATGCCATTATTGTCTTCAAACTGCACGAATTGCTTGTAGGTAAAATGGCCGCCGGAGATGTAGAAGTTGATGTAAGTATCCCATGAAATCTCCAGACCCCCTGCTTTCGAGGAATCTGCAGCAGGCGGGTACATCTCATTGTTGTCGCCGGTGAAAAGAGTGATGGCCGTGCCGAGTTGTTTGAGATTGGAAGCACATTTGGCTTTGGCGGCCTGGGCCTTGGCCTGTGCCAGCGCCGGCAGAAGCAAGGAGGCCAGAATCGCGATAATGGCGATGACCACCAGCAGTTCAATCAGGGTAAAGGCCCGCTGGGCCGGGCCGTTTCCCCCCGCTCGTCCCCGCAAAAAACGGATTCCACGAATGTTTTTCATGCTTCCTTTCATTTGGCGTTTGCGTCAACTAAAATAACCTGCCACCTCTTGTTGATGACATATTTCTGTCCGGCTGGCGGCGGCGGCACCTCCACACCGGCGGCCTCCACGAATTCGTCGAAGTTGCCGGTCAGCCGGTGCCGGGGCAGGGTCCGGCGCAATATCCCCGTCAATTTGACCAGGTTCGACGCCACCAGGGGGTCCGACGGGACAATGCCTTGGTCGAAAGTGATGACGGCTTGCGTTTCGTTCTTGTGGCATCCAACGGCCAGCACGACAGCCATGCACGCGACAACAGCGACGCGGCACAGGTTTGTCAGACCACCGGATGACAGTTTAATCATTGGCGATTTCACGTCTCTCACAGTTCTCTTTCTGATGCTCGCAACAAACTATAGCCGTTGGCAAGAGTTCGGTCGAAGAAAAAATAAAACCTGTTAGCCGTATGCCGGGCTAATACTTTCGTATAGCTTGCGCGGGACACGGCTTTTTCAAATCTGCCAATGATACCCCTGATTCTTCCGCCGTTTGTGAATCGAATTCGATTGATTCAGAAGGTCTTCGACATTCTTTTCCACGCATCGAGGCAACGGCGCGCCGTCTCAAATTCGGGATAGCGGCTGCCTTCCTGCTCGATCAGGTAATACTCCACCCCGCCAGTGGCTTCGGCAGCCGCAATAATTGCCTTCCACGGGCAAACGCCTTCACCGAAGAGGACGCGGTAGCTCTTTTCCCGGGCGGCGGCGCCTGGCGCCCAGTCCTTAAGGTGGAGAGTGCGGATGCGGCCCGGGTTCGCATTGATCCAAGCGACGGGATCGGCGCCGGCTTCCACGCAGGTGCCGACGTCGAGCTGGAGGACGAACTCCCTGGGGGTGTTGGCGGCCAGCACGTCCATCGTCCGCAGGTTGCCGTCCAGCGGCGCCCACTCGGTCTGATGGTTGTGAAAACCGGCTGCGAGACCGTGGGTTTTGAGCCGGCCGGAGGCGCTGCTGAGTTGTTCGCAGAGTTTTTTCCAGGCATCCAGTCCGCGGACGCCATTGGGCGCGCTGGCGAGGACGAGGATTTTGGCGCCAAGAATCTGGTTCAGCTCAATGGCCTTGCCCAAGCCATCCCCCGGCGTGAACGACCCGATATGGTTGTGAGTCGAGTGGCACCGAAGACCGAGATCGTCCATCAAAGTGCGGACGTCCTTCGCCTGAGGCGGGGACCAATCGTAGTAGGGCGCATAAAACTCGACGGCTTGGTACCCGATCCTGGCGACCGTTTTGAGAGTGTTCGGCAGGTCCCGCGCCAATTCGGTTCGCACGGAGTAGAGTTCGAGGCCAATGGGATATTTCTTTGGCGTCATCGCCGCGGCGGCGGCATCGGCGGCGGGCGCGGGCGCGGCGAACGCGCCGGGCGACGCCGCTTGCGCGAGCAGCGCCGCCGGAACGGCGCCGGAGAGGGCCAGGAAGTTCCGGCGTGAAATGGGATTAAGGGTGTTTCCTGAATTGTTCCGACTCATGGCTTCAACAAGGTTAAGAGCATGGAGAATTGCCGTGTGGCTTTGACCGAATGCGGGAGATTGGGCGGCATATACAACAGGTCGCCGGTCTTCAGGTTGCGCGGCACGCCGGCCAGGGAGAATTCACATGCGCCTGACAAAATCTGAATCAGCGCGTGCTGGGGGGAGGTGTGTTCCGTCAGTTCCTGGCCTTCCGCGAAACCGAACAGAACCGTTCGCGAATTGGCCGTGCGCAGCAGAGTGCGGCTGACAATGCCGTTCGGCGCGTATTGGGTTTCGGCGGACAGGGACAAGATTTTCTCGCAGCCGGAATCAATGAGCGGTCGTTCATTCATGCGTTCAAGTTAAGTCTGCGCTTTGACGTGGGTCAAGGATTCCTCATTTTTTGACCCGAAGGCGGCGGCCAAATCGAAAACTCGAGTTTTCAGTGTTCGCAAGTCATTCCTGGTAAGCAGCTAATGTTCCAAAAGTCTTTGCTCCGCCCATTGGCAAACCAGGCAGTTTTGGCCAACGGCACCCGACATGGTTAGATATTCGCCAACTCGCCAAAGTACTCGTGGTCCTCGCTGTAGCCGCCTTCGCCTTTCTGAATCCACCTCGTGCTCTCCACGAATTCAATCGCCCGAATCCATTTGACCATTTTGAATCCGAGTTGGTTTTCAACCCGCAGTCGCACGGGGGCGCCATGCATCTCGCTCAGCGGCTCGAAATTCATCTCGTAGGCCAACAACGTCAGCGGGTGCATGGCGTTCTCAATCGAAAGGCTGTCATAAAACCGGCCTCCCTCTGCGCCGTCGCCGAAGGAATAGAAGACAACCGCGTGGGCATCTGGTTTCGGGCGGACCAGTTTGATCAATTCCGCCAATGGCGCCCCGCCCCACTCCGCAATGCCCGACCACCCCTGGATGCAATGGTGCAGCGTGATTTGTGTTTTTTTGCCCAGCGCGCGAAGCTCGTCCAATGACAACTCCACCGGATCCTCCACCAACCCAAGCACCTTGAGCCGGTAGTCTTTAAACTGGTTTGCGGCCAGATTTTTCCATTCCTCGCAAGTGGGTATTTTGCCGTTGGCCCAGAAATAGGGAGAAATGTCCTGGGGGCCAAACTCGGCTTGGGGCGAAGCGCTGTTGAGCAGCATATTCATCACCGGCGTGACGACGGCTTTGGCGGCGTGCTGGACCGCACGCGGACGCTTCCATGCGGCCCAGTAGGCCAGCGCATTGACCACCACGACCACACCAATGCCAAGCAATCCAAGATACAACCCCAGCGGCCGCGTGTCGTCCGTGCCGAGCACAATGTGGTTCATGTTCCGGGCGAATCCCGTGATCATGACCAAGGCCACATGCATGACGATAAAAATCACAAAAGAGCACATGACGAGAAAGTGCAGCGATCGCCCGATTTGCCGGTTTCCGGGAAGCTTGGGATACCATTTGAACCGATTGGTCAACGCCGGCGACATCGAAGGGCCGCTTAAGATGGCCAGCGGAGCCAGCACAAATACGACGATGAAATACGATAATTGTTGCAGCGCGTTGTAACGATAGAACCCGTTCGGCTCCTGCGGCATGTGAAAGGTGGCGTAGTGGACGAAAATGTCCCAGGCGTCGGGGATAATTTTCCAGGAAGAGGGCACGAGCCGTTTCCATTGATCACCGCTCAAGAGCAACACGGCAAAAACCAGGCCATTTGCGACCCAAAACAACGCGCTGAGAAAGTGCCAATGCCGCGCCATGCCCACCGTGTGCCGGCGTCCGGGCAGGCCGATCCACGGGGAAAGGTATCGGGAATCATCCTTGGCCGTCCAAAGGCGGCCCTGCGGCCATTTTACGGGCGTCAGTCGCAACCATTCCGAACCGGGAGTGCAGTGCATATTCCAATACAGCCGGGGATGATCCACGAGAATTTGCAATCCGCTGCGGATCAGGAGAGTCAGAAACAAGAAATTCACATAATGGGCAAGGCGCAGCCAGGCTGGAAATCCCTGGGGTGTTCCCACAGGAGGCGGTTGGGCGCCGGGAGGAATCGCCGGCAAACCGAACATCGCCCATTGGAAGTAAGCGGCCATCAACGCGAGCACCAACGGCGACAGAAAAACCAGGAGCGTCTTTAGTTGAAAGCGCATGATCTAATGCGAGGTTTGCCAGAAGTCCACGAACTTCCGCTGATCGGCAAAAACACGAATTTCAATGGATATATTTTGCTCATGAACGGTTTGGCTCCTTGATTGACTTGCCAGAAGACGAACCTCGTTGGCGAATATTTTCCTCTTCGTGGATTTTCATCCGCACCGAAAGAACCGCCCCACGCCCGAGATAACCAATCACGCGGCCCGGCCTATTGCGCTCCACAACCGGCAATCGGCCAACGTCGCGGTCCAGCATTTTCGTGAGCGCCGCGTGCAACGGTTCGTCAGGAAAGGCGGTCACCAGATCAGTGCTGCCGGCTTCGGCCACGGTCATTTCCTCCTTCTGCTTTTGCCGCAGAGCGCGAACAATGTCGCCCCGCGTGATGATGCCGACCAGACGGTTTTGATCGTCCACTATCAAAGTTCCTTGCCGCCGGCTTAGGTCGGAATCGTTGCGAGCGATTCGGTCAGCCAGTTCCGAAAGTTTCATGCTGGAAGATACGCTTGGCACATTTTCATCCATCACATCGCGCACGCGCGCCAATTCAAACGGGTCAATGCTGTATTCTCGCGTGATGTGATGGCCGCGCCGGGCGAGCTTTTCGGTGAGGATGGAACGGCGCATAAGCAGTACGGTCACGCCCAGCGCCGCGACTGAGCCGATAAGCAACGCGGGAAAAAGATTAAAATCCCGCGTCAATTCGACGGCGAAAACCATCGCGGTCAGTGGTGACCTCATTGTTCCCCCCATCATCGCGGCCATGCCAATCAGCGCCCAAAGACCGACGTCACCAACGGGAATCCATGAAGCGGCGAAAGCTCCGAGTGCGCCGCCCATGATGAGCAACGGCGCCAGCACTCCGCCGGAAGTTCCAGAGCCTAAAGCGATCGACCACACCAGCGCTTTCGCCACGAGCAAACCAATGACAACGGCCCCGACCACTTCGCTGCGGAGCAAACTGTGGATTGTATTGTAACCAACGCCGAGCACGCGAGGTTCAATGACGCCTCCTACGCCAATAAAAACCGCGCCAATGGCTGGCCACCACATCCAGTGGAGCGGCAGCTTTTGAAAAATGTCTTCGCAGGCGTAAACCAGCATCGTCAACAGACCGGAAGAGAAGCCGGCCGCCACACCAAGGCCGGCGGCAATCGCCAATTCCGTGCCGGAAAGAGGCGCATGCGCCACCACGGGAAAGATCGGCCCCGCACCGAGCAATGGCACGCGCAGCACGGAGGCGACAATCGAAGCCACCGCCACGGGAATGAAACTGCGCGGTTTCCATTCGAACAACAATAGTTCAACCGCCAGCAACACCGCCGCCACCGGCGTGTCGAAGACGGCGGACATGCCCGCCGCAGCGCCGGCTACCAGCAGCGTTTTGCGCTCGGCTGCGCTCAGATGAAACTGTTGCGCGAAGATCGAGCCGAACGCGCCTCCCGTCATAATGATCGGGCCTTCCGCGCCGAAGGGCCCGCCGGTGCCGATGGAAATGGCCGCGGAAAGCGGTTTGAGCAGGGCGACCTTGAGATCAATGCGGCTGCGACCGAGCAGAATGGCTTCCAGTGCTTCAGGAATGCCGTGCCCGCGGATCTTCTCTGAGCCAAACCGCGCCATCAGTCCGATAATGATCGCTCCCGCCACCGGCACGACCACCACCCACGATCCCAAATGATTTCCTTGCGGTACCGCCGGGCTGGCGGACCAGCGCTGATAAAAAGAGAGGTTGGTGATCGCGGCAATCAGCCAAATCAATGCGCAGGCGACGACTGCGCCGATCGCGCCAATCACCAGTGCCATGGCGGAGAGCAGCAGCACACGGTGGTTGGTGCTGAAATCGGCCAGTTCATCTTCAACGGCCGCGCCACGCATGGCGGATCTGCCGGTCAAGCCCGATGGGATCAATGTTTCAGCTTGCATGCCAAAACCGCATTTTATATCGTAATACGATATATGTCAACCGGGTGATGACTTTGGAGCCGCGACTGTTAGAATCACCAGTGATGGCGAGATCCAGGCAACTCATCAAATCGCAGTATGAAACACTGGCGGCCTTCCGCTACGCGCTCAGGCGGTTCACCCGTTTTAGCGAGGAAGCTGCGCAGAGCGCCGGCATCACGGGACAACAGTATCAGGCATTGCTGGCCATCAAGGGTTTTCCCGCGCGCGACAAAGTCACCGTGGGGGAGCTGGCGGAACGGTTGCAGCTTCGTCACCACAGCGCGGTTGGGTTGATTGACCGGTTGGTGACGGAGAAGCTGGCCGTTCGCGTGCCGTCCGCCGGGGATCGCCGCCAGGTTCTCATTCAACTGACCAGCCGCGGCGAAACCATATTGGAGAAGATTGCTTCCGCCCACCGCAAACAACTCAAGCGGATCGGACCGGAAATCAGCCGGCTGCTTGGGCGGGTTGGCGGCACTGAACCACTTTGATTTCGACCCGCGGCGCGGCCCCGCCGAAGAAAATAGTTGACTCAGTTGACCGCCGGTTTGGCGGGAGCGGACGCCGCGACGGCCGGCCCGAGCGGCAGCGAGATGCGGACCAATCCGGGCGAGCCGAGGCGCGGGGCGGGAATTTCCATCTTGCCGGAATGGGTCTGGATGATCTTGTGGGTCACGGCCAGGCCAAGCCCCAAGCCCACGTTGCGGGTGGTGTAAAATGGCTCGGAGGCCTTGCCGGCGGCTTCGGCGCTGAAGCCGGCCCCGCTGTCCTGGACCTCAATCTGCGCCCAGCGCGAACCGCTGGAATCGGTTTCGGTGCGGGCGCGGACATGCACTTGACAGGATTGGGTGTTGGCCTGGAGGGCGTTGAGAATGATCTCGGCGAAGGCGTGCTGCAAACCCTGCCGGTCGCACGAGACGCTCAATGGCTCGCCGGAGGATTCAAATTGGAGCAGGACGGTGGTGGACGGATGATAGGCCCGGGCTTCGCGGAAGGCTTCTTCGATCAATTGTTTGACCGGCACGGATTCCATCTGGGCGGCGCGGTCGCGGGCCAGGAAGCGCATTTGATCGACCA
>Ga0326728_10012532_pt1 | contig 18785 bp, 15 predicted proteins | sample MB3enrmetagenome_FD_207602 | JGI IMG/M metagenome (GOLD analysis project Ga0326728, IMG submission 207602) | Lab enriched peat soil microbial communities from McLean, Ithaca, NY, United States - MB31MN | ecosystem: Environmental > Terrestrial > Soil > Wetlands > Peat | place: USA: New York... | reverse complement strand
TGGGATGACAAACAATGCGGCGAAATCCCTCTTTGCCGATCTGGCCTTTCCCGATGTGCTCGTGCCGGTCGGCATGGGAGCCAAAAGGCGTCTTCGAGTCATTGGCATGAATCACGCGCACGTTCTTGAGCCCGAGCGTGGAGTCAAGGCTCTTTACCACTTCGGCCAGTCCGGCCTGTGTGTGAACGGCGTAACCGGCTTCGAAACAATGAGCCGTATCGATGCAGGCCCCCATCGGCAAGTCCTTCGCGGTCCCGGCTACGATTTCGGCTACCTCATCAAACGTGCGTCCAATGGCCGAGCCTTGCCCGGCAGTGTTCTCAATCAGAATCCGCAGTCCGTTGAGCATCACGCCGTTCGCCGCTTGCCGCACCGATTCAATGCACGCCTTGATACCTTGCGCCGCGGTGCTGGCTTTGGCGCTTCCGGGATGCGTAACCAGATAATCCGCGCCCAGGGCTACCGCCCGCTCGAGCTCTCTGCGAAACGCCGCAATCGACTTTTCCCGGAGGAAGGTGTCCGCCGACGCCAGGTTGATCAAGTAGTTGTCATGAATCACCAGTGGCCACAGTCCGTAAGCGGCGCGCGTTTCGCGGAATCGCTCGCACTCCTCCGGCGTAGGCTCCTGCCCCCTCCATCCGCGCGGGTTGGCGGAAAACATCTGAAAGGTGTTGCAGCCGATTTTCTTGGCGCGATGCGGCGCATTCTCCAGTCCCCCCGCAATCGAAGTGTGAACACCCACTCTCACGCGATTATGTCCAAAGGTCTAGCTCTTCATGTTAACAGAGCCGTTCGAGAAGGGTCAAATTAGGCGGCGGCACAATGTCATCCCCAGATCTATCCAGTCGCGTTCAGGTTCACATCCGGCGCGGGAAGGGCCACAATACGAAACCGCAGGCGCTACCCGCTACTGGCTCCTGTTGGCGGAGAGCCATCTCACGCGACGGTTGTTTGTGGGCAGGATCGCAGCGCTTCCCTCGCCAGCGGGTTAGGCGAGCCGCCGCCCAGGCCGGATTTCAAGCAACGAGCAGGCCGGAGGAGAGGAAGGGTGTCGGAGGAATCCGGCCAGAGAGGGGCAGATTCGTGCCCCGCCATTCCTAGAAGTGGTAAGACTGGGCCCTTTCGTTCACGCTGGAAGCTGCCAACGCTGAAACCCGGCTGTGCGATTGCATGCAGTCGTAATCAGGCGTATGATTTGAGCGGGGACGGAGTCCATAATGGAAATTCCGGTTTATTGCAAGACTTTGCTGGAGGGAACATTATGTCAAATTATTTTAGTGAACTTAAGGAAGGTGAAGTCATCTGGGAAAGACGCGTGTACCATTCGGCTATTCAAGGCGCAAAGGGTGACTGGAGGAGATTCGAAGGCGAGAAGTGGGACCACAAGGCTGGCGATGTCGTCGATCGCGTACGCGATGCCGGAGTAGTTGTAAGCGGAACTGTCGTGCTAGCCGCCGACGCCCTTCAGGTGGCTAAAGCGGCAGTCGCCACAGTGGGATTCGTGGCTGCGATGGCCGGGCCTCAGGCTGGCATAACACTTGGTGCCCTGGGACTCGTCTGTCTGGTCAAAGGGACATACTCGAATCGCGAGGCGGCTCATAAGGAACTGGCAAAATATGTATGGACGATGGTCGATACGGAACCGCCGCAGCAAAATATCTCTGATGGGGCGGAGAACCTGGAGAAGGCGGCTGACGCCGCGTCGACTTTGCTGGATGACGGCAAAAATCAGATCACATTATTGCACGACAAGTTAACGAAGGCGGAGACCGGCTTTAAGACATTCGTGAAGAATTTCAGTGGATTGATGACGAGCTTCAATCAAGCGATGGACGCTCTCCTTCGCAATAAGACACAGGAGGGGTTTAATAAGATTTTTGCTCTTCGGAACTCCATCGTCGAGATGTTCGACGGAAGCGCCAAACCAGGTGGGGCGGCTTTCGAATATGTCCGGCGCCTGTGCCATACGGGAAACTACCTGCAAGCCCCCTATATCCTGGCCCTGGCGATGAAAGAGAAGTTTCAACCAGGTACCGTCAAAGATCAAAAATTTCAATCTACCGATTATTTTGGCGGCAATCAGCACGTCGCTGGTATAAGACAGCAGCTTCACAACATAGGCGAAACGTACGAGATCATACGCGGATTGCACCTTGCTGAAGTTCCTGGTGTCGCTCGACCTGTTGTTGCCGCTCGACCTGTTGTTGCCGCTCCACCTGTTGGAGCCGCTCGACCATCCTTTCGGCCCCTGCAGGGTTCTAACCCTTTTAGCAATATCCCGCAATCTCGCAAGCGTTGAAAGAAGGCCGCGATGGCGGGTTTGGGTGCGTTTGGAAGCTGATCGTGGCGTGGCGCGTTACTGCGGCCCGTTTTTCAGGGGGTGTTTTCCGGCTTAACCGAAACCAGGAGAATGACGACTAAGAATACTAACAGAAGAACGATACTCGTTAAGGCCTTGGCGATCATTTTCAGTTCGGCCATAACGCCCTCGCGTTGCGCTGGCTCTGTGTCCGCAATGAGCGCGGCCAGTTCCGTACCTCGCACCCTGCGGTCGATCTCTTCATCGTGCGACATCCACTCCGCTGACTGATGGGGAGTCGGCTTGAAGGTGAGCATGTGGGCGAAGATTTCCCTGGGGCCGTGCGTAAAGAAGCGCTGCTCGTTGGGCCGGTCGGGGAAGAGGGACGCGGCAAGAGTGAGCGCTTCCGGCTCGTTGCGGGCCCCGTCGCCCGGAGTCCAGTAAGGGGCACGGGCGTCCAGCGGATTCAGGATGACATCGCCACGGGAGGGGGCAAAGAACTGCGCGGTGTATTCCCGTTCGGGATCGTAAACAATGGCGGTTTCTCCTCGGTCTTGGATTTGGAGGAGCATTTCCCGAATCAAGGCGCTCTTGCCTGCTCCCGTGTCACCCATAATCAGGAAGTGGCTCGACTCGCGGACCTGGGGTACTCTCACCCGGCGATTCCATCCAAAGATTTTCTCTGTGGGGGTCCGCTCATAATTTGAAAACCCAATCCCGCTTCAGGGTGTGTGCGGTCGGAGCGAGTCCGAACCGCTTCTGCGCCTTCGCTGCTACGCACCCATGGCGGGCTCGATGCCGGGCCTGCCAATCCGCCGAGAGCCAAGCTTTTTCCGGCCAGCCGCGCTGTGGATAGAGAGGAGAAGACCCCAATGGCATCTACATGGTTCAATCTGATGATTGAAAATCCCACGAAGAACGCTGCAGTTATGTCGAGTGAAGCTGGGGGGCTCCTGCTCCCCAGGAGGGATTTGGTTAACCTCAGCATTCGTCTGCATGAGCAGCAGTTCCAACTGGACGCTGCTATGTGGTACGGCGCCATAACGACGGGCCCCTATTCCGACGTCCTTCTCAAACTATTCAGCATTTTCTACTATGCCGGCATCATCTATCGGGCGGGAGATTCGTGGCAGGATTGGTCCAAAAACCCTGGTACTAACGTCGCCTCGCTTTTGTCGCACGGGCAGCGGGTATTGGTACAGATTCCAACCAGCCAGAAAGGGGGCGACGAGCTGTGGGCCTGGCTCACCAGGACGGAAGACATTCCTAGGCGCCGGGGGGCGACGCACGGCCAGAGTCGCGAGTCCCCACCTTTCAAGCATTTGATGGCAGGCCATTACAAGTACGTCTGTGAGCGGGGAGGGGGAGTAATATATGGGGGGGTCCAGGCCGTCTCAGGGGCCATCCTGGGCAGGCATCACGGCTTCAATGTGGCATTGGGCGGCGAAGGCAACCGCAACCCCTTCAGCGCCGCGAACGACGACATAAAGCACACGTACGAGCCCATCGACGCGGACGGCAGGAATGGTCACGTTTACATCAACTACATGGCGCCCTCCAGGGACAAGGTTGGAGGGATGTTAGTCGGCTGCGAAAATGCCGAGCCCGGCCGAGGCAAAAATCCGCATACAAAGGCCGGCCATTCTTTGTTTGGTAAGGGCCAAGACATTTCCGTGTGCGGAGGCAAGAAATGGAAGGAGTGGAAATGCGGACCGCGGCAGGAGTATAACGGTTTCATCTGTGATTTGACTGATAGGGACGCGGATCTTGAATGGCTGTTCAACAAGCCTCTTTTCGAGGCTGACTGGCTGGACCAACCCACACATCAAATTGTGCCAGTGCGTATGGGTCAGGATAAAATTGCCGTGGAGATGGCTAAGCGCCCGCGCCAATTAGGGTACGAGGACGAGGAGTGGAATGCGGAAGACGATGGATAATTCCTCCCGGAGACATTTCCTCAAAGATCTGGGTCTAGGTACGGCAGCATTTTCGGTGGCTGCCGAGCGCGCCCAGACGAGTCGAATGCCGGGGCAGCCACCCTCCGGAGACGCGGAAACGCGAGCCTCCGGCCCCGCGGGCATCATGGCGATTGCCGCACACCCCGGCGACGCCTTCTTTGCCATGGGAGCTCCCGTGGCTCTCCAAGTTCATCTCGGAGGCCAAGGTGTCTTCTTGAGTCTTTCGCTCGGTGAAAAGGGCTCAGCGCGGATTGATCCGGAACAGTATGGTCCCCTCCAACGGCAAGCGGCAGAGCGCGCGGCGCTCGCGCTCGGGGCGCGGGCCCATTTTCTCAATTATCCGGATGGAGAGATTCCCGTAAGCGAGGAGGCAAAGCTTGCGGTTTGCGATTTAATCCGGGAGCACAAGCCCAACATCATAGTTACGCACTGGCGTGGGAGTTGGCACAAGGATCACAAAGCATGTTACAAGATCGTGAACGACGCCGTGTTCTATGCCGGACTTCCTGCCCTCGCCCGCAAACAGCCGCCTCACGATGTCCGCAAGCTGTTTTTCGCGGATAACTGGGAAGATGCCAAGGACTTTTCACCGGATACCTACCTTGACATCAGTCCGGTCTTCGACCGCTGGCTGAAGGCCTGTGCGGAATTTCCCATGTGGCGTGGAGAAAACGGCTTCCGCTACAACGACTACTACGGGAGTTTGGCCGTCGCACGCGGCTGCCTGGGCGGCTGCAAATACGCTGTGGCCTTGATGTCGCCTTCTGAACAGCTCACGCGGCGAGTGCGGGGTCTGTGAGGGTAGATGCGCACACTGGTCGCGTGGCTGACTTGCGGCAGACAGAGCTAAAACCGTCGGCTGTTTTTCGCTGCCCAATGGGCGATGCTCAAGCGCTCAGAGTCTTTGTCAAAACATAGCCCCTCGCCCCCCTGAGTCTGTGCGATGACCCTGCCGTTGCTGTCATTCTGAGCATAGCTGACGTTGTACCCTCTGCCGCCCGCCCAGGCTTCGAAAACCGGGGTGAGTTCAATTCGCTGGTGCCCTGGCGGGCTGAGGCGAATCATGCATTCGCCAAAGCGCAGCACGTCGAGTTGGCAATCCGTTGTGGGACGAAGTTTCAAGGGCAGGAGGGACCTCCGGAACATGGGTATTTGGGCGATGCTCCACCGTCGCGAGGGGGTCTGCATAATGACCAAACATCTTAACGCAAATGCTTTGGTGCGCGTGGTAACCTGGATCGGAAGGGGTGCTGCGTTGATTGGGATTGGAGGTCCTTTATGCCTCTACAAACTCGGCTTGCGTCTGCGGCTCCGGGATCGGCAGGCCATCCTGCCTGAGGCCCTCAAGATGCATGGCGACCGCGGAACGAATATTCTGCTGTAACTCGTCAAGCGTGGCGGCGGTGGCAATGCACCCCGGCAGGTCTGGAATGTATGCGGCATAGTTTCTCTCGGTTTTCTCGATGACCACAAGGTATTTCATTTGCTGTCCCCTTTCCATCCTGCCTGCTTCTTAATACTGTTGAGTGTCCCGGGCGGCAGATCATCGTTGGGGTGGCCGGCTATGGTCACCCGCCCCGGTTTGCTGGCGTGTTTGAACTGGCGATGGCTGCCGCGTGTCATGGCCAAAAACCAGCCGTCCTTCTCCAGTCGGCGAATTATGTCTCTTACTTTCAAATCATATCACTCCAAATCGGCTCCCAAAAGCCGGACGACGGGTAGCTTCGCACTAGTGTACAATAGCTCAGGAGTTGAAACCAATCTCTACGGTAAAGGAGCTCTCGATCGAGGAGCTTAAGGCCCTTATTGGAGAAGTCGTGGAGGAGAGGCTGCGTGAAGTGCTGGGAGATGAAATGGCTGCCGACGTCCCGGACTTTTACCTCAAAGATGGCGCTAAGCATGAGGATCGAGCTGGTGAACCCAAATGTGTACCGAACGCGGTGGATGATCAGATCCTGGCAATCCTAAGGAATATCCCCCGAGAGGAAGTTATTAAGGCTTGCGAAAAGACGGGTCACCGTAGCTTCTGGCTTGGACCAGGCTACCGATACAGATGCTTCTGCGGCGAGCAGCTTTACAAGGATTGACTCTTGTGGCTACTGACGACTGACCACTGACGACTTCACTTGTCCCACTCCGTATGGAACTTTCCCTCTTTGTCGATGCGCCGGTAGGTATGTGCCCCGAAATAGTCGCGTTGAGCCTGGAGTAGGTTAGCAGGGAGGCGCTTGGAGCGGTACCCGTCGATATAAGCGAGCGTGTTGCTGAATGCCGGAATGGGCGTGCCCAAATCAGTCGCCGTCCTCACGACTCGGCGCAGGCTGCCGGAGGCTTTGTTGAGCAATTTGCTGAAGTAGGGGGCCAAAATTAGGTTTTTCAAGCCGGGCTGGGATTGGAAGGCGGCGCCGATGGGATCGAGCAGTTTGGCGCGAATGATGCATCCGCCTTTCCAGATGCGGGCGATCTCCTCGAACTTCAAGTTGTACTTGTAGTCCTGTGAGGCAATCCGCAGTTGTTCAAAGCCTTGCGCGTAGCAGCCGATAACCGCGACTTTATAAGCATCGCGCAGCCGGGCAATGAACTGCTTCTTTTCGCCAGCGAACTTCTTGCGTGGCCCACGTAAGACCTCGGACGCCGCAACGCGTTCCGCCTTCGCGCCCGAGATGATTCGTGCGATCACGGCCGCTGTCAAAGTGGGCACGGGCGCGCCCAAATCCAGGGCATCCTGCGCGGTCCATTTGCCGGTGCCTTTTTGTTCGGCGGTATCGAGGACGAGATCTACCAGAGGTTGGTTAGTTTCCGGGTCGATCTTCCCGAGGACGACGATGCTGATTTCGAGAAGAAAGGAGCCCAGGTCGCCGCCGTTCCACTCCGCGAAGATGTCGCGAATCTCCGGCCCCGACAGCCCCAACACGTTCTTAAGAATGTCATAGGCTTCGCAGATGGTTTGCATGATGCCATACTCGATGCCGTTGTGGACCATCTTCACGTAGTGGCCTGCTCCGCCGGGCCCCAAATAGGCGCAGCAAGGGCCATCGCTGGTCTTCGCGGCCATGCTGGTCAGGAGAGGTTCGAGGTGGCGGTAAGACTCTTCAAACCCACCAGGCATGAGGGAAGGTCCGTGCAAGGCGCCTTCTTCGCCGCCACTGACGCCCATGCCAAAGAAACGCAGGCCGGAAGCCTCCAGCTCCCGCGCGCGCCGCTCGGTGTCCTTGAAGTAGGAGTTGCCGCCATCGATCAGGATGTCTTCAGGGGTCAGGTAAGGCTTCAATGTGTCGATGACGGAATCCACCGGCTTGCCGGCTGGAACCATCATCCAGATTCGGCGTGGGGTTTCCAGGGCGTCCACGAATTCCTGCCATGAACGAGTGGTCGCGATGCTGCCTCCGCTTTCTTCGCCCACCTTCTGCGCTTTCTCTATGTCCAGGTCAAAACCTGCTACCGAAAAGCCTTTGCTATGGGCATTGAGCCCCAGGTTTTTTCCCATCACGCCAAGCCCGATAATCCCAAGATGTCGTTTGTCCATGTTTGCCCTCCCCAGATTCAAGCGCTAAACCTATAGAATATCACGCCCGTCGCAACTCACGTCATTCCCGCGAAAGCGGGAATCCACTGAAGTGGGCCCCCGCTTGCGCGGGGGTGACGAAAGGTTGACTTTCAAACCGGATTCCCGCTTTCGCGGGAATGACTGGGCTGCGACCGGCCACAACAACTCGACGTGCTTGCCCATACCGCGAGGTTATATAATGAGAATTGGCTTTGAGTCCAACCCAGCCATCCTGGCATCTAAATGATGTTACAGGGCAGGGAAGCGACCCCTGAATTTAGATTGTTCTTGGGCATGGGTGGATGCAACTTCATCCGTCATCAGGAGGACTAATCCCTTGGATGGTCATGCCGCAGCAAGCGCGCAGAATAAATCTCTCGAGCAAGAGCAACTCGACCAACTCTGTATCAATACCATTCGGTTTCTTGCGGTGGATGCTGTTCAGAAGGCAAACTCCGGGCATCCCGGAATGCCCATGGGCGCCGCGCCCATGGCCTATGTGCTCTGGACGCGTTTCATGCGCTTCGATCCCCTCAAACCTCGTTGGCCCAATCGGGACCGTTTCGTTCTTTCGGCTGGGCACGGGTCGATGCTGCTGTACAGTCTTCTTCACTTGACCGGCTATGACCTCCCGCTCTCACAGCTTCAACAATTCCGCCAATGGCAGAGCAAGACCCCCGGCCATCCTGAATACGCGCCGGCAGAGGGCATTGAAACGACCACCGGCCCTTTGGGTCAGGGTTTCGGCAATGGTGTGGGCATGGCCATTGCGCAGAAATACCTCGCGGCTCACTTTAACCGCCCTGAACACGAAATCGTAAAGTACAAGATCTATGCCATCGTCAGCGATGGTGACCTCATGGAAGGTGTTTCCTCCGAGGCAGCGTCACTGGCCGGCCACCTTGGACTCAGCAACCTCATCTACTTCTATGACGACAACCACATCTCGATTGAGGGCTCGACGCACTTGGCGTTCACAGAGGACCGCGGCGCACGTTTCGAGGCTTACGGCTGGTTCGTACAGAGGCTAGCGGACGGCAACGATCTGGAGGCGATTGATGGCGCCCTTCGCGCGGCGCAGGCAGAAACGGAGAGGCCCTCTGTCATCATGGTCCGGACACACATTGGCTACGGCAGCCCTCACAAGCAGGACACAGCCGAGGCGCATGGCAGTCCGTTAGGTGAAGAGGAAGTGAAGTTGACCAAGGAGAATTTGGGCTGGCCACTGGAGCCGAAGTTCTACATCCCCCGGGAAGCGCTGGCCCACTTCCGCAAGGCCATCGAGCGCGGTGAAAAGGAGGAAGCGGAATGGCAAGCGCGACTCGCCAAGTACCGAGGCGCATATCCGGACCTGGCGGCGGAATGGGATCGCTTCGTCAAGGGCGAACTCCCGGCAGGTTGGACGGCCAAGCTTCCCACTTTCAGTGCGGCTGAAAAACCCATGGCCACTCGCCAGGCTTCCGGGAAAGTGCTGAATTCGATCTCGCCCAGCCTGCCCACGCTTCTGGGTGGGTCGGCGGACCTGGCGCCTTCGACGGATACGCTGATCAAGGGTGAAGGAGACTTCGAAAGGGGTAACTATGGCGTGCGCAATTTCCACTTTGGGGTGCGCGAGCATGGCATGGGCGCAATCCTCAATGGCATGGCGCTGAGCGGGCTTATCCCTTATGGCGCGACCTTCTTCATCTTCTCAGATTACCTGCGGCCCACTTTGCGTCTGGCGGCGCTGATGAAAGCTCATTCCATCTTCATGTTTACCCATGACAGCATCTTTCTTGGTGAGGACGGGCCCACGCACCAGCCCATTGAGCACTTGCCTGCGCTGCGCGCCATCCCTAATCTGAGCCTGATTCGGCCTTGCGACGCGAACGAGACGGTGGTGGCATGGCGGGTAGCGATTGAGCATCGGGGAGGGCCCGTGGCGCTGTGCCTGACGCGTCAAGGCTTGCCCATTATCGATCGCACCAAGTATGGGGCGGCGGAGGGCTTGGCCAAAGGCGCTTACGTACTTGCGGATGCCCAAAGAAAGACTCCGGAGCTCATCCTGATTGCCTCGGGCTCCGAGGTTGCCCCGGCCTTCGAGGCTTACGAAAAGCTGTCAGGGGAGGGAGTGGCAGCGCGGTTGGTGAGCATGCCCTCGTGGGACCTTTTCGAGAAACAGCCCCAGTCTTATCGCGACGAGGTTCTGCCGCCCGAAGTGACGGCGCGGCTGGCCATCGAGGCTGCGGCGCCTTTTGGTTGGGAGCGCTATGTCGGAACTAAGGGGGATGTGATCGGAATAGAACGTTTTGGAGCGTCGGCTCCGTACAAGCTTCTTGCGGAGAAGTTTGGATTTACCGCGGCGAATATTGTGCAGCGCGCCCATAAACTCCTAGGGGCGAGCTAGGGGCTGGGGACTAGGTACAAGGGGCTAGGGACTGGGGAATGGATGCTAGGGACTGGGACCAGCCGCAGGGGGCTGGGGACCAGGGGGTTAGTGTCGGTGATTCTGGTCCTCCAGTTGCCAGGAGAATTCCCGTAGTTCCGGGACGGTCCATCTGCGGAGATTCTTCGCTTCGCTCAGAATGACAGATGCGTTGATGGGTAGGTTGCGGAGGACAGAAGGCAGCAGGCAACGGACGGAGGCTGGAGACTAAGGTGGGAGACTATGGCTTGGGAGGACCCTCAAACCAAGATTCAGCAACCTGAAGGCGGCGACCTTTGCATCGCCGTGGACGCCACCCTGGACCAGCTCGAGAAGCAGAAGTTTCCACAACGGCTCTGGGATCGCGACGCATCGTTGTGGAAGAATGATCCCGCGCAACAAAGGGTGATCCGCAATGCGCTGGGTTGGTTGCGGATACCCCATGCGATGCTAGAACATCTGGAGGCCCTCTCGAGGTTCGTTCAGGAAGTCAAGGCAGCAGGTTATAGTCACGCGGTCGTGCTGGGTATGGGAGGCAGCAGCCTTTGCCCGGATGTCTGCCGCGCCACCTTTGGTGCGGCGCCCGGGTATCTCGAACTCCACGTGCTCGATTCAACAGTTCCCGCCAGCGTTGCGCGGATTGAGAAATGCGTCGATCTTGCGCATACACTCTTCCTCGTCTCCAGCAAGTCCGGGGGGACGATCGAACCGAACAGCTTCTTCAAGTACTTCTACGAGCGCGTTCGAGCCTGGAAGGGCGCGTCAGCGGGCGAGAACTTTGTGGCCATTACTGATCCGGGGACATCCCTCGAAAGGTTGGCGAGCGAGAAACAGTTCCGGCGCGTTTTTTCTGGAGTCCCTGACATTGGTGGCCGTTACTCCGCTCTTTCCAATTTCGGCATGGTGCCTGCGGCTTTGGCCGGGGTGGATGTGCAAAGCCTGCTCGAGCGCGCGGAACGCATGGTTCACGCCAGCGGAGCGTGCGTACCAGTGAAGGAAAATCCGGGCATGGTTCTGGGCGCGACCCTCGCGGAGGCGGCGCGCCGCGGGCGCGACAAAGTCACGTTTGTGATTTCCCGCGCCATCGCGTCGTTCGCAGACTGGCTGGAGCAGCTCATTGCAGAAAGCACCGGAAAAGAGGGCAGGGGCTTGGTGCCGGTGGCTGGGGAACCCCTGGGCGCGCCGGAGGTTTATGGCAAGGACCGCATCTTCGTCCACCTCGAGTTGGATTCCGAAGCAGAGGGCAGCGACGAGGAGGCGCTGGACGCCCTCGAGGCGGCCGGCCATCCTGTGCTCAGAATCAGCCTGCGTGACAAGCTCGATTTGGGTCAGGAGTTCTTCCGTTGGGAAGTAGCGACCGCGACGGTGGGCGCGCTGCTAGGCATTGACCCTTTCGATCAACCCAACGTCCAGGAGAGCAAGGACAATACGAACCGCCTGCTGCAACAATTCGTGTCAGAGGGGAAGTTTGGCGAAGAAAGGGCTGTGCTCGAAGCCGACGGCATCCGGCTTTTCGCAAGCCCGGAGATTCGCGCCACCCTGGATGCGGCACTAGCCGCCGAGGGAGGAAAGGCATCTTTGGTGGAAGGTTATCTGGCGGCCTTCCTGAACCAAGCGCGGCCCGGCGATTACGTGGCGCTAATGGCGTATCTCGCGCCCAGTGCTGAAAACACCGCAGCACTCCAGTCCCTGCGCGTGCTGTTCCGCGACTCCCTGCGCCTGGCGACAACGCTTGGTTACGGCCCACAGTTTTTGCATTCTACGGGCCAACTCCACAAGGGTGGAGCCAACAACGGTTTGTTCATTCAGATTACTGCCGACGATGCCCAGGATTTGCCGATTCCGGGAGAGCCTTACAGTTTCTCCATCCTGAAGCAGGCTCAAGCCCTGGGCGACTTGCATTCACTCGAGAGCAAGCAGCGGCGCGTCGTTCGGCTGCATCTTAAAGGGGACGTCGCGGTCCAACTGGGGCGGCTGGAAAAACTGGTGGAGAGTGGGGTCAAAGCATGGCTGAAACCACCACGTTGAGCAATCCTTTGCAGGAAGGGATTCGGATTCACCGCACTCCCAACCCGTGCGCCATGGTCATCTTCGGAGCTTCCGGCGACTTGACGGAAAGGAAGCTGATTCCCGCCCTTTTCTACCTGGCGCGCGAACGCATGTTGCCGGCGGGCTTTTCCGTCATTGGCTGCGCTCGGACGCCAGCCACGAACGATAGCTTTCGGGAGAAGATGGAAGGGGCCGTTAAAAAGTATCTGAAGCTCTCCCCCGAGAGTGACGCCTATGTGGAGAGCTTTGGCAAGGGCATCTTCTACATTGCGGATGATTTCGGGGACCCTGCGGCTTACACCCAACTGAAAGACGCCCTGGATCGGCTTGACCGCGAACGGGGCACCGCCGGCAACCGTCTCTTCTACCTTGCCACTCCGCCTAGTTTTTTCCCCGTTATCGTGAAGCACCTTGGGGCGGCGGGGCTGGCAAAGCCGAAGTTTCCTGAAGCATCTTGGACGCGCATCATCATCGAGAAGCCTTTCGGAAGGGACCTTGCCAGCGCCAGAGAGTTGAACCGGATAGTCACCGAGGTTTTCAAGGAAGACCAGGTATACCGCATCGACCACTACCTGGGGAAAGAGACTGTCCAGAATCTGTTAGTGTTCCGGTATGCCAACGGGATTTTCGAGCCGTTTTGGAACCGGCGCTACATTAATCACGTGCAGCTTTGTGTGGCCGAAGATCTGGGAGTGGAGAACCGGGGCTCTTATTACGAAGAAGCGGGCCTGGTGCGCGACATGATCCAAAACCACGTCCTGCAACTCCTCAGCCTGGTGACCATGGAACCTCCGGCGACCTTCGATGCCACTTCCGTGCGCGATGAGAAGGCTAAAGTGCTGCGCGCCATTCGGCCTTTGACAGCAGACCAGATCGACGAATTCACCGTGCGAGCCCAATACGTGGAGGGCTGGGTGGGTGGAAAGAGAGTTCCGGCCTACCGCGCCGAACCGAAAGTTTCCCCCACCTCGACCACGGAGACTTATGCTGCCCTCAAGCTTTATATTGATAATTGGCGCTGGGCCGACGTGCCTTTTTACTTGAGGTCCGGCAAGCGCTTGGCGAAACGCGTTTCTGAGATCTCCATCCAGTTCCGGCGCGTGCCTCACCTGCTTTTCAAGGGCGTTGGAGCAGACGGCATCGAGCCTAATGTGCTTTCGGTTAACGTTCAGCCTAACGAGGGGATTTCGTTGAAATTCTGCGCCAAGCTTCCCGGCGCCACCATGCAAATCCGTCCGGTCCAGATGGAGTTTCGTTACGGGGAATCGTTTGGCGCCCCGCCGCCCACAGCCTATGAGACCTTGTTGCTGGACTGCATGTTGGGCGACGCAACGCTGTTCAACCGCAGCGATGCGGTGGAGCTTTCCTGGGAACTGGTAGACCCTATCCTCGACCGCTGGCGAGAGCAAGGAGCGAAGGGACTTGCGTTCTACCAAGCTGGGTCATGGGGGCCTGCCGAGGCCGATGCCTTGATCGAGCGAGATGGCCGCCAGTGGTACAGGGTATGAGAATATGGCAGGAATAATCGAAGCTATCGGGTTGGGGGAGCCCCGGCTGGCAAACATGGCTGACCTGGAAGGCGAACTTTCGGCCCTGTGGCGCTCGGCGGCTGAAGGTCCTGCGCCCGGGTACGCCGTGACGCGTGCCTGCACGATGACCCTGCTGATTTACGTGGAAAGCGACGAAGCGGCGTACGAGGTGACCAACTTGGTGGCAGAAGTGACGCGCCAGAATCCTTGCCGGGCGATTATTATGATGCTGGATTCGGAAGCCGTTTCGAGCGGGCTCGAGGCCTGGGTCTTGGCGCACTGTCACCTGCCTGTGGCGGGCGAAAAACAGGTGTGCAGCGAGCAGGTGACTATTCGCGCCCGCGGCGAGGCGGGGCAAGGGCTGCCGAGCGTGGTTCTGCCTTTGACGGTTTCCGGATTGCCGATTTTCCTCTGGTGGCGTGCAGGGGATTTTTCTCCACCGCCCTATTTTGACGATATCCTCCGGGTTACGCAGCACGTCATCGTGGACACAGCGCGTTTCTCACCCGTCGGAAGGCATTTGCAGGATTTGGCCGCCTGGCTTCATAAGTTCTCGGGAAGGATCCAGTTGACCGACCTGAACTGGAGCCGCATCACGCCCTGGCGCGAGTTGATCGCTCAATGCTTTGATTCCCCCGATAGACGACCGTACCTGGACCGGCTCACCGAGGTGCGGATTGAATACGAGCAGGATTCCGCGCGGCTGGTGACGCAACGCGCTCAAGGCTTGTTGCTGACGGGCTGGCTGGCCAGCCGGCTGGGCTGGGAGTTCCTGATGTCCGAGCGGCGAGAAGAAGCCCAGCCTCGTACTTTCTATTTCAAGTCCGCCGCCGGCAGGGTGAAAGTGGAGCGCAACCTGAAAAGAGTTGAAAACGCCTGTGGGGTGTGTTTCACCATTGAATTGAGAGCTGAAGGAGCCTCGCCCGCCAGATTTTCCTTCACGCGCAGGCAGGACGGGAAGGTAGTGAGGACATTGGCCGAAGTGCCAGGCTCGCCGCCCATGGGGCGTTCGGTGCGTGTGGAAGTTTTGGATGAAGTCGAGATATTGAACGAAGAACTGAAGTTGGGAGTTCGGGACTGGCTTTACGAAGACGCCCTGAGTGTAGTAGCGCGCATGATCGCATCCTGATGTTGAAATTGATGATTTTCGATTGTCGGTTTCCGGTTGACTCGCAAAGATAGAAACTCGAAAATGCAAAATCGAAGCTCGAAATTCCACGGCGCGATGGCAAATTTCGAGCTTCGAATTTCGATTTTCGCTTCCTGGCAATCGGCAACGGAGTAGCCGCTCATGATTAAACACGATGTAAAGATTTTTTCCGGCCTGGAGGAGATGAGCTGGGCGGCAGCGTGCGCTTTTGAAGACCTGGCGCGCCTCAAGTTTATCGAGGGCAAGACCTTCTACGCCGCGCTTTCCGGTGGATTGACGCCTCGGTTGTTGTACCAAATCCTCGCAGGCCGCGCCCTGCTTGGGCGTATTGAGTGGAAGAATGTTCAACTGTTCCAAGTGGATGAGCGCTGCGTTCCACCTGACCACCCGGACAGCAACTATCGCATGATCCGTGAGGCATTGCTGGATAGCGGCGAAATTCCGCCCGAGAATTTTCATCGCATGCAAGCGGAGCGGGCGGACCTCGACCAGGCCGCGCAAGACTACGCCCATGAACTTGCCCGCGTCCTGGAACCCTATGACGGCCAGAGGCCGCGCTTGGATATAGTATTCCTGGGCATGGGACCGGATGGGCACACCGCTTCGCTTTTTCCTGGAACGGCGGCGCTCGAGGAGCAAAGCCTTTGGGTTCGGCCCAATCACGTTGCGAGGCTTGGAATGAGCCGCCTGACCATGACTCTTCCCTTGCTGAATGCCGCAGCACATGTGATTTTCCTGGTGGCGGGGGCTGATAAGGCGGAAACCTTGCGCAAGGTGCTGGAGGGGCCTCCTGGGCAGTTGCCCGCGCAGAGAATCCAGCCACTTGATGGGAGCCTAAGCTGGTTTCTGGACGAAGCAGCGGCGCGGAAGCTCAGTCCTGCCTTGCGAGGTGAACCGTGACCAAAGTGGCGCCTTCGATACTTTCCGCGGATTTTACCTGTCTGGGCGAGCAGGTCCTGGCCGTGGAGGCTGCCGGCGTCGACCGGTTCCAGGTCGACGTGATGGACGGGCGCTTTGTTCCCAATATCACTTTTGGAGCACAGGTTATTGAAAGCCTGCGCCCCCTGACGCGCCTGGCCATCGAGGCTCACCTTATGGTCGAACCGCCGGAAGATTTCATCGCCCAGGTCGCTAAAGCCGGCGCCGACACCATCATCGTCCACCAGGAGGCGACGCCCCACCTCCACCGCGCCATCCAGCAAATCCACCACTTCGGCAAGAAAGCCGGCGTGGCCATCACCCCGTCGACTCCGGCCGGCATGCTTTCTGAAGTTCTGGGGAGTTTGCAACTGGTTTTGGTAATGACAGTCAATCCGGGGTTCGGCGGCCAGGAGTTTATCCCAGAGACCCTTGGCAAAATCCGCCAAATCCGCAACGCCATCCAGGAGCACGGCCTCGATTGCGAAGTCGAAGTCGACGGCGGCATCAACCACGAGACCGCGCGGCGGGTAGTGGAGGCTGGGGCCAACGTGCTCGTGTGCGGCACGACCGTTTATGGCTCGAAGGACGGAGTCGCCGCCGCTATCCGGAGTTTGCTGGCGAGCTGCGCAAGCCCGGTCGCGGGTGACGAGTGACAAGTGACGAGTGCCATGGGCTGTAGATTAACTAGCTAGGGAAAGACCCATTCACCAGTTGCCTTTCCGTGTTTATTGGCCTATAACAATTCCCCTGAAAAGAACGTCTCGAGGATGCAATGCGGGAGTCGTGGCGTCGTGACGGCTTTACGGCGCCACGGGGCGGGGTAATCTTGCCGCCGAGACGTGGCGAGGCAAACTCGCCGCGACAAGGCCGAACAGGAGGGATTGTGGCCACAAGAAAGAAGAACGGGAGGCTGGAGAGACGAGAATTTCTGAAGAAAGTGGCGGCGGGCGGTGCTCTGGCAAGGAGCGTTCGAGGATCGGCAAGTGAGGAGCCGCCCGGATCAGCGCGCAAGGCCGCGGTGGCACAAAAATCAGCTTCACAAATCCCCTCCTTGGTTAAGGAGGGGCAGGGGGTGGTTGGCAGCCGCATCACCTTTCCACGCACCTTCAGCGGGCGAAATCTGAAGATGATTGCTTTCCCACTGGGTGGGATCGGTACAGGTACGATTTCGCTGGGTGGTCGCGGGCAGTTGCGCGATTGGGAGATCTTCAACCGGCCAGACAAGGGGAATACGCCTGACTATTGTTTTTCTGCCATCTGGGCGAAGGGGGAAGGAAAGAAGCCGGTGACTCGGGTGCTGGAAGCGCGGATTGAGCCGCCCTACGAAGGGCAGAGCGGGCTAGGGTCGAACAACGTGCCGGGCTTGCCACGCCTTGCTTCTGCCAAGTTCATCGGCGCTTACCCGTTTGCGCGCCTCGAATTCGAGGACAAGATTCTGCCGCTCCTAGTGAGCCTGGAAGCGTTCAATCCGCTCGTGCCCTTGGACGTCGAAGCGTCCGGATGGCCCATTGCTGTCCTTCGTTACCACCTGAAGAATCCGGCCAGAGCGCCGGTGAAAGTGGGGGTGGCATTCAGCCTCGAAAACCCTGTGGGAAAAGAAGGGAGACAGGCTAGTTTTCGCCGAGCTGAAGGCGTGGCCGGCTTATTTATGGACAATCCCTTCTTGCCCTCGGCGGATCCATTGAAAGGCTCAATGTTCATGGGCGTGCTTGGCGCGCCGGAATCGAGTGTTTCGTACTTGCGTGGGTGGAAAAGGGCGCAATGGTGGGACGGGCCGTTGACCTTTTGGGACGACTTCACAGATGACGGCGCGCTCACCAGCGACTCGCCCGCCGTGAGTCCGGTGAGCTCGATTGCCGTCACACAATCGATGCCGGCGGGCGGGGAAAACTCCGTGACCTTCTTGCTCGCCTGGCATTTTCCCAACCGCACCCCGGAGCGTTGCGGATGGCCCGCGCCTCAAGAGGGGCAGAGAACAGCGCCGGTGGGGAACTATTATTGCCAGCAGTTCACGGACGCCTGGGCAGTGGGGCAGCGGGTGGCGCAGCAACTTCCCGCGCTTGAAGAGCGCAGCCGGCGCTTCGCGGCTACAATCCAGTCCTCGACCTTACCTCCGGCGGCGCTCGACGCGGCGCTCAGCAATCTCTCCACCTTGCGCACCAATACTGCTTTCCGCACTGCAGACGGCGAATTCCACGGCTTCGAAGGCTGCAACGATCAATCAGGATGCTGCCACGGGACGTGTACCCACGTGTGGAACTACGAGCAGGCGACGGCCTTCGTCTTCCCATCGCTGGCGCATTCCATTCGGGAATCCGAATTCCTGCGCAACACGCGCGATGACGGCCTGATGGGTTTCCGCTCCTACCTGCCGGATGGAAAGAAGATCTGGGACAAGGCGGCCGCGGACGGCCAAATGGGCTGCCTGATGAAACTCTACCGCGATTGGCAGCTTTGCGGCGATACGGAATGGCTGCGGGGCTTGTGGCGCAATGCCAGACGCGCGCTCGAATTTGCCTGGATCAAAGGCGGCTGGGACGCTAACCGTGATGGAGTGGCGGAGGGTGTTCAACACAACACCTACGACGTCGAGTTTTATGGTCCGAATCCTCTCTGCGGCGTCTGGTACCTGGGGGCGTTGCGCGCCGGGGAAGAAATGGCACGTGCCGTCGGCGACCAGGATTCGGCGGCGGAATACCGTCAGTTATTCGAGAATGGCAGCAAATGGATTGACGCCAATCTGTTCAACGGCGAGTATTACATCCAGAAGATCGTGGGCCGGCCGAAGGAGGAAGTGTTTGCAGGGGGGAGCAGCCGACAAGGCTGCGAATCCTGCGGGGTGAAAGTCCTCGCACCGTCAATTGCCTGTATTCGGACGGATAGCATATCCGGTGCGTGCGGAGGCAACGAAGCGCGCGATGCCCGGAC
>Ga0326728_10012531_pt1 | contig 18788 bp, 10 predicted proteins | sample MB3enrmetagenome_FD_207602 | JGI IMG/M metagenome (GOLD analysis project Ga0326728, IMG submission 207602) | Lab enriched peat soil microbial communities from McLean, Ithaca, NY, United States - MB31MN | ecosystem: Environmental > Terrestrial > Soil > Wetlands > Peat | place: USA: New York... | reverse complement strand
TGCAGCGGCTGACATGGTCTTGCGTCACGTTCTGTCCGTTCTTGACCGCCTCGGCGATGACGTTCTGCAACCGGACGATGTTCAGCCCCGAGGTGCGGATGGCCAGTTCCTCCGGCGTCAGTTCGATATCGGCGGGAAGCTTGGACGCGCCGGTCCTGCCGGCCTGGAGGAGGCGCGCGCAAGTTTTGGACTGCAAGTAGCGCATCCGCTCGTCCCGGTCGGGCAGATCAATTTTGATCTGCGCCACATGGGGGTTTTGCAGCAAATCGCTTTGCAGTTTGGAGGGCGTCTCGGTGAGGAGCACAATTCCGACGTCCCGCTGGCGGAATTCGGGGGAGGTGGCCCATTTCAGCAGGGTGACCAGGGCCATGCGTTCCTCGTAACTGCTGCCGGCGTCCTCCGCCGCCGGTATGATTTTTTCGGGGAAGTCAATAATCAGGGTGGCGTCGGTCCCGTTTTCGTCCTCGCGCAGGAAGTATCTGCGCAGCACGGGGGCGAGCCGGTTGAACTCCTTGGGGGGTCCCAGGATGGCAAAGCTGGTTTTTTCCACGGAGTCGTAATCCTCCAGCCATTGGAAGAACCCTTTCTGCATTTCCTTGGTGGCGAAGCTGAGTCCGTCGCCGATGTCATAAAACATCAGGCAACTGCGGTCGGGAAAAAGGCGGTTGCGCAGGAAGGCCTTGAGCGGCAGATAATCAATGCCCTCCCCGGCCTGGACGGCGTAGATGTCGAAGATATTGCCGGAAATCAGGAAGACGGAATAGGCTTCGCTGTTCCAGCGGCGCGCGAATTCCCTGGCCCAGGGCTGCAGTGGAAGCGGGGGCGGCTTGGTGTCCATGTCGGGTGTTTGGCTCAATGCTTAATTGCGGTTTCCTTGTTTCAGGCGATAGTCTCTGGATGGCGGGTTGATGATGGGAGGCAGGGGCGGATTGGCCGGGGCGGCCGTTCCGGCGCCGGCTGAAAAACCGAGCCGTTCTCCGGTCTGCGGCATGTCGTCCGCCACCAAATCCTTGAACTGATCCATCTCGGAAAACAATTTGTTGGTTTCCGTCAGATGTTCGACCGTGGCGTCAATGCGGGCGGTGAGGGTGTCCGCGTTCCTGGCGGCGATGGCGTCGGCGCGCAGCAGTTTGATTTGTTCCACCAGCCGGTCTTGCTCGGCCTTGACCAGGGTCACATTTTCCCTGGCCTCATTGACGCGGTCCAGGCGTTTGCTCAGAACGGCCAGCCGTTCTTTCTTGGAATCGAGCAGCCGGAGCTTGGCGGCCGGATTCTCCCCTTTGACGGTGGCGGTCTTGATGTCGGCTTCCATGGCGGCAACCTCCGCCTGGCTGGACTGGATGTCCACGGGAAGCTGCTCCTGGCTTTCCGTGGCCAAAAAACTTTCCAGCGATCCCTCCATGACGAGCAAGCGCAGGAAGGTCCACATCAATTCGTCCAATTTCCGCAGCCGGGGGTCGGCGTCGGCGGGCGCGCCGGCGCCCCCGTCCATGGTCGCCTGTTCAATATCCTGGCAAACGGCCGCCACCTCCTGGTAACGGCGCAGGCGTTGCGGGGAGAGTCCGGCAATGAGGGATTGGCGCCGTTCCCGGAAGGCTTGAATTTGCTGGCGGGACTTGGCCGAGGCGATCCGGTCCATGTTCTGGCTGACCCACCGCTGGAACAGGCCCGAGTCCGGCAGATGGATCCAGCCGACCGCGTAAAGGGCCAGACCGGCCAGCAGGACGAGCGGATGGGCGCTGAGGAAGCCGGCGCCGAGAGTCAGCGCCAGCAGCCACAGGTGGAGCGGGCTTTTCAGGAATTTCTTCAGGTTGCTGTCTTGCGGGTCAAACATAAAGTTTTACCGCAGAACCTTGGGATGATGGCTGTTGTGGTCCTGCACAAAGTCTGAATAGCTGGAAAGCTCGCCGGTGGCCAGCTTGTCCTGCTCCAATCGGTTGAGCAGGTCGCGCGCCATGTCCATAAACCACTTCTTCTGGCGCATTTCTTCCGGCGGTATTTCCGGGCGCGGGGCCTGCAAAATCTCCAGCAGCCGGCCGGGCCGGGCCCCCATGCGAAACACCCGGTCGCCCAGATACAGGGCCTCCTCCACCGAGTGGGTGACAATGAAGACGGTGGATTGCTGCTCATTCCAGAGTTGCACCAGCAGTTCCTGCATCCGCAACCGGGTCTTGGGGTCCAGGGCGCCAAACGGCTCATCCATTAAAAGGACGCGCGGCCCAAGCACCAGGGTGGCGGCGATGGCGACGCGTTGCTGCATGCCGCCGGAGAGTTCCTGCGGATACTTGTCCTCATTGCCTTCCAGGCCGACCTTTTTGATCCACACATCCGCCTTGTCGCCGCGGGTTGACTTGCTTTCACCCCGGATGTCGAGTCCAAACATGACGTTGCCGCGCACGGTCAGGTGCGGGAAAAGAGAGTATTTCTGGTCCACCAGCCCGCGCTGCCAGTTCGGCAATAAATTGTCCGTCTTGCCCAGCACTTCAATCATTCCCTCGGTTTGCGGATAATGTGGTTCCAGTCCGGCGATCATGCGCAGCAAGGTTGACTTGCCGCATCCCGAGGGGCCAACAATCGAAATCAGTTCTCCCGTGTCCGGCAGATCCTCGACGGTGAAGTTGATGTCCTTGAGCGCGACTTGGGCGCCGGCGCCATGTCCAAAAGACTTGGTGACGTTGGTAAATTTGACAACAATGGGCAGGGGGGCCGGCGTGGAGGCCGCGGTTGCGGCTGTTGTAACTTCGGTCACGGCGGTCTTGGGGGATTCACCGGCCGCCGCCGGCGCGCGCTCCACCCGGGCTGCCTCCGCTTTGGCCTCCGGCGCGCGCGCCCGGACGGCAGAAGGCCCGGCGGGGTTTTCTTCCTCCTTCTTTTTTCCTTCTTCCTTCTCCGGCCCGCTCTTTGCCGGAGCGGCAGCGGGCTTGATCAGGAGGTTCTTAACGCCGGCCCACCAGGATGGCTTCCGCCGGGGTTCGTCGGCGGGCTTTTCAATCTTGGGCGTTGTCATGTTGGAAATTCGGGTCAGAAGGCCCTATGCGGTTAGCGGTTACGATAAGGGAAAAGCCACTGGCCGGTGTATTTCCAGATTTGATCGCAGATCACGGCGATGCAGATGATGACGACAACGATGGCGAAGTAGCTGTCCATGTGGCCGCGGCGTTCGCCCATGTCCATCATGTGGCCCAGGCCATTTTCGGCGTTGACAACTTCGGCCATGATAATCCAGCCCCAGCCCACACCATAGACTGCCCGGAGATGATCCCAGATGTCCGCCCTGGCGATGGGGAAGAGGACGCGGGTAACCTGTTGCCATTGCGTGGCGCCTTTGGTCCGGGCGACGTCCAGATAAGCCGAGGGAACATCCGCCACCGTTTTAAACACCATGGGCAGCAGCACCACAAAACAGGCGATGAATAGAAAGACAATCTTTTGGCTCTCGGACGCTCCCAACCACCCGATTGTCAGCGGAATAAACACCACAAGGGGAACATACCCGCCAATCAGTACTAGCGGGCGGAAGAAGGCGGCGACGCGGGTGAACGACGCCATGTAAAGGCCCAGCGGAACGGCCAGGAGGGCGGCGAATGAAAATCCGAGGGTGACGCGTCCAATCGAAGTCACCGCGTTTCTGACCAGTGCCTGTTCGGTGTGCAACTTGGGGAACGCTTGCAGGACTTCCCAAGGCGAAGGCAGGATAAGCGGCGCAACCATTCGATCTTCCAGCCTGGCGCCGTAGGTTGCGAAAGTCCAACCGGCCAGCAACAGCGCCAGAAAACCGGCGGTGAGCAGCAGTTCGGTGCTTTTGGGCAGGCTCTTGCGCACCTGCCATCGCGCCACGAGGATAATCGCCGTGAGGAGGCCCACCAGACTGAGAATGGCTGCCAGAAATTTGGTCACAGGCTTTTTTCAATACAATTTCGGGCCGAAACACCTGTCCCGGCCCGAACCGTCACTCCGCGTTCACAGCGCGCGCGCCAGGCCTTCGGGCTTAGTCTTCCAACCGGAACACTTTGATCTCGACCCGGCGGTTCTTTTTGTTGAATTCCGTGTTGCTCGAATCTGTCATTCCGGGCAGGGGATTGTCCCACCCGTTGCCGACGACCTTGAACTTGTCGGGGTTGAATTTGAATTTTTCCAGGAGGGCTTTCTTGACGGCGGAGGCGCGGTTATAGGAAAGCTCGCGCACCAGGTCCGCCGGCACGACCCCCTTTTTGCTGGCGTCCGTGTTGCCTTCGATGACGATGTAAGCGTTGCCGAAGGTGCCGGCCATTTTGCCCACCTCATCCAGCAGCGCCGGGATGTTGGTGTCATAGGTGGCGTTCAGAACGGCCTCGTTGGGTTCGAAGGTGATGATGATCGCCTTGGTGAGAATCTCCGAACTGGTCGCCTCGGCGTTCTTGTAAAGCGCGCCCGGCTTGAAGGTGGGCTGGGACAGGTCAACCACATCCTTGTATTCCGGCGCCATCCGGGCCAGGACGCTGGCGGCCTTGACTTTGCCGGGATCCACGGTGTTGTCAATGGAGCCGATGGATTTGTAAATCGTGCTGGCCCGGTTCCAGACCGTTTCGAAGCTCGTCGGGTTCATGGGGTCCAGGAAGAAGTCGGCGTTTTCCCGATAGTTGACCAGGTGGGCGTCCCCGGTGGTGATGCCGCCGTCCTTGCCGATCATGTTCCCGCAATCCGCCTCCGGCAAATTGTAGGCTTTGGCCAGCGTCTTGGCCGCGCCGGCGGGATTTTTTCTAACCATGTCCATGCCCAGGAAAATTCCGCGCACCAGATTGGCCACCACGTCGGGGTGGTCGCGATAGAAGTCGTTGCGAACGGCCCAAACGTCGGCCAGCAGGTGGTTGGCGCTGGCCGAACTGAGCACGATCCGCGTGCCGGGAACCCCGTCGGAGACGGTGTAAATGTCCGGAGACCATCCCACGAACGCGTCAAACGAACTGTCCTGGACGAAGATCTTGGCGGCGGACGGGGCATCGGCCGCCCATTTGAAATCCACCGTGGCGGGATCAATGTTGGCGTCAATCAAAACGGACATGATGAAAAAATGGCTGGGAGAATTCTGGGCCAGCACGACTTTTTTGCGTTTGCCGTTGGCCATGCGAAAGTCGTTGATGCTTTTGATGTCGCCCCGCACCACAATGCCGTCGCCGCCGGCGGACCAGTCAATTTGCTGGACGATGACCGGAGCGGTGCGGGAGTCTTTGCACAATTCCGGGGCAAAGAGCGCCATCATGTCCAGCGTCCCCCACAGGACGTGGCTGTGGCCGCTGGCGAACAGGTCGCGCGCCTTGACCGGATCATCCACGATCGCCAGTTGGACATAGAATCCGAATTTTTGGAAAAACTCGCTTTGATCGTTGGCCTCCATGCCGTGGTTGGCCACGATGATCGGAGCCCAGCCGGGCCAGACATTGATGGGGAATTGGACCAGGAGCTTGCCGTTCTTCATCGTCTTGTCGTAATCGCTCGTCCCGGTGACTTTGGGGATGGTGCTGTCGCTCACCACGCTGGCGGCGTTGGTGCCGGCGAGCAGCTTGCTGGTGATGTCCTTGACCGCGGCGGTCGCCTGGGCGGCGGCGGCCTGGGCCTGCTGGGTGGCGGCCTTCTGGTCGTCCAATTGCTTCTTCAAGGCCTGGGGGTCCACCGAAGGGTTGCTGGAGGTTGTGGCCGCCGGGGCCAGTTTGTCCTTCCAGCGGTAGGCTCCAAAGGCAACGGCGCCGAGGATGATGATGGTCAATATGATTTTGGCTGTCTTGGTCATGGCATTCCTTTCAAAAAAGGTTGGGTTGACTGGGCTGTGGCTTTATTCCGCGATCTTCTGGCGTTCGGGGGCTTTGGCGGCCGGGACCGCGGCCGGCGCCGCGACCGCCGCTTCCGCGTTCACTTGGTTGGACTTGGCCTTGTACTGCTCGAAAAGAAGTTTGCCGCGCGCCTTGCGCGCTTCCTGCTGGCGCTGGACATCGGACCCCATGGCTTTGGCCAGATCCATGGTGGCGGTCATTTGTCCCATCCCGCCCGCCGCGGATTGCCGCAACTGGTCCATGGACTTGTTCATTTCGCCGCCCATGCCCTGCAACTCGGTAATCGAACTCTGCATCATCTGGGCCAGGCCCCGCATGGAGGCGCCCATGGCCACCTGGGTTTTGAGGCGTTCGAAGTCGCGCTGGAATTTTTGAATCTCGCGCAGGCTGTTGGCGATGATCTCCGTGTTTTGCGCGTAAGTGTCCTGCAACATCTTGAGTTGGGCTTGATTTTCGTTCAGTTCCTGCTCAATCGAAGCCAGTTCCTCCGCGTATTGGGCGCCGTTGGCCTCGTCATTGGCGTTGGCGGCCGCCTGGAGCAGGCTGCGCACCTCGTCCGCCTTGGCCGACTGGCGGCGCACCTGGTCTTTGAGGAGGGCCACCTGGCCGGCTAACTGCCCGTTGGCATAATGAGCCTTGCCCGCCTTGTCTTTTTGGGCGCGGATGCCCGCCTCGATTTGGGCCTCGTTCATGGCATCCGATTCCGTCGCCTTCTCCGCCATGAGGTTCAGGTACACTAAAAGACGCTTGATTGATTTCCACATATATGGGTCAGGTGTTTTGCATTGCGGGCCGATTAGACCAGATTATTCCGATTCAAGCAAGATTTTCTTTCCGAGCAGGCTGTCAATCTCGGTCTTCAGTTCCTTCTCGTTGGCGGCGCTGACCACCGTGGCCCCCAGCTTCTTGACCGGATCGAACACCTTGGCCGAAACATCGAACGCCACAAAGTATATGGAGGTCGAATCCTGCGCGCTTTTCATCCGGGCCAGCACCGCCTGCGGAGTTTCGCCCTGGTTGCTCTCCCCGTCGGTGACAATCAGGATGTGCTTTTTGATGGCGTGGCTCATGGCCAGCATTTTATTGGCCTCCTTGATGCCTTCCCCCAGCGGCGTGCCTCCCGCGGGCGATTTGAAGTTGCGGGCCCAATCCTCGAACCTCCTGGCTTGGAACTGTTGGAAGGGAATGCCCACTTTGACCGTGGCCTGGGTGAAATAGATCAGGCCGGCGTCAATGGTCACATGCTTGTCCGTGCAGTAATTCTCCATCTTTTGGGCGATCGTGCTGACGGCGTTGTTGGCCAGTTGATATTTTGGGGTTGGCACTCCGCTCAGGTTGGGCACCCTGTCGGCCATGCTCCCGGAGCCATCGTAGAGGATCACCAGCGCCAGCGCGGGCGGGGCGCCGCCGAGGTTGGCCGATGGACCGCGGGTTTGCCCCGCGGCGGTGATGGCGGCTGTCAGGAGGGCCAGGCAGCCGGGAATGGTCATGAGTTTCGCGCGCATTTTATTTCCTTTGCTTCAGTTTTTTGTGGACGGTCTTTGCATCGTCCCATTGTTCATTGAGCCGCTGGGTTCTTGCGGAAGTTTTTGCCAAAAACTCCGCGAGGCTCGTTGTCCGGAGGCGATTCTTACCCGAATCAGCCGGGCGTGTCGCCTACAATTCAAGCGGAAGATTGTAATGGGTGCTTTTCACTTTTTTGGGTTTCCCGTCTTAATCTTAATCTTAATCCTAATCCTGCTCCGCCTTTTCCGAACAAGATTAAGATTAGGATTAAGATTAGGAAAAAACCACCCAAAAAGTGGAATGCACCCATTCTAACGGGAGGCGGGGGTTTCATCTTCTTTCAAGGCGCATTGAAGCGGGCGAACCGCTCGCGGTAGCGGCTCAGTTCGGCGGACCGGAGCGCCGGCTCCTGGTCGTGCGCCTCGTCCTGCCAGCCGAGGAAAACCTTCGAGCGCAGGCCGCTCCGCGCAACCGCCGTCCGAATGCGCCTGGCGGTGTCCAGCGCCGCGCCAAGGCCGGCCCGCGGATGATCGGGGAATCGCTCGCGGCCGATGCGGCTCGGGTAGTAAGGATGGAGATTAAAATCCAGCGGCACCCCGTGCCTCCTGGCGAGGTCCAACGCAAAACAGGCCGTCGCCCGCGCCTCGGCCCCGGCCTGGCGGCCTTGGAATGGGGGCGGCGCGAATACAATGTTAATATCCATCCCCACCCTCCCGCCGTAGCGGCCCGCCGCGCGGAAGGCGGCTTCCACGCCGCGGCGCGGCATTTTCTTGTTCAACACGAACAACCGCGCCGCGTCGTCCTGGGTCTCGAGCCCGAGAATGGGACGAGGCTGCTGACCGCCACCCAGGCACTCGAGGACGAAATCCAGACGCCGGGATGTAATGAAGGCTTCGCGCGAGTCCAGGGAAACGACGCGGCATTCAGGCAATCCGGCGGCAAAATCGAGAATCGCCTTCAAACTTGGGTCTGAAAGTTCGCCAGGGTTCAGCACCGAACCGGAGTTGTAGAGGACCAGATGGGCCACACGAGGCAAAACCGCGGCGTATTGCTGCCGGAAGAAGGCCAGGCGCAGCCGGTTCAGGTCCGTATTGAATTGGACCCCTTCCCCGGCTCCGATATCGCAATGGTAGCATTGCCGGCCGTAAAATGGGCAGGCGCCTTTGGGCGCTTCGTTGCCGAACACCAGCGCCAGGCGAGTCCCGTAATTGTCTTTCACCGGCTCGAAGAGCAGGCGCTGGGCGGGGATGGCGGGATCATGACCCATACACGTCAGCTATCGGTCTGAACTTGCGGGTTTGTGGTTCGGGCTTCCTTTATTATTGGCCAATCAGTCATTCGACATTGCCATCGTGTTCCACCACAAAATCTCCCAGGATGAGCGCGTCTATCTTCGTGGCTCGAAAAGTGCGCAAGGCGTCCTCCGGTGTGCAGACGATAGGCTCGCTGTCGTTGAACGAGGTGTTCAAGACCAGCGGCACGCCGGTTCTGCGCTCAAACTCGCAGATGAGCCGGTAAAACAGCGGGTTGGTGCCGGCCTGGACAGTCTGGATTCTGCTGGTTCCATCCACATGGACGACGGCCGGGATGCGTCCTGCCTGCTCCGATAGAACCTGGCAGGCGAAGAGCATGAAATCGGTCGAACGGGAGCGGCCGGGGATTCGGAACCAGTCCCCGGCGCGGGGCGCCAGCACGGCCGGAGCGAAGGGTTGGAAAGGCTCCCGGTGTTTGACCGTTTTGTTCAGCCTTTCGCGCATTTCCGCGCGCCGCGGGTCCGCCAGGAGGGAACGGTTGCCCAGCGAGCGCGGCCCGGCTTCCATCCGGCCTTGAAACCAGCCGACGACCTGCCCGGCGGCGATCCGCTCCGCCGCTTCCGCCGGCGCGTCCGGCGAGCGGCGGTGCGGCAGTCCGCAACGCCCCAGGCCGGCCAACAACTCCGCTTCCGAGCACCCGGGCCCGAGATACGGGTGCTCGAGGACGAACGCGCGGGCCTTGCCGAATTGTTGACACCACAAGACCAACGCCGCCCCGAGGGCCGTTCCGGCGTCGTGCGCGGCCGGCTGGATGTAAATTTCCTCGAACAACTCACTCTCCAGCAGCGCGCGGTTTGTCACGCAATTCAAAGCCACCCCGCCCGCCAGGCACAGCCGCCTGCTGCCCGTGGTTCGGCGCAAAGCGCCCGCCAGGTCGAGCAGCGCCCGATCCGTCGCCTTTTGCAGCGCGGCGGCAATATCGGCATGGCGCGGCTGGAGCGCGTCGCCTGGATTGCGCCATGGCCCGAGCAGCGTTTCCAGCGGCTTGAAGTCATCGCTGCGGAAGCGCAGCACGTCCGCGGCCAGCCGGAGCTTGCCCTCCCGATTGCTCTGAACCAGGGAAGCGAAGGCGGGAGCGAACGGTTTTGGGTCTCCGTGCGCGGCCAGAGCCATGACCTTGCAGGCGTCGTACTCTCCGAAGCCCAAGAACCGCGCCAGCTTCTCCCAGAGAAACCCCAGGGAATGCGGATACTCGATTTCGGCGATCTGGCGCAGCGTGGCATTCCGGCCACGGCCGAGCCAGGCACTGGCAAACTCGCCAATGCCATCCACCGCCAGCACGGCCGCCTCGTCGAAGGGCGAAACCAGGAAAGCGCTGGCGGCGTGACAGAGGTGGTGGTCAACCCAGTGGAACCGCTGGCGCAACGCGACGCCATAACGATCCTCCAGGGCCGATGGCACCCGCAGGAGGGCGCGCTGGAACTGTTCTTCCCCAGCCCTGCTGCCCCAACTGCCGGATTGGACGGGTTCCTCCGCCTCCAAATTGCGCAGCCGCTTGGGCGGGTTCAGGGAATAAGCGATGGCATCCACTTCGGCCATTTCAATTCCAGCCTGGCGCAGCCCGTAACCGATGGCCTGCCACGGCAGTTCGTCCGCGTTGTCCACGCGGGCCGCTTTGCCGTGCTTGCGGCGATTAAACCGCTCTTCCTCCGCAAAGGCCACAGGAACACCATCCTGCAACACGCAAGCCGCCGGCTCGTGATAAGCCGAATTGATGCCGAGGACATTTATCATCGCCGGGGTCTGGGTTCGCTCAGGCTCGCCTCACCGCGGCAGGCTCCCGCCTATTTGGCGAGCTGCTTGCGGATGGCCTCCAATTCCTTGCGGCGCGTCTTGCTCGTCTTCGGGTACTGCATCTGGAGACCCTGGAGCGTCTCCAGAATGATCTTCGAGATGATCAGACGCGCGTTTTCCTTGTCATCGGCGGGAACGACGTGCCACGGCGCGGCCTTGCTGCTGGTCGCGCCCAGGCAGTCCTCGTAGGCTCTCATATATTCCTTCCAGAACGCGCGCTCCTGGATGTCCGCCTCGCTGAATTTCCAGTTCCGCTCCGGCTCCTCCAGGCGCAGGAGAAACCGCTTGCGCTGCTCCTCCTTGGAAAGATGGAGGAAGAACTTGACGATCCGGGTGCCGTTGCGGTGGAGATGCTCCTCCAGGTTGACAATGGAGCGATACCGCTGCTCCCAGATTTTCTCCACATCAATCAATTCCTCGGGAATGCGCTCCGCCTCCAAAATCTGCGGATGCACCCGCACCACCAGCACCTCCTCGTAATAGGACCGGTTGAAAATGCCGATGCGGCCGCGCTCGGGCAGGCAGACGGTGGTGCGCCAGAGAAAATCGTGGGCCAGATCCTGCGCGCTGGGCTTCTTGAAACTGAAAACCTCGCAGCCCTGCGGATTCAGGCCGGACAGGACGTGTTTGATCGCGCCATCCTTGCCGGCGGCGTCCATGGCTTGAAACACCAGCAGCAGGGCGTAGCGGCCGTCGGCATAGAGCAAATTCTGGAGGCGGGCCATTTCCTCCACGTTGGCGGCCAGTATTTGGTGATAATGCGCCTTGGATTTGTAGAACGGCTTGATCAGGGCCGGCCAGCGTTTCAGTTTGACCTTCGCGCCGGCGCGAACGCGGAACTGCTTTGTCTCAATTTTCATGCGGGCCTTATGGATATACCGTCCGCCCTGAACACGCAATGCCCAAATGGACTCATCAGTTGGTCAGCCAGAGGGCGCGGTAGAAACCGGGGATTGGTTTGTTGGTGATGGGATTGAAGCCGGGGGAGATCAAGGTGTTGGTCCGGAATGCAATCCAGGCCCCGCCGGTCAGCGAGGAGTTGCTCTGAATCTGATAGGTTGTGTTCGTCGTCCCAGCGATGCCAAGTCCGTTGACCAGGTCCAGGGTCAGCAGCGGGTTTGTCACCGTGTACAGGGCCACATTGGTCAAAATCACCCCAGGGACGACCGCGACGGAGCGGTTGGTCGGCAGATTCCAGCCGGGAATGGGTTTGAACTGCACCAGCAAAGTATTGGTGGTGGTCACCTCCTGCAAAGATGGGTTGACGGTGGAGTAGTAGCTGGCGGACTGCCCGGCCAGATCCCAAGCGGCCCCGGCCTGCACTGCCGAGGGCGGCCCGAGTTGCAGGATCAAATAGCCCGGATGGCTGGCGCTGACCCCCCGGCTTGGAATGATGGTGATGACGCCGCCGCCGGAGTTGTTGGTGCCGGTATCGCCCAAATCCGACGCCAGGGTGATCAAGTTCACCACGTTGCTGTCTATCGCGCGCACCACCGAGGCATAAGGCGTGCTGCCGTTGATGCCGTTGAACAAAGTTCCCAAATAGACCGCCGCCGGATAATAGAGGCCGTTGTTGGTGTATAACACACAGAGCGGCCCCCCGCTGTTGCCCGGATAACTGAAGAGCCACGAGGCGGCATAAACCTGGTCGTTGGTCTGATAAAAAGCCTGATGGTCCAAGGGTGTCGCGTAAAGCTGGCCGGGCGACACCGCCTGGTTGAACATCGAGCCGTCCACCGGGTAGCCTGCCAGCGTTTTAAACGCGGAGCCAGTGAGGTAGGGGTTGGGAACCGCGTCCGAGGAAATGAAGCCGCCAAAGCCGGTTCGGGCCGAATACGTCAGGAAATAGAGCGCCGCCACGTCCATATCTTGCGACTGCGGACTGGACTGGTCGGGTTGATAACCGCCGACCGTCAGATCATTGGTGCGTTGCGCGGCGTACCCTGAGAGAACATACCAGCCCCGCGCCGCCTGCGGCTCCGGTTGGAAGGTGCCCGCCTGCTCCTGGAACGACCACCAGGCGCTGGTGACGTAGGAAAGCGTATAGTCGTTGAAGACCATGTGCGCCGCCGTCAGCACCACGTTCGCCGTCACCGCCGCGCCGCTGCCGAACCCCACATCGGTTTGCAACTGGCCGCTGAAGCCATAAGGCCCGTTGGCATAGTTCAAAATGGTGGCGGTGGATTGCGACTGCGGCAGGTCCACCCCGGAGGGCAATGTCTGCGCCTGGGCGTAATTTCCAGCCACCGAGACATTCATTCCATTGGATACCAGCACGGCGAGGCTTGTCGGGGTGGCGTAACCGCTGACCGGCTCGAACGCAACCAGATAGGTGTCCGGCAGCAGATTCGCGGCGGTGGAACCGCTGGCGCGCCAGGCCGTCTCCCCAATAAACTGCCAGCCCGCGCCGGACAGGTTCGCGGGTATGTTGCTGACTGTCAGCGAACCCAGCGCGCCGGAACCCAACAGCGGCGCCGGGTAATACGTGTTGGTCACGACCGTCGTCAGCCCGTTGGTGACGAGCGGATCAGCGGCCAAAGGGATGGCCAGGTAGCCGGGCACGTCGCGGAATTCGACCGGATAATCGCCCGCCGTCAGACTGATCGCGGTGCTGCCGCTGTTGCGCCAGGCAAACTCCCAGGGGAACCGCCATTGCATGCCGTTCCCGAAGGGCGGCAGCCAAACCGTCAACTGGCCGGTCATCGCCGGGCGGTTGGTGGGGAAAACCTGCGCGAGGACGGCGTTGGTGGCGGCGCCGGGGTCGTCGCGGATGATCGTCACCGTGGCCGTCGCCGGATTGCCCAGCGAGCCAATGGTGGGTTCCAGCAGTTTTACTTGGAACTGAAGGGCCGGCCCGTTGATAAAGTTGTCAATAATCGGAACGTTGAACGATTGGGAAGTCTGGTTGGTCATGAAGACCAAGTTGCCCTGGGACGCGGTGTAATCGCCTGAAATGCCGTTGCCGCCAAAAGCGCTGCCACTGATCGTTTGATAATTCAACGAGCCGCTCAAACCGTCATAATTAACCACGGTCAAGTTCACCGCGCCGCCCGACTCATGGACGGAGTAGGTGGCGCTGCCAAAGGCGAACACGGCCGAAGGCGGGTTCACCAGCACGGTCTCCGGCTCGGAAGTGCCCGACAGCCCGGTGGTCGAGGTGGCGACGGCCGTCAGCGTGTAGGTGCCGGCCACGGCGTTGCTCCAGACCAGCGTGAATGGCGAATTGGTGGCCACGCCAATTGGAATCGCGTTGGCGAAAAAGGCCACATTGGTCACGACACCGCCCAAGTTGGTGACAGCCACCCCAATCGAAATGGCCGCCGGCGCGGTAAAAGTTGTGCCATCCGGCGGGTTGGTGATGGTGATGATCGGCGGCAAGTTTGTGCTAAAGCTGGCGATGATCGTTGTGTTCGAGACCATCGTCCATGGGAGCGGATTGGCCGTGCTGTTAGTGGCTCCGCTCCAGCCGACGAAAATCTGGCCGGCCGAAGGCATTTCCGTGAGCGACACCGTCGTGTTACTGGCGTAGAACGTGGCATAGGGCGAGGCGGTCGCGGTGCCAACGCCGCTCCCAATCTCGACGGTGAGGCTGAATTGGTTGGCTGGGAGATGCGCAAACGCCGCCTGAACCAGCGGCGTCCCATTGCTCACCACGAAGCTCAACGGACTATTGCTTCCCCCAGAACTGGCGTCGTGCAACCATAACTCGAAGTAGTTGCCGTTCGAGGATACCGCAGTCAGCAGCACGGAGGAGCCATAAGGATAAAGACTTTGGCTGGGCGAGACCAAGATGGAGCCGTTGACCTCGGGATAGAAGCTTTGGCTGGACGAAACCTGAACGGGGCCAGCGGTCTCCTGCACACTCAGGCTTGTGCCAAAGACCGCCTGCACCGTTTTGGTGCTGTTCATCGTCAACAGCAACGTGCCGGTGTTGGTCGTCGCATCCCCGGTCCAGCCGAGTGTGCTCCAGCCGCCGTTTGCGGCGGCCGTCAAGGTCACGACCGTGTTGTCGGCATAGGGGCCGTTCGGCGGCGACACAGTAAAAGTTCCGCCGCCTGCTGTCGAAGCGTAAAGGGGGTAGAGGGGGATGACGGTGATATTGACCGGGTCCGCCTCCGCCAACGGATTGAAGGACGCGTCGGTGGTGCCCGCCCGAATGAATTCCGAGGAGGTAACCGCGATGGCGCCGTTGTAAAGCTGCCCCAAGGTGTTCGGATTGAGCGGGTCGGTGCCGTCCGTCGAGTAAAGAACATAACCCCCCGGCAACGGGTTGGTCATGGTAACGGAAATGGTGTTCGTCGCCAGAAAAGTGAAGCTGTGCGTGTTGGTGTACTGGCCATTGACCAGAATCACCGGCACCACCGTGATGTTGACCCAGGCGGAAGTCGTGCTCCCGCCGAGATTGTCGGTTGCAATGGTGGTTATCGCGCAAGTGCCCGGAACGTCGTTGGTCCAAATTGCTTGAAAGTCATTGGTTCCGGACAGCGAATTGGTGACGCTGGCGACCAGAACATTCGAGCCGATATTCGTGCCCGTCGCGTAGAAGGAGACGTTTTGGATATATTCGTCGGAAACCAACTGCCAGGCCTGAACGTTGAGGACGATGTTGGCGGGCGCCGTGTACACGGCGCCATTGGTCGGACCAAGCAGGCTCACTCCCGGCTGGTCAACCACGGTCAGGATGCCATTGACAAGGGTGACCGTGTAGTTGGTGTGACGGTTGCCCGGGTCCACGAGGCTCGGCACGATGGAGTATGTTCCCGCCGAACTGCTGGTGGTCGCGCTGCAAGTGTAACTGGCCGTGATGTTGTCCCCGTTGGTCACGCCGGTAATGGCGCCCGTGAACGCAGGGTTGGTTTGGCCGTAGGGCCGGCTCACATTAGCCGCTGTGACGGTCAACGGCGCGGGCGCAACGACCAGACTCACTGTATTGGTCACGCTGCTGTAATCCAGCGTGTTGCTTGGGGTGAAACCGACGGAAAGGGTATTGGTCCCGGCGTTGAGCACGGTGCCCGCCGGCGGGGCATAGACAAACGAACCGGGCACGTTGGTGGTCGCGTCCAATTGAATGGAGCCGAGAGCCGTGCCGTAGGTGATGGAAGCGGGATTGGTCCACGTAATTATCGGAGTCGCCTGGCCCACAGTCAGGATACCATTGACCAGCGTGACCGTGTAGTTGGTCTGACGGTTGCCCGGGTCCACGAGGCTCGGCACGATGGAGTATGTTCCCGCCGAACTGCTGGTGGTCGCGCTGCAAGTGTAACTGGCCGTGATGTTGTCCCCGTTGGTCACGCCGGTAATGGCGCCCGTGAACACCGGGTTGGTTTGGCCGTAGGGCCGGCTCACATTAGCCGCTGTGACGGTCAACGGCGCGGGCGCAACGATCAGGCTGACGGTGTTGGCGGCGGTTTGATAGTCAGTCGTGTCGCTCGGGGTGAAGGTCACGCTCTGCGAGGAGGTCCCGACCCCGGGCTTCGTGGAAGGACTGGTGAAGGCAAAGCTGCCCGCCGGCGTCGCGGACCCGCCGCTCAAAATGGACGAAGCCAGCGTCTGTCCGTACGTGATCGCGCTGGCCGTCGGCCACGTTGTCACGCTCGCATTGGCCTGGTTCACCGTCAGTGTGGTGCTGGCATCATTTGCGGACCCCAAGGAGGCATCACCGGCATAAGAATAGGTGATGGTGTAGGGGGTTGCGCTCGCGGGGATGGTCCCGGGATTATAGCGGAAAGAAAAGTCGCCGGTGGAGTCATTGATGGTTGTTGTCTGCGCGTTCCCATTGATCGTGACGGTAATCGTCTCCCCGCCGGCCGGATAAGCCGGACCTGTGGCGCTGAGTTTGCCCGCCAGAGTTATGGCGGTTGAGCCGTAAGTGATGGATTGGCTGGCCGCCAAACCTGAAAAAGCGGGTGACGGTGCTGAAACAGCGGCTGGCTGAAAGGCCAGTCCCTTAGCAAGCACTCCAGAGGCAAAGGTGGTTCGCAACCCGCCGGGCGTGAATTCATAGATGTTGAGGTTCGTGTCTCCCTCAAACAGAACGCCGGCGCTGTTAAAGGCCAGTGCAACAGGAGACAAGCCGGAGGCAAAGGTGCTTTGCACTCCGCCCGGCGTGAATTCATAGATGTTGCCGCTGCCGAGATCCGCCTCAAACAGAACGCCGGCGCTGTTAAAGGCCAGCCCCTGTGGATCGCTCAACCCGGAGGCAAAGGTGCTTTTCGTTCCATTCGTCGTGAATTCATAGATGTTGCCGCTGCCGGAATCCGCCTCAAACAGAACGCCCGCGCTGTTAAAGGCCAGTCCAAAAGGTTCAGACAGCCCGGTGGCAAAGGGGGTTCCTAAAGCAGGCGGGCCCGCTGTCCATTCATAAATCCGCCCGGCGTTATATCCCGCCTCAACGTCCGCCTCAAACAATTTGCCCGCGCTGTTGAAGGCCAGTCCCACAGCAACCACCTGGTCTGTAAAGTTGCTTTGCACTCCGCCGGGTGTAAATTCATAGATATTGTAGCTTCCGGAATCCGCCTCAAACAGAACGCCCGCGCTGTTAAAGGCCAGTCCCAAAGGTTCAGACAACCCGGAAGCAAAGGTGGTTCGCACTCCGCCCGGCGTGTATTCAAGGATGTTGCCGTTGTTGTAATCCGACACAAACAGATTCTGCGCCGGCAACACCGTCACACTCACGGTACTGCTGGCGGTATTGTAATCGGTCGTGTCGGCCGGGGTGTAGGTCACGCTCTGCGAGGAGGTCCCGACGCCGGGCTTCGTGGAAGGACTGGTGAAGGCAAAGCTGCCCGCCGGCGTCGCGGACCCGCCGCTCAAGATGGACGAAGCCAGCGTCTGCCCGTACGTGATCGCGCTGGCCGTCGGCCACGTCGTCACGGTCGGGTTGGCCTTGTTCACCGTCAGAATGCCGGTATTGTAGGTGATGGTGTAATTGCCCGCCATGAAGCCGCCCGTCGCCGCACTGGGCGTGATCGTGTAACTCCCCGCCGTCGCGGTGGCGGCCGTGCCCGCCGGCGACCCGCTGGCGGTCAAGGTGACCGATCCCACCGTATCACTGTTCTGCAAGCCGCTGGTGGTAAACGCGCTCGTGCCCAAGCTCAAGGTTGTGCCATACACCTTGCTCTGCGCGCTGGCCGTGATGGTCAACGGCGCGGGCGAAACGACCAGGCTCACTGTATTGGTCGCGCTGCTGTAGTCGGTGGTGTCCGTGGGGGTGAAAACGACGGAAAGGGTGTTGGTGCCTGTATTCAACACCGTGCCGCTGGCCGGATTGTAGGCGAAGGTGCCGGGCACAAACGTGCCGAACACATTGGCGGTGGCGTCCAGTTGGCTGGCACTGAGGGCGGTGCCGTAGGTGATGGTGGCCGGCGCGGTCCAGGTGATGACGGGCGGAACGCGCGTCGCGATCAAGCTGAAACTCTGGAGTTTGGTCATGCTTTCAGGTGAACTTGCAGGCGATGGCACACCATACCATGCAGTCAAAATGCTGGACGGCTCGCCCAAGGCCGTCATATTAAATGTCGGCGACTCCCCGTAAGGAACACCAGCAGCTTGAGCTTGGGCCAAGCTGGTGATGGTGCCGCCCGCATTGTACCAGACAGCCAGCGCAACCGTGGCGCTGTTGTCAAGACTAATACCGTTCACGGCATCATTGTATGTGTTAGTGTTAATTATTCCAGGGTCAGGGCTCTGGCTGGTCACGACGATAAACCCAGCATTAGCTGCGCCTCCGTTTGTTGCCAGTGTGGTGACATAAGCGGCCACCGGTGTCAAACTGGAGGCCGGCGCGCTCAAGGCATACGGATTCGCATAAATCTGCGCGGTAAAGTTGTTGCCGTAGCTGTAGTTGATCGGGATGCCCGCAGCTCCCGAACTGCCGCCAATCCGTGTGCCGCTGTAAACGACGGCCCCGGCCGGATAGTCGCTCGCACTGTTTCCGGTGAGTTCCACGCCAGGGTTTGTCGGCTGCGGGGAATAAATCAGCGCCACAATACTTCCGGGAAGATCATTGGCAAGGTTGACTGTGCCCTGGCCTCGGACAGACCCCGCGGTGCCGGCCAAAAAGATGGCACTGAGCGCGAGACGCCTAAGCATGCGGTGGCGCGAGCGCGAAACCCGGCGGGATTCCGCATTGGGGCAGAAAGCACTCGCCAAGTATTGATCTTCCAACGGAGGCGTGGATGGCGGCGGCGCGTGGCTTCCCTCAGGAAAAGCCTCGCGCCGGCTTTCCTCGCCCGCGCGGGGCCGGACTGGTCGTTGACGGGCCATAGTGGAATGGTAAAGGCTGGCGGGCGGACAATCAAGGTGAATGATTTGTTGTCATTTTCGTGGTTTTTCGGAATGAGTCGCGCGCATCAGATGATACTTACTG
>Ga0326728_10012530_pt1 | contig 18789 bp, 20 predicted proteins | sample MB3enrmetagenome_FD_207602 | JGI IMG/M metagenome (GOLD analysis project Ga0326728, IMG submission 207602) | Lab enriched peat soil microbial communities from McLean, Ithaca, NY, United States - MB31MN | ecosystem: Environmental > Terrestrial > Soil > Wetlands > Peat | place: USA: New York... | reverse complement strand
TTTCACGCTCTTCTCCGGCGATGCCGACGGCGGAGCTTTGCTGCCAAGCGACTTGCCCGCCTTCCAAGCGCAGGTCAGCGCCGACCTCCAAGTCTGGACCGCTTTGCCCAACAGCCTATCGATAACCGACGGACTGCTCCGGCTCGTGGACCCGGCATACACCCACTACGCCCGCCGGTTCTACCGCCTCTGCGAGCACGCCTCGATCCCTTGACTGGGGCGCATCCTGGCGGCACCACCACTGGCGCAGGCCCCACGAGTTCGTAGCGCAGGTTTCCAACCTGCTGTATCGCCGACTTCCAGTCGGCGAGGCGCGGGAGGTGGTTGAGCCTGCGGGTTGGAAATCCGCGATACAGCAGACTTGGAAGCCTGCGCTACGGTGGTACGGGCGAGATACGCCCCCTTGACCGCTGCCGGCAAAAAAAGACTTGTCTAACGGGGCGGCATGGTGCAATTTCTTCCCGCATCCGGGTCATTATCAGTCTTGATCCGGGCCAAGGGCGTCCTCTCGAACAGCCCTTTACAGCACATGCGATTGCTCAGAGTCACAGTAGTGTGGATTTTTCTAGCCGGATGGCCGGCGTGGGGCGGGAGTGCCGGGCCCGAGGGGGCGCCGGCGCCAAGGGAGGCAGCGGAGCGGCCGGAGGGCGGCGTGCCGCGGAAGGCGGCGGAAATCGCGCGGCTCCCGACGCCCTGGGGGCCGTTTCTCATCACCAACTCGATGGTGGTGAGCTGGGCGGTCGCGCTGGGGCTCATCCTGTTTGCCCAGGCCGCCACGCGGAAGATGAAGGAAGTGCCCGAGGGGGCGCAGAACTTCTGGGAGTGGATGGTGGAGAGCCTCTACGGTTTTCTCGAGGGCGTCATCGGGGAGGACCTGGCGAAACGGACGTTTTGGTTCTTCGCGACGATCTTCATTTTCATCGTCTCCGCGAATTGGATGGGCCTGATTCCGGGCGTGGGGACGGTGGGCTGGGGCCACCGGACGCCGCAGGGTTTCGTGGTGGACGAGCCGTGGTTGCGGGGGGCCGACGCGGACCTGAACATGACGCTGGCGATGGCGCTGGTTTTCTTCGCCTGCTGGTTGTACTGGGCGTTGCGGGAGCTTGGGCCGGGAGGTTTCCTGCTCGATTTGTTTGGGCCCAAGGGCGAAACCGCCGGACTGCTAAAAGTGTTGATGGTGATCGTGTTCTTCGCCGTGGGGTGGCTCGAAATGATTTCCATTCTCTTCCGGCCCATATCGCTGAGCTTCCGCCTTTATGGGAACATGTTCGCGGGGGAAAACATGCTCGAGGTGATGTCCAACCTGGTGCCGGGGCTGGGGTGGCTGCTGTCGATCCCGTTTTACTTCATGGAATTGCTGGTTGGGTTTGTGCAGGCGCTGGTGTTCATGCTGCTGACGGCGGTCTTCACGATGCTCATCTGCACGCACGAAGGCGGGCCCGAGCCGGGGGCGCACGCCTCGAAAGCACTTTCGACGGCCTGACCGCGCGCGAGGGCGGGGGCCGCGGAGCAATAAAACAGAAAGGAAAACAAAGTATATGTCGTTAATGCCAATGTTGGCCGAAGGACTGACAGGCAGTTTTCACGTGGGGCTGGCGGCGCTGGGCGCGAGCTTGGGCGTGGGTCTCATCGGGATGAAGGCCTCCGAAGCAGTGGGGCGCAACCCCGGGGCGGCCACGAAGATCCTGGTCCAGGCGATCCTGGCGATTGCCTTCGCCGAGGCCATCGTGTTCTACGCGCTGTTCCTTGTCCGTTGATGAACCCGCTCATTTTATTGGCGGCGGCAGGCGGGGAGGGGCCGGTGCAGGAGATTGCGCGCACCTTCGGGGTGGACTGGGCGCATCTCCTTTCGCAGATCATCAGCTTTGCGATCATCTGCGTCTGCCTCTATTTCCTGGCTTACAAGCGGGTGCTGGCGATGCTCGAGCAGCGCCGCCAGCGCATCGCCGAGGGCCTGGCCAACGCGGAGAAGATCAAGGCGGAACTGGCGCGGACCGAGGCGCAGCGGCTGGCGGCGCTGTCCGAGGCCAACGCGCGCGCCAGCCGGCTGCTCGAGGAGGCGCGGGCGGCGGCGGCGCGCCTGCACGAGCGGGAGACCCAACGGGCGCTGGCGGCGGCGGAGCAGATTCTCGCCAAGGCGCGCGAGGCGGCCGAGCGGGACCACGCGCGGATGTTGGCCGAGCTCAAGCGCGAGGTGGGCCGGCTGGTGGTGCAGACCACGGCCGCGGTGACCGGGAAGGTGCTCACGGCGGAGGACCAGCGCCGGCTGGCCGAAGAGACGGCCAGGCAAGTAGCGGCCTGAGCGGGGTATGACGGTGAGCAAACAAGCCATCCGGCAGGCCCGGGAACTGCTGCGCGCCTGCCAGACCGACGGCCTCATGGACGAAGGCCGCGTGCGGGCCGCGGTGCGGCGGGTGCTCGCGGCGCGGCCGCGGGGCTGGGTGGCGATGTTGGAGCATTTCCAGCGGCTGGTGCGGCTGGAAGTGGAGCGCCGCACCGCCCACATCGAGAGCCCGGCGGGCCTGCCGGCCGACCTGCAAACAGCCCTCGAGGCGCGGCTGGCGCGGGCCTACGGACCGGGGCTGCGCCTCCGGTATGGGCAAGAGCCGGCCCTGATCGGCGGGCTGCGCATCCGGGTGGGGAGCGACGTATATGACGGCAGCATCAAGGCCCGGCTGGCCGCCGTGCAAGCGGCGCTCGAGGGCGAAGGGCCTTGAGTGGTGATGACTTTATGAGCGACTTGTTACAGGAGATAGAGGCGGAGATTGCGGCCGTGAAGACCACGACGACGCGGCAGAACGTGGGCGTGGTGCGCGAGATCGGCGACGGCGTGGCGCGGGTCGAAGGTCTGACGGACGCGATGCTCAACGAGATGCTCGATTTCGGCGAGGGGATCGTCGGACTGGCGTTGAACCTGGAGGAGACCGACGTGGGGGTGGTCATCCTGGGGGACTACACCCGGATCGAGGAAGGGGACGAGGTGCGGACGACGGGCAAGCTGTTGCAGGTGCCGGTGGGCAAGGGCCTGCTGGGGCGGGTGGTCGACGTGCTGGGCCGGCCGGTGGACGACAAAGGGCCGATTCCCAGCGACACGGTCTATCCGGTGGAGAAAATCGCGCCGGGCATCATCAAACGCCGGCCGGTGAACCAGCCGGTCCAGACCGGGATTATGGCGATCGATGCCATGATCCCGATCGGGCGCGGACAGCGGGAGCTGATCATCGGCGACCGGTCCACCGGCAAGACCACGCTGGGCATCGATACGATCATCAGCCAGGCCCGGCTCAATCGGGCGGCGGCGGAAGCCGGGGACACCAACTACCGCCCGCTGTATTGCATCTACGTGGCGATCGGCCAGAAACAGTCCAATATTGCGCGGGTCATCGCGGTGCTCGAGCAAGCCGGGGCGATGCCCTACACCATCATCATCGCGGCGCCCGCCTCGGATTCGGCGACCAACCAGTACCTGGCCCCGTTCGCCGGGGCGGCGATGGGCGAGTGGTTCATGGACCACGGGATGGACGCGCTGATCATTTACGACGACCTGTCCAAGCACGCCGTGGCCTACCGGCAGGTCTCGCTGGTGCTGCGGCGCCCCTCCGGCCGCGAGGCCTACCCCGGGGACGTGTTTTACCTGCACAGCCGCTTGTTGGAGCGCGCCGCGCGCCTGAACGAGAAGTACGGCAACGGCTCGCTGACGGCACTGCCGATCATCGAAACCCAGGCCGGCGACGTCTCGGCCTATATCCCGACGAACGTGATCTCGATCACCGACGGCCAGATTTTTCTCGAGACCGACCTGTTCTACCAGGGCATCCGCCCGGCGATCTCGGTGGGCATCTCCGTCTCGCGGGTCGGCTCCGCCGCGCAGGCCAAGGCCATGAAGCAGGTGGCGGGGCGGATCAAGCTCGAGTTGGCCCAGTTCCGCGAACTGGCCGCCTTCGCCCAGTTCGGCTCGGACCTGGACGCCAAGACGCAGGCGCAGATCGAGCGGGGCAAGCGGATCGTTGAAGTCTTCAAGCAGCCGCAGTACCATCCCATTCGCCTCGAGGTCCAGGTGGCGACGCTCTGGACGGTGCAGAACGGCTTGATGGATGACGTGCCGGTGAACCGCATCAAGGATTTCCAGGCCCAGCTTACCGATTACCTGGCCGACCAAAAATCGGAATTGCTGGGGCGCATCGCCAAGGAGAAGGCGCTGGACGAGGCGCTCACCGCGGCTTTGAAGGCGGCGGTGATGGAGTTCAAGGAGACGTGGGCGGCCGGGACGGGCCAGGCGGCAAAACTGTAAACGGGGGCTCAACGCTCATGCCCAGCACTCGCGACATACGCCGGCGGATCAAGTCGGTCAAGAACACCGCGCAGATCACCAAGGCGATGCAGATGGTGGCGGCGTCCAAGATGCGGCGGGCGCAGCAAGCGGCGCTGGCGGGCCGCCCCTATGCGACGCTGCTGAACGAGGTGCTGGGCAACGTGGTCTTTCATGCCGGGGATTTCACGCACCCGCTGATGGAGGCGCGCGAGGTCAAAAGGCAGGCGGTGATCCTCATCAGCACGGACAAGGGTCTGTGCGGGGCCTTGAACAGCAACCTGATGCGCGAGGCGTCCAAGCTGGCGCCGGATACCCTCTTCATCACGGCCGGGCGGAAGGCGGCGCAGTTCGTGGCCCGGACCAAGCGCCGGCTGGCCGCGGAGTTCCTTTACAAGGACACCCCGCTCTTCGCCGAGGCGCGGAGCATCTCCAAGTTTGCCAGAGACCTGTTTCTGAGCGGGGCGGCCGACCGGGTGGATCTGCTGTACACGCGGTTTGTCTCCACGCTGGTGCAGCGGCCCGAGGCGCGCCCGTTCCTGCCGGTGGGCGAACTCGGGCCGGTCATCGCCGGGTTCGACCAGCCGCCGGCGCCCAGCCAGCTCGCGCAGGCGGCGACCGAGTTCCTGTTCGAGCCGGATGCGGGGCAAGTGCTGGGCGCCCTGCTGCCCCACAGCTTGAATTTCCAGATATTTCAGGTCCTGCTCGAGGCCAAGGCCAGCGAGCAAAGCGCGCGCATGGTGGCGATGAAGAGCGCCACCGACAACGCCCACCAACTGATCAAGGACCTGACCCTGGAGTACAATAAGCTGCGGCAGGGCAATATCACCAATGAGCTGCTGGAAATTTCCACCGCCGCCCTGGCGCTGGAATGAAAGACTGAGATGAATAAAGGCAAAATCGTGCAAGTGATCGGTCCGGTGGTGGACGTGGAGTTTCCCGAGCCGCTGCCGCCCATTTACCGGGCGCTGACGGTGGATTTCAAAGTCAACGAGCGGCCGACCAAGCTGACGCTCGAGGTCCAGCAGCACCTGGGGGACGGCTGGGTGCGGACCGTCGCCATGTCCAGCACCGAGGGGCTCAAGCGGGGCTATGAAGTGCTGGATACGGGGGCGGACATCTCGATGCCGGTGGGCGCGGGGGTGATGGGGCGGGTGTTTGACGTGACCGGCAACCCCATTGATGAGCGCGGGCCGGTGGTGGCCGAGAAGCGCTACCCGATCCACCGGCCGGCGCCGACCCTCATGGAGCAGTCCACTTCCCCGCAGGTGCTCATGACCGGCATCAAGGTAATCGACTTGATTTGCCCCTTCCTCAAGGGGGGAAAAGTGGGGGCCTTCGGCGGGGCCGGGGTCGGGAAGACGGTGGTGATCATGGAGCTCATCAACAACATCGCCAAGCTCCATGGGGGCGTGTCGGTGTTCGCCGGGGTGGGCGAGCGCACGCGCGAGGGCAACGACCTCTACAACGAGATGTCCGAGGCCAACGTGCTCAAGCAGAGCAACCTGAGTGAATCGAAGATCGCCCTGGTCTATGGCCAGATGAACGAGCCGCCCGGCGCCCGGCTCCGGGTCGCGCTTTCGGGCCTGGCGGTCACCGAGTATTTCCGGGACGAACAGAACCAGGACGTGCTGCTGTTCATCGATAACATCTTCCGTTTTTCGCAGGCCGGCTCGGAAGTGTCGGCCCTGTTGGGGCGCATCCCCAGCGCGGTGGGCTACCAGCCGACGCTGGCGGCGGAGATGGGGGAACTCCAGGAACGGATTACCTCGACCAACAAGGGGTCGATCACCTCGTTTCAGGCGGTGTATGTGCCGGCGGACGACCTGACCGACCCGGCCCCGGCGACGACCTTCGCGCACCTGGACGCGACCATCGTGCTGGAACGCTCGATCGCCGAATTGGGGATTTACCCGGCCGTGGACCCGCTGGCCTCGACCTCGAGGGCGCTGGCCGCCGACATCGTCGGGCAGGAACACTACGATGTGGCGCGCGGGGTCCAGCGAGTTCTGCAGCGCTACAAGGACCTGCAGGACATTATCGCGATCCTGGGCATGGACGAACTCTCGCCGGAGGACAAGCTCACGGTCTTCCGCGCCCGGAAGATTCAACGGTTTCTCAGCCAGCCCTTCAGCGTGGCGGAGGTGTTCACCGGCCACGAAGGCCGGCAGGTGCCCGTGGCCGAGACCGTTCGGGGCTTCAAGGAAATCCTCGATGGCAAACACGACGATGTCCCCGAAGCCAACTTCTACATGAAGGGCGGGATTGACGAGATCAAACAATGAGCACCCCTGGCGGCATGACGCTCAAGCTCGAGATTGTGACCCCCGAAGGCACGGCCTACTCGCAGGACGTGGAGATGGTGACGTTGCCCGGCGTGGAAGGGGAAATGGGCATCTACCCGGAGCACGTTCCCCTGCTGACGCAGGTGGTGCCCGGGGAACTCATCGCCCGGAGGGCCGGACGCGACGAGTTCCTGGCGGTGGGCGAGGGGTTCGTGGAGATCACCGGCCAACGCGTGGCGATTGTGACGGACATGGCTATCTCCGCCGAGGGCATCGATGAGGCCAGGGTGGAGGAGGCGCGGCGCCGCGCCGAGGCCCGCCTGGCTGAACACCTGGGCGACGAGGAAGCCGCGATGCTCGAGGCCGCCCTGGCCCACTCCGCGGCCCTGCTCAAAGTCAAGCGACGACAGCGGAGATAGGGAGGGACGAGGGTCGAGGGTCGAGGGACGAGGGTCGAGGGTCGAGGGTCGAGGGTCGAGGGTCGAGGGTCGAGGGTCGAGGGTCGAGGGACATCCGCTCTGCCTCCGCTCGTCACTCGTCACTCGTCACTCGTCACTCCCCGACCCCGGCCCCATTTTCCCGGGAGGGGGCACATCACTTTGGCGCGGGCTCTTTCGGGGGGGCTTCCGGGGTGGGGACGGGCTTGTTTGTACTTGGCGCTGCCCAAAATGAGGGGACAGTGCGCCGGATTTCGACTTCCGGGGTTGGGATGGGCTTGTTGTCCTTGGCGCCGCCGGCGGCGTTGGGGGCCGGTTGGGGGCTTGATTGCTTGCCGAGACCCTGCAGTTTCAGGAGCACGTCCTTGGGCAGCTTATCCGATTGGGCGGCAATCTTGATGAGCTTCCCAATCGAGACGTGGCCGACGACATTGCCGATGACCGCATTGCCGCCGTCATAGACCAGCACCGCCAGGCCGGCCATCGACTCCCCGGAGGAATCGCTCAGCGCATAGACGCCCACGTTTTCCTCCGGCACCGTGACAATCGGGGTCCATTTCGCGTCCAGGTCTGCCCGGAGGGTCTTGACGGCCTTGTCCAGGGCGAGGAGATGGTTCCAGAGGCGCAGCAGCACTTCCTGGGTCGCGTCCTCGGCGTCGGCTTGATTGGCCAGGAGCGCGCGCGCGTAGCGATAAATCTCATCGCTGTGCCGCTGGCACAGGACTTTGAATTCCAGTTCACGAATCATCCCGTCAAGGCATATAACGAACCAGGGGGCGGAATTGTTACAAGGAATAAAGCTTTGGCGTGCGTCCCACCACTATTGGCTTGCGTTTTTGGCGCGGGACCGGGAGACTCTCGGCCCGAGATATGGACGAAGCTACCGAAACCGGCAGTTTGCTCAAATTATGGGCGTGGGTGGAGACCAACAAGAAACAAGCCGCCTGGGGCGCCGGCGGCGCGATCGTGCTGGCGCTGGCCATCTGGTTCCTGCTCTGGCGGCACGGAGAACAGCAAGTCAAGGCGGGAGAGGCCTTGTCGCAAGTGTTTGTGCCGCAACTGATGACCGGCGGCCCCGCGCGGCCGGAAACGGTGCGGGAGCTGCTGAAAGTGGCCGCCCAGTATCCCGGCTCCGAGGCGGGGGCCGAGGCGACGCTCATGGCGGCGGGGGACCTCTTCACGGAAGGCAAATACGACCAGGCCAGGGTCGAGTTTGAGAAGTTCGCGCGCCTGCATCGCGCCAGCGCGCTCGAGGCCTCCGCGCTGCTGGGCATTGCCGCCTGCCTGGACGCCCAGCACAAGACCGAGCAGGCCAAGACCGCGTATAAGAGCTTGATCGATCAACATCCCAACGACCCGGTCACTCTTCAGGCCAAGTTTTCGCTCGCCTGCATCTACGGGGCGCAAAACATGCCGGAGTTGGAGCGCAACTACCTGGAGGAAGTGGCCCGCGCCCGCAGCTCGATACTCAGTTCCGAGGCGGCTCTGCGCCTGCAAGCCTTGTTCGACCAACACCCGGAGCTTGCCCCCACCGCGCCGCCACCCGTGACGCTGACTCCCACTCTCACCGCCGCCACGGCCAGCAATGCCCCCCCGGCCAAAGCGCCGGCCCCTGCCCCGGCCAAGGCGCCTGCCCCTGCGCCAGCCGAGGCGCCGCTCCCCGCCCCGCGCACCACGCCGGCCAACACCGTGCCCAAGGGGCCGACGAATGCCGCGGCCCAAGCGCCGCTCCCGGCTCCGGGCCCAACGGCCGGCGGGTCTGGCAAGAAATAGAAAGAACCTCCAACCCATGAGACTGACGATCATCGGGACAGGTTACGTGGGTCTGGTTAGCGGCGCCTGCTTTGCGGAGGTGGGACACCGGGTGGTCTGCGTGGACAACGATGCGGACAAGATCGCCACGCTGCAAGCGGGGAGGATTCCGATCTACGAGCCGGGTTTGGAGGAGTTGGTCCAAGGGAACACCGCGGCGGGGCGCTTGAGTTTCACCACGACCACGGCGGAGGGGGTGCAGAAATCCGACGTGGTGTTCATCGCCGTGCCGACGCCGCCGCTGCCGGATGGGTCGGTGGACCTGAGTTTCATCGAAAAGGTGGCGCGGGAAATCGCGGCGGCGATGACCAGCTACAAGATCGTGGTGGACAAGAGCACGGTGCCGGTGAAGACGGGCGACAAGGTGGTCGAAACGATCAAGCGTTACTGCAAGGCGCGCGTCGAATTCGACGTGGTGAGCAACCCGGAGTTCCTCCGGGAAGGCTTCGCGGTGGAGGACCTGATGCGCCCGGACCGGATTGTCATCGGGGTCCGTTCGCCGCGGCCCGTGGCCGCGATGAAGGAAATCTACGCCCCGTTCCGGGCGCCGATTATCGTGACGGACATCAACTCGGCCGAACTGATCAAGCACGCGTCCAACTCGTTTTTGGCGCTGAAGATTTCCTACATTAACGCGCTCTCCGTGCTGTGCGAGGCGACCGGGGCGAACGTCCAGGAAGTGGCCAACGGCATGGGCATGGACAACCGGATCGGCCGCCGGTTCCTGGATGCCTCCTTGGGTTTCGGGGGGAGCTGTTTCCCAAAGGACTTGAGCGCGTTCATCAAGATCGCCGAGCAGGTCGGCTATGATTTCCGGCTGCTGACGGAGGTGCAGGTGATCAATGCCGGGCAGATGAACCGGTTTGTCAAGAAAATTGTCGACACCCTCTGGGTGCTCAAAGACAAGCACATCGGCGTCCTGGGCCTGGCCTTCAAGCAAAACACGGACGACGTGCGCATGTCCCCGGCCATCGAGCTGTGCCAGCGGCTGCTGAAGGAAGGCGCCCACCTGCGCGTCCACGACCCCAAAGCGATGGAAAAGGCCAGGCCGCTGCTCAAGGAGGCCAGCTACGTGGACGACATGAACGAGGTGGCCGAGGGCTGCGATGCCCTGGTCATCGCCACGGAGTGGGAGGAGTTCAAGAAACTGGACCTCGAGCGCGCGCGCCGGGTCATGACCCACCCCATCCTGTTTGATGGACGCAACCTCTTTGACCTGGCGGAAATGGAGCGGCTCGGTTTCATTTACAAGAGCATCGGGCGGGGGACTTGAGGCATGATGGAGTCTGGGGTGTGCCGTGTGCAGTATGAGGTATGAGGAGGGAGGAAGGCGTGGGCGCGGCGGCGGCTAAGTGTTCATGACCACTAAGTGTTCATGACTACTAAGGGGGACACGGGGCCGGGGGTCGAGGTGGCCGCCGGGTTGGTCTTTCGCCAGGGCAAACTGCTCCTTACCCAGCGCCGGCAGGGGGCGCACCTGGGCGGCCTTTGGGAGTTCCCCGGCGGCAAGCGCGAGCCGAGCGAGACCTTCGAGGCCTGCCTGGCGCGCGAATTGCGCGAGGAGTTGGGCATCGAGGTCGCCGTGGGCGAGCTGGTCCAAAGCCTCACCCACGCCTACCCGGAGAAGACCGTCCACCTGCGCTTTTACCGCTGCCGCTGGCTGGCGCGCGAGCCCAGGCCGCTCGGCTGTTCGGATTTCAAATGGGTCGGCCCCGAAGAACTGGCCGCTCACGCCTTCCCCGCCGCCGACGCCAGACTACTCGACCGCCTGGCCGCCGATGCGGCGTTGTGGCGGGATTAAGGCGGAATCCGGCGCTGGTCCTCGGCACGCGGGGCACGGCAGGCAAGACAACAACGCTGGGGCCTCGAGGGGCTGTGCAAAGGGGATGGCCACGTCGGATGGGTTCCGAGGAGCCTGGCCAGGAGGTTTCGCGGGGCCTGGCTGGCCAGGCGCTACAGGGGCGCCTCCTGCGTCACAACCTGCACCAGTGCAGAAAGTCCCCAAGCGGCTGAAGGGCCGCTCGGAGTGCCGGGGGCGTGCCGGCGGGCGGAGCCGCCGGGTTTAACGCCGCCAACGCTTTTCCTACCAGGTAGGGCTTTGCAAGCGACTCCTTTGGCAGTGGCTGTCCGGTTTGGCATCGCCACCTTTTGTAGTCGTGGGCTTCGTTTACCGGTTGATATTCCGCGGTAGCACCGGGCGCGGTGGAGCCGCCTGCGGCCTTCCACCGGGCAACCCAGACCATCCACGTTTCCACGTTCCGCATCGGGAGGACAAGGCATCGGCCGTCCGTTGGATTCGTTGCTCGAAGCCCGACATTAGTTAGAGCTTCATCGATGGTGTTCCTGAGATGCTCGAGTCCTTTGCCGTCCTCGTCGACTATCGCCAGGATCCCGTATCGCCCGCTCGTTGTCTTGCTTTGCAGGCGGGCCTCTTCGCATAGCCAGCGAACTACGGCCGCGGCATTTCCGTTTCGTCCGTGCCATCTTTGTTTCAGGTCGTATGCTCTTCCGTCCACGTTTCTGCCCTGGAAGAAGCCGCGGGCGAGGTGGGCGTGACACCAATCCTCTGGCAGGACAACGATCTTACAGTATCTGCTCATCCGTTGGTGGGGCAATTCAGCTCGCGTCAGGCTGCGGTTTGGGGGAGACCCAACCGCGAGCTACGAGTTCCGACAGCGAAACCGCGGAATCCTTGGAGGCGGCAACAAGGTCTGCGACTCGGCTCACTTTGGTTGGGCCTAGCGGGGAACGCTCAAGCCAGAGTCCGCTGCTTTCCGCGAGGAGGTCGTAGGCAAGCGGGTGGTGGCTCGTGAGGATAGCCTGGGCCTCGCCTTCGTCCGCGCTGTTCTGCAGGCGGAGGAGTAGTGGTTGAATTTCGGCGAGCCCGAGGAAGTTAGCCGGTTCGTCGATGACTACGCTACTCCGCCAGGTCCTGGTTATTGCCAGTGCATGCTCCAATATCACCAGCGCTTTTTGGCCACCCGAGAGTTCATCTAGGCGGATTTTAACCTCCTGGCCCTGGTACTGGTACAATGCCGTGGCAACCTGAGTGGAACCTACTGACTCCGTCTGAAACAAAGCAAGTTCCGGCAGGATGCCCTGTTGGAGTCTCCCCTCGGCTTCTCGACAAGCAAGGGCATAGTTGTGATGCAGATAGAGAAACCACGCCGCGAAATCTGCGCCGTCGAACCCCACCATGCTTTGTTCTTTCTTGGCCTCGGCCGTTGCAGACGCGGGATTTATTGAAAGGATGACCAAGTGATCTATGTAGCGCCTGAACCTCTGGAGCAGGCGGTTCTCGGCTCTCGGAGAGATCCGTGCGATGCCTGAGTAGTGCCAGTCGCCGAGGACTTGGGCGCCTTCGGCACCGCTGTCCTTGAAGAGCTGAGCTCGAAAGCTGGGCACTCCGCCGCTTTCGGCCGAATCCGAAGAATCGAGCCAGCCTCGGTAGAGGACCTTGCTTTCAAAGAGGAGCTTCTCTTCTGCAATCCGGTTCTTTTCGCGGAGTCGATCATGCCTGAGCTGCAGGGTGTATCTGTACAACCCGCCCGGCAGCGGGCCGTTACTGGTCTCCTCTGCTGCAAGACGAACGTCGAGTTCGAAGAGTTGCTCAGAGCGAGTGTCCCAACGGGTGAGCGAGTCCGTGGGGAATAGCCCTTCCGTGTTGCCTCTTTGCGTCAAGAGGTCGCTGACCTTCCGCAGAGCCTCCAAGACGCTGCTCTTGCCAGCACCGTTGGGACCGACAAGCACGGTGAGCGGCTCGAACTCCAGGGTGACATTGGCCAGGCACTTGAAATTGTCGACGTAGAACCGCGTTAGCACAGGGGAAGCCTCCCAGATTCGAAACCCAGAGGCGAGCACAATATGGCTGCGAGAATTTTACTGCGCCCGATCAAGTAAATGCAAGTTCAGGGATCACAGCGTGCGGCGGAAGAGGAGGGTGGCGGCGGCCATGGCGGCGACGGTGAAGAGGGCGAGGAAGACGAGGTCGGGGGTGATCGCCAGAAGAGAGGTGTTTTTGAGGATGAGTTCCTTGAAGCCGTGAACGGCGTAAGTGAAGGGGTCGATGGTGGTAATGACTCTCATCCAGGGAGGAAAGGCATTGACGGGATAGACGGCGCCGCTGGGGAAGAAGAGCAGGGTGTTGAGGACGCCGAAGGTGGCGCGGGGCACCAGGGGGTCGTCCACGCGGACCATGAGGAGGAACATCATGCTGATGAGGGCCAGGGCGGTGGCCACCACCAGCACGGTCATGCGGGCCAGGCGCAGGGGGTTGAAGGGGTCGGGAATGCCGGCGATGAGCGAGCCGAAGGTGACCAGGACCAGGCCGGCGAGAATGGCCTTGGCGGCGCCGGCGAGGTTGAAGCCGAGGATGAGTTCGTATTTGCGGATGGGGGTGACGAGGTAGCCCTCGTGCAGGCCGCGGGCCTTGTCATCGATGAAGATGATGCCGCCGCCGATCATGGCGGAGACGAAGATGGCCAGGACAATCGTGCCGGGCAGGAGATATTGAATATAGGGGACGTAAGGATAGACCTCGACGACGGCGAGGGAGGCGTTGGCGGACATGCGGGGCTGGGGGCCGTTCTGGTTGTAGGCGGCGAGCATCTGGCTGAAGGCGGCCTCGAGGGCCGAGGCGGAGAACTGGTCGGTATTGTCCTCGATGAGGGCGAAGCGGGGGTTGGCCCCGGCGAGGACTTTGCGGGAAAAGTAAGGGGGGATGTTGAGGAGGGCGTTGATCCTGCCGTTGCGCAAGTCGCGCAGGGCCTGGGACTGGTCGGAGTAGGCGACGGTGGTGAAGGTGCGGGCGTTGGCGGCGACGGCTTGGGCGAGGGCGCGCAAGCGCAGGGCGGAGAGGCCGTGGTCCTGGTCCAGGAGGCCGAGCTGGAGGTTCTTGACCTTGCCGCCGAAGGCGTAGCCCAGGACCACGAGTTGGATCAAGGGCATGATCATCGAGACGATGATCAGGGTGGGGCTGCGCCGCAGGCGGCGGAGGTCGCGCTCGATGATGGCCAGGATGCGGTTCACTTTCGTTCGTACATGAAGGCGGAGCTGTAAGCGGGCGCGCTTTGAAGGGAGTCGCGGAGCTGGTGTCCGGTGAAGTGCATGAAGACGTCGTCGAGGGTGGTGGTCTGGACCGAGAGAGAGGTGACGGCGATGCCGGCGCGGCGGGCGGCTTCCATCAGCTCGACGGTGGTGCGGGGCCCGTTGTTGGAGGAAATGCGGAAGACATGGTCTTCGCTTTTGACTTCGGCGACGTCGGGGAGGGCCTTGAGGGTCTCGGTCCAGGCCTGGGGCACGGCGGAGAAACTGACTTCGAGGATGTTCTTGCCGGGAATGGAGGCCTTGAGCTTGAGGGGCGAGTCCAGGGCGACCAGTTTGCCGTGATCGATGATGGCGACGCGGTCGCAGAGCTTGTCGGCCTCGTCCATGTAATGCGTGGTGACGAGGATGGTGAGGTCGCGCTGGCGCATGAGCTGGGAGAGCATGTCCCAGACGGCGACGCGGGAAACGGGGTCCAGGCCGGTGGTGGGCTCGTCCAGGAAGAAGAGCTTGGGGTGATGGACCAGGCCGCGGGCGATTTCGAGCCGGCGCCGCATGCCGCCGGAGAACATCTTGACCGGTTTATCGGCCCAGGGCCCGAGGTCAACGGCGTCGAGCAATTCCTTGATGGCGCGGCGGCGCTCCTGGCGGCCGATGCCATAGAGCTTGGCGAAGATGGCGAGGTTTTCTTCGGCGCTGAGGTCGAGGTCCGAGGTCATGGCCTGGGGGATGACGCCGATGGCGGCGCGGACCTGGTTGGCGGAGCGCTGGATGTCCAGGCCCAGGACCCTGGCGGTGCCGGAGGTGGGCGGGACCAGGGTGGTGAGCATGCGGATGAGCGTGGATTTGCCGGCGCCATTGGGCCCGAGCAGGCCGAAGACCTCGCCGTGCTCGACCGAAAAGCTCAGGTGGTCCACGGCGCAGAAGTCGCCAAAGCACTTGGTCAGGTTCTCGACTTCGATGTCGTGCATCGGTTGGCGCGGGCTGTGCATCAGGCCCTGGGCGGAAGCGTGGTGGGTCTGCGACGGGCGCGTCGGAACACCTCGTAGCGGGGGGTCACGGCGTCCATGAACTGCTCTCGGCTCAGACCGGGGCGCCTGCGGCACGCATCGCCAATCAACCGTTCGACCGTCGCTCCCCAGCGGGCGCGCTCCCTGGGCTCGCAGAACTCCCGTTCCCAAAGCGCGTTCAAGAGGCGCTCCAACTCGGGGCTCATCGAGCGTCAGGGAAGCACTCGGCCAGAATGCGGTCCGACTCGGCCTTGCTCATCCGCGAGCGATGCCACATCCGCGCCTTATCGTGCAGCAGGGCCTGCGTAGCAGCTACCATCTCGGAGATGCTACGATCCGGGAACCCGGGGCCGTCAGCAGCCAGCGAGAGAACGCTGCCAAAGGCGAGCAGCCGGTCGAGGGTTGCTTGGTGGTTAGCCAGCAACTCTGGCGTGGGATGTCCCAGAAGATTATCGTCCTCCCATCTGCTCAGGGCGGACACCGACGCGCTCCACTCCTGGGCGGCCTCAGCAACACCCGCCGCCCAGCGCTTCTGGAGCCGGTCAATGACATCGGCGATTGGAACCGCGATTTCCATAGAGCCATATTATCATGGGCCGGGGGTGCCCGGAAGCCAAAAGCACTTAGCGGGCGGCTACTTGGGCAGGGGCAAGCTGACGTAAGCGGTCATGCCGACGGCGAGGGCGCGGTCGGGGTTGTCGCAGCGGAGGCGGATTTCGAAGGTCTTGATGTCGCGTTTGGTGCGGCTCACGTCCCGCTGGGTGGCGAAGTCCGCGTCCGCGCCGCGATAAAAGACCTTGCCCAGGAGCCGGACGCCGGAGGGCAGCCGGACGGGGAGGTCATCGCCCAGGTGGATGCGGTCGATGTAGGTCTCTTCGACATCGGCGCGGACCCAGAGGTTATCGGGGTTGATGAGCGTCAGGATGGGTTGGCCGGGGTTGACCACCTCGCCTTGGAGGGCGGCGCGGACGTCGATGACGCCATTGATGGGCGCATGGATGTCGGTGTAATCGAGCCTGATTTGGGCCTTGTCCTTCTGGGCGGCGGCGGCGGCCAACTGATGGGTGGTGGCCTGCAGGGCGGCGCGGCGGACGGCGACCTGCTCGGCGTTGTCCCTGGCCAGGGCGACGGCGGCCTGGGCGGCCTGGACCTGTTTGCGAAGGCTCTCGACGCGCGCCTTGCCGGCGTCGAGGGCGGTGCGCGCCTGGTCGAAGACCTGGGCGGACTCGACGCCTTGTTGGTAGAGGCCGTCCATGCGCTTGAAAGTGAGGTTGGCGTTTTCGAGGTCGGCCTCGCCCTGGGCGACCTGGGCCTGGGCGGCCTGGAGATTGGCCTGGGCCTGGCGGACCTGGTTGCTGGTCTGGTCTTCCTGGAAGCGGAGGTTGGCCTCGGCCTCGGTGACCTGGGAGGTGACCTGCCGCTCGGTATTGGCGTAGAAGGCCATTTCCGCGCGCCATTCCTGGGCCTGGATGCGCGCCAGGAGGTCGCCGGCCCTGACGGTGTCGCCTTCTTTGACGAGCAACTCCTGCAAGCGCCCCCCGATCTCGGAGCTGACCACTACCGTGTCGGTGGTCACCAAGCCGGTGAGCAGGAGCGCGCGCGCCCGGTGCACCAGGGCGTAGTAGAGCCCGGCGCCGATGGCTACCAGCGCCAGCATCAGGATGAGCCACTTGCGTTTCATCTCGAGGCCCGGCGAGTCTGATTCGCTCGCCGGAGGGGAGCAATACCGAGGCTTGGGCCGCCCGCTTTACGGGTTCTCCTTGAGCAGCGCGAGGAATTGCTTGATCGCGGGAGAAAGGACGCGGCTCTTTTTGTAGATCGCCGCCAGGGGGCGGGCGAACTCGCCGCCTTCCAGCCGCACGGCGGCGAGGGTCTGTTTGGCGACCTCCTGGCCGATCGTGGCTTGGGGGACGATGGAGACGCCGCAATCAATCTCCACGGCGCGCTTGACGGTTTCGATGTTGTCGAACTCCATCGCGTGCTCGACGGTCACGCCCTGGTCCTTGAGGATCTTGTCCAGCGCCTTGCGGGTGGGGATGTCCTGCTCGAAGCTGACGAACTTCTGTCCGGCCAGGGCCTTGAGCTTGATGGAGTCGGACTTGGCCAGGGGGTTCTGGGGGTGGCAGATGAGCACCAGGGGTTCCTTGCGGAAGTTGACGAGCTCGAGCCGGCCGTCGCGGACCGGGTAGGCGACCAGGCCCAGGTCGACCACGTTGCCCAGGACGTCCTCATACACTTGGTTGGGGCGGCGGTACTCGACGTGCACGTTGACGGTGGGGTATTCCTTGAGAAACCGCTTGAGATAGGGCGGCAGCACGTGAAGCCCGATGCTGTAATTGGTCGCGACCCGGATGTTGCCGGAGATGATGCCCTCCAATTCTTGCAGCCGGCTGTGGAGCGCGTCGAAGCTCTGGAGGATCCGCTTGCTGTAGTCGTAGAAAACCTGGCCCTCGGGGGTGAGCCGGAAGTTCTTCTTGCTCCGCTCGATGAGCAGAGACTTGAAGTGCTTCTCCAGGGTGCTGATGGTCTGGCTGACGGCCGACTGGGTCACCTCGTTGATTTGGGCGGCCTTGGTGAAGCTCTCCGTCTCGGCCAGGTCGCAGAATACCTTTAGGCTTTCAATTTGCATAAGCGAATTGAATAGGAATCTTCGGCTGTAGTCAACAGTTTGCTGAGATATTTCGCGGGGGACACCCGTGCTTGGCGACGCTTGCCCTGGCGGGGGGCGGGCGTTTATGCTGGGGCGCAGCAAGAGACCGGCAAGTCCGCTTATGAGTTACACGATGCAGTATCTCGAGTCCGAACTGGCCGCCCAAGGCGTCGAGGTGAGCGTCCTGGTGAATTGCCTGGTGCAGGACGGCATCCGGCTTGGGGCCAGCGATCTGCACCTCGAGCCCTGGGAGAGTTTCATTGCGGTGCGGGCGCGGGTGAACGGGGTGCTGACCGAGGTGGCGCACCTGCCCCTGGACCTGCTGGAGAAGATCGCGATGCGCTTCAAGGTGATGGCCAACCTGGTCAGCTACCAGGCGGGGGTGCCCCAAGATGGGACCGTCGTGGGGGCGCCGGAACTCGAGGGGGTGCAGTTGCGGGTCTCGATTTTCCCCACCACGCGGGGCGAAAAGGTGGTCGTCCGGCTGTTCGACCCTCGGGACCGGCGATTCGAGCTTGAGGCGCTCGGTTTTGAGGACTCCACGCTGGCGGGCCTCAAGCGCCTGCTCCGGCGGTCCGGGGGGCTGCTGCTCTTCACCGGGCCGACCGGCTCGGGCAAGACCAGCACCATGTACTCGTCCCTGTGCCACATCACCCAGCGCGACGGGAGCACGATCAGCATCAGCACGGTCGAGGACCCGGTGGAATTCAACCTGCCGATGGTCAGCCAGACGCAGGTCAATCCGGCGCAGGATTTCACTTACGCAGTGGCCTTGCGCAGCATCATGCGGCAGGACCCGCAGGTGATTCTGGTGGGCGAGATTCGGGACCCGGAGACGGCGGCCATCGCGGTGCAAGCGGGGCTGACGGGGCACCTGGTGATCAGCACCATCCATGCAGGTGTTTCGGCCGGGGCGTTTACGCGCCTGATCAACATGCAGATCGAGCCGTTCATGCTGGCCTCGAGCGTGCTGGGGGTAATGGGCCTGCGGCTGGTCCGAAGCGTGTGCCCCAATTGCGCGCAGCCTGACGAGCCCCCGCCGAGTCTGCTCAAGATGGTGCCGGAGGCCCTCCTGGCCGAGGCGCGCTTCCGGCGGGGCGCCGGCTGCGACCAATGCTGCCAAACCGGCTACGGCGGGCGGTTGCCGGTGAGCGAGTTGCTGGTCGTCGGCGAACCGTTCCGGGAGGCCGTGCTCCAGAAAATGCCGACGATGGCGCTGGAGGAGATCGCCATCCAGCAAGGG
>Ga0326728_10012529_pt1 | contig 18789 bp, 18 predicted proteins | sample MB3enrmetagenome_FD_207602 | JGI IMG/M metagenome (GOLD analysis project Ga0326728, IMG submission 207602) | Lab enriched peat soil microbial communities from McLean, Ithaca, NY, United States - MB31MN | ecosystem: Environmental > Terrestrial > Soil > Wetlands > Peat | place: USA: New York... | reverse complement strand
TCGCCCACATACCGCCCGATATGCAACGATTTCAGCATGGGATTGATCTCGTGACTACCTCATCCTACACGGGCGACGTTCAGATGGCCCGATCACCCGATGATTCACTTTCCCTTGAACTGCGCCGGACGTTTTTCCAGAAACGCTGTCGTCCCTTCCTTCTTATCCTCGGTAGCGCAGCAGACGCCAAACAGAGCCGCTTCCAGAAACAACCCCTCGGCGAGCGTCATCTCCATGCCCTTGTTGACCGCCTCCATAGCGTACTGCACCGCCAGCGGAGCGTTTGCGACGATCTTCGCTGCAATCGCCTCCGCGCGCGGAATCAGCTCTGCCGGTGCCGTCACTTCGTTCACCAGCCCAATCCGATGCGCTTCCTGCGCCGTGATCGTCTCCCCAACCAGCAACAGCTGCATCGCCAGCCCCTTGCCCACCAGGCGCGGCAGCCGCTGCGTTCCGCCATATCCCGGCATGACTCCGAGCTTCACTTCCGGCTGCCCCAGCTTCGCGTTGTCGCTGGCAATGCGCATGGTGCAAGCGAGAGCCAATTCGCATCCGCCGCCCAGCGCAAATCCGTTAATGCACGCAATCACCGGCTTGCCGAGATTTTCGATCAGGTCGAGCACCGCCTGCCCCCGGTGCGCATACTCCTTGCCCGAGACCGCGTCCTGCTTAGCCAGTTCGCTGATATCCGCCCCGGCAACGAAAGCCTTCTCGCCGGCGCCGGTCAGGATTGCCACGCGGATCGCGGAATCGGACTTAATGTCGGTGAACGCCGCCCGCAGCTCTTCCATGGTGGCCATGTTGAGCGCATTGAGCACTTTCGGCCGGTTGACGGTGACGTAGGCTATCGCGTTTTTCTTTTCGAGGAGAATGTTTTCGTAGGTCATAGACTGGGCTTACTTGATCAGTTTGACACGACGCATGTCGGCTTCGCTCCATCCGATGTCCGCCAGCAACGCCTTCAGCAATTTCGGCCCGTAGGTCTTGCGCGGATGGTAGTGAATGACAATGCGTTGGCTCGGATTCCCCGTTTTGATGTAAGCGATCGTGGCATCGGCGCTCGCTGGATCTTGCCGGTAGCCATCTCGCTTGAGAGCGGCGATCAGCTCATCCGCAGTGATTGATTTTAATTGATTCCAGACGTGCTGTGGGAAGGCCATCGCAATTCAACATAACGCAAAAAAGCCCCCGGAGGAACCGTTGGGATTTGCTCCTCGCGGTCGAGCGTGCAGTCCGGCCCGATGGGTAAAGGCTCTCCATGCGCCGCGAGTGAGTCCACATAAACGCGAGCCGCCTTCGTGGCGTTGCGCAGAGCTTCATTTTCCGTCTTTCCATCCACGTGAAGGCCCTTAAACGCAGGGCAGAAAGCATGGAACGAGTCGCCGTCCGGCTCCACGATCACGGTGAATTTCAAAAGCAGGCGCACAGCCTTGGCTGGCTTTCGAACCGCGCGCTTCGCTGCTGTGGCTCTCACGACGGATGCCTCTTTCCCCAAGTTTCTATGATACACACTCCGCCTTCTGGTTCGTGAACTAATCGCCTTCCAAGGTTGCCACGTCCTTCAAATCATCCGATAATCGGCCCGATGGGCCGCTACGAAATCGACTTCCTTGAAGAGTATACCGACGAGGCCTTAGTTGCGGAGCTGAGGAGAATTGCGGTCTTGCTTCCGTCTGGCAAGCGGTTAACGCAGGAGACCTACGAAAAACTGTCTGGCCGAGCATCACGAGTCACATTCCTCCGAAGATTCGGCGGCTGGAAGCAAGCTTTGGAAAAGGCAGGGTTAGGTCATCTGCATGGAGGCTACCCGCAGCTCACAGCTCAACTGACAGATAGCGAATGCTTCGAGAACGTGGCGGCGGTATGGACCCACTACGGACGACCGCCCCGATACCGGGAGATGTTCTGCCCTCCCTCAACCATACAGGGAAAGACCTATGTGACGCGCTGGGGAACGTGGCGCAAGGCTCTGAAAGCGTTCGTGGATTGGGCCAACTCCGAGGCGTCGAGTGAACCGATTCAGGGACCAGCCAAACCGATAACAGAGGAGTCACCGACTGTACCAAAGTCTCGGACGGAAGCGGACTGCCGAGAGGTACGCCCCGGCCTTCGGTTCAAAGTTTTCATGCGCGACAAATTTCGTTGCGTTGCCTGCGGCAGAAGTCCCGCCACGCACCTAAACATCGAACTCCACGCTGACCACAAACACTCCGTAGCTGACCGCGGTAAGACTACGCTTGAAAATCTACAGACCCTCTGCCAAGACTGCAATCTCGGGAAAGGCCGGACTTCAGTAAAGTAGTCTGTCAGAGTCCGACTATGCTATACTTGTATAGCAAGAGGGAAGGGAAGGAACTGACATGCTCGCCATCCGCCTGCCCGAAACCATCGAAAAGCGCCTCGACCGCCTCGCCAAGCGCACGGGGCGCACCAAGACCTACTACGCCCGCGAAGCCATCCTCCAATATCTGGACGACCTGGAAGACGTCTACTTCGCGGAGAAGGCGCTGGCAGAAATCCGTTCCGGCCGCAGCAAGCCGATTCCCATCGAGAAAGTAATGCGCCGCTATGGCCTGGAACGTTGAGGTTTCGCCAAGGGCCCAGAGACAACTCGACGAACTCGATAAACCCGTCGCGCGGCGTATTTCCAGGTTTCTCTACGAACGAATCGGAAAACTCGAAGATCCCCGGCAGATTGGCGAGCGCTTGCAAGGGACTCTCAGTGAATTCTGGCGGTACCGCGTCGGCGACTACCGCATCATTTGCTCACTCGAACATGAACGCCTGGTCGTGCTCGTCCTCCGCGTCGGCCACCGCCGCGAAGTCTACAAGCGTTGAAGCGCCGATGAAAATCTGGCTTGGCCCGCTCTTACCTCTGCAATCTAACCTCTAACCTCTGCAATCTCAGAACTTTCCCGCCACGGGCTTCGTTGGGTCCGAGTAATCATAAAAGCCGCGCCCCGACTTCCGCCCATACCACCCCGCCATCACCAGCCGCTTCAGCAGTGGAGGCGACGCGAAGCGACGCTCCTTGAATTCGTCATACATCACGTGCGTAATGTAATAAGTCGTATCGAGGCCGACGAAATCGAGCAGCGCAAACGGCCCCATCGGATATCCGCAGCCCAGCTTCATCGCGTTATCGATGTCCTCGATCGACCCCACGCCCTCTTCATACGCCCGGATCGCATCCAGCAGATACGGCACCAGCAGCCGGTTCACGATGAATCCCGTCTTGTCCGAAGTCCGCACCGGAACCTTGCCCAGCCGCTTCGCAAACTCGTAGGCCGCGTCGTAAACGGCGGGAGCGGTGGCAATCGTCTTCACCACCTCCACCAGCTTCATCAGCGGCACGGGATTAAAAAAGTGCAGCCCGATGAATCTCTCCGGGCGTTTCGTCGCCGTCAAAAGCTCGGTCACCGAAATCGAAGAAGTATTCGAGGCAAAGATCGCTTCCTTTTTTACGACGTCGTCGAGCGACGCATACATCTTCTTCTTTTCATCGACGTTCTCGATGATGGCCTCGATGACGATGTCGCAATCGGCCAGATCGGCTTTGTTAGTGGTCCCTTTCAGCCGCGCCCGAATCTCGTCTTTCCGCCGCGGAGTAATCCCGCCCTTCTCGACCGGCCGCTCGGCAAACTTGGCCAGCGACTTCTCAATCCCGGCAAATCCCTTGTCGAGATACTTCTCCTCGACCTCAAGCACAGTAACGTCGAAGCCCGCAGTAGCGCAGACCTGCGCGATACCAGAACCCATCAGCCCGCAACCGAGAACGCCGACTTTCTTGATTTCCATACGAGTCCTTTTCAAACACAGGGGTCACAGAGGAACACAGGGGAAATCTAGGCTTCCTCTGTTTTCCTCTGTGCCCCCTGTGGTTGAGCTCTTCTCTGCGCAGCGAAGAGATCTCAGTGGAAGCTCTCCACCACCATAGCAATCCCTTGCCCGCCACCGATGCACGCCGTCGCCAGCCCGTACTTTTTCTTCCGCCGCCGCAACTCATAGAGCAGCGTAATCACGAGGCGCGTCCCGGTCGCTCCCAGCGGATGTCCAAGCGCGATCGCTCCGCCATTCACATTCACTTTTTCGCGGTCGAGTCCCAATTCCTTCTCCACCGCCAGATACTGCGCCGCGAACGCCTCGTTCACTTCAACCAAATCGATGTAATCCAAAGTCAGCCCCGCGCGCTGCAACGCAATCTTCGTGGCTGGCACCGGACCGCTCCCCATCAGTTTGGGATCGACGCCCGCAATCCCCCAATTCACAATCCGTCCCAGCGGACTCAGATTCCTTTTCTGCGCCTGCTCCAGCGACATCACCACCACCGCCGCCCCGCCGTCCACAATGCCGCTCGCATTCCCCGCCGTCACCGTCCCATTTTTCCCGAACGCCGCGCGCAGCTTCACCAGGCCCTCCAGCGTTGTCTGCGGACGCCGGTGATCGTCTTCAGTCAGCATCTCTCCTGTCGCCTCGCCTTTCGAATTCCGCAGCGGCACCGGCGTCAGCTCTTCCTGCAAGCGTCCCGCCTTATACGCCGCATCGGCCGTCTGCTGCGAGCGCAGCGCGAACTCGTCCTGTGCCTGCCGCGTGATTCCCTGCTGCTCGGCATAGAGCTCCGCCGTAGTCGCCATGTACATTCCGCAATAAGAATCGAGCAGCGCCACCATCAGCGAATCTTCCATCTTCCCGCCCGGAGCCAGCGTGAATCCATCACGCCCCCGGATCGTAAACGGCGCCTGCGACATCGATTCCATGCCGCCCGCCAGCACCATCTTCGCTTCGTCCGTCTGGATCATCTGCGCCGCGCTGACAATCGCCTGCATCCCCGACCCGCAAAGTCGATTTACCGTCAGCGCCGGAGTCTCAATCGGCAATCCCGCCCGCAATCCCACGTGCCGCGCTCCATAAATCGCGTCGCCCGAAGTTTGCTGCGCGTTTCCAAACACGACATGATCGAACTCCTTCGCATCGATGCCCGAGCGTTCGATCGCAGCCTTCGCCGCCAGCGCGCCCAGTTCCGGCGCCGTGTAATCCTTGATCTTCCCGCAATAGCGTCCAAAGGGCGTGCGCGCCCCACTGACAATAGCAATATCTCCAGGTTTCAGCATGAGTCCCAACCAGATATAGAAGAGTGCGCTGGCCTGAGGCCAACCTGTGAGTCTAACAGGAGGGGTAGTCGTTGGTCGTTAGTCGTTGGTCGTTAGTCGTTGGTCGTTAGTCGTTGGTCGTTAGTCGCTCGTCGTTCGCTATTCGCTGTTCGCTAAACGGTTTGGGTTTGTGCCGATCGAAGAACGCAGGACAGCAATCCGGAAGAATCCCGCAAAGATTTTCTCCGCGAACTCTGCGTCCTCTGCGGTTGAAGGTTTGGATTTTCTCGGCGATCTCGGCGTCTCGGCGGTGAAAGGCTCTACGCCACCGCCGCGGATGCAGCGAACTGCGCCGCCTGACTCACAATCTCCCCCGCGCCCTGCGCCACCGCCAACTCCAGCGCATGATCGGCGCGGTTCGCCACTTCTGTCACAATGTCCACCGGATCGAAATGCTGCCGCATCACCGCCTGCGCCAGCCCCGCGCTGAACTCGACCCCTTTGTCCTTACCTGGAAAACGCACTTCTGCAAGTAGCCGCTGCAACTTGCCCACCGCCAGCAGCGCTTCTTTTTCACCCGTGTCGCCGAGCACCAACGCGACCGTCGTCGCTTCATAGCGGAACGCCAGATCGTTGGTCCGGATGTTCGCCGAAAACAACTGCCCGATCTGCTCCATCACCGCCGTCACCGCCTGCTCGCCATATTCCCTGATCAGCGCGTTGCGCCGTCCAAACTGCATCAGCAACACCGTCACCGCCGTCCCCTGCTGCAGCCCGCGCCGGATTTCCGCCTGCAAAAGGTCCAGATACGAAGCCCGCTTCAGCAGCCCCGATTTCTCGTCCGTCACCGAAAGATTTTTCACCAGCCGCCGCAGCCCGGCGTTGTTGAGCGCAATCAACACCTGGTCGCTCAACGTCCGGATCACCAGCACCTCCGAAGCCTGCCACACCCGGGCCACGTTCTGGGTCAGGATCAGCACTCCGATCTGGTCATTGCCTTCGGTCAGCGGCAGCGCCAGCAGCGATTCGATCTGCAACTCTTCGACCGCGCTGCGCACGCCCATCAACTCGGCAGCGTTTCTGGCATCACCCACGGTCACCGTGCCTCGCGCCACCGCCAGATCCTGCAGCGTTTCCACCAGACTAACCAGGGCCGCCGAACTCGCCGGGATCAGCCCCTCCATGTGATATTCCTGCACGCTCGACGGCGGCAGACCCGGCTTGCGCAAGGCCGCAATACAGCGCGCCGTCCGCCAGTTCACGCCGATTTCGTTCGCCGCCGTTTTTAGAACTCCTTCCGCGTTCCCCTGGTGGTAAAGCTTGCGCGTGATTTCAGCCACCCTCGCCAGACTGCTAACATCGGCCGCCTGGCTCGCCGCCGCCGTCGCTGCCAGCGCTGCCTGGTCGCCACTCGCTGCTGGCGCAGCCGGCGCGACCGGCGTCACTGGCTTCGCATACTGCGGTTCGATGCCGGCCGCAATGTACAGGCGTTGCAGTTCCTGGTTGCGCTCTTCCTCACCCGGAAACAGTTCCTGAATGCGCTGCAAACGCTCGATCGCCTTCGAGCGCATCCCGTACTGCACCAGAATCTCGGCTTGCAGCATCAGATCCTGCAGGGCAGCCGCTCCGAGCGTCGGTTCCTGGACTTTGACTTCCTGCTCTTCTTTCTTCACCGTCGCCGCGAACCGCGACGCGATTACGTTGAAGCGCTGATCGTCGATCTTGCCCCGCAGCCCCTCCAGCCGTTTCTGGTGTCCCGGTTCGTACGGATCCACTTCCGCCGCCCGATCCAGACACTCGCCCGCTCTCTGGTAATCGTGCTTCGTGCAATACAGATCAAACAGCTTCAGCAACGCCTGGGCGTAGTCCGTTTCACGGTTCGAAGCGTTGAACAGCTCCGCCAGAAATTCCAGCATTTCCGCCGACGGACGGTGCGACGCCAATAGTTCCTGCATCGTCGTGATGAACGATCGCCGTTCCCCACGCCGCCGCTGGAAAACTTCCAGTTTCCGCGCCAGCGCCACCGCCTCCACATCCAGTTCGGAATCGATCATCTTTCCGATCAGGTTGACCACCTGGTGCATACGCGCCGGGTTCTGCTCGAACATCTGCCAGATCAGCGGCTCGCTGTCCACGCACCGATCCGCGGCGAGCAGCGCCTGCGCATACAGGTCGCGCAACTCCAGCGATGCATCTCCGGCTTGCACCAGCGGCTCGAAGATAAAAATTGCCGCGCCCCACTCGCCCCGCGACAACAAGCTCTTGCCATAGGCCACCGCGATCTTCGATTCCGTCGGATCTTCCGTGTATGCCCGCTCAAACCACGGGCTCGCGTTTCCGCCGGCAGTTTCCGCCAGTTCCGCCAATTGCAAAAATGATTGCGCCGCCATCACGTGCTCGCCCAGTTCCGCCGCCAATTCCGCCACCCGCAAATGGTTGGGCTGCGATGGCTCCAGACTCACAATCCGCCGCAAAACCAGCAACCCTTCTTCTTTCTTTCCCTGCCGCTGCAAGTCTTCCAGCGCATTTTCATACGTCCCGATCGCGAGCTTCTTGTTGGAGTGCTCCAGCAGTTGCCCAAAGCGCACTTTCTGTTCCCACGTCGGGCTGGCATAGCGCGCCAGCTTCTTGTAGGTCAGGCTCGCTCGCGTCGCATCCGCCGCCGCCACCTGCCGCTCAAACAACTCTCCCAGCAGCCGTACCGCCTGCGCCCCCTTATTCAAAGAGAGGCACAGTTCGGCCGCCATCTGCCGCACATTGTCGTTTTCCCGATCGCTTTCCAGGATTTGCAGGTATTCCGCCAGCGCGTCGGCCGTCTTCCCCTTCTGCAAGAGCTTCTCCGCCTTTTCGACGCGGCGGGCTATTTCGGCACGATTGGGATTTTCCGGCATCGGCGGTCTTTGGGATAGACCCTCTCGCCTTGATTCTAGGATTCACCCCCACCACCAGCAACGCGGTTCCCCCGCTGCGGGATTACGAAAGTCATGCGATCAGCTGGTTCCCCAGTCTTCCGGCCATCAACGAGCACACTCTGGCCGTTCTCGTCTCTCGCGTGATTTTCCGTAGCTTAGTAGCCGTTACCTCCGTAAGCCCATTCCGTCTCTTTCTACGTGTCGTTTTCAAGGTCTCTTCCTTATCCTCATATCAGATCATCCGAGGCAATCCAGGAACGCACTGTGACCGTCTGCCTTTCCCTCTTCATCTCGATCAACTACCTCACGATTCTTTCGTCGATCGCGATTGCCGGTGGTTTGTACTTTTTCTTTGCCGGATTTCAACTGCTTGCCCGCAAGCGTTTGCTGCTTACCACCCCGACCTCCAGAATTCGCAGCGCCGCCCTGGGACTGGTCGAGGTCACCGGCGCCGCTGCCGGTCCTTACACCATATCCGCGCCCATCACGGGCAAGCCTTGCTTTCTCTACCACACCGCCGCCTGGCAGCAGCGCGATGGCAAGAAGCAGGAATGGGAGAAAGTAGCGGATGAAACTCTGCACCTGCCCTTCTTCATCGAGGACTCCACCGGCCAGTTGCTCATCGAACCTCTCGGAGCCGATCTCGACCTGCACCGCGACTTTCGCGAAGAATATGCGGCATCGTTTTTCTCGTCGAATCTGGACGACGTTCCGCCGCGCGTAAGCGTTTTTCTTTCCCGCCACGGCATTGCCCCGGGCCGCCGCTTGCGCATCGAAGAGCGCTCGATCAAACCCGAAGACGCGCTCTTCGTCGCTGGAACTCTCACGGAAAATCCGGGCGTCCAGGTACGTCCGTTCTCACCGCGCAGCGTCGTCCTCACGAACCAACTGCGCACCAACTCGCGCGATCCCGCGCCCAACAGTTTTTCGGAGCGGCTTCCTGCCCCGCAGATCATCAGACTGGCCAGTGACGCGGCGCCTTCCAGCACTCAAGAAATGGGCCAGCAGGAGAAAATTGCGGCCGCGCTCACTCGCGCCGGCATCACCAGACCGGAAGCGTGGTCCGCCGCCGGAGTTCCGTATCAAACCGTGGCTGTCGCAGAAAACGCGCCGCTCCCGAACGCCTCCGTCAACGTCGAAGCGCGTCTGCCTGAAGCGCGTCTGCCTGAAGCGCGTTTGCCCGAAGTGCGTTTGCCCGAAAACCAGGCCGAGCCATCCGGCTTCAATCTCGCTCCGCCCGTCGTATTGATGAAAGGCGCTAACCATTCCACGTTCGTTATCTCCTTCCGCAGCCAGAAGGAATTTGTCACTGCGCTCGCCTGGAAATCCACCGCCATGGTCTGGGGAGGCGCAGCCATTACACTGCTCGGCCTCTACATGCTGCTGGCGCAGATGGAGTTGCTGTAGCGGACGAGGCTCCTCGCGTTTGGCTTTTGGCTTTTGGCTTTTGGCTTTTGGCTCGTAGCTCGCCGTGGTTCGACCGTTTCTCGAACGCGACGAAGCCCGTAGCTAACTGCGCAACGCCAAGTGCGAACCGCTAATTTAGAATGCCCCTTGTGACTGAATCCGTCCGGATCGGGATTCTCGGCGATTTCAATCCCGAATCCCGTTCCCATCACGCGACCGACGATTCGCTCCAGCACGCCGCTCGGAAGCTCCAACTCGAAGTAGAGTCGGCCTGGCTCCCAACGCCTTCGCTCCTCGAACCGGGCGCCGCCGCCATACTCGATTCCTTCGATGGACTGTGGGCCGCGCCGGGCAGCCCCTACAAGAGCTTCGATGGCATGCTCAAAGGCATCGAGTTCGCCCGCGTCCATGACCGCCCATTCCTCGCGACCTGCGGAGGCTTCCAGTACACGCTCATCGAGTGCGCCCGCAACGTGCTCGGCGTCCGCGACGCCACCACCGCCGAAGAAGACCCGCACGCCAGGAACATCGTCATCTATCCGGTGGCCTGCGCTGTTCCCAACCGCGATCCGAAGGCGCCCAAGCTCTCCGGCAAAGTCAGTCAGATTCGCCTTCGTCCCGGCTCTTATCTCGCGGCGTATTACGGGAAAGAAACGATCGAGGAAGAATTCTTCTGCAACTACGAACTGAACCCCGAGTTCGAATGGATGGCGATGGAGGCGGGCTTTCCCGTGGTAGCCCGCGGCTCCAATGAAGAATGCCGGGCCATCGAATCTCCCGCGCACTTGTTTTACATCGCGACATTGTTCCAGCCGCAACTTTCGTCGCGCGAGACGAACCCGCATCCGCTGATCATGGCCTTCGTGCAACACGTAGCCGACTTCCGCCGCAAACGACTCGACGACTCCATCCTCACCTGAGGGTGCGCGTCACCTCCGAAGAAGCGCTTCCGTCCCCAAGGTATGAAGCGCAGACCTTCGTGCCCCGCGGTGGACCGCCGATTGCTTCCGGGATTGCGCATGACATCTCTGTTTCTTGCATCACTCTAATCGAATCAGACCACCGAAGAGTGCGGCTAAAACGCCCTGCCAGGAAGAATGAGGAGTGCCAGCAATCCCGGAAAATTCTCACCAGGCGGAATCGTTCGGGCATTTCGAAAAGCCTCGACAACCAGGGACTCCACTCGAAAGGACACACTGCAAATGCCGCTAATGACTTGGACCGACAAACTGGGCGTGGGCGTTAAGGTGTTAGACGACGACCACAAGAGATTAATCGACCTGCTGAACCAACTGGATGACGGAATGAAGAAGGGCAAGGGCAAGGAAACCCTGGGAAAGGTTCTTGATGGATTGGTGAGTTACACCAAGTTCCACTTCGCCCGCGAAGAAGAGTTCTTTGCCAAAACCGGCTATCCCGCGGCGACACACAAGAAAGAGCACGACGACCTGGTCCAGCAGGTTTTGGAGTTGCAAGCGCGGTATAAGAGCGGCGAGCTTGCGCTCTCGCTGGCAACCGTCGAGTTCGTCAAGAATTGGCTGATCAATCACATTCAAGGCTGCGACCAGAAGTACGGGCCCCATCTCAACGCCAAGGGAATTCACTAGAGGTATGAATTATGCGGTGAAGGGACGGCCTGAATGCGGAGGCTTACACGCCGATGCCGGAACCGAGAAGGCTGTAGAGCAGGATGCCGAGCACGATCAGGGTGAAAGCAACGTACATCCGATCGTGTTCGAGGGCGAATCCCACGATGGAGAACGCTACGCGGGCGATGGGCGTCGCGATCAGCAGGAGTAATCCGAGTTGGATCCAGCCTCGGCCCCGGCCGTTGATGACGCTTTGGATGACTCCGGGGATGGTGCGGAATTCGGAGGGCTCGCCGCGGAAGATGCGGTAGTCGGCGGGCTCGTGCCCGTGGCGGAAAAGATAGATACACGCTCCCCAGAGAACGACCGCCGCCGAGATGAGGACTCCCGTGCGGAGCAGGTTTCCGAGGATAACTTCGATGCGGTGATCGTCCCACCTTTGCGGTTGGGATGGGAGCGGGTGCGGCTGCGGGGCGGGCGCGTGGGCGGCGGGCATCAGATTTTCCCCCAGAATCCCTGGTAGAGCATTTGCAGGCCTAAAACGAGAATCACGAGGCTGAAGACGAGGCGGAGTGATTTGGTTTCGGCTTTGACCAGAATGCGGCTGCCCAGTAAGGATCCGGCCAGAACTCCTAACATGACGGGCATGGCGAGGCCGGGATCGACGTATCCGCGGCTGAGGTAGACGCCGGCGCTGGCCGCGGCGGTCACGCCGATCATGAAGTTGCTGGTGGTGGTCGAAACTTTGAAGGGGATCCGCATGGCCTGATCCATGGCGACTACCTTGACGGCGCCGGAGCCGATGCCGAGTAATCCGGAAAGGGCGCCGGCGCCGAACATGAGGCCGAATCCGGCGGGAACGTGCTGGACGTTATAACTGCGCTCGCCTTCCAAATCGGGGAAACTGCCGTTCAGCCGCAGTCGGGTAGCGAGCGGATCTGGGGGCAGGTTGCGCTGGTCCAACGGGCGCGGCTTGCGGGAGAGAAACGCCGAGTAGAGCAACATGGCGCCGAAGATGATTGCCAGGGCGCTGGTCGGGATGCGGGTAGCCAGGAAAGCTCCAAGCAACGCGCCGAAGGTGGTGGCGATTTCCAGGAACATGCCGATGCGAATATTGGAGAACCCTTCTTTCACGTACGCAGCGGCGGCGCCGGAAGAAGTCGCGATCACGGAGACGAGCGAGGCTCCGATGGCGTAACGGATATCCACGTGAAAGAAGATGGTGAGCAGGGGCACAAGCACGACACCACCACCGAGGCCGGTGAGCGATCCGAGAAGTCCCGCGACGAACGAAACGATCGCGACGACGGCGGTGAATTCCAGGATGGTCATTTGAATTTCTTCTAGGTTAACATTTCTCTCCTTATAAGCATTCGCAGGGCAAGGCGGATGAGGGACGGAATCTAAGTGAAGAAGAGGACCAAGCGGATCGGGGCGCAAAGTTTCTCGACTTCGCGCTGAGCCCGCCCAAAAACGGCGGGCTTCTCATCTTCAGATTGCAGATTTAGATTGCAGATTGACAGTTCAAGATCGCGCGGACAAGAGTGTCCGCGCCAAACTCTACTGGTTCACCCAGACGACGCGGGATTTCTTCAACTGCGCGTGCTGCTTCCGGAGTTCGCGGGCAACGGCGCCCAGAGAAATGCCCTCTGCCTGCGGGAAATCCGAAGGCCGCCTTTCTCCCTGGGCGGAGGTGTAACTCGTGGCGGCGAGGACGTTCTGTTCCTGAGACATGGGCGCATAAGCGGCATGTGCGGGATGAGTCGGCGGCTCGTAGATCTGTGGTTCACTGGGACGGGACGAGCCAGTGAAATACTGCGCAAAGGCCGCGGTGGTGGAAAGCAGGCAGAGGACGAGCAGGATCTTTTTCATCGCAGGGTCTCCCAATTCCGGAGAAGGCGAGGGATCATCCGCGGACCAAGCGCCGGATGTGTGCTCCTCCATGAACAGTTGGAGCAAGCCCGGTACCAAACTTTTCCGGGGTAGAATGACGGCTTGCGGGCGTTTACGGGCGGTAATTGCAATTGTTTGCACAATTGTGGAGAGCAATGGAATGGTCAGGGCAAGGCTCCAACTGCCGGATTGGCAGGTTGCCGCGCCCGGGAGATTTTTCCTCTAAATTTCGATAAGGTGATAGCCATGAAAATGCGGACGGCGGTGCGAGTCTCTTTGATCTTGCTGGCAACCATGGTGGCACTGGCCACGGTGGCGTCCGGTGCGGATTACAAGGTCGTTAAGACGTGGAAGCTGGGCGGCGATGGCGGATGGGATTACCTGACTGCGGACAGTGCTGGACATCGCTTGTTCATTGCGCGCGCCACGCGGGTGATGGTCGTCGATACCAAGTCGGGCAAGCAGGTGGGCGAGATTCCGGAGACGACGGGCGTGCATGGGGTGGCGTTGGATTCGGAAATCGGGCGCGGATTCACCAGCAACGGCCGCGAAGATACGGTGAGCGTCTTCGATCTCAAGTCGCTTGCGGTAGAAAAGAAGATCAAGGTCGGCAGCGGTCCCGACGCGATTCTGTATGACCCGTTTTCGAAGCGCGTGTTTACTTTTAACGCAAAAAGCCATGACACGACCGCCGTGGATGCGTCCAAGGGTGAGGTGGTGGGCAAGATCGAACTGGGAGGGAAGCCCGAATTTGCCGCGACCGACGAAAAGGGCACGGTGTTCGTGAATATTGAAGACACGTCGGAACTGGTGGCGTTCGATCCCCAGAAGCTGACGGTGAAATCGCGGTGGAAGTTGACCGATTGCGAAGAACCGACGGGCCTCGCGATCGACCGGAAAAACCGGCGGTTGTTTGCCGGCTGCGGCGGAAATAAGAAGATGGCCGTGGTGGATGCGGACAACGGGAAAGTGGTGGCTAGTCCCGCCATCGGCGAGGGATGCGATGCGACCGCGTTCGATGCCGAAAAGGGCCTGGCGTTTGCGTCGGCCGGAGACGGCACGATCACGGTGATTCGGGAAGATAGTGGCGACAAGTTCAGCGTGGCGCAGACGGTGACGACCCAGAAGGCAGCGCGCACCATGGCGCTCGATGGAAAGACGCATCAACTTTTCACCGTAACGGCTAACGTGACAGGCACTCGGCAGGACAGAAAAGTGGAACCGGATTCGTTCGTGGTGCTGGTGGTGGAAGCAACGCACTAACCGTGACCATGTGATTAGTCACACAGTGGAGGGAGGTGCGTCTTGCGATCCTGCTCTGAGATTCGTTCGCCAGGGGTACCCCCCCCTACCCTCTCGGTATATTAGAATCAAGACTTTAGCGGTCGATTCCCGCCAAAGTCTTGAGCGGACGGGAGTTAGAGGCAAAGTCTTCAAAACACGGGAGTTAGCTACTAACTTTCGGTGGTTAGCCGTTCTTTGGTCGCTGTTAGCGCCCGGAGTAAGTTGTCAAAGAGCTAGGTGGTTTCGTGGCTTTGCGCCTACTAACTATCTTAGCAGGCTGTGTCAATGGTTGGTTAGCGCAATGAGCTTATTCGGGGATTGTGAGTGTAAATGTTATGGGGCCGTCCACAAACGCTCGGCTAGCATGTCGGCATGGCTGCTGGATTTTCGCTGTCAGCTGCCCTAGATAAGGAAAAAGAAGCTCAGCGCCCAGCGGCTTTCGCGACCCAGGTCTCGCCCGTTTCAACGGTTACGAGTACCGTGCCTCTGACGGTGCCGTCTTCGACGAAATTGCGGACGGCCTTCATGAGGGCAGGCGAGACTTCATGGCCTTTGGAGGCGATAAGCGCCCCCGTAGTAGAACGCAAGTTTTCGTTCAGGATCATGCCCGTGCGAAGGTCACAAACGTCAACCGGGCGCAGTTCAGTGGGCCCTCGACTGAGCCGGAAGTCTCCGAGGGCAGCGACCATTTGGGCATCGTAATCGACGGGACTTCGGCTAAGTGTCAACAGAGCCTCCTGTCGTTCCGTTCCAGCGCTGAGCAAACCGTCGAAAGCCAGGCTGACCTTCAGCATCTGTGCCCCCCGCCGGACAGTATCGGCGGCGGGAGATCGAAATTGCGGAAGGTCCGCGGGTACCTCCTTCTGCTGGAGGATCATGTCCGCGACTAGTTCGAGTCGTGGAATCCGGACCAACAGGTCATGGGCGATCCGGGGATGCTGCGAGTAGCGCTTTTCATTATCTGGACTGAGCGGTTCGCCGTGGTGGATGGCTTCCAGCAGGTCGGGGGTGAGAGTCAAGCATCCGAGTTCGGAGAGCATGGCTGCGATTTCATATTGCCACGTATCGGAGAGGCCGAGCTTTCTTGTAATGTGGCGCACGTACTGGCAGATGCGAGCGCCTTTGCTGAACGCGACGGGATTGGCCAACTGGAGCACCTCGGCCAGAACCCGGATCGCGCCGGTGAGAGTCTTCTCCAGCAGTTCTTTTTCACGACGCATGAGGTCATATTGGGCAACACAGCCTCGGAGTGTCTGTGCCAAGTCTTCTGCGGTGACCGGCTTGTTGAGGAAACGGAAGATTCTGCCTTCATTGACGGCGCGCATGGCGGCTTCCGTGTCGGCACATCCGGTGAGCATGACGCGGATAGAGTCGGGAGCGATCTTGCGCACTCGGGAAAGGAACTCGGCGCCATCCATGACGGGCATGCGCATGTCGGAAATCACCACAACGTAGGGGCCATCATTCTTGATCTTCTCCAGCCCCGCTTCCGGCCCTTCGGCTAGGTCAGCTTTGAACTCGCGGTAGACAGATCGGGATAGCCCTTCGAGCGCAAGCGGGTCATCATCGACAAAAAGAATCTTTGGTTTGTCGTTCCGGGTAGGAACGGCACCAGCTTCGGACGTCACTTCGAGCCTCCTGGAGCAGAATCGAACCGGGGTGGGATTCTGACAAAAAATGTCGTGCCTTTATCTAATTCGGTATCGAACCAGATGTTTCCGCGATGTTTTTGCACAACGATGTCGTGGCAGATAGCAAGTCCCTGGCCGGTGCCCTCTCCAACCCCCTTAGTGGTGAAGAATGGGTCGAAGACTCGGGCCTGGACCGACAGTGGGATCCCAGTCCCGTTGTCTTGGATTTCGATCTGAACATCTTTGCCCATTTGTCGCGTGCGGATGGTGAGCTTTCCACGCTCGCGGGCTTGCTTCTTCGAGGCCTCGCGGATAGCGTGCGTAGCGTTTACGATGAGGTTCAGAAAAACCTGATTCATCTCGTCGGCGTAGCATTCGAGGCGCGGTAGGTTGGGCTGATAGTCAGTTTCAACATCAGCGAGGTGCTTGATCTGGTTCTGGGCGATAGTGAGGGTCGCGTCGAGCGCTTCGTTGAGGTCGACCTGTTCTCGCGCTCCACCCCCGGTGTGGGAGAAACGCCGCATGGCGCCGAGGATCTTGCTCATGCGCCGGACCCCTTCGAGGGACTGTGAGATAGCCTTGGGGACTTGTTGCCGGAGCCAATCCCAATCCTCGGGAAGGCCAGGGGCAGCAACCGCTTCAGAGGGACGAGAGTCGGAAGCGACCGAGGCATGCGCCGGAGTCAGGCGGGGGGCCATGGCGGCGTCGAGCTGGTTCCACACGTCGCTAAGAAAGGTAATGTTGTCCGAGATATATTGGACTGGGGTATTGATTTCATGGGCAATGCCGGCAGCGAGTTGCCCGATAGCGGCTAGCTTCTCATGTTGCATGGCCATCCGGCGATCGCTCACATCGCGAGCGGTGATGACGCTGGCCTCGATCTCGCCGTGAGAGTTACGGATAAAACTGCCATGAGATTCCAGGGTGGCGTAAGTTCCATCCTTTCGTTGCATTCGATATTCGACTATCTGTCCAACGCCAGTCTTGAGCGCTTGCTGAGCAGCCTGGGTCACCAGGGCGCGGTCGTCGGGGTGGATCTGCTGGAAGGAAATAGTGCTCTTCAGCTCTTCCTGGGTGTAACCCAGCAGACGCTCATACGCGGGGTTGTTATAGATGCGGTGGCCGCTCTGGTCGACGACGGCAATCAGATCAGCGCTGTTCTCGGCGATGGAGCGGAACAATTGGTCAGAGCGGTGTTTCGTCTCTTCCGCCCGCTTGCGCTCCGTGATATCACGACTGACGACGATCGCTTTCTCGATCTGACCCTCGTTATCTGGAATCGCGGTGGCGGCTGATTCCAGAGTGCGCCACGTCCCATCCTTGTGGCGTACGCGGTATTCAATCTTTTCCCCTCGTCCGGTGAGTCGTTCATTCTCCGCCGCTACTAGTACCAACTGCCGATCCTCGGGATGGATTCGCTCCGTCTGCGAGGTCAACTGCAGTTCCTCCGGCGTATACCCGAGAATCTTCTGGTACGCAGGGCTGCTATAGAGGAGATTCCCCGCCCGATCGATGACGGCGATCATGTCGGCTGCGTTCTCGGTGATCAATTGAAAAAGCTGATTGCTCTCGGCCAGTTCACGACGGATTTGCTGGAGTTGGAGCTGCTGGTAGACCGTGTAGATGTCGAATAGGAGCACAAGGCATGCCAGCCCCCGCACCCACTCCTTAAGATTAAGCCACTCGGCATTCTCGAAGGGGTGCGGGCCGGCGAAGGTCAGAGACGCGATCCCAGCCGTCAACACTAACGTAACTGTGACGGCAGATCCCCACAGCGACCACTCGCGTACTTCAACCTGCCGCATCGGCCTGGCGCGGTGTTGCTTGCGTTTTCCGTTATTCAAAGCCAACCCGAGGAATGCAAACATCAGTGTTTACAGTGTGAGAACAATGGGAAGAAAGTGAAAGTTACGAAAGGCAAATACGATAGTTTCTGTTCTGATTTCAACTGCTATTTGTGCGCAGGCGTCAGCTTCCTGAACCTGGGGACAAAGGCGCCGTTTTCGGTAATTCTCTTACACGAGCGGCCAGTGAGCTTCATGCGAGAGGAGGACAATTTCGTCCTTACCTGAGTAACAAGAGCGTGATAGGTTACTCACCCGCCATCGCATTGTTGGCGAAATATCGCGATTACGCGCAGTGACCGTACCCCCTTGGGGTAAACGCCTTCTCTTTTTCTACGAGAGATTCCGGCCTCGGCTGATCGTGTTTGTGAATCTTGTTCTGACTGGGCCTCCTTCTTGACATTCGCCAACCATTCGCCTATGCTGCGCGCATGGCGATCACTCGGCGTCAACGCGAGCTGTACGACTTTATTTCGCGCTTTGTGGCGGAGAAGCAGTATTCCCCTTCGTTTGAAGAGATCAAGGAAGCCATGGGGCTGAACTCTTTGGCCACGGTGCACAAGCACGTTACCAATCTCGAGAAAAAAGGGCTGCTGACGCGCGACTATAACCGCAGCCGCTCGATCGATCTGCTGCCGCCAAAAGGGAAGTTGAAGCAGTCGATGGCGGTGAACACGGCGGTGGTGCTGCCGCTGGTGGGCAGGATTGCGGCGGGACGTCCGATTGAGGCGGTGGAGCACAACGAGACGATTTCGCTGGCGGATTTTGTGCGCTCGAAGGAAGTGTTCGTGCTCGAAGTGCGCGGCGAATCCATGCAGGACGAGGCCATCCTCGATGGCGACTACGTGCTGGTCGAGAAAACGAAAACCGCGCACAACGGGGATATTGTGGTGGCGCTGCTCGATTCGTCGGACGCGACGCTGAAGCGCTTCTTCCGCGAAGGAGAGAACATTCGCCTGCAGCCTTCGAACGCGACGATGGCGCCGATCATCGTGCCCGCGGCGTCGGTCGAGATTCAGGGACGGGTGATTGGGGTGTTGCGAAAGTACTGAAGAGCAGTGGCCAGTGGTCAGTGGTCAGTTGCCAGTGAAAAGCAAAACGCGCCGATTGCTTTGCCATGAAAAGCCCGGACTTTAGCC
>Ga0326728_10012528_pt1 | contig 18789 bp, 18 predicted proteins | sample MB3enrmetagenome_FD_207602 | JGI IMG/M metagenome (GOLD analysis project Ga0326728, IMG submission 207602) | Lab enriched peat soil microbial communities from McLean, Ithaca, NY, United States - MB31MN | ecosystem: Environmental > Terrestrial > Soil > Wetlands > Peat | place: USA: New York... | reverse complement strand
TTATGAACTCGGCCGGGGACGCCATAACTGGCCACATCTCCTCTTACAGGTCTTGTACGGAGAAGAGTTTAAAGCCGCATCGGCACAAAACCTATAGGGAAACAGTACTTGGCAAAAAGTAGTCCGCCCTGCAGTCATCGTAGTACGAAAGTACCGCTTCCGGCAAATCTGCCTTCACCCTATCTTCGCCCGCGATCTACCTAATGGGTGACTTACGCCCCGCAGTTATGCGATTCTCAAGCTGAAATTTCCACCCTGACAAAGGAACCCATGCTCAAGCGATTCAAGGATTTGTCGGAAAAAGAGATTCTCGCGCTCGCCATTACCAGTGAAGAAGAAGACGGCCGCATCTACGGCGCGTTTGCCGACGCCTTGCGGGAATCGTATCCCGCCACCGCGGCAATGTTTGAAGAGATGCGCACGGAAGAAGCGGGCCATCGCGATCGCCTCCTGGCCCTCTTCCGCCAGCGCTTCGGCGATCACATTCCGCCGATTCGCCGCGAAGATGTGCGGGGCTTCCTGCAACGCCGTCCGGTTTGGATGATGCACCCTCTTGGCGTGAAGGTCGCTCGCCGGCAAGCGGAAATCATGGAGATGGAAGCCAGCCGATTCTATTCCCGCGCTGCCAGCGTTACCTCTGACGTGCCTACGCGCGAACTGCTGAACATGCTGGCCGATGAAGAGCGCAAGCACCAGCGGGCCGCCGGGCAATACGAAGAAAAGTACCTCACGGAAACCGCTAAATCCCAGGAAGAGGAATCGCATCACCGGCTGTTTGTGCTGCAATTCGTGCAACCCGGGCTGGCGGGGCTGATGGATGGCTCCGTATCCACGCTGGCGCCGCTTTTTGCCGCGGCCTTTGCGACGCACAAAAGCTGGGACGCCTTTCTTGTCGGATTGGCCGCCAGCATCGGCGCCGGCATATCCATGGGCTTCGCCGAATCGCTCTCTGACGATGGCTCGCTCACCGGCCGCGGGTCCCCTTGGATTCGCGGCACGGTCACCGGCTTGATGACCAGCGCCGGAGGGCTCGGTCACACGCTGCCCTTCCTCATCCCGGACTTCCGTATGGCCATCGGTGTCGCGGTCATCATCGTGGCCATCGAGCTCGGCGCCATCAGCTACATCCGGCATCGCTACATGGACACGCCGTTTCTTCAGGCAGCGTTTCAGGTGATTGTCGGCGGAGTCCTGGTGTTTCTCACCGGCTGGCTGATTGGGAGTTCGTAACTTTCGTCATTCCGGCACTCAGAGAAACAGAGGGGACGCGAATATGACCATGCACGTGAAGAAAATCACTGTTTGCCTCCTGGTTGTGGCCTCTCTCCTTTTTGTTGCTTGCCGTGCCAACGGTGCTGCTCCCGGACCTCCAAAACAAGCCGCCCGCATCGTCATTGAAAAGAGCAAGCGCACGATGACGCTGATGAGTGGCACCACGGTGCTGAAAACCTACAAGGTCGCGCTCGGCGGGCAACCCGTCGGAGCAAAGCAGCGCATCGGTGACCACAAAACACCGGAGGGGCTCTACATCGTTGATCAGAAGAAAGCTGTCAGCCAGTTCCATCTCGCACTGCATATTTCTTATCCCAGCGCGCGCGACAGGGAAAACGCCCGCAAACTCGGGGTGAGTCCCGGCGGTGACGTCGAAATTCACGGGCTTGGCGCCAAATATGGCTGGGTTGGCGCCGCACATCTTCAAACGGATTGGACCGACGGCTGCATCGCGGTTACCAATGAGGAAATCGACGAGATCTGGCCGCTGGTTGCGGTGGGCACGCCTGTGGAGATCAAACCGTGAAGGCGAGCTTACGCATGCTACGGCCCCGTGCGCATCACACGACCGGGTGACCCGAGCTACTGCGGATGATTTGCCGGCGATGGTATTTTTAGGTAGAGGTTAAAGCATGATAAAAGCAGTCCCCTGTATCCGAGCCACCCTGCCTGCCTTGTTCCTGTTTTCGGTAGCCATCTGCGGCCATGCTGCGCTGGTTGGGGATGGAGCAGCGAATCCGGTCGCGCACTTCTATTTCTCCATTCATACGAATCCTGGTTCTGGACAGGAAATGTATACGCAGTATTGCGCCGGGTGCCATGGCAGCGGCGGTCAAGGTCATGGCCCTGCCGCGCACTATTGCACTGTGTCACCCACCAACCTGGCTTTGCTCGCAAAGAAGAACCACGGCGTATTCCCGGCGAATCGTGTCTCTCAGGTCCTGCACTCCGGCACCGGAAAAAGACCGCAGGGCCAAGGTTACATGCCGGTTTGGGAACCGCTTCTGCAGGCAATGAACGCGGATAAGCCTGAAACCACGGAAATCCGCATCGCGAACCTGACTGAGTATGTGCGCACGTTGCAGGAACGTCCGGCAACTTCGCCAAGGGGGCACGCTGCCCCTTAATGGAATGTGATTAGGCCAATCTTGCCGCAGGCCCCACGCCCGCATGCCGCGTGGTGCACCTCGCAATCCCCACGCCCGGAATGACCGTAAATCGGCGGTGCGCAAACTCGTGAGGAGTCGTACACTAGCAGGCATCGGGTCGCATAGAAACGCATCGAATTCGAGGGGAAACAACATGCTGAAGGGAGTTGTAGTGGGGATTTTGCTGGGAGTTCTGTTGGCGGTGGCCAGCATCTACTTTTATTTTACGACCGGACAGGCGCCCGTCGCTACGAACGCACCGGAGATGCCACTGGAAAGGAAATTCACGGCGGCGGCACTGCACGCGTACCTGGAGCAGCAACCGCACCCCAATCCGCAAGTGGCGTCGGATGAGCCGAATTTTCTGGCTGGCGCAAAAGTGTACAAGGAACAGTGCGCCGTTTGTCACGGTCTGCCGGGCGAACCGAAGACGATGATTGCCGACGGGATGTTTCCCAAGCCGCCGCAGTTGTTTCGCGGCGTGGGCGTGACCGACGACGAGCCGTGGGAGACCTACGTCAAAGTCGAAAGCGGCATTCGCATGACGGGCATGCCGGGATTCAAGGAGCATCTGAGCGATCGCCAGATGTGGCAGGTGAGCGTGCTCCTAAAGCACGCTGACGGACTTCCGCCAACCGTGAAGGATTTCCTGACCGGTGAGACTCCCGCTCCGGCGACCCCGACGCCGACCGCCAGCGCTGCACCGCAAGCAGGAGCTGCCAAGAAGTAGGCCGGATTTTTCAGCCAGGCGCAAAAGAAAAGCCGCAGGGTTCCAAGATTCGCCGAGCGCTACAGAGCTGTCTCTCCGTTGGCTGAACAACACCAATACTTGTCATTCCGAGGGCGGGGTTTGCCCGAGGAATCTGCTTTTTCTTGGATTGTCGCCGCACGTTCGGGATATCAGCTATCAGCGATCGGCAATCAGGAAGCAAAGAGGAAGAGTAAGGCCGCGAGCGGGTCGGGGTAGACGCCAGACGCAGAGAGTCGCGGTAAGGGGAATCCCAAGAGCCACACGCAAGCCTGGCGTGTGGGGTACCGGCGGGGAGCTGGGGTTGAAGCGAGACGAGGAAGAAGAATTGGATTTTGCGCAAGTGTGGAGGGGAAAGGAGTTAGGGGAGTTGGGGCTGGTAAGTGCGGATTCTGAAGGGGTTATAGGTGCTTTGTTTTGAGGATGATGTGCAAGTGTTGATTACACAGTAGTTATGGACCATATTTCTTGTAAGTATTGATTCTGATAGGGTCAACATTACGCCGTGCGACTCCCCCCTATATATTGCGCATGTTATCATAAAGGTAATTCAGTGTCAAGCGAAATCGGGGGCTACTCGTTTTGAAACTGGAACGAGGGGGAGAAGCGGACCCCCAATACCAAGCCTCTCGCCACGAGGCTGGGGCACCCAGAGTTTGCCTCGCATTTATGGTCCAGCCCACCCGCCGATCCAAGGTGCCCCCAATACCTTAGTCCTAGACGGTCTCCTATAAAGGGGTATGCTTTCCAAAACGGATGGGGAGGTCATCCCCTACGGAGGCGCTATATGACTTGCTGCGTTGCGGCTCTCTGCAATAAGCGCAGGGCTATCGTCATGGCTGCCGACAAGATGATCGGCATGGTAGGAATGGAATCGGAACCCGACATCAGTAAAATCTTCCGCCTGCATCGCAATTGGTGGGTCATGCTGGCCGGGAATGGAATCTCCCCCGCGTTCGACATCATAGACCACGCAAAGAAGAAATTTTCCCGTAAGAGAGCGGTCAGTATGGATGAGGCTATTGGAATCGTGTCTTCTGCTTTCTTCAAGAAACGGGAGGAAGAGGCAGAAGCCCTCTACCTAACTCCGCTGGGATGGACGCTCAAGAAAATCAATTCCCAAGCCTCTCGGATTCTGCCGGAATCAGTGCGGCTAAATTTGATCTACCAACTGCAGTCCTACTCTTTGCCTATCAGCCTGCTTGTCGTGGGATTCGATAGCTCAGGTCGCGGCCAAATTTTTAGCGTCGAGGATGGAAATCAAACCACGACTAAAGGAGTTCCACAAAGGCACGATATTCCTGGCTACTATTCAATTGGCAGTGGAATGTTTGGCGCACTCTATATGATGGGTTATCGCGAGCTTAGTCCGGCCATGCCAGTGCGGGAGGCTCTTTATTACGTTGCAGAAGGAAAGTATTTCGGGGAGTTCGCGAGCGGAGTGGGCCTTAGAACTGACCTGTACATAATTCGCCCCGGTCAGCCGTACGTAAGGATTATGGAAAGAGCGATTGATAAGAAGTTAATGAAGTTGTGTGACAGATTGCGGCCCCGGCGCTTAGATCAAAAGGCCATTGACGTTCTCAACGGTTTCACGGGAAAGAGAATGAACGCGATCCGTAAAATTAAGATCGTTGGCAAAGGCGAGGACAGAAAAATCGAAACTGAATGATACCTACTGTTTTTCCCCCGGTTTGCCCCGTCTCGCCATTACTGATGGGCTACTGGTGATCGAGTCACAACGTGCCACCTGTTCTGATAGGTTCACGATTCGAAACGGAGGCGTACCATGATGAAAAGCTCCTTGTTGTCGGCTGGGGTTCTTGTCTCGTTGTTGCTGTCATCGGTCTCTCTAGCCTATCAGCTAAGTAAGAATAATAAAGCCGCATCGAAATTTGAGAAGTACGCTGTCCCCGCAAGGCTGACTGAGCTACAGCACAAGCTAGAATTAGCCGACGTGGCCATGATCCGAGAAACGTCGCCGATGCGAGATGGCATAGGCATTCCGAGAGTTTGGGGCTTGAGAGACGAAGATGGCCACGTTGGTATCCGCATATTCGTTTCGGAAAAGAATCTTCCGTCTAGCTACGATGAACGGAAGAAAGCAATGGAAGGTGCCGCTGAAGAGGCGGCCTTCTCGGTAATTTCGCAATTCGGAAAAAACGAGATATCCCTCGATGACATCACTGTCGAGTTCAAAAGTATCGAGAATCTGGTGCGTGAAAACAACAGGAACTATGCCATATTCTCAAATGGAGAACTAACGTTTCATTAGATCTGGCGAGTTCGTTGAGTGGCGTGAGACATTCGTGAATGTCTACGCGCCTAGAGTTAGAACATGACCGCTTATGGGGTATGTCGAAGCCCAGAAGAACGCTGCGGCTTGGCGCTTTCGAGTCCCGAAATTGACAGACTCTTCGAACTCCTTCGCGTGATTAATGCGCGAGCGCTAGCAGGAGGAAATTCCGCAGAACTGTTGCCCCACTTGCGGCAGTACCTAAGGTTCTTCCAATCGTTGGATACCTGCGCGCACTGCCAGCAACCGCTTGCCTTCGTTACGCAACCCACTGCTAGACTCGACCCTAACGGCGCCGAATATCGGCACACGAGAAGAATGAACGAATTGTTAGACGCCATCCCCGTCTTGCAAAATTTGGGAGTTCTACCCTTTTGACAGTTTCTGTTCGGGGCGTGTGGCCCGGTCGCTGGCGGTTGGTTTGCTTTTTCCCTTGCGTGTGGCATCGTCCGCCTAAGGATACCACCTTTATAGATGAATGAAGCGTTATGATGCTGTGGGTGCCCCGGAGAGTTCTAAGTGTTTAGATGTAAGTTTAAGAAGGAGAATCCCAGGACCCACGCGGCGTCCCTTCGGCTCGGGGTAAACTGCGCAAACGACGCCGGTGTTGGTGTGGATGCGGCGCTTTCTTTTACGCGTTGTCCCCTACACAGACGAATTGAGTTTGGGGGATTGACCGCAAAAGCGGCGCCGAGGCGCCTCCGAAGCTCCCCTCGAAGCTCGGGGCAAGCAGGGTAAACCGCACTCCATAGGGGATCAGGCGTTGAACTGCTCCAGCGGGGCGATTTCTTCCGCGGACTGACTTGCAAATTCCTTGCGTTCGTTCGCGGCGGCGCTGCGGAAACAGAGGCAGACCACCGCGGCGTGCACTGCGAAGCCCGAAGCCAGGCTGATGGCGGCGCCGGCGAGACCCCAGAGCGGGATGAGGAGAAATGCGGCTTGCACGGAAACTGCGGCGGCGATGCCGTTGGCGAGGCGATCAAAATTCGGGCGCTTCATCGCTCGGAGCGCCATGGAATAACCGCTGGCAAACGCAGCGGACACCGGGATAATCACAAACACTGGGATGAGCCAGGCATCGCTGGCAAACTTGCCGCCGAAGAGGAGGCGCTCGACGGGTGCGGCGGTGAAGTAGAGAAGCGCGGCAAAGAGCAGCGATGCTCCCGCGAGACCCAGGCTGACGCGATGGGCGAGTTGCCGGAGGCGTTCGCTGCTTCCAGTGAGGGACTCGCGGGCAAAGCTCGGGAGCAGAAACATCGCGGCCGCCGCGCTGCACTTCAGCATCAGGAGTGCCGGGATCTGCAGGGCGCGAAATTCTCCGGCGGCGGCGAGGCCGAGAAAGACCGGCGCCAGAAGCATCGGCGTTTGACTAAGCGATGCGATGCAAACTTCGCCGCCCAGCAGCCACCGGCCATAACGCCAATTCTCCGCGGCGGCGGAACGCCAGGAAACGCTGCAGGGGCGCGTTTCGTCCAGACCGATTTGCAGTTTGTGAAAAATCAGCAGGGCCGCGCACAAGCTGGCAAATCCGAGGAGCAAAAACACCAGGAAGGGCGTGGTCTTGTGGGTGGCCTGTAAAGCGAGCAGCCCGCAGAGGAGCAGCACCAGGCTGCAAGCGCTTGCGGACATTGCGCTGACGGGCCGTGCGAGGATGCGGCACATGCGGCGCGCCAGCCAGGACAGAAGGATAAATGGCAGCGCAATGCCGGCACCGAGAAGGGCGCCCGGCAGAGGTCCGCCGTGGCCGAATAGGGCGAGGAGCGCGGCGGAGAGAAGCAGAGGAGCGGCAAGCACCGCGGTGCAGGCGAGGTGCACCCAGATTTGCGCTTCAAAGTAATCCGCGAGATTTCGCGGGTAATTGGCTGGCCCGTTGACGCTCATGGGCTCGAGAACCAGGGCATTGTGAAGGCCGGCGAGAAAAAGGAACAGCGCAAAGACCAGGGCGAAGGCGCCGTAGTGCTGCGCCGGAAGCCAGCGCGCGAGGAGCAGATTGACGAGCAGGCCCGCGCTGACTGTCGCGCCCGAATCCACCAGGGAAAGTGATAATCGGATTCCCCAGAGTCTCCAGTCTGGAATGGCCGAGGTGCTCACTGGTGGCAAAGCTGCGATGCGCGTTCGATTTTCCTTTTGCGTCTTGACGGCGATCATTGCCATGGGTCACATGCCTATTTGCGAACAGCACGAAGGCTGTCTGCGAGAGAAACCTGCCCGCAGGGGAGCAATTCGTTTTCCAATGCGTCGGATCGCCATGTTGTGCGCTGACCCCTTGTTTGCCGTGTTTTTCTGCTACTGCGCGTGGCGATTCACTGGAGAAAGAGTGAAGGAAAGGAGTGATCAAGACTCAAAGTGGAACATCGTTCGCAGCAAGTCCCAATTCGGGAACGAGGCGCAGGCGATGCTTCTCTGCTATCAATCGTGGCAGTGCGGGCAGGTTACCGATTCCGCCGCCCTCGACGACAAAACGATCCGGAAGGCAGCATTGCGGAAAGGACCGAAAAGAGACTTGGCGAATGAACAGCCAAGCCTGCTAATGCTGATGGGCATTTCAGTGCTAAGCTCTGGTCTAATAGCAGCGTGCCACCCGGTTTTTTCAGGAGCAGGAGGCCTCCCATGCGATTGGTCCTCGCGAGTTTAGCGGTTGCGTGTGTTTTGACGCCCGCGCCAGCCCAGGAAATCAAGGACGGGCCGGCGAACGAAAAAGCACAGAAAACATATAAGGATGCTCTGAAAGAGTTACACGAAAGAAGAGAAGAAGAGGCTCTGGAAAAGTTCAAGAAAGCAGACAAGCAGGACGACGGACATTGTCTTGCCTGCCAGAAACAGATGATCAAGTACGGATTGAAGTATGGTGACTGGAAGGTTGCCGAACTCGCCGCGGAGGAGATGGCAGGGGAAGCAAAGGGTGATAGAGAGACAGCCGTTGCGCACTATCAATTTGCGGTAGTGCTTATGGAAGAAGGCTTGCAAAAGCACAAAGACGAACTGTTTGCCCGGACCCACGACGAACTTACAAAGGCGCTTGCCGCTTATGCGAATTTTCCGGATGCACTGTACCTGGACGGAAGGGCGCTGGCGAACCTGCACCAGGACGAAGCGGCAAAAGCGAGGTTTGAGGAGTATCTGAAGACGGAGGCGGGAAACGAGCTCAATCGCCAACGGGCCACGCGATACATCAGCCGCCCGGAACTCGCGCGCGCCCGCATGGCGCCGCCTTTCGAGGTAAGCACGCTGGATGGACAACGGATTTCCATGGACGATTTGCAGGGAAAAGTGGTGCTGCTGGATTTTTGGGCCACGTGGTGCATGCCCTGCCGGGAGGCGCTGCCGCATATTCGGGAAGTAGCAAAGAAGTTTCAGGGCCAGCCGCTGGTCATTCTCAGCGTGAGTCTTGATAGCGATGAGCAGAAGTGGAAAGAGTTCGTTGCGAAAAACGAAATGACCTGGCCGCAGTATCGCGACGGGGGATTTACGGGATCGGTGGCGAAAATGTTCGGCGTAACCGCCATCCCTCACACATTCACCATCGACGCGGACGGCGTCCTGCAAGAGGAGCATATTGGCGACGCCTCCATCGAGGGCAAGCTGAAGAAACTCATCGCCCGGACGCGCGAAATGCAGGCGGCGGAATCGCCTGGGAAGTGAAGCCAAGCCGCGGAACGCCGGCTCGTCTGGTAGATTGCCCGGGGAACACAGGTTTAGACACGTACGCATTGAAAACAAGGAATCGGAGAGTATTACTGAGACTCGCAGATTATAGTGACACTATCACTGTGCAGCGCCGCCATTTTGGCGGCTGTTTGCCTTGCCGGCAGGATGCCGGCGCTACTTCTGAAACGTAACTATATTAGGAAGTATTGGCGGGCGAGCCTGTAAGCCGGAGTGTCCGGTTGGCTCACCGCCTCTCGCGGTTCACTCGCAACCATGAAACCATCATTCTTGAGGACATTGGGCTTGGCACCTGGAGCAGGTTCTGTGGCAAAGTAATGTTACGGTCATCGATGCGGCGGGATGTTTCGCGTTACTCGCCCGGCGCGTGTGGCGATCGCCTTCTTATGAGCAATCCTTTTGCCGAGCGTTGTGTGTTGCTGACCGGAGCGGGCGGCTCGATCGGATCCGCGCTGGCAAAGGCGCTCATCCGGCACAACCCCGGGTCTCTCATACTTCTGGATCACTCGGAAAGCCATCTCCATCAGATCGACTTTGATCTGAGCACGCTTCCCGGCGGCCAGGTCCGCTCGCCCGTTTTGGGAGACTTCGGGGATGGCGTCTTGCTCAGCGAACTATTTGAGGAACGAAAACCCGAGGTCGTGATCCATGCGGCAGCGTTCAAACAGGTGCCGCTGATGGAAAGGAGCCCGATTCCGGCGGTACAAAACAATGCCATCGGGACGAACCTCCTGGCGCAGACAGCGCAACGCTATGGGGTCACCAGCTTCGTCATGGTGTCCACGGATAAAGCGGTAAACCCCCGCAGCGTGATGGGCGCATCGAAAAGAGTGGCCGAGCTGGCGTTACTGCGATGGAGCAGTTCACGGAGTCCCATGAGGGCGGTGCGGCTGGGAAATGTTTACGGCTCACAAGGGAGTGTGGTTCCGGCGTTCAAGCAACAGATTTCTCAGGCTGGGCCTGTAACCGTGACCCATCCCGGCGTGCATCGCTACTTTTTGAGTTTGAGCGAAGCCGTCGACCTGGTGCTTTTGGCTGCAAGGCTCGCTGGTGGAGGCGGCATTTATATTTCTGATCTGGGCGAACCCGTGCGGATTCTGGATCTCGCGCGACAACTCATCAAGGAAGCTGGGTTGCAGCCTGGACATGACATCCCGATTGTCATGACGGGGCTGCGCCCGGGCGACAAAATGGCCGAGCAGATTGTTTCGGATCACGAATCGCTCGATCCCGCGGACAATGGCAAGCTCCGCTTGATCAAAACTCCTCAGCCATCTCACGAACAATTTGACACCGCCATGGCAGCGCTGCAGGAAAGTGCCGCGCGGCGCGACGTCGCGGGCGTCCTCGAACAGTTGTGCCGGCTCGTCCCCGAATATCGCCCCAGCGAAGTAGTTCTTGCCTCCGCGCGCGCGGCGCAGCCGAGTGCCTTATGAAGCGGACCATTGCCGTCGTGACTTCCTCCCGGGCCGACTACAGTCATCTCTACTGGCCGCTGCACGATCTGTCGCAGGCCGATTCCGTGGATCTGCGAATCGTCGCCCTCGGGCCGCACCTTTCGCCGGAGTTTGGCCACACTTTCCAGGAGATCGAAAAAGACGGCTTCCCGATCCACGCGCGTGTGGAGTGCCTGCTCAGCTCCGACAGCGACATTGGGATGGCCAAGACCATTGGCGTTGCCGTGCTCGGGCTGGCGGACTTGTTTGGACGCATGCGGCCGGACCTGCTGCTCTTGATCGCGGACCGCTACGAGATGCTGGCCCCGGCTTCCGTGGCTCTGGCATTGCGCATTCCCATCGCGCACATCGAGGGCGGCGAAATCAGCGAAGGCGCGATTGACGACGCCGTGCGCAACGCCTTGACGATGATGAGTCACATTCATTTCACTTCCACCCACGCTGCCAAACAAAGAGTAATCGCCATGGGCGAGGAAGAATGGCGCGTGCACCGGGCGGGAGCGCCATCTTTGGATCATCTGCGGCGGCGAACTCTGCTCAGCCGGGTGGAATTGGAATCCAGGTTGCAGAGGGATCTCTCCACCCCGCCCCTGCTGGTTGCCTATCATCCCGTCACCCTCGCGCCAGACACCCTCGTGGAGGCGGACGCATTGTTTGCGGCGCTCGAGGCCCTTCCCGACGACATCCTGTTTTGTTATCCGAATGCCGACGCTGGAAGCCGCGCCCTGATTGATCGAAGCAAAGCATTCCTGGCGTCTCGCGGCCGCGGCGCCATCTTCACAAACCTTGACGCCATCACCTATTGGAGTTTGTTGCGTCACGTCAAAATGCTCATCGGGAATTCCAGCAGCGGAATTATGGAAACGGCATCGTTCCAGCTTCCCACGGTCAATGTTGGCATGCGGCAACAAGGCCGCGAGCGCGCCAGGAATGTGCTGGACGCTGCTGCGGATAAGAGCTCCATCCTCAAAGCGATCGACATCGCCAGAACGGCGGAATTCCGGCAATCGCTTGCGGGCATGGCGAACCCCTATGGTGATGGCCACGCTTCCGAAAAGATCGTCCAGGTGTTGACGACCGTGCCGCTGACTCCGGAACTCCTGGTGAAGCGCCATGGCCCGTTGATGAACTCCGAGGATTGCGCCGCCGGAACAAGTGCCTCATGAGAATCCCGCTTTCTGCTCCAGACATCAGTCAAGAGGACATGGATGCCGTTGCCGCGGTGTTGTGCACTCCGCGTCTAAGCCTGGGCCCTAAACTGGAGGAATTTGAACGCGCGATTGCCCGCTACACCGGCGCTGCCCATGCCATTGGCGTAAGCTCCGGCACGGCAGGCCTGCATCTGTGCATTCGCGCTCTGGGCATCGACGAGGGAGACGAAGTGATTGTGCCTTCCTTTGCCTTCATCGCCGTGGCCAACGCCGTGCGCTACGAAAAAGCGCTTCCCGTTTTTGTGGATATCGAGGCTGAAACGCTCAATCTTGACCCCAGTCGAATTAAAGCGGCCATCACGAGCAGGACCAAAGCCATCTTGGTTGTCCATACTTTCGGATGTCCCGCGGATTTAGCCGCAATCCTGGAGATCGCCCGGCAACATCATCTTTGCGTAATTGAGGATGCCTGCGAGGCCATTGGCGCGGAATTCGACAGCCGGAAAGTCGGCGGCTGGGGAGATGCCGGCGTCTTCGCTTTCTACCCCAATAAGCAGATCACTACGGGCGAAGGTGGAATGGTGGTTACCGAGAGTCCGCGCATTGCTTCCATGGTCCGGGCGCTGCGCAATCAAGGCCGGACGGACTCTAACGACTGGTTCGAGCATTCCGAGGTCGGATACAACTACCGCTTGCCGGAAATGAATTGTGCGTTAGGAATCAGCCAGATGAAAAGGATCGATGCGATGCTGGCGCGGCGCGCGGAAATCGCCGGAAAATATCGCGACAAATTAAGGGGAATTGAAAATCTCAGGCTTCCTCCATGGGAAGTGCCGCGGCGCAAATTGAGTTGGTTCGTGTACGTCGTGCGGCTCTCGGGACCGTTCTCGCAAATTCATCGCGACTGGGTCATGAACGAGATGCATCGCCGTGGGATTAGTTGCGGAAGGTATTTTGCGCCGATTCATTTGCAGCCGGCATATCGGTCCGCGTGCCAGCCCGGGGCAGACTTGAGCGTGACGGAGTTTGAGGCATCGCGCTGCCTGGCATTGCCGTTTTTCAATCGATTGCAAGACGAGCAAATTGCTGAGGTTTGTGAGAATTTAGGCGAGTGTCTTCATTTGGCCGGCGGCCGTAAATCGAAGAGCTTACGCTGCCGATAGCGTTTGCCGTCAGTATGCGTGCGCCGGGCGCGCCAAAGTGATGGCCAGCGCCAGCCGCGGCGAAGGATCTGCACAGGCAAATCAAGGACAAGCGGCGATGCTTCCAACGCTGCTCATTGTTCGCCAACTCCGGGGCCTTTGCGAACCACGGGGTTTCCTTATCGCCAACTGCATTTTGAAAACCACGTGCAATCGGAAGGACAGGCGTTTCATAATCTCTTGCGATTGGCAGGGGTTTCGCCTTCAGGGCGACAATCTGGGCCTCCATCGGCGGCGGAGACTAGGTTTCTCCGCAACTCATCGAGCCCTGGAGGGAGAAAGAGCGGAGAGCAGCCTGCCGCTTTGGATCTTCCGCTTGACCGGGCGGCCACAGGCCCTCGCAGCAGAGTCCCCGAGGCTGGACGAACGATCCCGAAAGGTGTTGCGCTAAATGAGCGAACGAATGCGCGTTGCGCTGTTGCTGGCCGTGGCGATGCTCGTCTATGGGAACACCTTGTTAAACGGCTTCGTCTTTGACGATATTCCGTACATTCTGCACAACCCGGGGGTCACTCATCATTCCGTAAGCCGGCTCCTTCAACCGACCAAGACCAGCAACCTATTTCGCCCGGTCACCTTCGCCACTTACGCTTTGAACTTTGCGGTCGAGGGCGCCCATCCGTTTGGCTACCACCTCCTGAATCTGCTGCTGCACGCGGTGGTCACTTTGCTGCTTTATTGGGTCTTACGGAAGCTCCTCGAAGGCGTGCAGCAGGGCGCAACCGCCGCCTGGGTTGCGGCATTACTATTCGCCGTGCACCCCATTCATACCGAAGCGGTGGCCTCCATCGTGGGACGCGCGGAGCTGCTGGCCGCGGGGTTCTTGTTGGCGGCGTGGTTGCTTCACTTGCACGACCGGCCGGTGCTCGCGCTGGTGTGTTTTGCGCTGGCGCTGCTGTCCAAGGAATCGGCGGTGGCCTTCGTGCCGCTGGCGCTGGCCGGCGATTATGCGTGCCGGAAGCTGAAGCCGCTTCATCGCTATGGCTGGATTACCGGCGTGGGAGTGGTGTATGTTGTTCTGCTTTGGATAATTCAGGGATACAGGTTCGGCGCAGGCGCACTCAATTATTTCCTCGAGAATCCGCTTGCCTGGCTTCCCGCCAATTTGAGAATTCTCAACGCCTTGCACATCGCTTGGAAATATGTGGGCCTGCACGTGTACCCTGCTACACTATCCTGCGACTATTCCTATAATGCAATTCGTCTCTATGGGGGCGGGTGGCACTTAACGATCGCAGTGGTGGCGGCCTTGCTTGTGCTGGCCGTGTGGCTGTGGACCCTGTGGACCAAGCGAGGCGAATGGTTCCTGGCAGGAACCATCTATCTGAGTGGCTTTGCCGTCACCGCGAATCTGCTGGTCGCGACGGGTACGATCATGGGTGAACGGCTGGCGTACCTTCCTTCCGCCGGCTTTTGTTTGCTGGCGGCGCTGCTCTGGATGCGGCTGGAGAAGCACCAACGGATACTGGCCTGGGCGCTGCTCGCCATTGTCGTGGCGGCTCTGGCCACGCGCACGGTGGTTCGCAACCGGGATTGGCGGGACAATCTGAGTCTCTTCTCGGCAGGCGTGCGGGCCGTTCCCGGAAGCGCAAAAATACATTATTGCCTGGGAGGCGAGTACTTGGATCGCGGCCAGGTGGATGCGGCCCGCGCAGAATTCCAAACCGCCCTGCGCATCTACCCGGACTATCCGGGGGCCATGGAACTTAGCGGGATCATCGAATCCCGGTTGGGCCATGATCAGGAGGCGCGCAGCCTTTTTGATAAGGCGCTGTCCATGACCGGAGCGGACAATGTCGATTACGAGTTCCGGGCGGTGAATCTGGCAGCGCAACTCATGAAACTCGGAGAGAAGGACGAGGCCCTGAAGCTGTTGGACGAAGCGATCGCGGTGGACCCCGGGTACTCTCGCGCCTGGTCCAACCGCGCGGCGGTTCGCTATCAGCGCGGCGAGAAAACATCTGCCCGTGAGGACGCGCAGAATGCCTTGCGCTTGGATCCGGACAATTCCCAGGCGCGAGATTTGCTGAACTTGCTCAGCGCACCCGCCCCCTCAGCGCCGCAGCGGTAGACCGTTCATCTGCGCCCGCAGCTAAGTCTGGCTACCAGGCGCGCTGGTGAGCGAGCGCGATGGCACTTCTGCCGCCGGGCAAAAACTCTCATCATCCCAGGAATCATCGACGATCGTGCAAGCGTTCGAACAAGCGCCCGCCTCAGAAGGCGGCCGCTACACGAGTTCTCGCGAATCGCTGAAATCGTGGTGAGAAATGCGGTCCAGTCTGAAAGCGAGCGCAGGACGAAAGAGTTTGCGCGGTCTATCCTTACGCCTGGCTGGAATCCGGTTGCAAAGGAGGCCTGGGAAGTTTTGGGTGCGGCGCCGGCCACATGCTTGAAAAATCCAAGATCCGCGGGAACAGAGACCTAATCCAGGCGGAGAAAGCATTGCAGGACTTTGGATATTTTGGAGATTTTGTCACGCTGCTTGGAGGACAAAACGTGGCTGCTTTTCTGCCTGATGATTTGTGGCGGATGAGCCTGTAAGCCGGATTCTGTGCGGCGCAGCACCTTGCGATGATGCGCCGCGACGATCATTCCTCTAGCCCCGGCCTCGCGGCCGGGATCCAGCGACCTACCCGAGGGTTCGTCAGTCCCATCAGCTTGCGCCGTTGGAAAAGGAGCCGCTGCGCTTGCGCGCAGTGCTCAGCGAGCCGGGCCAGCTCTGCCCTCCTATTTGGTCTTGCACCTCGCGGGGTTTGCCGTGCCCCCGATGTTGCCACCGGGGCGGTGGGCTCTTACCCCACCTTTTCACCCTTACCGGCGACGCTAGCCGTTGGAAGATGTCCCGAAGGTTTTCCTCCGGGCTATCACCGGGCTGCTTCGCAGGCGGTTTATTCTCTGTGGCACTTTCCGTGACGCGGTTGGAGAGCACAGTCAGCAGTGACTGTGCCACCAAAAACGTCCCCTGGCGTTACCAGGCGCGATGCCCTTCACCCTGCAGCTCGAAGGCCGCAGGGACTCCGCTTGCGCGGATTCGGTGTCCGGACTTTCCTCCCGCCCTCGCCGCTTACGCGACTCGGACCAGCGATCGTCCGGCTCACCCGCCAGCTCTTATTATAGCGCGCATAATCATGTAGTGGTGGCTTTCGTACCGGCGCTTGTGCGCGGCCGCTACTTCATGCCTGCAAGCTTTTCAAATTCTCTCTCATTCAAGATTCTTATGCCCAATTCCTGCGCCTTGCGCTCCTTAGCGCTCTTCGTCTCTCCCTCCTTGAGTACATTTGGGTCTTGAACTCCTACAATGAGCATGGTCGTGTGCCTCGTTACGTTTTCAGTGACTGTGGCTCCCATCGCACATACGAGGTCTGCAGCTCTGTGACGGGGGATCGCTAACTGCCCAGTGAACACAACAGACTCGTTCGCGAGCTTGTTGGACTTGACTGGGGGCAGTGTGTACTTGGTGGAAGGTAGGAACGACGTGGAACTCGGCGCTCCGTTCAACCGGGCAGCATATTCCTCAATCCGGGTACCGGTCTGAGCGAAGTGACGAAGCAACACTTCTCCTGTAACCCGCGCATCCTCTTCGGCGTCATGCTGGTGAGTGAATGGAACAGCGTAGCGTTTGGAGGCAGCGTCAAGCGCCAAGCCAATAATCCCATAAGAGTCGACAAATCGCGGCTTGGGTAGGAGAAGATTGTATCTCTTGCAGGCAAGCTTCAACGCGTCTTGGTCGAAGTTCGTGTGCGAAGCAACAATTTCGTTTCCAAATCTCGCGGTGAGTTCAGGCAGTATCGCAGGGAACGGCGGACAGTGAGCAACGACGGCAGCGAAGATGCCATGCAGACGCGTGAGATGAGGCTCGAAGGGCTCTTCAGGGTTAATTCGCTCCGACCACGAACCGTAGAGCCTACCGTCAGAGAAAGCGGCGATTCCCACCGAGCAAATTGCCTTTCGGTAGTTGGCAGTCTCAACGTCTAGAACCAAGAATCTACTCATGTCACTGATTCTTGAGGAAGGATTTCCACGCGTCTTGCGCCTCGTTGTGGGCGTTCTTCGTCGCTGTGTTTCTCACCAGCAGGTCAGTCATGTATCCACAGCCTGGAGTGCGACGATGAAGAACAGCCCGGCACAAGTTTGGAATAGGAACTAGTCAGGCACGGTGATGGCCATCACAATTCGTCGATTCGTGTGATTGAAGAGTATCCTCGTGTGGTTGTCTTGGCTCCTCAGTAAGTTCCGATGTTTTAACTCTTTGATCAGGCTGTGGTTGCCTTTATCAGAATCATCCGCCATCTCATTTGCGCTGGGCCCTCGCCAACCGAGCATTAAAACAGGTTAAGCTGCGGTCCACGGCTCGGCTTGGCTGTTTTCCGGGATTTTGCCTGATGCCTTGGATCTGATTTTGATTCCACCTTTGGCCTCTTTTTTCTTGCACGGCTCTGTGTCATACGATTCGTGCCTTTTTCCTTCTTGCCGGAGCGCTCGACCTTCCTTGAAACTTCTCGTTCCTTGGCTGTGCGAGCCGACTCCTTGACTTCAGTCTTGCTACCGCCAGTTGGCAAAACCTTTCCTCCTTCAACGGTGGGCAGAGGACTCCTCAGGAGCAATTCAAATTGTGCTCCCGTCAAGATTTCCACGTTCAGCTTTTTTGCTTTGTCATACTTCGACCCTGGCTCGCTGCCGACAACCACGAAATCCGTTTCCTTGTTGACCGAGTTGGAGACTTTCCCTCCATGCTCTTGTACCAGCTTGGCAGCCTCCTCGCGAGATCGATTGGGAAGGGTTCCAGTAAATACAAATGTTTTTCCCGCCAGTTCTTGGCTTTTCACTTCACGCTTCTCGGTCGTTGGCGAAACCCCGGCCTCGCGTAGCCGCTTGATTAGCCGTAGGTTGGCCGGCTCGGAAAAGAATTCGGTAATCATGGCCGCACCTTTCGGGCCGATTTCGGGCACTGCAAATACGGCTTCTTGTCCTGCCCTGGCCAATTCTTCGAGGGAGGAAAACCTCTCAGCGAGAAGTTGGGCGGTGCGTTCCCCGACTGATTCAATGCCCAAGGCAAAGATAACCCGCGAGAGGCTTTGCTTCTTGCTTCCCTCGATTTCTGTTAGTAGATTGCTTGCGGCCTTTTCGGCCATTTTCACTGGCTCGATCAGTCGATCCATTGCTTCCTCAAGCTCTGTACCCTGAAGTTCTTGCAAGCGCTGCAAAGCTCCTCGGAATCGCCACTCGGCTGCTATGACCTTCGTCACAGTTTCACCGTGATCGGGGTCAGCTAGCCAATGATGAAGTGCATCGGCTCGTTTTACTGAAACTCCCTTGACTTTTTTGATCTCCTCGAGAGTCGCCGTCCCTAATCCCTCAAAGGATCCGAATCGCTCGACGATGGCTTTCGCGAGCGGCGTAGTCAGTTGCAGGCAGTCCTTCCTCCTTAATACGCGAATAAATGCTGCTTGGTGCTGATCTATAAGGAAAGTTCTGAGTTTTTCAGTTGATTCTAGACTTAATTGCGACGCGATTCCGACATCCCTGCGCTGGAACGCATAGAATTCCGATGGGCTCGGCATCAAATCTACAAGCCGCAAGAAGTACAGATCAGCAATGTCGGTTACTATCTCAGAATTCACTAGGCGATCGACGACCTTTTCGCCTAGGCCATCAATGTCCATTGCGTGCCTAGTCGCGAAATGCAACAGAGATCCCTTCAATCTCGCCGGGCAGGTAGCATTAACGCATTGGTACGCGACCTTTCCTTCCACTTTGTGAATTTTGCCTTTGCATTCAGGACACTCACTCGGTATGCGAAAGGGCTTGCGCGACTTCCCTTCCTTCACCACTTTCAGGACGTGCGGGAT
>Ga0326728_10012527_pt1 | contig 18790 bp, 26 predicted proteins | sample MB3enrmetagenome_FD_207602 | JGI IMG/M metagenome (GOLD analysis project Ga0326728, IMG submission 207602) | Lab enriched peat soil microbial communities from McLean, Ithaca, NY, United States - MB31MN | ecosystem: Environmental > Terrestrial > Soil > Wetlands > Peat | place: USA: New York... | reverse complement strand
GAATCAGTTTCCGTATTTCTTCGCGCGTGATTGCCGAGGAGACTCGATCAGTATCATCAGGGTCAACCCAGACTCTGTTCACACCGATCTTGAGAATCTTAGCGGCTAGTCGTTTCTGGCTCACGACACTCATTTGCTACTCTTCCTCTTCTTCTTGCTCTTGGTCGGTGACGATTGCTTTGGCGTTTCTTCACCTGATGGTTTTGGTTCTTCTGTCGTTTCAGTTTTGGTGGATGATTCTTCGGTTGCGGCTGTTGCGCTTTCGTCTACGGTGGTTGGTTCGGCTGGTGCTTCTGGGAGTGCCTCTGCGGGTTTCTTGAGTCCGGGGTTAAGGACTCTAATGTTGGCTTTCTTCGCGTCCTCGAGTATCTGTACGCGCTTGTTCTCGCCCACGGTGTGGGCGATTCTGGCAGCCTGTTTCTGTGGGTCTATACCTTCGAGGTCCTTCGGTCGATGAACGATGACTTCGCTTAGGCCTGAGGGATGTTTGCCTCTCGTCGCTTTTGGTCTCGAATAACCTATCTTTACAACTGGGGGCCAACCCTTCTTGCTGCGGCGAATCCTGCTCGTTTTGCCCTTGGGGCTGCGCCACGCCTCCTTCACTCTTTTGTAGCGCCAGCTTTCTTCTCGAACGAAGCGTGGTCTCGGATATGACATAATTACATGCCCTCTGTTTTCTCGAATATGTATGCGCCGTCTAGGAAGACGCGTTGGTCTTTGTCACGTATTCTTGTGGCATTCTGAATGTTGGCCGCTGTCTGGCTGACTTCGCTGAGGTTGTTGCCTTGTACATGTATCTCGTCGCTTACAACCTTCACTTTGACGGAGCCTATGATTTTGGCGACCCTTGGTGTTTTTTCACCCGTGAAGTTATCGATTGTAAGTTTCCTTTCCTTCTCATTTACTTTAACAGTCACTGGAAAGTGGGCGTAGACTATCTTGAGCTTGTACGTGAAGCCTGAAGTCACGCCGCGCATCATGTTGCGGACGTGTGCGAGCGCCGTCCCGACTAAGGCCACTTCACGTTTTCGAGCCCACGGTGCATATACCCGGAGCGACTTTTCTTCCAACTCAAACTTCACGGGTAAATGCGCGAAGTCTTCTTCCAGAGTCCCCCTGGGGCCGGTTACCTTGATCTTTCTCCCATCTATAGTAAGTTGCACAGTATCCGCAATTGGGATACTTTTCTGGGCAAGCTCGACTAGTACCAAATTTCTCACTCTACATGTACTTCTTGAATCCAAGGCTTGGGGCGAGTTCACGGAAACATTGGCGGCAGAGGTTTAGATCGTATTTTCGAATAACCGGGCCATATTGGCCACATCTTTTGCACGGCCTGCTGCCTTTCCCGTACTTCCTAACCTTCTTCGCCTTCAGTTTCGCCATGGTCTCAAGCTTCCTTGATCTGAACTCCGAAGGTTCCAGTAATGAATTTGACAGCGTCATCGCGAGTTACGCGATGGGATTTCCCGATGTGAGATGGTCGGATCCTGCGTCGCTTGATTCGGAAACCTCGTCGCTCAAGTGTTCCCATTACATCCATTCCGAAGATGCCCAGCTCGGGTACGTATTTCGTGCCGGGAATCTCGATGTGCTCTTTTATGCCGAAAGCAAAGTTTCCGTTCTCGTCGAAGCTTGATCGTTTAAGCGAATTTGACACGGCTTCGAGACCGCGTTTGAGGAATTGATTTGCCCTCTCGCCTCTTAGGGTAGTCAGGCAAGCGATAGGTTCTCCTTCACGGATGCCGAAGTCTTTCAGCGTCTGCTTGGCTTGTTTGGTGCATGGCTTCTGGCCTGTGATATCGTTGAGTACCTTCCTTGCTTTTTCGAGCATCTCGCCTGATTTGCCGACGTTAATGTGCACTATGACTTTGGCTAGTTTGACTTCCCGCATTGGGTTTTCGTGTGGTGTTTCGGCTACTGGTTCCATCTCTTAGGAGGCCTCCAGTTTTATTGTTGATTCGGTCGTTCCAACCACGAAGGTGTAATCGAGCATTGTATCGAACTTGTTGCCGCTGTTGTCTTCTATCGTTACCGTCGCGGGCCTCGTAGCGGTGCCGGATTGAACCTCTACGATCTTGCCGCTCTTTCCTAGGTTGCGGCCGGCGGTGACTACGGCATAGTTGCCCTTCTCGAACTTGATGTGAGTCAGTACGCGTTGAGTAGGTATGCTGATCCTCAGGGTATCGTTTGTGGAGTAGTCTGCCGAGGACTCGCCTTCGCCGGATGTTGGAGCGATGCTTCTGCCATCATGGGTGCCGTACTGTACTTTGCCTCCGCGGGCCGTGGTCTTCCTTAGGATCTTGCATAGTTTGAACTTGGCTTCTTCCTTGGGGATTCGAACGATCGCGAGGCCTTTTCCATGTACAGGAAGCACTCTGTAAGCTAGATTTGCATCCGTGAACTCGATAACATCCATGAGGCCGGTCGGATGATTCCTCTCAATTCTAGCTCTACCGTCTACCTTTACCTTGCCGTTCGCGAGAACCTTCGAGGCTTCTCGCTTGGTCTTTGCGAATGCTAGTGAATCACGGATGATTAATTCCAGCGGTATGCACATTGAAGATCTGTGTGCTCCGGGGTTTGGTTTTGGCGCCCAGGGTGCTTCTTTCCTGTGAATCGGCCAGTAATCGGGGGCCGCGAGGCGCTTGAGGTGGCCTAGTCCACCTTTATTGGCCACTATTGCACATCCTCCTTTGTTTCCTTGCCAGTCGCGAGTTTGATGGATTCTGCGCGCCACTTGTCATCAAGGTTGAGTTTTGTTATCACGACTTTGGAGCAATGAACAGATACATTCGATTGCGTGCCCGATGTCGTCTCGCGGGTGACGCCTTCTACGAATAAACGTTGAGCGCGCGAATCTATCTCAGTGACTTTGCCTTCGACGCCCGCGAAGTCTCCTCTCAGAATTTTCACCGTGTCTCCCTTGCGGACTTGATACAATCGTCTACCTTGGCTTCCTCTCAAGTCTTTTGAGAGCGAGGCGCTCATTAGCTTCCTGACTTTCTGCCCTCGTGATTCGTACAGCGCCTTTCGCTGTTTCGAGGGTCGCTTAGTGTGCATCGATGCTCACTTCTCAAATAATTATGCTCGCGAGGTTCGCGACTCTCGGCCATCTCTCTGCCGCTTCCTTCGCCACTGGACCGCGGATTTCGGTTCCCTTCAATTCTCCTTCAGGCGTCATAATTACGGCAGCATTATCATGGAACGATAGTCTGGTCCCGTCGGGGCGTTTGAACAGCCTTACCTGCCTGACGACTACGGCTGGAAACATCTGTCGCCTCAGGTCGGGTGTTCCCTTAGAAACGGAAATCATGATCATGTCTCCAACGCATGCGGAGGGTACGCGCCGGAGGCGACTGTGGTGACCGATGACTTGTATAACCTTGAGCTCCTTGGCACCCGTGTTATCAGCACAATTCACTCTGCTCCCGTTCGGTAGCCCTCGTGCAATGCGCGGCCGATATTCTACCATACCTTTGGCGCTGACGGCACGAGTCTTGGGGCCTGGCAATTTGATCTCACGTAATTCGGTGCTGAACGCTCCTGCAACAAATTAAGGTTATGTTGTGAATATTCGCTGCCTAATCAGGCGGTTCCGCCGAGTTTCTGAACAACCACGAAGGCAACTTCCTTGCTAATCGGCCGACACTCAGCGACCTTCACCCGATCGCCCTCATGAACCTCAAGGCAAGGTGGGCTATGGGCCAAGATTCGGCTTCGTCTCTTTTCGTACCTTGTGTATTTCGGGTCGTATTGCTGAAAGTCTCGTTCCACAGTCACGGTCTTCATCATTTTGGCGCTGACGACTTTGCCGTCTAGGAATTTTCTTCTTACCGAGAGCCCGCCGTGGAATGGGCAGTTATGATCGTCGCATGATTTCTTGGGCGCGACCGCTTCTATGCCGAGGTCGGACATTACCATCGCCTCGTTCTTGTCTTGAGCCTGTTCTCAGGCCTTGACATCAGTCTCGTTCCGTCAACATCTACGAGTATGCCCGTTGGCAACTGAAATCTGAACGTTGCAATCTCCTTTGGAATCATCGCGCTTTCGTCGGCGTTGCCTATAGCGAGAGTATTCTTGGTCTCGTCGACGACCCTTCCACGAATTCCATTGACGGTTGGGTTCAAGGCGTCCAAAACTCTCACATGGAGCCCAATCAGTTCGTGTCGAAGTATGTTGTTTGGCGTTATCATGTTTTCTCTTCCTTAGTAACAGGTTTCTCGTGTGATATGGTCAGTATGCGTGCAACAGTTTTCTTGAGTTCGCGTATTCTGCCGACGTTTTCAACATTCCCACCGGATCTGACCGTAGTGCGAAGTTTTACGAGTTCAGTCTGCAATTCCGAGAGCTTCTTCGCGCGCTCCTCCGGAAGTAGTTGCCTTATCTCACGATTCCTTAGTATCGGCAACTTCAGCCACCTCTTGGATTACTTCGGGTTCCGCTTCGACTTCAACCTCAGTGGTCGGTTTTGGAACTGGAGGCGAGGGCGCGACATCCCTAATCGTCGGTTTGTCAGGCAGGGTAGCATTACGCGGTAGTAATCTGACTCGGATACCAAAGAGACCTTGCTTCAGTTGGGTATCAACTACTGCAGAGCGTACGATTTTATCGACAGCTTCTCCCACGGATGGAAGGTATCCGGCTTTGTATTTCTCGTATCTCGCCCTGTCAGTCGTTAACTTACCCCGAATGATAATCTCCACACCTTGAGCCCCGGCCTCTATCGTACGTTGAAGAGCCCAATATGCCGCGCGTCTGAAGTGGATCCCTCGTTGGAGGGCCATCGCGATTTGCGAGGCCACGACCTTCGGGTCGAGCTCAGGTACTTCCAGCGTGGCAACGGAGATCTGCGGATTTGTAACGCCGAATCGCTGCTCAAGGACTTGGGTGAGATCACGAATGCTTTGACCACGTCGGCCTATTACAAGCCCGGGTTTGGCGGCGTATACAACGACACGCGTTCCAAGCGGGGTCTTGGTCATTTCGACCTTGCTGTAGCCCGCTCGCTTTAGGTCCTGAGAAAGGAATTCATCAATCTCAGCTTTGCGAGCATTCTCCTTTACAAAATAATTGTGAATAGGCAAATTACTCTGCTACCTCGTAACCCATTAACTCCACGTGCACCATCGTGTTCCGGTATGCCGTTGCCCTGCCGTAGGCTCGAGAAACCACTCTCTGCGTTTTCATTCCCCTCTGGGAGGCTGCATGAACAATCCTGAGGCGGTCGACATCGAGGCCCTTATACTCTGCGTTTGCCTCTAATTCTTCGAGAAGAAAAAGAAACGTCTTTGCGGCCTTTACCGGATACCTCCCGGCGTACCAACCCTCGTCCAAGCTTCGGTGAGGAACTTCCTTGTGATACCTCCGAAAAGCTATGGCCCGCTTCTTCTTCATCACATCCTCCAAAAGCCCTTTCGCTGAGTCCAACCTCATCCCACGAAGCTTTCGGCAAAGCTCCGTTGCTGCCTTTGGGGAGATCTTAAGCTCCCTTCCGGAGCATTTTACAGCCCGGTCTGGATCAAACTCCTTGACCGAGTATCCCCAAGTTGGCATGTTTCGTGCACCGTGAACGCCCGCATGTGCACAGTAACCCTAAAAAACATTGTTTACACCCTGAATCCTTCATCCCAACAAGTTCTATGTAGCCTCTCGTCATCTACCATTGTGAAGACAATTGCAAGCCAATACTCCAGAACCCGTTAAGGAGAGTGCGATTCACGGGACAACATTGAGAGTCTACTGGTACCTTTTCAAGAACGCGCGGTCAGTGGGCGTTCGCGAAACACAAAGAGCACTCTCAATGTCGAGTCCAAGCATCGCACTATACCACTTAGAGAAACTTAGGGAACTTGGAGTAGCCGAGAAGAGCGATCAAGGTGAGTATGGACTTAAACAGCAAGTTCCGATAGGTACTTTGAAGATGTTCCTAAAGGTCGGTCACCTGATACTGCCTCGATACTTGTTCTACGCGATCTTCTTCACGGCTGCCGCATTAGCATATGCGGCCCAGACGATTCTTCAGGGAAACTCGTTGGAACCGATTGGGATCATTTTCGGAATGGCTGCTGCCGGGGTTTGCTGGTATGAGTGTGCTAGAATGTGGAAGGATCGTGTCCTCTAACCGAGGGTCGTTCGAAACTGTAGAATTACAATCAAAACAGGGTGAATAGGTACATGACTCAAATGAGGACGGGAATCCTGCTAGCAGTTATGCTGGGCATACTCCTAGGGTCAGGACTCGCTTACACATCGTCGACGCAGGCAAACACACCGACGGCGAGGCCGGAACTATTGTATCAACCGACAGCACAAGGAGGCACCAGCATAGCATCAACTCCTGCCTCGCCCAACATCGCCCAGACCATCATACCCTTGTTGATTGGCCTGCTGTTCGCGGTTCCAGTCTTCCTCTTTGCTAGGCGCAGTACGAAGTGACTCGTCCAGTCATGTCCGAACCGTTCGCCTAGATCAGCCCCCTGTGGGGTTCCGGTTATTTGTCGGGTGGTTCAGCGGCGGGTCGACGGTAGGTGTGCACAATTTGCAAGATGATGATCAACTTTACACATTGATGGCGTGAAGCGTCTCGGAAATACTCAGGATTAGGATATGACCCGGTAACTCGGAAGTGAACCACAGCCAAGGTGGGAAGGGTGTGGCTCACCATTCTGAAGGGGTGAGGCTCACCCGGGAAACTGAATGTAGTACCCGAGTGTGTTCATTTTTCCGCAGAGAGGCGTGGATTCCACTTAACCTACGCGTTCAAAGTCGAAGTTTCAGGCTTAACGTTAGGTTGTGGACGACGACTAGCTCGTCTAGTCTAAGAGGTTACTCTTACTTCAAGGGCACATACATCGAAGATCGTGATGCACCGATTCCTGGTGTTCCATGGACTACTTTCTTGTTTGTGATAACAAATTCGCCGACGTAGTGTCCGATCATTTCAGGTTTGATGTCGAGTGCGGTGAATTCTTTGCCGCTGTGAATCATTAGTGATAAGCCAATCATTTCTGGTATGATGACCATGTCTCTGCAGTGCGTCTTGATGGGTTTGGCGTCTTTTCCCTTGTTTCTCCGATTGTTGCGGATTAGTTCCATTAGGGCTCGTTGATCAGTGGTAAGGCCCCTCGTAAGGGAACGTCTTTGCCTCGAAGGGAGTATTCTAATGAACTCATCCATTGACATTTGCTGCAAGGCATCAATCGAATGTCCTCTGTATTGGAATTCACGAGGCATGGCCTACCACATCCTGTCCGTTTGGTCCTGTTCTAATTAACGTTGCTGCTATGTTTAACCTACAGGATACCAAGTCTCACGGCGAGGTCCGAAGCCTTGAAGTCAGGAGTCAACTTGACGAATGCTTTCTTCTCGCCTTCCGGCGTGATTAGAGTTCTTACGTTTTGAACTTTGACTTCGTACAGTTCCTGAATCGCCCTTTTGATGTCGTGTTTATCCGAACTTATGTTAACGATGAAAGTGATCTTGTTCTCTGATTCTAACAGAGTAACTGCGTCTTCGGAGAGTAGAGGATACTTTACAACGTCGATTGAAGAAAGCTTGGGCATTCTCAAACTCCCCCTAACCTGGAGCCTAATCCTTTCAGCGCCGACTCAGTCCATATTGTGAGTCGGCCCGGGTGCGTTCCGGGTGCAAGGTCCTCAACACTGAGGCTAGAGACATCAACCACGCGGACGCCAGTGAAGTTACCGAAGGCTTTCTCAGCACCCTGCCTTTTTGCGACCACGATGAGTGCGCTGACCTTGTTCTTGAAGGGTCTACCGCGAACGCTTCCCTTCCCACTCCGAATCTTCCTATCTGATGCTCGTTCCACGTCGCCCCACACGCCAAGGTTCTTGAGGATTTTCTCTGCCTCTGAACTTTTCGTAAGCTTCTCCGCGGCATCGGAAACGACGAGGGGCAGTTCGACTTCGGTATCAATCTTATGACCACGGGCTTGGACGAGCTCCTTTGACGACGTCGCGGCAACTGCCGAGAGCATCGCAAGTCTCAACTCTTTCTTGTTAATTCTCTTGCTTACCACCCTGGCTGATGTAGGAGGCCAGGTGAGCCTGCCCTTCACGGTACCGGCAGCAAACCCAGCCATACCTCCTCTTGCATACCTTTCTCCTTTGACTCGGGGTATGCGTGACATGCCGCGGCCGACTCCTAGTGACTCTGCCGTGGTTCTCTTCCCAGCCATAGGGTCGCGTCCTTGTGGCTGGAACGAATGACTCTGAATTGCCACAACGGCACGTTTGATTAAATCGCTGCGAACTGGGGCATCGAAGTATTGTGGGACGGAAACCTTTCCCGTCGATTTGCCGTCAACGTCGTAAAGATTCACACTTCTCTCCAAGATCTTCACCCTAACCTCATCATGTTCAGTAAACCTAGCGTAACCAGTACTGCTTCCTCAGTTCGAACTGTAGCAACACTCTGTTCTGGGACGGTGTTGATAAAGAAGTCGAAAGCGGTTTGCGGGGAGACCCCATCTTGACCCAGTATCTCCTTGAGTCCTAACTTTGGGGAACCGAAAGCTACCAAAACTGATTTCACACTTCTTAGCGACTTACTTATCTCCGACCAAACATCTTGAATTTGTGTCCCATATCGGGATGTCCCGATCTTTAGCTCGTATTTCTCCTTTTCAAGCAACCTTGAAAGTTCGGATTTCGTCCGCTTAACCCGATAGCCCCAATATATGTGTATCTTGGACGCATCAACAATTTCGCCAGTCAAAGCTTTCCCTAAACCAGTTATTCTTAACGTCAAGAGCGCCCCAACGGGTAGATCTCCTGGACAAGTCAAAGGCCGTTCAAGCCCCGCATCAACTTCCACAGCGCCAGAGTGACGGGAAGATACGATTCCAACCCTCATGTCTCCGAGTTTGCTTTCCGAAAGGGAACGAGGTACGTTATGGTGTGGGGATTGCAGGGGCGGGAGGATGCCTGCGAACCTAAAGGAAGGGCTCATTCCGTAAAGTTTCTTCCGAAGATATGGTGGAGTCTGTAAGTAGCGAAGGATCTCAGCGCACAAATTAAGGTCAGACGTAAGATCTCTTCGCTCGTCGTCAAGGTAGATTATGATTTCACTAACGCCAAAGATTGAGCAGGCACGTGCAAGGAGTCCTAGTTTTGCAGTCTTTTCGCGGAGGTGGGGAGTGTCTGAAATTAGCGAAGCAGGAATTGCAACAGAAAGAGATGCATCAAGTCTGCTCACACTAGTCATTGATCCAGCCTCATTCCGCATAGGGCGTGTGCCAAAAGATGAATCTTATTGCGGGGTAGCACTCTTTTCAAGCGATTAGTTTTGCAGCTTGATAATGTCACGACATTTCAAATGATCGACAAATCGAATATGCTCGCGGTCATGGAAAAAACTGCTGAGCACCTAACCCCGCCATCCGATGCGGATGCGACATGCAACATCAATCCCGAAGACCCCCAGAATCTCGTATTCGGAGGCGTCGGGGGGTCAGGAATAGTTGGCGATGTGTTATCTGATTATTGTAGGACGGCACTTGGGATTCCCTCGTTTGTTTGCAGAGCGTCGAGGATTCCGAATTTTGTTGGAAAGAAGACGCTCTTCCTAGCAATCAGTTACTCGGGTGACACGAATGAAACGCTCGGCATGCTAGATCAAGCCAAACTTGCGGGGGCGAAACTGGCCACTGTCTGCTCTGGCGGGAGGCTTCTTTCGCTAAGTCGCGCCGAAAAGATCCCTCACGTGAAAGTGTCGGCTAATCTTCTTCCTAGAGTTGCACTCCCTGAGCTGTTGGGTGCAACTATGTTTGTCATTGGTAGGGCAAACATTGTTCAGGATAGCGGGAAGTTACTTCAAACGGCAGGAGAAATGGTTGCGGAGCAAATCGGCGAAGTGAAACTATCAGTGCCACTGCGGCAAAATAGAGCGAAACAAGCTGCTGTGGCGCTTAAGGATCAGCTTCCTTTGCTTATGGGAAGTGAGGAGAATGCGAGCGTGCTCCGACGATTCAAGAATGAACTCAACGAGAACAGCAAAGTCCCGGCATTCTACTATGCACTTCCCGAGGCGTATCATGATGACATTGAAGGCCTTAGCACTTTGAACCAGCTCTGCAAAACTCAACCATTGTTACTTCGGAGCCAGCGAGAGTTAGCGGGAGAGATGAAGACTGCTGACAAGTTAGAGGAACTACTAGTGGAGTTGGGATTTCCGAGCCCAGTTGTATTCGGAGGAAAGGGAGATGATCGGCTAGGCTGGTTACTTAGTGCGATAATCTTCGGCGACTACGTCTCTGCCTATCTCGCCATTCTGAGGGATGTTGACCCGTCTTCGTTAACGCTGATACCCAAATTCAGAGCGATCAGAGGTCAAGTATGAACCTCACTACTGTCGCCGCGCCGTCTCTAACTATCTCCATCCTGTGATACGTAACAGCCTTTACCTCAACTTTCGCACCATGCTTTCGCCTATCGTACCGCTCTCCCCGTACGACTGCATTGATACGGAATCCGCCCTCCGGAAGCTTCAGTAATTTCACCTGGAAATCCGAGTACACTTTTTGTTCAATTTCGAATTTCAATAAGATAGCTTCAAGCCATTCGGAGACCAGCGTCAGTTCATCTGCAGCATTAACTCTTATCTCCTCAGCAGTTTTGGGGGAGACAGCTCTCAGGTCACACATTGTGTCGATGAGGCTGGCAGCAGCATTCTCTAGTGCTTCCTCGAATGTTGAGCCAACAGCTTCGATGTAGGCGTCGGTGGTGTGAGGCAGGAATCGGTAAGGAGGCGATGACACTGTGAAGCCACGAGCATTGCTTTGTTTTGTATCGGCAACCTATCTTGGAACTTAAATATGAATCGGCTTCAGGGATAGTTAGCCGGGATGGCCGAGCGGATTAGCATCATGAAGTTGGTCCAGAGGCGCAGGCCTTGAGAGTTTCAAGTAAAGAGAGCCTGTGGCCCTTATGGGCCTCGGGGGTTCGAATCCCTCTCCCGGCGCCAACTAATTGGAACCGGGGACCAACTTGAGAAACCATTCAGCTGTAGTTCTCATCGCCATATCAATATCAATCATCCTTTTCTCAGTTCCCATCCCAGCCCATGCTGCACCATTGCTTAGTACTGACCAACCATTGTACACGATCCGAGACAAGCTGGTTACCTTCGCTGGGTCAGGATTGTCTACGAGTCAAACCTACTATTTGTGGATCAAAGCTCCAACCGACAATAGAACTCGTTATGTTGGAGTAAGCTTTGTCCCGGTGTCCGGAGGTTTCGTGCCTCCCGAAGTAACTTACCCTATAAACCCCAACGCTACATTGGGAACGTATCTTGCTAGTCTTTCGACTTCGTTGAAGAGTGACAGCGGTTTTGCGACTGCCCATTTTGGTGTTTGGGGTACAGACAAGCCAGTCTACCAACGTACGCAGGCCGTAACGATCCTTGGTGGCGGCATCTTCCCCGGGACTGGGCTTAGAGTGACAATTAGAGACCCGGCGGGCAATATTGTCGATCAGGCCACGTTAGCGTCGACGAATTCTGGCGATTTCAATGCCACTTGGAAAATCCCGCAAGATGCTATCACTGATGTATTCACAGCGTTTGTTGACGGTACTGGAGTTTTCGATAACCCACAACAGGACTACGTCGCTCAGGCCAAATTTACCGTCACGGCGGCGACTCTGTCCGTGCAAATAGTTCAGCAACCTAGGCCGTCATACCAGCGAACAGAGACGGCGACAGTTTCTTACATTATACAGTACCCTAGCGGAAGCCCTGTCGTGAAGTCGAAATCTGATTTACAACCCGTGGTCTTACTGCAAGACCAGGCGACCGTAGGCTTTGCGTCCCTGACACTCGTTGACCCTGCAAATGGGATATGGAATGCGACAAGTAAGCTCTATGCCAATGCAACGCCTAGCGGAAAATATAGATTCGATATGTCCGCGATGGCGTTCGACGACGGCGTAGGAAACAAAGGCGGGGCGGTCGACACCATCTCAAATGTCTTTCAGGTCCGTAATGCAAGCTTGACAATAACGAGTCAACTCAATGGAACGCAGATACAGATCCCGTTCGGACAGGTGAGCATCATATCAAAAATTGCTTACCCCGATGGGACGCCAATGTCGAACGGGACGGTGAGCGTTGTTGCATCAACAGGATCTTCCGTCTCCGTCCTACCGTCCGTGTACGATCCCAGTATTGGCGCATGGCGCTCATCCTACTCTAGCACAATCTTCGACTTAATGCGCGTGGGAACATGGACGCTGAAGATTAACGCAACCGATACGGTAGGTAACTCGGGTAGGGCGACCTATGAAGTGGTAGCACAACCGTACCAATTCATCGTAGTCGTCGTTTTAGTGGTATCAATCGTACTGTTCGGTCGCTGGGTTATCTCTCGCTTTGGGAGACGAGTGTACTTCCGGCTACGAAGATTAGTGCAAAGGGCGCGGCCTCGTTTTCCTCGAACTTACTAGAATATGCTGCCTGTGTATCCGTGCACGGACACGGATTTACGTTGGCCACGCCACTCGAACACGAACGAGTAGACAGGCATCAAATATTCCGCAAGCTGAGTGACCTGGAACCGGTTGCTTAGAATCTTAGAGAACGTAGTTGGGGGTTTCACTATTGATGCGTGAAGTCTCCGAACCAGATCCTCTTTCGTGATCGAAGCCGGGCTGAACTCCACCTCAGGATATTTCAGATTAAGTTCCTCGACACTGGTCTTCTTCAGTGGAAGCGTCCTGTCGAAGAATGCTTCAGCCTCCAAATCCTCTTTACCTTGGGCATTCACGAACAATGAGGCTTCGTCATACATGTACGCGAGTTCTGTCACTTCGTTGAGGTTGAAGGATTTCACGTTTGACGAGTCCCTGCGACCCAGTAATCGTTTTGCTAGATTTGAAATGTTCAAGCCTTCCGACCCCATTCCGACAAGATCTCTGATTTTGCCCTCAACCTCTACCGCTATGACATCTTGCGGTAGGTCGATTTTGTATTCATTTCCTCGAAAGTAGAAGCACTCATGATATCCTCGAATCCTCCAGAATGGAATCAACTTCAACCGTGGACGATCGGAACTTCGTATGTCTTGCTCTTTTGGTTTGAGAAAAGAGAGGATGCGATGCTTGAAGAGTGACCGTTTGCGGTTTTCTGCTACTCTGAGTAGTTCGGGCAAGGGCTTTGGTTGCACGTAGTAGATTTCGGGCAGAATTTTCTCTGGCTGCCAACCGTTACCGACCCTTGAATCTTCGAATCCGCCTGCTGATTCGAAGAGTGCTTGAAACTCGTTGATCGTTGAATCTAGAAGACGCTTTATTTCTTCAAATCGATCGTCCGCGCTCAAATTGTCGGCCTTAGTCGAAAGTTAGAGGGTTGCAACCTCTACTACGGTTGTACGGTTAGTTTTCCATATCTGCCGACGTTGAGTTGTGTTTCGCCCCTAAAACTGTCTACGTAACCGTTCTCGATTGTAACCGTGTCATTTGCTTTGACTTGGTCGATCTGCTCATTCCAGAGGTTCAGTTTCACAGTTCCGGAATCGTCGTTTACTACCGCAGTAGCAACACGCGATTGCTCGCCACGCCTAGTGGTAACCTCTCTTGCGGGGGTGATCTCCTGAATCTTAGCGGTTACGTCCACACGCCTCATCCCAGGCTTAAGCTCGGATATCTTCATTGAAATCCAAGTCGCTAGAAGAATCTTTGCGATATTAAACTATTGCAAATGGGCTAAGCCTTCGTGATTAATGAATGCATTTTGACCAAGTCGTCCTTGAATGGGCCCAGAGCCTTCGGTACCTCCACTTCCAATTGGTCGCGGAGTGTTAGGTTCCTTTCTCGCTTGCTCTTCCAGACCTCACGGTTGAACTCTAGGATTTTGGGGGTGTAACGTTTTGAGGTCCTAGGCCAGGAGGCCTTTGGAAACTTTAGTGTATGAATGCTCTTCTTTCCGTAGACTTGTCGCCAAATGTGGTCGGTGATGAATGGAGTGATTGGTGCCGATAGCAATAGTACGCTTCTCAACACTGTGTGGAGGGTGTACCAGGCGGCCCTTTGTTGGGCCTTGGTAAATCCCGTGCCATAAGCCCGAGGTTTCACCATCTCTACATAATGCGACGCGAAGGTTTCCCAAACAAAGTCTCGAATCTGGGTCGCTGGGATGAAAAAGTTGTAATCCCTATAACCCTTCATGCAACCTTCGATTAGGACCGCGAGTTCGGAGAGAATCCACTTGTCGCTGGGCGTTAGTTTGGCGGTTTTTGGTTGTGGGAAGGACGAGATGAAGCGGGAGAGGTTCCAGACTTTGGTTAAGAACTTATGAGATCCGGCGATGCGCATCTCTGAGCAACGAAAATCTGAACCCTGCGTTGCCTCTGACGCATTCCAGAACCTGAAAGCGTCCGCACCAAATTTCTCAAGCACAGGCTCGGGTTCTACGACGTTTCCTTTGCTCTTGTGCATTGCTTCGCCCTGCTCGTCCATGCCGAGGCCGCTTACCCAGGCATGCGAGAACGGTGCCCTTCCCGTGAGTTGGTAACATCTTAGAATCGAGTAATGAAGCCAAGTTCTTACAATGTCTTTCCCCTGGGGCCGTATGCTCGCGGGGTAGGCACGCTTGAAGAACGCCGAGTCACGTTGGTATCTCGTAACGTATAGTGCCGAAACGCTCGAGTCCATCCACGTATCGAAGGTGCGCGTATCACCCTCGAATTCCCGGGACCCACATTTGCCGCATGTGGATGTAGGGGGCGGATCTCGCCAAGGTCGGTAGTACGAACCTGGTAGAGGTACAAGTGGGGCCTGACAGCTCTTGCAGTACCAAACTGGAATCTCAGTCGCGTAAACGCGACGCCGGGAAATTGGCCAATCGATTGCGATCGAGTTGAGCCAGTCAATCAGGATCTGTCTGTTTGCGTCAGGGTGGAAAGTCATCTTCTTGGCGAGTTGGTTGAGTTTCGGAAGAAGCTCGATCTGTTTGAGGTAGTATTCCTTCATGGGGATGATTTCGATTGGAGTATTGCTTCGTGAACATACAGGGGTTCGATGCGTTATGTCCTCCGTTTTAACCAGGAGTCCTTGTGCCTCGAGATCCTGCGCGATCTTAGTTCGGCCTTGCTTCATCGTTAGACCCTGGTATGGGCCCGCAACCCCAGTAAGCCTTCCATCTTGCCCCGCCGCCAGAATTTCCTGGAGACTCAATTCCCGAAATATCAGGACGTCCGTGTAGTCTCCGTAACTGCAGATCATTACAGCTCCCGTTCCGAACTCCGGACTGGCACTCGGATGTGGTCGAATTTCCACCTCCCGGCCGTAAATTGGTAGAATCGCGTGCATTCCGTGAAGCTTAGTGTACCTCTCGTCGGTAGGGTTGACTATTACAAGTTGGCAGGAGCAGATTAATTCAGGGCGCGTGGTTGCTATTACGAGTGGCTCGCCAGTCTCCTTAATCATGAACTTCACGTGTGCTAGACGTGAGGGCAGGTGCTTGTATTCGACTTCGGCATCAGCTATCGTGGTACCGCATTCGTGGCAGTAATTGTTTGGCCGCGTGGCTTCGTAAATGAGTCCGTTTCTCCAGAGTTCAATGAATGTGGCTTGGGTTAGCTTTCTGTAAGCCTCATGGTCGGTTCGGTAAATGTCCTCGTAGTTGCCACTTAGACCGATTCGTTTCATGATTTCAACCATTCCACTCTCCAGGCCATCCAGAGCGGTCGTGCATAGTTCGATGAATTGTTGTCTCGGAGTTTCCCTCATCCTCAACTTGAAATGGTTCTCCACGTAGAGTTCGACAGGTAAACCATTACGGTCGAAGCCGATCGGAAACAAGACCTGGCCCCCCCGCATCCGTTCCGTTCGAGCGATCATGTCAATTTGCGAGTACTGCGCGACAGCACCGATATGCCAAGTTCCAGACGTATACGGTGGTGGGGTGTCGATAACGAAAGGCTTCCCAGCCCTTCCGAGCTTTAATTTGTAGATTTCTTCCTGCTGCCACTTCTCAAAAATTCCTCGCTCTAAATGGTGGTCCCATCGTTTCTCGGTGATTCGAGGGAGGAATTTCTTCGGAGATTCAACCTTCTGGAGACTCAATTTGATTTCGCACCTGGTTCAGGGGGGCCAACGTAAGTAGAAAGAGACGGTTTCGAACTTAGCCGACTTGGCGGTGATACAAGCCCCTACACCGCTCTGCATGAGGTCGTTTAGCCGTATAAAATTGTCGAATGATTCACGTAGCTTTCGAGTTTAGTCCGGCGGCCCGCTTGGTCAGGTGATCCGAGATTGTTACAGCCGAAGTGAGAACAACAACTATTACGATTATTACCCCGCCAATTATGCTCCAGCCTTCAGCTATGTTCACCAATCCACTGAGTGTGCTTCCATATGCTGTGCTCGCCATATCCAGAACCGTGAAGTGGTAGTTGAAGAACCAGTGCAAGAGAATGTCTGCATAGGCACCGTAGCTAACGTACATGATTGCGAATACAAATCCCGCCAAGAAAGCAGTTGAAACCTTTCCAATCTCCCACCCACCTCCCAACAGGAAATGGGCGGCACCGAAAACAAAGGAACTCAACAAGATGAGCACCCACTCAAGCAGACTAATTCCGTGTAGGAGCCCATTTGTTGCCACATTCCGGTAACCCATCTTAGACTTGGCCAATTCTGGGCTGAACATAGTTAGGAAAAACAGACCCACACGACTCTTGATGCTGGCAAGCTTAGGGTCGGAACGGTATCTGATTAGGAGAAGGATTGCAAGCGGGATGCCGATCGTTGTGATCCGAAACGCGAATTCCTCATTCAACGGAGCGAAGGCCAGATTGAGAAGTATAACGTACGGACTTGTTTTCGGTGGAAAATTCAAGCTTCCCGTCTTTACTCCTTGAGTTTCTTGAATTTGCGTAATAAGAACGGTCGCATAGAGGAGTCCCGACGCAACAAGAGGCATCATGTAAAGAAAGTTGGTCTTGGCCAATGCAATCGGCTTGGACAACACTTCCTTAAATGACTTGTAGAATCCACCCTCGCTAAGACCAGCTAAGGCAAAGCAGAGCACAAAGATGACCCACATCCCAGCGAAAAGGACACCATAGCTAACGCCCAGCGGAATGGGTGCGGTATATACGCCCATGAATATGTCGACTGGAAGCTCGTGAAGATGGTGAGCGGCAACAGACAGCCCATCGGGTGTCGAATAGAACAATATTGGACCCAAAACAAGCGACATCACGTACGTCAGTACTGAGAAGAATGCAAAGATCAGAGCGACGACCCTGCCTGCAGACCTGAGATTTTGAACTGTATTTCCTTTGGACATAAGGTTCCCTCTACCGTTGAAGGTTTTGACTCACCCCACCTAGGTGCTTACCTAATCAATATGCTGGTGCGGCGAATGGCTACGCCAGAAGCAGATAGCCACCTAATCTTGAGACGTAGTGGGTACAAGACGGCTGGTCTGGGACCTACGTGTGTTTCTTGAGTTCGTCCACTTTGTCGGTTCGTTCCCATGTAAAGTCCGGATCGTCACGCCCAAAGTGCCCGTAGACTGCCGTCTTCCTATAGATGGGCCTTCGGAGGTTCAAGTGTTCAATTATTCCCCTGGGCGTCATGTCGAAGACTTCCTTAACCGCCTCAGTGATCTTCTCGTCGTGCACTCTACCTGTTCCATATGTGTTTACCATGATTGAGACCGGTTTCGAGACGCCTATTGCGTACGCAAGCTGGACATCGCACTTGTCAGCCAGCCCAGCGGCGACGATGTTCTTTGCAATATACCGCGCCATGTAACTTCCCGACCGGTCCACCTTAGTCGGATCCTTGCCGGAGTAGCAACCACCCCCATGGCTTCCAATTCCGCCATAAGTGTCAACAATTATCTTCCTACCCGTCAGCCCTGAATCAGCGAGCGTGCCCCCGACCGTGAATCGTCCGGTTTCGTTTACGAAGAACTTTGTCCTATCGTCGATCATGTTCTTGGGGATGACATATTTGATAATCTTCTCGATTATGTCTTTCTTCATCTGTTCCCTTGGCACGTCTTCGTTGTGTTGAGCCGCGATGACCACGGCGTCAACCCGTTTGGGTTTACCGTTCTCATATTCTACGGTGACTTGAGACTTGCCGTCTGGACGCAGGTAGGGAAGGATCTTCTCCTTTCTTGCCTCCGCGAGACGCTTTACGAGTTTGTGGGCCAATATTATGGGCAGGGGCATGAGTTCGGGTGTCTCATTGGTCGCGTGGCCGAACATCATTCCTTGATCCCCGGCGCCTATATCCTCCTTATCAACGCCCATCGCTATATCCGGAGACTGCTCCTCAATCGAAACTAGCACACCGCAAGCCTCCCAGTCCAACCCAACCTTGGCGTTGTCGAAACCAATATCGCGCAGGACATTGCGAACGATCTGGTTTATGGGCACGTAAGATTGAGTAGAAATTTGCCCCGTCACGATAATCGTTCCTTTCATGATCAAAGTCTCGATGTCCACCCGAGACTTGGGATCCTTCTCGATGATTGCGTCGAGAATGGCGTCGGAGATTTGATCAGCCACCTTGTCTGGGTGGCCTTCCGTCACGCTTTCCGAAGTGAACATGAATGAACGGGGTTTCTGGCTAACTGCAACCGCATGCTGGCTGCCGGCTACACTCTTGCTCATTGTTTTGCACCGGAAGTTATTGCGGGAAATCCAATATTCCTATAATATAAGTTTGGAACAAGAAAGTATTCCCATAAGAATCATTGCAGATGTGCGGTTATTCTCGGAGGCGGGAGGCGTGCACATTTCGCTGCGCGA
>Ga0326728_10012525_pt1 | contig 18793 bp, 7 predicted proteins | sample MB3enrmetagenome_FD_207602 | JGI IMG/M metagenome (GOLD analysis project Ga0326728, IMG submission 207602) | Lab enriched peat soil microbial communities from McLean, Ithaca, NY, United States - MB31MN | ecosystem: Environmental > Terrestrial > Soil > Wetlands > Peat | place: USA: New York... | reverse complement strand
CAACCTGGCAAAATTAGTTTGTGAAGTGATTACAGGAGGTTGCTGGTTATTGGGGGAAGGAACTCAGGAAACTCAAGAACAGACTTCCCCAACAACTTTTCTTGCCAAAGCTGCCCCCCTGCGCGAACCTCGGTTTTTTTGTTCTATCAGCCTTCTGTCTTCTGCCTGCCTTTGCCGCATCTTCGTCGGTTCGGTGTCTGCACTGCTGCACCAGGCACCCATCGGGATCAAGGTGCTCGTCGTTTTCCTTGAGCACCCCTTCCGCACGAGCGGACCAGAATATCGTCGGTACCATACCGTGTCCAAAGGAAGATACAATCGTCATGGTTTTTCTCCACCACTGTCGGGCTCACGGCATGGACAGCAAATGCGTCAGACAAAGGCTTATGCATCCGGGGTGACGGCTTCACCACTCAATCGCTCGGGATTGTCCCAACCAGTAGACTGGTTCACCGTCCCCCGGATCTTTACCCGAACAGTTTTGCCTCCTCGTAGGGAACCCGGTCCCTCATGATATAGTACGCCGCCCGTGAGAGCTTGTTCGCAAGCGCCGCATGAGCCACCGGACTGTTCCGCTCATTGAGCTTCCTGTTGTAGAAGTTCCTGCTTGCAGCATCGAACATGCGGGCATGCTCGGCCGCCTCCGCGAAGGCCCATGAGAGGTAGCGGTTCCCGTTTTTCCTATTGCCCCTGCCTTTTACCTTCTCGCTGCTCTTCCAGGTGCTCTCCGCTTTCCGGCAGTACGAGACGTAGTTGCCGACCGCGGGGAACCGGCCGATAGGTCCCGTCTCGAGAAGGATCGTGAGACCGAGGATCTTCCCGACGCCGGGCAGAGAAAGCAACGGGGTATCGAACGCACACTGCTTCTCTACATGAGACTCGATGGTCTCGATCTGTCTGGTGAGCATGTCAATCGCTGCCTTGCTCACCTGGCCCATGAGGGCAAGACTTGCGTCGTGATCAAGATGGACGCTCACGTGATCTTCCTTGCCCTTGATACGATGGCTCGGGACCTTCACGCCACACACGTTTGCCATGGTATTGGTGAGGCTTATGAGGAGTGAGGTTCTCAGCTTCATGAGATGGCCCCGCTTCCGCAAGAGATCTCTGACCGGGCGTTGTTCCTTCGGGTAGATATAGCCTTCCTTGAGAATGCCCAGGGAGAGGAGCTCTGCGAGCCAGAAGGCGTCGTGCTTGTCATCAACGTACTTGATGCCCTCATACTGCTGGATGCCGCTAACGTTGGCGAGGTGGACCGTGTAGCCGTCATCCATGAGGGCATCGACGAGCCAGTACCAGTTGAACGTGGACTCAACGACCACCCCCTGCAGCTCCGACCTGTAGGGATCGAGGAGCGCGAGGATGAGCTTCCGGTCGTTCGTGACGTTTCTCTTGAAGACCCTTTTCCGCTGTTCATCGATGATGGCGAGGTAACTGTTCTTTGCATGGAGATCGATTCCACAGTACAATGGCATTGGGCACCTCCTGATTAGGATGTGGTGGTCGTAATCACCGCATAGTAGATCGTACTTCTATGCTACGGAGGTGCCTACCTTTTTATGATTATCAATCGCGCGGACTTGTGCTCTCACCCTTCCTATCCAGAAGAAAGGAGGATTTTCTCCCCCTTAACGAACTTTCTTGTTCTCCCCCCAGTTCGTGTGCGCTATAATGCCTTCATAGACGGACATTGACAGTGCGGTAAGCTCCGCGATATGTGAGCAAGGGAGGATACGGATGAAATGCCCCAAGTGCCAGTCCCCAAACCCTGAAGGAAAAAAGTTCTGCGGCAAGTGTGGCGCGTCGCTCTCCTCAACCTGTCCCCACTGCGGCGCTGTGGTTCCTCCGGAAGATAGCTTCTGCGGCGACTGTGGCCAGAGCCTCACCACCCCAAAAGCACCTCCTCCTGACTATTCGAAGCCCCACTCCTACACCCCCAAGTTCTTGGCCGAGAAGATCCTTACCACTCGCAGCGCCATGGAGGGGGAGCGCAAGCTCGTCACCGTCCTCTTCGCCGACGTCGCGAACTTTACTACCATCTCCGAGAAGCTCGACCCCGAAGAGATCCACGGGATCATGGACGGGTGCTTCAAGATCCTCATGGATGAGATCCACAAGTACGAAGGGACGATCAATCAGTTCACCGGCGACGGTGTCATGGCCCTCTTCGGTGCGCCCCTTGCCCACGAGGACCACGCCCAGAGGGCCTGCCACGCCGCTCTCGCCATCCAGAGAGGTCTCGGGCCGTACGGCCAAAAACTGAAAGAGGACCTGTCGATCGATTTCACGATGCGCATCGGCCTCAATTCCGGCCCCGTCGTGGTGGGCTCAATCGGAGATGATTTGAGGATGGACTATACGGCGATCGGCGATACCGTTAACCTCGCCTCCCGCATGGAGTCCTCCGCCTCGCCGGGTGCCATCCTGGTATCCCGGAACACTCACCGGCTCGCGAAAGACTTCTTCACCTTCGAGCCCTTAGGCACCCTACCCGTAAAAGGCAAGCAGGACTCCCAGGAAGCCTATCGGCTCCTCGCCCCGAGCGGGGTGGAGACGCGCCTCACCGCGTCAGTTGCCAAAGGCTCCCTCACCCCTTTCATCGGCCGTGAGCATCCCATGTCGTTGCTCATGGAAGCATACAATCACGTCCGTGAAGGCTCCGGCCAGGTTGTCGAGGTGGTCGGAGAGGCCGGCGTAGGCAAGTCGAGGCTCCTTCTGGAATTCAGGAGCCTCGTCCCCGAGGAGGAGGCGACGTACCTGGAGGGCCGGTGCATCCACTTCGGTTCTACCATGGCGTACCTCCCCCTCCTCGACATCCTCCGCTTGTACGTCGGCGTCAAGGAAGGGGACAAGGAGTCCCTCATCAGGAGCAGGATAGAAGAAAGAATCGAGCCGTCTCTTCTCGCCCCCTTTGAAGATCTTCTCTCATTACCGGTGGAGGATGAGCAGTACCTGAAGCTCGAGCCGAAGGAGAAGAGGGAACGTATCTTCGAGGCCCTCCGGGACTTCTTCACCAAGCTCTCCCGCGAGCGCATTATCATCCTTGCCATAGAGGACCTCCACTGGATCGATAAAACCACCGAAGAGTTCCTCGACTACCTCATGACCTCTCTGGCCACATCCAGAATGCTTCTCATCCTGCTCCACCGTCCCGAGTATACCCATCCCTGGGGGTCGAGGTCCTATTTCAACCGCATCGGCCTCACCCAGCTCACCGTGCAGTCAAGCGCCGAACTGGTGCGGGCGATCCTCGAGGGAAAGGAAGTCGCCACAGACCTCAGCAACCTTATCCTGACCCGCGCCGCGGGCAACCCCCTCTTCATGGAGGAGCTCACCCACAGCCTTCTGGAGAACGGCTCCATCAAGATGAAAGACGAGCAATACGTCCTTGCCCGTCCTACCGATCTCCGGGTGCCCGACACGATCCAGGGGATCATCGCGGCCCGCATGGACCGGCTGGAAGAGAACCTCAAACAGATCATGCAGGTCGCCTCCGTCATCGGCAGGGAGTTCGCCTTCCGGGTCCTCCATGCCATCAGCGGCATGCGCAAGGAGGTGAAGGCCGACCTCCTCGACCTCCAGAGGCTCGAGCTCATCTACGAGAAAAGCCTCTTCCCCGAGCTCGAATACATCTTCAAGCACGCCCTCATCCAGGAAGTGGCCTACAATAGCCTCCTCCTCGCCCGGAGAAAGGAAATCCATGAGAAGATCGGACGAGCCATCGAGGAGCTCTATCCCGACAGGCTCGAAGAGTTCTACGAGATGCTCGCCTACCATTACTCCAAGAGCGACGACGAGGAGAAGGCGCGCCACTACCTGAAGCTCTCGGGCAACAAAGCCATGAAAAGCTCTTCCACCAGGGAGGCCCTCTCTTTCTATCAAGATGCACTCGCCATCCTCAAACGCAAGCCTCAAACCACTGAGAACAAAAGAGAACTGCTCGACGTCATCCTCCTCGCGGCGGCCCCAATGGATTACCTCGCTTATCCCGGAGATTCCCTCTCGGTCCTCCAGGAGGGGGTAACTCTCGGCGAAGAGCTCGGGGACGGGAGGAGCCGCGCGACCCTCTACGGCTTCATCAGTCTCTTTCACACCGTGAACGGGAACCCTGCGCTCGGGCATGAGTATCTGGAAGATGCGTTTCACGAGGCAGAAAAAATAGGGGACATCGAGGTAATGGCGCGTGCCGCTCCGAATCTTTGTAGTTCGTATGTGGTGGGGGGAAGCTATAGAAAGGTGTTGGACGTCGCTCCGCAGGCGATTGTTCTCCTCGAGAAGACGCACCGGGAGCATGACTTTTTTGGCCTGCACATCAATGCCTATTCCTGCCTTCAAACCGCGTACGGGTACAGCCTCGGGGCGATGGGAGAATTTGCGGAAGGAGAGCGGGCGTGCGAAAAGGCCCTCTCCATCGCCCGCGACGTCAACCACCTGTTCAGCATAGGCTTTGCCGAACTCTGCTACGGGCTGCTCTTCTATTACAAGGGAGACGGGGAGAGCGTGGTAAAGCACACTCAGGGCGCCATTGAATACTTCGAGAAATCGCAGGTGCGCAACCTCTTGCCCTGTTCCTGGGGCATCCTCGGGTACGGATACTATTTGCTCGGGAAACTGGACTCGGCGTTGGAGTCTGCTGAGAAGGCCCTGCAGATGCAGAGGGACACCGGGGTGCCTTTCATTCTCTCACTCCACCACTTTGGCTTGGGCAGAATCCATGCCGACCTGGGCAATTGGCAGGACGCGAGGCTCCACGCCGAGGAAGGACTCAAACTAGCTCAGACAAATCATGAAACACATTTTGTAGGACTGACATGGATTCTCCTGGGCGAGGTCATAGGAAAGACAGACCCGTCGCAAACCGACACGGCAGAGGAGCACATCCTCCAGGGGATGAAGGTGTGCGATGAACTGAAGATGAAGCCGGCTTACACCACGGGCTATCTTGCCCTCGGGGAACTTCACGCCGGTGCGGGGCACAAAGAAAAAGCCCGTGAGAACATAACCAAAGCAGAAGCGATGTTTCAGGAGATGGACATGGATTATTGGCTCGTCCGGACAAAGAAGCTCTTGGAATCCCTGTAGGTTTCGCTATCTATAGTTCCTGAAAGTTGTGAATCGCCCTAGGCGAATCTTCGTAGGTGGCCATGAACTGCATCTTCCTGGAAGAGCGCATCCAGCCTTATTCTCACCCGTACAACGTTTCACGTGGTAATCGCGCGGGACTGTGCTCCGACCCATTCCCATCCCGAAGAAAGGGGGGTTCTTCTTCCTCACGAATTTTCTCGTTCTCTCCTCGGCGTGTTTGCGCTATAATGCCTTCGTAGGCAGACACTGACAACGCGGTAAGCTCCACGAACTCTGATCGAGGGAGGATACCGATGAACTGTCCCACGTGCCACTCCGAAAACCCCGAAGGAAAGAAATTCTGCGGGGAGTGTGGCACGAAGCTGGAGTACATCTGCCCCGCCTGCGCATCCTCCAACCCACCCCATTTCAAGTTCTGCGGCGAATGCGGCCAGCCGCTGACCGCTCCAACGGAAGCCCCTCCCCTCGACCTTTCGAAGCCCCACTCCTACACCCCGAAGTTCTTGGCCGACAAGATCCTCACCACCCGAAGCGCCATGGAGGGTGAGCGCAAACTCGTCACTGTTCTCTTTGCCGACGTCGTAAACTTCACCTCTCTCTCCGAAAAGCTCGACCCCGAAGAGATCCATGAGATCATGGACGGCTGCTTCAAGATCCTCATGGATGAGATCCACCGGTTTGAAGGGACGATCAACCAGTTCACCGGGGATGGCGTCATGGCCCTCTTTGGCGCACCGTTGGCCCACGAGGACCATGCCCAGAGGGCGTGCTACGCCGCCCTTGCCGTCCAAAACTCTCTTTCTCAGTACAGCCGGAAGTTGAGAGAAGAAACATCCATAGACTTCAGGATGCGCCTCGGCCTCAACTCAGGCCCCGTTGTAGTGGGAGCCATCGGCGATGACCTCCGCATGGACTACACCGCCATCGGGGACACCATCAACCTTGCCTCCCGTATGGAGTCCTCTGCCTCACCCGGCACTATCCTCGTCTCCGAGCACACCCATAGGCTCACGAAGGACTTTTTCACCTTCTCATCTCTCGGCAAGCTCCCCATGAAGGGCAAGGAGGAGCCTCAGGAGGCCTATCAGCTCCTTTCCCCGAGCGGTGTGGAGACGCGCCTCACCGCGTCCGTTGCCAGAGGCTCCCTCACCCCGTTCATCGGCAGGGAGCATCCCATGGCATCCCTCATGGAGGCCTTCGATCATGTCAAGGGAGGCTCAGGTCAGGTCGTGGAGGTGGTCGGGGAGGCCGGCGTCGGCAAGTCGAGACTCCTTCTCGAGTTCAGGAGCCTGATCCCCCAAGAGGAGGCGGCCTACCTGGAGGGCCGTTGCATGCACTTCGGCTCCTCCATGGCCTACCTCCCCCTCCTCGACATCCTGCGGTCGTACGTCGGGATCAAGGAAGGAGACGAGGAGCGTCTCATCAGGAGCAAGCTGAAGGAAAAGATCAACCCGTCCCTCCTCGCCCCCTTTGAGGATCTTCTCTCTATCCCCGTGGAGGACGAGCAGTACCTAAAGCTCGAGCCGAAGGAGAAGAAGGAACGCATCTTCGAGGCCCTCCGAGACCTCTTCGTCCGCCTTTCCCAGGAGCGCACCCTCATCCTCGCGATAGAGGACCTCCACTGGATCGACAAAACCACGGAGGAGTTCCTGGACTATCTCATGACCTCGCTCACTACCTCGAAAATGCTCCTCATCCTCCTCCACCGTCCCGAGTATACCCACCCCTGGGGGTCGAGGTCCTACTTCAACCGCATAGGCCTCACCCAGCTCTCCATGATGTCAAGCAGTGAGCTTGTGCGGGCGATCCTCGAAGGGAAAGAGGTTGCCTCGGAGCTTTCGGATCTCATCCTCACCCGGGCTGCCGGCAATCCCCTCTTCATGGAGGAGCTCACCCACAGCCTGCTTGAGAACGGCTCCATCCAGATGAAAGAGGACCAGTACGTCCTGGCCCGCACTACTGCCCCCGAGATACCCGACACGATCCAGGGGATCATTGCGGCGCGCATGGACCGGCTCGAAGAGAACTTAAAACAGATCATGCAGGTCGCCTCCGTCATCGGCCGTGAGTTTGCCTTCCGGATCCTCCATGCCATCAGCGGCATGAGAAAGGAGGTGAAAGCGGACCTCCTCGACCTCCAGAGGCTGGAGCTCATCTACGAGAAGAGCCTCGTCCCCGAGCTTGCCTATATCTTCAAACACGCCCTCATCCAGGAGGTGGCCTACAACAGCCTCCTCGTGAAAAAAAGAAGGGAGATCCACGAGAACATCGGGAAGGCCATCGAGGAGCTCTACCCTGACCGCCTCGAGGAGTTCTACGAGATGCTCGCCTACCACTACGGCCGGGGAGAGGATCTCCAAAAGGCCGCCCACTATCTCACCCTCTCGGGGAACAAGGCAGGCCGACGCCATTCCCTCTGGGAGGCCATTGGCTTCTACAAAGAGGCCCTCGCCACGATCCGCCGGCTGCCGGAGAACGAGGAATGCAAGAAGCAGGAACTCGAGGTGCTCGCCCTGGCAACCGTGCCCCTGACCCTCCTGGCTTTCCCCGAGGGATCCCTCGACCTACTGAAGGAAGGGGAGATGCTTTCCAAAGAGCTCAAGGACCACCGGCGTCTTGCACTCTTCTACGGGAGGTTGAGCGGTTATTATTCCGTTCGGGGGGACCACCTCCTGGGGATAAAGTATTCGGAGGACGCTTTTGAAGAAGGTCGAAAGGGCGGGGACCTTAATCTTATCGTGCCCATCGCGTACGGGCTCTGTTTTTCGTACATTGGAGCGGGGCAATTCGAGAAGCTCGTTGCCCTGGGACGAGTGGTCGTCGATCTCATCGAGAAGAAAGACATAGCATCAGACTTTTTTGGTCTTGGTACGAGTCCCTATGCTGCCATCTGCGGTTTCTGCGGAATGAGCCTGGGATGGATGGGAAGTTTCCAGGAAGGGGCGACATTCTTAGAGAAGGCCATGCACCACGGCACCCGCACCCGCGATGCGAGATCCTTAGCAGTCATTGAATTTCATTACGGTATCTTTTGTCATACCAAAGGGGACTTCGAGGCGGCTGCGGATCATCACCGAAAGTGTGTGAGCCACAGCGAAGAGGTGAACCAAATGCTTATCCTTGGGTGGGCCTGGAGCTGGTTGGGGACTGACTATGCCTATCTGGGAGATCCGGAGACGGGGAGAAGCTATGGGGAAAAGGGACTCAGGATGCAGCAAAACACCGGGAATGAGTGGTTCTTGGGCTGGCACTATTTAGCTCTCGGTGATACTCACCTTCATCTCGGGGACCTGGAGAACGCCCGGGTGTGCATGGAGGAGGCTGTGAGGTTGTCTCGAAAGAACGGTGAGAAAATCTGGGAAGCAGTAGCATGGATTTTTTTGGGGCGTACCGTGGGGCGCATGTTGACGCATGACACCGACAAGGCCGAGGAATGCATATTCCAGGGGATGAAGATTGCGGACGAGCTCAAAGCAAAACCAACTTACGCCCAAGGTCATCTCTTTCTCGGGGAGCTCTATGCCCATGGGAATCAGAAAGAGAAAGCCCTGGAGCACCTGACGAAAGCCGAAACCATGTTCCTCGAAATGGGAATGGACTACTGGCTGGCCGAGACGCGTAAGGTCTTGGCAAGACTTTAGATGCTTTTCTCAAGCGTCAAGTTGTAAAGTCTGGGAGCTTTGGGCTCTTGGAAGAAGGCAAATAATGGGCGTCAGTAAATCCCAACAGAAGCTCAAGCGCTACAAAAGCCTCCTCGAGGTCGGCCAGATCATCACCTCCGAGATGAGCTTCGACATCCTCTTTCCCCTCGTCATCGAACACACGAACAGCATCATGGACACCGAGGCAAGCTCCGTATTCCTCTTCGACGAGAAGACAGAGGAACTCTGGTCCCTCGTATCCACCAATCTCAGGAGAAGCGAGATCAGGATACCCGCAACTCACGGGATAGCGGGGTGGGTTTTTCGGCACATGACGCACACCGTCGTGAACGATACCTCTTGCGATCCCCGTTTCAACGCGTCCGTCGACGCGAAGACGGGTTTCCACACGAAGAACACCCTCTGCGTCCCCCTCATCACGAGACAGACGACATGCATCGGCACCCTCCAGGTGCTCAACAAACGAGAGGGTGCCTTTACCAACGACGACGTCGACGTGCTCACCTCGCTTTCGAACTACGTCACCGTCGCCCTCGAGAACTCACGCCTCTACGACGACTTGAAGGCCATGAACAAGGCCAAGGACAGGGCGATAAGCCATCTCTCCCACGAGCTGAAGACGCCCCTCGCCCTCATCTCGGCAGCCATAAGCGCTGCCTCCTCAAAGCTCGGGAGCCTCAGCGGGATCGACCGGCATATCGCCATGGCTGAAAGAAACGTCCGGCGCCTTCTTCGGCTCCAGGAGGAGATCGACAGCATCATGAACGAGACCGCGGCCGAGTACAAAGCAATGATCTCCCGGCTCATCGAGGATGCCTTTCATTTCGTCGAATACCAACAAGGCCTTGCCCCCGGCGTCTGCGAGGAGGCCCTCGCCCTCGTCTCCGGCTACCTAGACTCCATCTACAGGACCCACCGCGAATCGGTGGAGAGGATCTCCCCCCGTGAGCTTCTTCATAAGATCTGCCAGGATGCCCGGAGCGCCATGGGCCAAAGGCAGGTGGAGATAGTGGAGGACCTCACCGATGGTGGGGAGATCGTTGCCAATCCCGACGCCCTCACGAAGGTGCTCGAAGGGATACTGCGGAACGCCATCGAGAACACCCCCGACGAGGGACGAGTAGAGGTGACGACCCGTCTCGACGATACTCGTCTCCTGATAGAAGTGAGGGACTACGGCACGGGCATCACGCCGGAGAACCAGAAGCTTATCTTCACGGGTTTCTTCCACACCCAGGACACCGACCACTACTCGACGAAGACTCCCTATGCCTTCAACGCGGGCGGCTCGGGGGCCGACCTCCTCAGGGCGAAGGTTTTTTCCGAGCGCTACGGCTTTTCGATCGGCTTCGACAGCACCCGCTGCGGCTTCATTCCCGAAGATACCGATGAATGCCCGGGACGGATATCACGGTGCTCATTCATCGATGACGTCTCCGGATGCCGGGCATCGGGGACGACGTTTTCACTGACGATCCCCCTTGAGAAGACGTCTTGAATGGGGTGTACCCCCGGCCAGCGAGGAGGAACTACAATGAAATGCCCCAAGTGCCAGTTTGAGAACCCTGTAGCCGCAAGGTTCTGTAACGAGTGCGGAGAGAAGCTGGAAATAATCTGTCCTGCCTGTAGGCAGACGAATCCCGCGGGCAGCAAGTTCTGCAACGGGTGCGGCCAAGACCTGCGAGCACAAAGCCCCGCTCCTCCCCTCGACTACTCGAAGCCAAAATCCTACACTCCCAAATTCCTCGCCGAGAAGATCCTCACCACCCGCAGCTCAATTGAAGGAGAACGGAAACTGGTGACGGTGCTCTTTGCTGACGTGGCGAACTTCACCGCCCTCTCCGAGAAGATAGATCCCGAGGAGATTCACGGGATCATGGACGGATGCTTCAAGATCCTCATGGATGAGGTTCACCGGTATGAAGGGACGATCAACCAGTTCACCGGCGACGGCGTCATGGCCCTCTTCGGAGCCCCTGTGTCACATGAGGATCATGCCGTCCGGGCCTGCTATGCCGCCCTGTCCATTCAAGGCAGCTTGAGAGCGTATAGCGACAGCTTAAAGAAGGAGCGCGGGGTAGATTTCATAATGCGTACCGGCCTCAACTCGGGTCCCGTCATTGTCGGTTCCATCGGAGACGATCTCCGGATGGATTACACGGCCATCGGAGACACGATCAACCTTGCGGCCCGTGTAGAGCAGGCGGCTCGTCCTGGAGAAGTCTGGGTGAGCCAGGAAACACGCAGTTTCATCCGGGGGTATTTCAAGGAAGAATCGGTAGGGGAGATACTTCTGAAAGGAAAGGCCCAAGCCCAACATCTCTATCGAGTGATCTCCGACCTGCCCGAGGTGCGCACACGGTTTGCCGCGGGCCTCACGAGGGGAATGACGAATCTCGTCGGCCGCCGGCCTGAGGTGGAAGCACTTCGATCTGCGTACGAGAGGGTGAAAGGCGGCGAGGCTCAGGTGGTGGATGTGGTCGGCGAGGCGGGGGTCGGCAAGAGCCGGCTTCTCTACGAGTTTCGAAAGGATGTAGGGACCGATGTGGCCTTTCTCACCGGCTTTTGCGTTCCTTTCGGTCGGAACATCAATTTTCTTCCCGTGATAGACGTGGTCAGGGCCTCCTTCGGCATCGTGGAGGGGATGAGCGAAGAGGACGTCGGGAATCGCATCGACGAGAGGGCCCGAAACGGCCTTGCCCCGATGGTCCCTTTTTACAGGAATCTTCTCTCCCTCAAGGTTGACGACCCTGGATTCAACGCCCTCAATCCTGAAGGCAGGAAGTTTGGGACCTTCGAGGCGGTGAAGAGCCTTCTTCTCGCGATGGGTGACAAAAACCCGCTGGTCATCTTCTTGGAGGACATCCATTGGATCGATAAAATATCCGAAGAGTTCTTCACCTATTTCTCCCACTGCATCCTTGGCCGCAGGATCCTCATGATCTCGGCCTATCGTCCCGAGGGTGTCCCGCCCTGGGCCCAGGGTACCCATTATCAGCGGCTGGGAGTGGAGACGCTCGGTTTCGATGCCTCGGTTCTCCTCGTGAGGAACATCCTGGGCGGCCTGTCTCTGGACCCGGCACTCGAGCAGAAGATCGTGGAGAAGACCGGGGGGAATCCTTTTTTCGTCGAGGAAATCGTGCGGGACCTTGTCGACCAGGGGGATCTTGTCAAGTCCGGTGATCGGTACATCGCTCACCGTCCCCTCCACCAGGTGGAGATCCCTGACACGATCCAGGGCGTCCTGGCCGCCCGGATGGACCGTCTGAGCGAGGACCTCAAACAGACCATGCAGGTAGCGAGTGTCATCGGGAGGGACTTCGCCTTTCGTATCCTCAAAAGCATCATGGAGTTGGGAGAGGAGTTGCGGGGACGGCTGACCAGCCTGGTGGGGCTTGAGATCCTCTATGAAAAAACCCTCTACCCGGAGCTGGAGTACATCTTCAAGCACGCCCTCACCCAGGAGGTGGCCTACGAGAGCCTCCTCAAGAAGAGGCGCCAGGAGATCCACTGCCGCATCGCCCGGACCATTGAGGAACTCTATGCTGACCGGCTTCCCGAGCACTATGAGCTGCTTGCATATCATTACGCCAGGAGCGGGGAGACCGAGAAGGCCATTGAGTATCTGATGCTGGCAGGAGAAAAATCAAACCAAAGCATGGCCGCTCAGGCTGCATGCGGGTTTTTTAAACAAGCGCTGGACTTGGTTGAAAGCGCCCATATTGCGCTGGATCCGGACAGAGAGAGAAGAATTCATCAAGGACTCGCCTCGGCGAGTGTTGCCGTTGGTGATATTGATACCGCACTGGATATGTATAGAAAGGCCATTGAGGTCTGTCAAAAACACGGCATGATCGCACATGAAATGAGAAATTTGGCGGAGTTTGCATGGGCAAGTTGGTTTACGCCTATGAAGATTGAAGAAACAATGAGATCTTACGAAAAAGGAATCTCACGAGCGAGAGAGGCAGGGGATAAAGGCACCGAGAGTGAAATACTGGGTGTGAAGGGGTTCTACTTCGTCCGACTCGGCCACATATATGAAGCACACAAAACGATACTTGAAGCTGAGGCAATGGCCGTTCAGACGGGGGACCGACGGGCAGTCGCGCAAACTCGTGCACTGCGTGCGCTGACGGAGAGGTGGCTCGGCAACCCCTCTAAAGCGATCGAATTAACGGAGGGGCTGACTGAGGCGTTCAGCAAGGTTTTTAACCTTGCTCACCTCTCAGGTATTATTTTCGTCCGGGGACTTTCTCTTGCTGAAATAGGTCGTATAGAAGAAGCTGTTGCAGCACTCAAGCACGGAATCGATCTTTGTGAAAAATTTGGAGGCGCACTTAACTTAGGAAGGCTTTACAACACCCTGGGTTATTGCTACAGCGAGATTCATCATCCTGAAGAGGCGTGGAAATGGAACATGAAAGGCGAGGGAATCGCACGTAAGCTCATGGAGCAATATCCGATGGAGAGCGCGCTCGGCGCCGAGATCGCTGTGATGGCCGAGGTCAATGTGATGGAGAATTTGTTCGATCAGGGAAACATGGAAGAAGTGTGGGATCGCATAACGTCTTTTGAAGAAGAATCGAAGGGTGCCGACTATAGCGCAGGACGATTTCGTTGGGAGCCCCGGCTGGATTTCCTGACCTCACTCATCCTCTTGCAGCGCGAAAACGTTGATCAAACTGGAGGCATAATTACAAAGAACCTTGAAATGTCCCGGCGAGAGCATATGAAGAAGATCGAAGGACGGTTTTTGAGGCTCCTTGGCGAGGTTCAGATGAAACGTAACGAACCCGACAATTCCATTCAGAGTTTGAGCGAAGCTATTCTGATTCTTAAAGAGGTGGGGAATCCTCGGCAGCTCTGGCAGGCTCATGCGTCCCTCGCATCGGTCTACGGCAAGCTCGGGCGAGGGATGGAGGCGAGAGAGCAATGGGGCGCCGCCGCCGAAGCCATCCACAAGACAGCAAACGGCCTGTCTGACCCCGAGCTTCGGGAAAGCTTCCTCAGCGCAAAACCAATTCGAGAAATCCTTGCAAACGTTGGAGGCTAGAACATTCCCACAACTTTTGTGATGAATAATAAGAACAACAGTGCGTATCTCAATGCCGGAACGAATGAAATACATTGAAGGAGGCCGACGATGAGTGCACTACCCGATATGGATGCCATAAAGGCCCGCATGAAGGCCTTATGGATGGCTGGTGACTACGGCACGTTTGCAAAACCCGTTGAGCGAGGGGCTTTCGAAATCTTTGAAAGCTGGAAGATTCCCCCTGCCAGTCGCCTGCTCGATGTCGCCTGTGGTACAGGTCATGTCGCCATTCCTGCCGCACGGTCAGGCGTCAAGGTGGTCGGCATCGACCTTGCGACAAACCTCCTTGAGGAGGCGCGCGCACGTGCTGCCAAAGAAGGGCTGGTTGTTCAATTCGATGAAGGGGACGTTGAGCAACTGCCCTACCCGGACGCCTCATTCGATAACGTCGTCAGCATGCTCGGGGCGATGTACGCGCTACGTCCCGACCGCGCGGCAGCGGAGCTTATCCGTGTATGTCGTCCCGGCGGGCGCGTCATCATGGTCAATTGGACCCCCGCCGGTTGTATGGGTCAGATGATCAAGCTCCACGAGAAGTTCATGCCCCCCAGCGGGATTCCGTCCTCCACGTTGTGGGGTGATGAAGCGACGGTGCAGGAGCGATTGCGCGATGGAGTTGCCGAACTGCGTATGGCCCGGCGCATCTATCCCTCGTTCAAATATCCGTTCAGTGTCCCTGAGTTCGTTGAGTTCCAGCGTCAGCACCTCGGCGGCACCGGTATTATCTTCGCTGCACTGGATGGAGAAAAGCAAACAGCGTTTCGTCGCGAATTGGAGCAGTTATATGCCGTATACAATCGCGCCACGGATGAAACCACCGCGCTCGAAGCTGAGTACTTAGAAGTCACCGCCATACGGGGGTGACGACGCCGAGTGCGAGGGTCGTCTGGTTTCGCCAGGAGCCTATCCACCACGATGGCGTGGCAATAAGCGTCTGCGGGAGGCCGGGACAGTCCCAACCGGGCTGCCGGTCATCGGTGACGAGTAGCTGACAAGCCCGCCTACGCCCAACAGAGGCCTTACTCTCTTTCCATTGGTAATCGATAGAATCGGCTGAATGGCTCCATGCAACCTTTGTAGGTGACTTTCTCACCTGAGACTTCCTGAAAGAGTGCCCTCAGCCTTCATCAAGAAACATCACTATTACAAAGCGAAATCGAGTGCCAGCGCGGCTGACCATGTACGTCCTTGCGCCGTAACTACCTGAGATTCGCCTGCATACGTCACTTTCTTGTTTTACTATCAGTATCTCTGCGCTATAATGCCCCATAAGGCACACGTCGGTAACGCACGAAACTCCATGACTCTGATGCTGGGGGAGTATCCGATGAAATGCCCAAAGTGCCACTTCGAGAACATAGAAGGTGTCAAGTTCTGTAACGAGTGCGGCGCGAAGTTGGAAGTGATCTGCCCCTCCTGCGGCAAGGCCAACCCACCGGGTAGCAAGTTCTGCAACGACTGTGGCAACCCTTTCGTTCCCGCTCCCCCTCCCCCCGACTACTCGAAACCCCACTCCTATACCCCCAAGTTCCTGGCGGACAAGATCCTCACGACGAGGAGCGCCATTGAAGGGGAACGCAAACTCGTCACCGTCCTCTTCGCCGACGTCGCCAACTTCACCTCTTTATCTGAGAAGCTCGACCCCGAGGAGATCCACGAGATCATGGACGGCTGCTTCAAGATCCTCATGGACGAAGTCCACAAGTACGAAGGCACCATCAACCAGTTCACCGGCGACGGCGTCATGGCCCTCTTTGGCGCACCCCTTGCCCACGAGGACCATGCGCAGAGGGCCTGCCATGCTGCCCTGGCCATCCAGGACTCCCTTACCCCCTACAGCCAGAGACTCGAAGAAGAACACTCTCTCGATTTCAGGATACGCCTAGGACTCAACTCCGGCCCTGTGGTAGTGGGGGCCATCGGAGACGATCTCCGCATGGACTACACCGCCATAGGGGACACCATCAACCTCGCCTCACGCATGGAATCCTTTGCGCAACCCGGCACAATCCTCGTCTCGAAGCACACCCACAGGCTCGCAAGGGACTTCTTCACCTTCGAGCCCCTGGGCAAGATCCAGGTCAAGGGGAAGAAAGAACCCCAGGAGGCCTTTGTTCTGCTTGCCCCGAGCGGCGTGAAGACGCGCCTCACCGCATCCGCCATCAAAGGGGCCCTGACTCCCTTCATCGGCAGAGAGCATCCCATGGCATTGCTCATGGAGGCTTACAACCACGTCAGGGAGGGCTCCGGCCAAGTCGTGGAGGTGGTCGGTGAAGCCGGCGTGGGCAAGTCGAGGCTTCTTCTGGAATTCAGGAGCCTGCTCCCCCGAGATGAGGCGACGTACCTGGAGGGTAGATGCATCCACTTCGGCTTCAGCATGGCCTACCTCCCCCTCCTCGACGCCCTGCGATCATACTTCGGGATCAAGGAAGGGGACAAGGAGTCCCTCATCAGGAACACGATGAAGGAGAAGGTCGAACCCTCCCTTCTCGCCCCCTTGGAAGACCTTTTCTCCCTCCCCGTCGCTGACGAGCAGTACGTGAAGCTCGAGCCGAAGGAGAAGAGGGAGCGGATCTTCGAGGCATTACGGGACCTTTTCATCCGGGAGAGCCAAAACCACCCGATTATCCTTGTCATAGAGGATCTCCACTGGATCGACAAGACCACGGAGGAGTTCCTCGACTACCTCATGGGCTCTATCACCACAGCCAAGATCCTCCTTATCCTCCTCCACCGTCCCGAGTATACCCACCCGTGGGGGTCGAGGTCCTACTTCAACCGCATCGGCCTCACCCAGCTCACCATGCAGTCGAGCGCAGAACTGGTGCGGGCCATCCTTGAGGGGAAAGGGGTAGCCCCGGAGCTCTCCGACCTCATCCTCACCAGAGCCGCGGGCAACCCCCTCTTCATGGAGGAGCTTACCCACAACCTTCTCGAGAACGGCTCCATCGAGATGAAGGATGATCAGTATGTACTTTCTCGTCTTACCAGCATAGCGGTGCCCGACACGATCCAGGGGATCATCGCTGCCCGCATGGACCGGCTGGAAGAGAACCTCAAACAGATCATGCAGGTCGCCTCCGTCATCGGCAGGGAGTTTGCCTTTCGTGTCCTCCACGCCATCAGCGGCATGCGCAAGGAGGTGAAGGCCGACCTCCTCGACCTCCAGAGGCTCGAGCTCATCTACGAGAAGAGCCTCTTCCCCGAGCTCGAATACATCTTCAAGCACGCCCTCATCCAGGAAGTGGCGTACAACAGCCTGCTCCTCAAGAGAAGAAAGGCGATCCACGAGAGGATCGGTCACGCCATCGAGGAACTCTACCCTGACCGGCTCGAAGAGTTCTACGAGATGCTCGCCTACCACTATACGAAAAGCGACAATCAGGAGAAGGCATACCACTACCTGAAGCTCTCGGGCAACAAAGCCATGAAAGGCTGTTCCAACCAGGAGGCCCTCCTTTTCTACAAAGATGCGATCGCCATTCTCAGGCGAAAGCCCCAGACAACGGAGAACAAGAGGGAACTGCTCGACGTCATCCTCCTCATGGGGCTCCCGGCGCATTACCTCAACTATCCGGGAGATTCCCTCTCGGTCCTCGAGGAGGGGGTAAGGCTCTGCGAAGAGCTCGGGGACCGGAGGGGCCTCGCGAACCTTTACAACTTTATCAGCCTCTTTTATACCGTGAGCGGCAACCCCGCGCTCGGGGGTAAGTATCTGGAGGATGCGTTCCGCGAGGCCGAAAGGATGGGAGACGTGGAAATAATGGGGCGTACCGCTCCGAATCTTTGCAGTGCGTACGTGGTGGGCGGAAGCTATGGAAAGGTGTTGGACGTCGCTCCCCGGGTGATCGCCCTCCTCGAGAAGACGCACCGGGAGCATGACTTTTTTGGCCTGGAGGCCAATGCATATTCAACCCTCCAGGCGTGCTACGGGTACAGCCTGGGGGCGCTGGGAGAATTTGCGGAAGGAGAGCGGGCGTGCGAAAAGGCCCTCTCCGTAGGCCGCGACGTCAACCACCTGTTCAGCATAGGGTTTGCCGAACTCTGCTACGGGCTGCTCTTCTATTACAAGGGAGACGGGGAGAGCGTGGTACGGCACACTCAGGGCGCCATTGAATGCTTCGAGAAATCGCAGGTGCCCGCCCTTGTGCCCTGTTCCTGGGGCCTCCTCGGCGACGGATACTATTTTCTGGGGAAACTGGACTCGGCGCTGGAGTCTGCCGAGAAGGGGCTGCAGATGCAGAGGGACGCGGGGCTGCCTTTCATTCTGTCCTTCTACCACTTGGGGCTGGGCAGAATCCATGCCGACCTGGGCAATTGGCAGGACGCGAGGCTCCACGGCGAGGAAGGACTCAAGATAGCTCAGACAAATCATGAAACACATTTTGAAGGACTGACATGGATTCTCCTGGGCAGGATCATAGGAAAGACAGACCCGTCGCAAACAGACACGGCAGAGGAGCACATCCTCCAGGGGATGAGGGTGTGCGATGAACTGAAGATGAAGCCGGCTTACGCCACGGGCTATCTTGCCCTCGGGGGGCTTCACGCCGGTGCGGGGCACAAAGAAGAAGCCCGTGAGAACCTCAAGAAAGCAGAGGCGATGTTTCAGGAGATGGACATGGATTACTACCTCGTCCGAACAAAGAAGCTCTTTGAATCCCTGGAAAGGGAGATCCAATGATGGAGCTCATCACTCTTTGCATCCGTAAGTGATCAAAGTACGAGCAGCTTTCTGAAAGAGCGCATCCAGCCTGATTCTCACCTGTACAATGTTTCTAGTGGTACCCATAAAAAGGTCTTTGTCAAGAAAACAGACTTCCAGGAGTTTCCTGAGTTGTGTTTTACCCGCATTCCTCCCAGAAGCTGAAGCATAGCTGAAACTCAGGCTTCTTCGCCTTGGCGATCTCACTGATACCCATCTTGTCGGGAAAGAGAAGGTTGTAGA
>Ga0326728_10012524_pt1 | contig 18795 bp, 15 predicted proteins | sample MB3enrmetagenome_FD_207602 | JGI IMG/M metagenome (GOLD analysis project Ga0326728, IMG submission 207602) | Lab enriched peat soil microbial communities from McLean, Ithaca, NY, United States - MB31MN | ecosystem: Environmental > Terrestrial > Soil > Wetlands > Peat | place: USA: New York... | reverse complement strand
GTACTTCTTTAGCCAGGGAGCCTATCTTCTCTGGCGTCGTGTAGTTCTTGAGGACGAACCGAACCGTCTTGCCTATCATCCGTGGGATGACCGTCTTGAACTCAGGGAAGATGAGGAAGACCAACTGCTGCATCTGGTTGAGCAGGGCGGTACGCTCCCCGACATGCCGCTCCCTCGCATTATTGAGCCTCCGGAGATAGGCTGCGTCGCCCTCGGGAACGACGACGCTTAAGGCCCGTCCAAGCCGTATGATGTCGGCGATCACCCGGGGATCCTTGTCGTCCGTCTTGCCAGGGGAGTTATCATTCACCTCTTTCAGCCTCTTCGTATGCAGGGGGTTGACCTGAACGATACTCACGGGTTTATCCGTCAGGTAATGGACGAGTGGCTCGGCATAGGGACCGGTCGATTCATAGCCGACCATGACCTCACTGCACTTGAATCTGTTTCGGGCAGCGACGATCATATGCGAGAACTTCTCAAATCCCTCCTTCGTATTGCCGAATTTGAAAACCTTCATGTCCCTGCCGTCCACACTCGTGCAGTACCCGGTGTTGGTTGTCGCCCCGACGTCCACGGTCGCAATCAGCGTGCCTTCCTTCACCGCTCCTACTCTTTTCCCCCTCAGTCCTCTCATCGTAAGGTTTCCTCCTTCTCATTCTTGCTGGAATAAACAGCCGCAAGCTAAGGAGGATATCCTTATTCCTCTGGACGACTCAATCGTCAAGTGATCATAGCAAGGCTGCAATCGAGCAAATGCGTGACACAAAAAGAACACTCTCTTTCCGGTGGCAATCGCGTACCGGTATAGCCCGGCATATCCGGCCTAGGCCTCTTCTGCACAAGGTTCCCTTCACAACCGTGATTGTTGATTGACAAGGACAGTTGACTGCTGCTACCATCGACGGGGGAACAATCGAAACGCATCCGGGCTGTCGCGAAGGGTGCAGTCAATCGGAGAACATTATGAAAATCATTATCACGGGAGCTACAGGATTTATTGGAAGAAACTTATCTGAGAGCTTTCACAAAGAGGGAATGCGCGTAGTCGCGACGGGGCGCTCTCTGAGCATCGGGAAAGAATTGCGACAGGCCGGAATAGAATTCATACCTGCCGATGTAAGGGATCAATCTCAAATCAACAATGCCTTTTCTCCTGCGGATTACGTGATTCATTGCGCCGGAAAGGCGGGAGACTGGGGAAAATACAGGGAGTTTTATGAAACAAATGTTGTAGGAACGCGTAATGTGATCAACGCATGCAAAAGAAATGACATCAAGAAAATAGTATATATCTCGACACCGAGTGCATATTTCAACGGGAGAGATAGATATGGCATTTTGGAGAGCGAGCCATTGCCCAAAAAGCAATTCAATTACGGAAAGACGAAATTAATGGCAGAGAACCAGCTTTTGGCCCTTAAGAAAGAGGGCTTCAAGACCATCATACTCAGACCGAGGGCTGTATATGGCGAGTATGATCAAAACATAGTCCCTCGGATCATACAACTGTCTGAGAAGAAGAACCTACCCATGATAAACGGCGGTCGGGCTCTGGTCGATATCACATACGTGGGTAATGTGGTGAGTGCTGTGAAAAATTGTTTCTCGGCACCGGATGATGCATGGAACGATGTCTATAATATCTCTAATGGCGCCCCTATCAGCATGAAGGAATTTTCTTCCCAAGTATTGGAGATATTCGGCCGGCCCTTCAAACCCAAAGATATTCCTGAATCGGTGGCCAAAATAACCGCGAGCATTATGGAGTTGGCCAGCATTCTTCCGTTTGGCAACAAGAAACCCGCTATGACAAGATTTTCGGTAGGCTATGTGGCAAAATCTATGACTACGTCGATCGAGAAGGCAAAACAGAAGTTGAATTACATACCGGAGATCACCAATCAGGAAGGGTTCGGAAAAGTGAGAGAATGGTATAGTCAAACAAAGCACTCCACCTGATTGCCATTCACCTCCATAGCAGGCTTGGTGCGCACGTGGCAGTTCGTCCTTTCGCACCGTAGAAGCGGACCCTGTTTGCCTCTCTGCCAGGTGGCAATTTCACCTGAGATGCTTCCTGAAATGCGCAACCCATTGATACGCTGACAAATTGAAGATTGTAGATGGCAATCGAGACGTGAAGGCACGTCGAGCCAAGCCTTGGACAAGCGGCGATCTCGGAAAGCTCCCGCCAGCGTCGGTAAAAGGAATGACCCGGGATATCCAACTTTACGCGATTCATCAACCCTAGCACACTGCGTCACGGAAGAGGCCGGACGCATCGCTTCGGCCGGTAAATCGGCCTTCACTTGGATGGCCTTAGCCTCCCGGAAGTACCCCTACCGGACCTTTTCAGGGATGTTCTCTCTCAACAGATCGTTTCTTTCGCCGTACGGGACTGGGGTGTGAAATCTCCCGGCATCCGACTCTGCCCGCGATCTCACAATAAACGGCCCAACAATTCGTCACGGTGTTTGTGAATGACTGGCAAAGACAGGTGGTGTAAGATTTCAGTAAGACGACCGGAAATATCGGGCCTGGAGGAGGCGGTATGGAAGAGAAAGAAATGGTTCAAAATCTTCACGGTATGTTTGAGCGGGCGGTCCCTATGCTTGAGAACATGAGGCAGGCGTTTAGGACCCAAAATGAGGGGGCGTTGACGGTAGCGGAAAGAACCTTCGTCGAGATTTTTCAATCAAACCTTCCTTTGGCCGAAGCAATCATAGACAATAAGGAGAAGAATGATTCGGAGAAGAAATTCGCTCTCCTTCTCATTCCCCTCCAAAAGATCGCTTCGGCCATCATAAACATAATCGGCAAGAGAAAAAGGATTATGGATGGAGGCCTCTGCTTCACTGACAAGGCTGTCAATGAGGTTGAAGACCTTTTTGTTTTGTTGGAGGAGCAGTTTGTCGACACCAGAGACTTTATCGTGACAAGGAATCATCTCCTCAAGAGCCGAATAGAAATCTTGTGCTCACAAATCGCTCAGGTTGCAGACCGAGACGCGATGGAACATCAGAACAGACTGATCACGGGTTTGTGCTCGCCAAGAAGCTCTTACTATTATTTGGAAATCGTAGATTCTTTTAAGAACATATCTCGGAATCTGGTCGACTTATCCGAGAAGCTGTAAACTGCTCTTTAGTCATGACGTGATCCCCATGGTTCTCTCCGAGACCTTTGTCATGGGAGGGTGGCGGGAGAGGATTGCAATGTGAAGCAGCCGATCAAAGGAAGAGTCTATCCGTAAGGAGGAATGCCATGCACACTCTACGGAAGATGTTCGACCCCGCTATTGTGGCGCTCATCGGAGCGACGGAACGGCAGGGAGCGGTGGGGCGGACGATCTTTGAAAACCTCCTTTCTTCGAAGGAAAGAACGGTATACCCGGTCAACTCTCACGAGAAAACGGTCCTCGGTAGAGACGCCCATCCGAGTATTGACCAGGTTCCCGGACCTATCGATCTGGCTATCATCGCGACACCCGCAGTGATGGTGCCAGGTCTTGTTGAGGAGTGCGGGAAGGCAGGCGTGAAAGGGGTGGTGATCATCTCGTCGGGGTTCAAGGAGATCGGGGACGAGGGAAAGCGCCTGGAGGCAAGGATAGCCGATACCGGGGGAAGATACGGCATGCGCATCCTTGGCCCGAACTGCCTGGGCTTTGCACGGCCCACTCTCGGCATCAATGCGACTTTCCTAAGGAAGAACGCGCCGTCAGGGAATATTGCCTTCATCTCCCAGAGCGGCGCCTTGGGCGGCGCGATACTCGGTTGGGCCGTTGACGCCGGTATCGGGTTCAGCATGTTCGCATCTCTGGGATCGATGCTCGATCTCGATTTTGGCGACCTGATCGATTTCCTCGGGGAGGATGGGGCGACAAAAAGCATCCTGATGTACATGGAGGGGGTCGGAAACGCGCGAAAGTTCATGAGCGCTGCACGGGCCTTCGCCCGCCAAAAACCTATTATCATCGTGAAGCCGGGGCGGTTTGCGGAGAGTGCACGGGCAGCACACTTCCACACGGGGGCCATGGCGGGAGATGATGCAGTCTACGATGCCGCGTTCAGAAGGGTAGGCGTCGTGCGGGTGCGGGAAATCGCGGACTTGTTCGATGCGGCAGAGATCCTTGATTCGACCAAATTGCCCAGAGGACCAAGGCTTGCCATCGTCACGAATGCCGGTGGCCCCGGGGTCATGGCCACGGACGCGCTCATCGATATGGGGGGAGAACTGGCAAAACTGTCAAGCAAAACGATCGAAACGCTTAGTGCTTCTTTGCCCCCCTTTTGGAGCAAGGGGAACCCTGTCGACGTCCTGGGAGACACAGATGTCGGCAGATACGTGAAGGCCCTTGCCGCATGTCTTAGCGACCCCATGGTGGACGGGCTCCATGTCATCTATCTACCGCAGGATGGCGCACCCCCTAAGGAGTTTGCGAAAGCCGTCGGTCCCATCGCAAAAGAGGCGCAGAAGCCGGTCATGGTGACCTGGATGGGCGCGAAGGACATAGAAAAGGATCGGGACGTTCTTGTGAATGAGGACATCCCCACTTACGGGACCCCTGAAGAGGCGGTCAGGGCATACGTCAATATGCACAGGTACAAAAGGCACCTCGACCACCTTTATGAGACCCCCGCCGAATTGCCCGCGCACAAGGCACCCCCGAAGGACGAGCTGAAAGCCGGCATCAAAGAGGCACTCAAGGAAGGACGGACCCTGCTCAGCGAGGAGGAGTCAAAGAGGTTTCTGTCGACCTACGGCATCCCCGCGGCAATGCCGCGCCTGGCCGTCAATCTGGATGCGGCACTGACGATAGCGGACGAGATCGGCTATCCGATAGCCATGAAGATTGTATCGCCCGACATCTCCCATAAGAGCGATGTGGGCGGAGTCATCCTCGGTATTGCTTCCCGGGAGGCATTGGAGAACGAGTTTGCGGGTCTGATGAAGAGAATCAAAGAGCGCCTCCCCCAGGCTGCCATAAGGGGAGTGGCTATCGAGGAGATGCTCCGGGAAGTCGATTACGAGCTCATATTAGGGGCGAAGAAAGACAAGGACTTCGGGTCTGTCATCCTCTTCGGCATGGGAGGCATCACAGCCGAGTTCATCAAAGATTTCTCCGTCGGCCTTCCGCCCCTCAACCAGACGCTCGCGAAGATGCTCATGGAGGAGACAAGGGTATACAAGATGCTCCAGGGCTTCCGCGGGAAGCCGCCCGCAAACTTAGAAGAGCTCGAGGAGATTCTCGTCAGCTTTTCAAACCTCATCGTCGATTTCCCTGAGATTGCCGAGGTCGACATCAATCCCCTCGCCGTCTCGAACGGGAAGGCGTGTGCCCTCGACGCCCGGATTATCATCGATGAGACTTATACCGAGGGAAAGAGCCCGTATCCTCACCTCGTCATCGCTCCCTACCCGACCCGGTACGTCACGCCGTGGAGGCTGTCAGACGGGACAGAGGTGCTCCTGAGACCCATTCGGCCGGAAGATGAGCCGCTGGAGCGCGAACTGCTCGCCACCCTGTCCGAAGAGGCAATGAGGTGGCGGTTCTTCTCTGCCGTGAGACCCATGGACCACGAATGGCTCATCCTCTTCTGCAATATTGATTATGACCGTCACATGGCGATAGTGGCCGAAGTGAAGGATAAGGGCAAGAGAAGGATAATCGGAGTGGCACGGCTCATCAGGAATCCCGTTTTTGTGACGGCCGAATTCGCGGTCCTCGTCCACGATGCCTACCAGGGCAGAGGCCTGGGTTACAAGCTTACGGAGACGCTCATCGAAATAGGCCGTCGCGGGGGGCTGGAAGAGATCGAGGGGCAAGTGTTGACGGACAACAGCAGAATGTTGAAGATGTGTAAAAAGCTGGGCTTTTCCACCAAATGGACGCCAGGTGGCATAACCGAGGTCAGGCTGAGCCTCAAGTAGGCCGAACAATCGGGGGACTGCAAGAATTAGTCGCACCGGGCGCCCGGCATCCGCGCCTCCACATCATGAGCCGGACCTGGGTTGGGCAGGACCCTCCGTCCTTAATCCATCAGACCGCGTCCCAGTCAATACTGGCCTTATCCGACGGCAGCGGGACGATGAAGACGGGTTTTCGTGTTCTCTCCAAGACCGAGCGGGCAACGCTCCCGAGAAAAGTCCCTCGCAGCCATCCTTTTCCGTGGGTCCCGAGGACAATCACATCACAGGCCTTCGCATCCGCTATGTTCAGGATTTCTTCCACGGGATAGGCTGCCGTGACGATGACGTCGGACACGAGGTCGGCACCGGATGGGCCAATCTGAGACCCTACCTTCTCGCTGAATTCCTGCAGGCGTTTCTTGATCACGCCAATGTCTTCGTCCGCCTCCTGCTCCTTGGCCTCTCGCAGGATGCCGCTTACATCCATGAAGGGGGCCGCAAGGTATGCGGAAGCAGGAATTTCTGCCATGCAGTGGAGGATTGTAATCTTTGCATCGTGTTTTTGTGCCAGGTCCGCGGCGAAGTAGAATGCATAGGCCGAATTCTTCGTAAGATCGGTAGCGTAGAGAATCTTTTTGATTTGTGGGATCATTCCTCTCCTCCTTTTTCCTGCCCGTCTCCGATCCCCGGTATGTTTCGCCATGGGCGGCTCGGTTTTGTTTTGGTCGTTTCCAGCAGCCATCACGTCCTTTTGTCACTCCCGACTCTCTTTTTTCATTAGCGACCGCTGCCACTGAGGGAGTCTTCTATTTGAAAGAAAAGTTTATGAAAAGCTGTCTTGTCGTCCCTCTATCGTCGAATGGCCGAGAACACTTCCGTTTAACCTCTTCACATCCATGATACCACGCTGCCCGCCGAAAGGGCCACTACTCCGCGGTCCGGTTTTTTCTAAAAGAGCAGGGGACACCGCCCAAAAAGTCACGAGACAGCATTCTTCAGAAGGCAGCAGATTCTTATGCGGCAAATAAAAGGGTATAATAGGAAGTCGAGACGGGCATCAGCATCACGCGGGCGAGCCCCGCGTTGTCTCAGAACAGGTGAATTTCCTGACGCAGATGCGAAAAGACGAGAGAGGAGGCCACATGATCTCAAGAATCCTTGTACCGACAGACGGGTCAAAGACGGCTCAAAAAGCAGCAAGGTATGCGGTGGATCTCGCAAAAGAGCTGAAGGCGTCGATAATCGTTCTGAGCGTTTTCGATTGGACCTCATTTATAGGCTCGATATCTGCCGCCTCGTTCGCCGGGCCGGAGGCGCTGAATCCCATCGAGAGTTCTCTGCAGGAAGCTGCCAAGAAGCATGCCGAAGCAGTAAAGAGAGTGTGTGACAAACAGGGTGTCCAATCGAAGACCGTCATCACCACAGGACACCCTGTCGATGATATTGTGCAAGAGGCCAAAAGATCGAAGGCAGATCTGATTGTCATGGGTTCCCACGGAAGAAGTGCGTTGGCGGCAGCGGTCCTCGGCAGCGTTGCCTATGGCGTAATCCACAGGGATATGAAGACTCCCGTGTTAGTAGTAAAGAGATGAGGTAACCTGAGACGGTTGCTCCAATTATTGAGAGACTTGCGGGCCGCAGTCCGACAATTAAAGATTCGATAGCAAAGGCGCTCTCCTTCGGACATAATCGCGGAGGAGGTCGTTCTTTGTCCAAACATACATGGAGGAGGATGATATGCAAGTGACAAAGAACGAGGGACAAAGCGGTCTTCCGATGAAAAACATAGAGCGTATTCTAGTGAACCTGCCGACAAGGGAGTGGCTCGGGGTAATCGAGTACGCCATCTTCCTTGCCAGGAAGTTCGGCGCACGCCTTTATGTGGCGGATGTGATTCATGATCCCTTTGGCTCTGCCGGATGGAATCTACCCATGCCCTCGCTTGAGAATGAGTTTCAGGAGATTGTTGCAGAGGCAAGAGATCGCCTCCAGGCAATCATGCAGAAGGAACGGGCAAAGGGTTTTGTCATAGAGCCGCTTGTGAGGGAAGGCGATCCTGCCGAGCAGCTCACCAAGGTCATCGAAGAAAAGGAGATTGACGTGCTTGTTATGCCCGCCCATCAAGAAGACAGGATCGAGGACTTTCTATTCGGAGGAGTGTATCGTAAACTTATCAGGGAAATGCCGTGCTCGATCCTGCTCGTGCAGCCAGCCGCTCTCGGACACCCGTTGAAAGGTTAGGGATAACGTCACCTAATTGAATCAGATTCCCATACAAATTGAGACGCATCGTCGTAGAGTCCAGAGCATAGACCGTCTTTCATAATTTATTCCCGATTGGAGTCGCTGCGGATGCAACTTTGGTGGGGTTATCCATAAGCTCGCATAGGGCACGATCAGCCTTTTCGATGAGCGCGCCTTTGTTCCTGCAGTGGATGTTGGCGAAGTGCTCGGCCTTCATGATGAGCCAGATTCTCTCTATGGGATTGAAGTCCGGTGAATAGGGAGGAAGATAGAGGGGTTCAAAGAAGTGCCAGTTGAGGCTCTTTCGTTTATGCCAGGAGGCATTATCGAGGATGAGGATGTTCCGTTTCCGAGCGGGCGTAATGGAGGTGGAAGTCTCATCGAGGAAGACCTGGAAAACATCGGTATCGCAATGGCTTGCCTCAATGGCGAAGAACTCCCCCGAGCGTGGACAGACAGCCCCGAGGATAGTGAGGCGGACATGATCCCCGTTGTGGACCACTCGTGGTCGCGATCCCTTGATGGCCCATCCCCTTCGCGGCCTCGGTTCTCCGTCTATGCCTGTTTCATCCCCATACCAAAGCTCTACATCGGGATCTTCCGAGAGGATTCGGAGCTTGGTGAGAAAGTCCTCCCTGAGGGCTTCATCCTGTCTGTCCGGCCAGGGCCTCGGCACTTTCAGGACATAGCCTTTTTCATGGAGAAGACGAACGACAGTGTTGTAGGAACACTCGAGGGAGTATTTCTCCGTGATATGCCCATGGAACGCAGCTGCGGTCCAGAAAGTTCTCTGGGCGCGGCCTGGTTCCTCGAACTCTTCGATGATTTCTTCTTTCTGTTCTTCCGAAATGATCGGCTTTCGTCCTGTTCGTTTTTTCGCAATAAGACCGTCAACCCCATAGGCGTTGAACGCCGTGATGATCTTCTTTACCGCACTCTCAGTGATGTCAAAGACCTTCATCACCTGCTCCCTTGTACTCCCGGTGAGCAACATGATAATGACGAGACAGCGCTGATTCGTTTCTCTGTTCCCTGCACGCTGGGCCGCCCGGAGATCGAAGAGAGAGGCATTTTCCGGATTGGGAACGAGGTATCTCTGGGCCACGATCCATAGGTAACCACATGTCTCAGGAGATGTCTAGGATTATCAACAGGAAACGGGAATTAATTTTGAGAAATGGTCTAGACGGTGCGACCGGAGATCTGCACGAAAAAACAACCTTGGGGCAGCAGTGATCGGTACAGCATGACTAGTCTGTATTTGCGTTCCGAGAAGACGAGCGTCGTAACGTTCACCCGGAGAGGGCGTAACGCTTCCTGGGGGATGTCCCGGAGCGGAGAGCACCCGGGTATCTCCAGACGGGGGTGTTCCCCTGGACATAGACCAAGACGGCAACCGCGCAAAGGTGGGGCCCCCAGGGAGACCCTAACTCCTCGACGGCTCCCTGGCAGACGGCCCATGCAAGGAAAAAAAAGAGGGCGTTCGCCGGGAGGACCCCTTCCATGAGACAGACATGGCAGATTAGCCGCCGTCCCCTTCTTTGAGCAGGGCCTTGAATTCTTCTTCTCCGACCACTTCGACTTCCAATAGCCTTCTCGCGATCTTGTCAACGATCCCTTTTTTCCCTTCGAGGAACGTGCGCGCTTTTTCGTACCGGCTCTTAATGATCCGGGTGATCTCCTCGTCAATGTACTGCTGGGTTGATTCGGAGTATTCCCGCTGTCCGGAGGCGCTTTCCCCCGGAAGAAATATCGGGCTCCTCTGGGAGGAGAGGACCACATTCTCGAACTTGTCGCTCATGCCGTAGTCGCTGATCATCTTCCGGGCGATCTCGGTCGCTCGGGCGATGTCATTGGAGGCGCCTGTCGAGATCTCGCCGAAGAACAGTTGCTCGCTCGCGCGGCCCCCGAGCAGCACGTCGATCTTGCCGAGCAGTTCCTCCTCCGTCAGGAGGAAACGGTCTTCGGTCGGGAGCTGAATGGTGTAGCCCAGGGCACCGATGCCGCGGGGGATGATCGAGATCTTATGAACGGGATCGGCGCCCTTCGTGAAGGCGGCTAACATGGCATGTCCTGTTTCATGGTAGGCGACGGTCTTCCGTTCCTGCGGATTGATGAGCCGGTTCTTCTTCTCGAGGCCCGCAACTACTCTTTCGATCGCGTCGTCGAAATCCTTGGGCAAGACCCGGCCGCGGCCCGCGCGGACAGCCAGCAACGCCGCTTCGTTGACGATATTCGCCAGGTCGGCACCTGAAAAGCCCGGCGTCCCGCGCGCGACCTTTTCCAGGTCGACGGACTCGTCGAGGTTCACGTTCCGCGCGTGGATCTTGAGGATGTCGATCCGCCCTTTGAGGTCGGGTTTGTCCACGAGCACCTGCCGGTCGAAGCGACCGGGCCGCAGGAGCGCGGGGTCAAGGATCTCGGGCCTGTTGGTCGCGGCGAGGATGATGACGCCGGCACCGGAGTCGAAGCCATCCATCTCGACGAGCAGTTGGTTCAGCGTTTGCTCGCGCTCGTCGTTCCCGCCGAGTGCAAAGCCGCGGCTCTTGCCGATGGCGTCGAGTTCATCGATGAAGATGAGGCAGGGGGCCTTTTCACGGGCCTGTTTGAACATGTCACGGACCCGGGCCGCCCCGACGCCGACGAACATCTCCACAAACTCGGCCCCGCTGATCTTGAAAAAGGGGACCTTGGCCTCACCGGCGACTGCCTTGGCGAGAAGGGTCTTTCCCGTTCCGGGAGGGCCGACAAGGAGAACGCCCCTGGGAATCTTTCCGCCGACGGACTGATACTTCTTCGGGTTTCTGAGGAAATCCACGATCTCCTCAAGCTCCGCCTTGGCCTCATCGACCCCCGCGACGTCCTTGAACGTGACTCCCGTGTCGCCTTCGGCGACGAGCTTCGCCTTATTCGCTCCGAAGGACATCACTCCCAGGCCCGATTTGCCCATCTTTTTGTTGAGATAATTCCAGACGAACACGAGGAGGATGATCGGGAGCAGCCAGGACAGGAGGGCGCCCAGCCAGGACTTGTTCTCCGGGACGACGCCGTAGTATTCGATGCCCTTCGTATCCATGAGACGGATGAGGTCTGGATCGTCGACCCGAACGGTTCGATAGGTCTTCGGAACCTCCGTGGGCTTCTTCTTCTCACTGAGCTGCGCCTTGGCGTATTCCTCCATCTGGGCCTTTGTCCAGCCGAACCCGGTGAGGTACTTGTCGCTCATCTCAACCCGATGAATCTCGCCGGATTCAACTTTTGCCTTGAAGGCGCTGTAGTCGATGGATTCGACCTTGGGGCGGAGGAATAGGAAATTGATCAGGAAGAGTATGAGCAGCGTGACGAGAAAATACCCTACGGAAAAACGGAACTGCTTGCGGTCCAGAGGCTTGAAGAGAGGCTCGTGCTTCTTGAGGCCCGGTTCTTCCTTTTCCTTCCCACCCCTAGCTTCCATGATCTCCTTGCCGTTGTCGTTGGCCTCCATTCGATCCTCCTTTTACTTCGCATAGTTTTGTCGAAGTAGCTCTCGTTCCTTCCTGCAGAACTCTTGTGATTCCTTCGGCATACAGCCGGACGCGCCCGGGACGCGAAAGCGACCACGTCGTGGCCGCGACTGCGTGAAGGCTGCTATGAAGGCGCGAAGGACTCCAGTTGGTGACAAGTTCGATCAGGAGCAACAAGCCCCGGAAGAAGAAACTTATCTCTTTTGTGCCCTCCTATACGGTCGACGGCTGCCTCTCAGAGCGGCGGGACTTCAGCTTGAAGCCCAAGCCGATGAGCAGCACTCCAAACACGATGGCATAGGTCGCTATTAACCAGATGACTCCAAGCGCCCCGGCCCCGGGGAATATCATCAGGAGCAGGCCGAACACGATCGAGGCGATTCCCGACAGGACCATCCATCCCTCGCCCCGGACCTCCTTACGGAGTTGTACGGCAGACGAAATCTCGAGCACCCCCGTCGCCACGCTCCACACCGCGATGTAGAAGAGGAGCGCGATCGCGGTCACCGCGAGATTAATGAACGTGATAATCCCTATGCCCACACCGACCAGGCCTTCCAGGAGCAGCAGCCAATGATGCTCCTCTCTGCGCCAGCCGCCGAGGGCATTGATCACCAGCAAAATCCCGTCCACGAACGCGTATGCCCCAAAGAAGATGACGATGACCGGCAGCGTGATGGCCGGCCATATCCACGCAAGAAGGCCGAAGATAATTGCGAAAATGCCCCTCAATACGAAGGCCCACCAATACCGCGATAGAAGTTCAAGCATGATTCCCCCTCCTTACCCGTGGTAAGCGTTGATGGTTCAATCAATGCTGTGACACTTTGTATGCACTATAATACGAGGTTTCAGGTTGTCAAGAAGCTTTCTCGCGATCTCTCACGGGACATTTGCACCCAGCACCGTCTCGCGACTATGGCTTATTGGAAACAACTGTCATGAACCTGCGATGCCCCCTTTACCCTCCCGATACGGCCTCTCAGCAGTCAGACCCAGTGGAGCTACCGCACGCAATCGTCAGGCAGCCCGTTCCGCCTCCGGGGCGCGAACACCGATTTTGCTTCCCGCAAGATACCGATAGAAGAGATACTTGGCCCCTTCCGCTGCGGAGAGATAGATGAGGACCATAAGGGCGACGATCACATAGAACAAGGCAGGGGGCGCCACAAAACCCAGATAGTGGGCAAGCGGCGACAGGGGCAACAGAGCCGCTATCGCCACGATGGCGAGGCTGGTAATTGCCAGCCATTTATTAGGGCGACTCCTGAAGGGATTTCTCTGGGTACGGATGATGAAAATGACCAGCACCTGCGTGGCCATCGATTCAATGAACCAACCGGTGTGAAAGAGTGCTTCACCGGCATGGAAAACCTTCAGCATGACGTAGAAGGTGAGAAAATCAAAAATCGAACTGACAGGGCCCAAGAGGAGCATGAAATTGCGGATGAGCGTAATATCCCACTTCTGAGGCCGAGCAACGTACTCTTCATCGACATTGTCCAGGGGGATCGGGATTTCAGAGATGTCGTAGAGGAGGTTGTTGAGGAGGATCTGGAGCGGCAGCATGGGAAGGAAAGGAAGGAAGACCGATGCACCGGCCATACTGAACATATTGCCGAAATTGGAGCTGGTTCCCATCATGATGTATTTCATGACGTTGCCGAAGGTCCGGCGCCCCTCGACCACCCCATCCGCAATAACACTCAAGTCACGCTCAAGCATGATCATGTCGGCCGCGTCCTTCGCCACGTCAACGGCGGTGTCAACGGAAAAGCCGATGTCTGCGGAATGGAGGGAAGGCGCATCGTTTATGCCGTCGCCAAGATAGCCGACCACTCGCCCGCGCCGTTTCAGCGCGAGGATGACCCTGTTTTTCTGGACCGGGGTCACCCTGCAGAACAGATTCACTTTTTCAACCTGTGCCATCAGTGCCTGATCGTCCATCTGCTGGATTTCGTTGCCCAAGAGAACGGCCGCCTCCGGGAGACCAAGCTGCCCCACGACGTGTCGTGTTACCAGATCGTTGTCGCCTGTGACGATCTTCACCGTTATCCCGCTTGACATAAGCCGGGCAAGGGCGTCTTTGGCGCTTGCCTTGGGCGGGTCGTGAAATACGGCGAAGCCAGCGAAGATCAATGCCGTCTCGTCACTCACCACCGCGTGAGGGTGATCTGCCGGCATAGGGTGCCATGCAATGCCGAGGACCCGAAAACCATCGCGGCCAAGGCTCTCAAAAAGGCCGTTGATCGCGGCCCTTGCGTTTTCATCGAGCGGCCTCAGGTCATTCTCTCCCTCCCCCTCATACCGGTCGGATAGCCGAAGAATGTCTTCCGGCGCCCCCTTCACCACAAGAGTTCTCGCGCCGCCGTTCTCGAGAAGGACGGAGACACGCCGTCTCTCGAAGTCGAAGGGCACTTCATCGATCTTCCGCCAGCCGCTCGTGTCGACCTCCTGGTGCTCGAGGATCGCATCATCCAACGGGCTTTTCACACCTGTCTCGAAGAAGCTGTTCAAATAGGCCAGTTTCAGGACGCGTTCGCTTTCCTTTCCAAGACCGTTCACGTGCCGCTCGACGTGAATGTGTGCCTCGGTGAGGGTGCCGGTTTTGTCGGTGCAGAGGACATCCATGCTTCCCAGGTTCTGGATTGCCGGCAGCCGTTTGACGATCACCTTCTTTGCCGCCATACGCAAGGCCCCTCTTGCAAGGGTCACGGAGACTATCATGGGAAGCAGTTCAGGAGTGAGGCCTACTGCGAGGGCCACCGCAAATAGAAACGACTCGAGCCATGGCCGATGGAAAAATATGTTGACCAGGAGGACAAACAACACGAGAAGGATTGTCAAACGCATGATCAGCAAACCGAAGTGTTGGGTGCCTTCTTCGAAGGCCGTGGGGGGCGGCTTTGCCGCGAGACTATCGGCGACCTCTCCGAAGGCGGTATTGGAGCCGGTCCGGCACACAAGGACCCTGGCCGAGCCGCTGATAACGGAGGTGCCCATGAGCACGGCATTAGTGGCAGACAGGAGGTCCTTTTCCTCGGGCAGCTCGCCAGGCCTCTTTTCAACAGGATAGGATTCTCCCGTGAGGAGGGCCTGGTTCAGAAAGAAGTCGTTTGCTTCGAGAATTCGCCCATCGCATGGAACCAGGTCGCCGGCGGCCAGTAGGACCACATCGCCCGGCACCAGGTCTTCCGCCGGTGCCTCAATCGGTTTATTGTCCCTAAGCACCCGGACCCGCACTGCCACCGACAGACGCAGGCGCTCCGCAGCCTCCCCGGCCCGGTGCTCCTGAACGAAATCCAGGGTGACGCTCATAAGGATGATGGCGGCGATTATGGAGGAGCCGACATGATCGCCTGTAAGAGCCATAACGATGCTGGCGACGAGCAGGATTATGACGAGGGGGTTACGGAACTTCATTAAGTACTGGAGTAGTGCCCCTGCTTTCCTTTCTGCGTGTACCCTATTAGGCCCGAACCGGGCGAGACGCGTTGCCGCTTCGGCGGAAGTCAGACCGGGCAAACGGGAATCAATATGTTCGAGCAGGGCTGCAGTGGACAGCTGCCAGAAAGAAGTCTGGTCTTTAGACGTGGAGACCATCGTACACAGTATAACGCTTATGAGAACTTAGGGCCTTAGAATAGTATAACTCGGGATTTCTATCCCGATGAGAGAGAGGATTAGCACCTCTAAACCTGACGGAACAGACCCGCCAAGCCTTTGCGCGTGTTTCGACTTTTGTTGGCGCCCTCGGTGGAAGGTCCCGTTTTGTGGAGCGTGGGCCCAACAACAAGAGAAGAGATACCGAGCCTCAGGCAATCTTCCGCTGCTCGCCGAAACGCCGGATCATGTCATGGAGGAACTTTTCTTTCTTTTCCAGGGCCTCTCTAAACTCGTGCTCTTCTGTGCGGTGAATCTCCACTTCGAGCTCGGGCATGTTAGTTCTCGATCAGTTTCAGCAACATCCCTGCTTCGTCATCGGTCAGCTGCAATTGGACCATGAAGGACCTCCATCTTGGAAATAGGTTACTGTTAACAGGAATATAACTGGGAAGAAAGACGGTTGCAACGCGGTCCGAACCGGCAGGTCTCTATCTATCAATGACCCGCAAAAAAAGCGGGCCGAAAGCCCCCCTGACACCCTAATCTATTGCTTTTCCTGTTTCGCTGTTTTCTCACCCACCGTAGGCAAGGGCACACCCTAACAAAGTACAGTCGCCACTAAGCTTTCGCCTCACGTCGCGCGAGGATTAGCCCGGGCGCCATGGGCAGCCAGAAGGTGAAGAAGCGGAAGAGGAGAGTCGCCTCGAGGCCGGCCGTGACCGGCACCCCGATGAGTTTGAGCGTGGCCACGGAGACGGCCTCAAAAACCCCAAGACCTCCAGGAGACACTCCAAGCGTCTGCGCCAGCGTCGAGAGCATGAAACTCGCAAAGACTGGTGCAGGATTGGCCTCAAAACCGAGGGCCCTCAGCATGACCCAGAGTGTCCCCGCATCGAACGCGTGGATGGCGAGGTGGAAACCCGTGCACTGAATGATGAGCGAGACATCGTGAACGATGGCCGGCGTCGCCTCGCCAAACGCCCGAAGTGCCGGCTTGACGAAAGGTAGCTTCTTGAGCCAACCGGGCAGTGTCAGGCCGCGGTTCACCCGCAGGAGGGCCACGGGAACGGCTGCTGCCACGGCTGCGAAGATGCCGGCCGGCAAGGCCATGACCGGTGTGAGGTCTCCGTGTATCCAGACGATGCCAAGGGCGATGCCCAGAGCCAGGACGTAAGCGGCGTGGTAGCCCACGAGATCGAGGACGACTGCGGCCATGCTTGCTCCGCGCGGTACGCCGCGGCGGTCCAGCGCCCGGATGACGAGCAATGTGCCGCTCAGGCCAACGCTAGGAATGGCCTGGTCCATGAAAAGCTTCGCCAGCCCCAAACCGACATAGGAGCGGAGAGGCCTCGATATATTCGCGCGGCAAAGGACCCGTTGCCAGATCCGGGCGTCCGTCGTGTAGGTTCCCGCCTGGAGCAAGAGGGCGACGAGTAGCCAAACAGGCCGAGCGCGGTGCAGGAGCTGTGCTAAGGCTTTCTCCTGTCTGTAGTGTGCAGCAAACATCACTACACTGGCCAGAAGGGCCAGTCCGAAGATCCACGAGACCCAACGAGCGAGTGCTTTTGGTCGACCGACTTTCATCGTCAGCCTTCAATCAGGGCATCCATATCCTTTTTCGAGCTGGCAAGTTGTTGACTGGCGCTTTCACCCACCGGTTCAAGCGAAGTTTTGGCAGTGGAGCAACGAATAGCAAGAAAAGCCAACTCACCGAGCTCCGTGTATAGCCCTACCGCAGACAAAGTCTCCGTCGCGTCAGTGCTAGGTTCTTCGCATTTCATTTAGCAACAACCGGGTGGCCTCTACCGGTCATGTCCCTGTCCTTCCATAGCCGTACGGGAACAGAAGCGTGAAACGGGAGAATGCTATTGAGTGCGCATTCAGGCGAAGAAGATCTATACCTTGAGGCTTCGGAGTATTAGGGATGCCCAAGGAAACATATGGATAAGCCGGGGCACCAGACTCCCTATTTGAACCGGCTAAGAGCATCTTGCTCCATTGGTTTCTCTTGCGTGTCGGCGGCCTTGTCCAGCTGTCTAGGGGGCGGTGGGTCCCTTTGCAGGAAAGGCCGACCACGTGTCTAAACTTTAATACGGCCTGCACCGGCATACAACCCGAACGAAAGATGGCTTTTATTGCTTGCCTCTTCAGCGCCGCCCTTGACAGGGTGTGCCCACCGTGATCATACATCTTGGTAACGACGTAGCGGTCGGGCCCTTTGGGGGCAAGGAAAGGGCATGTCCCATAAAGTTCTCATTGCACTTCGATAGATAGTCTTGTCCTCCCGGCTGAACGTTGACGGCGACAGGATGAGCGATTATGCTAGGACAGTTACCTTCTCTAGAACGCTCAACTATGAGAGGCGCGACTTGGTGTTCGAGTTTTCATGAGTGGCTTCAGTTTGCGGATGCTTCCCCACTTTCTTATCTGTCGCGGGAACGAACGATCCATGTCCCGGATCCTCAGCAAAAAGCGCGCCTAAACAGATGTTGGGAAGGTCGTGAATGGCCCAGAGACTCCGTGAGGACGAAGAAGAGGCGCTGAGACATTCCACCACGATCGAGAGCCTTGCCGCGTCGCAGGGTGTTCGGTCGGACGATGTCCGGTCTCTCTACGAGTCGGTGCTCGCGGACATGAAGCGAGACGCCGTGATCATGGATTTCCTGCCCATATTCGCGGTGAGAAGGGTCAAGGAGATCCTGCTCCGCAGGGATGCGGCGGACCGGGAGGATCATCCCTGATAGGGGGATTACTTCAGTGGATCGGACCAACGAAGGAAACATCGTCTGCCCTGCGTGCAACTCACGTGCGCTCTACAGATACGGTCATGTCCATGGCATTCAAAGGTACTTCTGTCTCATGTGCAAGAGGCAGTTCGTGGCAGGCCATGAACGGAGCTCTCCCGAACGCAGACCCAAGTGCCCCCATTGTGGACGCACCACGTACCTCTTCAAGAGCGGGGAAGAGCACGATACTTTCAGATGTGCCCGCTATCCCGAGTGCCGCGCGTACGTCAGGGTCGAAAAACAACCCGGGCGCGAGTCTCACGGGCCGATCGCCTTGGGGCGACGGACCGAACCCATCGATGACACAGATATTCCCGCGGAGATCTTTTACGAACCCGTCGCCGGTCCTTTACTGTTCGGGTAATGCACCAGCGTCTCTGACGTTCATCACTTAAGGAAGTTGTTGCCCTTTTAGCAGCCGATTCAAATATCACGCATTTCAGAGGTAATCTTTGCCGTTTCTCGGAACATAGATACTGAAGCTTTGCAGGTGAAGGCGTTGCGACGCAAGACTCACCATGAAACAGGATATTCCGGCTTCTCAACCGGCTGATGTCTTCCTGCAAGCGACCGGTGCAAGAGGACTCCATCTGCTGCAATCTGTAAGGAATGGTGTGGAGTGTCTGTTTAAAAGGGTATAGACCACCTCCCTCGACTTCGTCCCAAGTCAGGGGAGTGAGAACGGTCGCACCAAAAACCTGAGTGCTGACAGCAAAATAGACTTTTCTTCATGCTTACGAGACGGA
>Ga0326728_10012522_pt1 | contig 18798 bp, 13 predicted proteins | sample MB3enrmetagenome_FD_207602 | JGI IMG/M metagenome (GOLD analysis project Ga0326728, IMG submission 207602) | Lab enriched peat soil microbial communities from McLean, Ithaca, NY, United States - MB31MN | ecosystem: Environmental > Terrestrial > Soil > Wetlands > Peat | place: USA: New York... | reverse complement strand
AACATCACCCGGCTGCACGTCATGCGCGCAGCCTGAAACAAAACCACCACCGCCGGTGGGGAAAAACTCAAAACAAGACCGTCGCTGCACAGGGCCAACGGCGTTCTCACGCAGACACTAAAGCCCCTCATTCTCTTTGCGGCGCATTCGGCACGACTGAAGTCGTGCCCTGATACAAGACGAAAAGCAACCGCAGGTCCTTCGACTTCGGCCGTTCGCGAAGCGAACGGCCTGCGCTCAGGATGACAAAGTTCGGTTTAGGTTCGTGGTTTCTTACCTTTCAAAAGCGAGGACTCATGAAGAGTCGGCGAACGGTGTTGAAAGGGTTGGCGGCGTCGATGGGCGCGACGGTGGTGAACCTGAGCGCGCTGGAAAGTTTTGCGCGCGGGTTGGATGAGCACAGTGAGCGGCCGAACATCTTGTGCATTGTGGGCGAGGGGCTGCGGGCCGATGAGTTTTCGTCGGCGGGCAACCGCATTCTGCACACGCCTAACATGGACCGGATCGCCTCGGAGGGATGCACGTTTCACAACGCGTTCGTGGTGAATGCGCTGTGCCTGCCGTCGCGGGCCACTATGCTCACGGGGTTGTACTCGCATACGACGGGCGCGGTGTCGAATGTGGAAGGCACGGTGCCGGCGCGGTTTCCGCTGGTGTCGGATTTGCTGCAGAAGGCGGGGTACGAGACGGCGTTTCTGGGCAAGTCGCACGTTGCCGGCGCGCTGATGGACCACTACTGGGACTACTACTTCGGGTTTGTGGGCCAAGCGGATTACTACCGGCCGCGGATTACCGAGGGCGTGAGGGGCAAGTACGGGCCGGAGACGCTCTACGAAGGCGAGTTCGTGGACACGCTGCTGACGCAGAAGGCCGTGGAGTGGCTCAAGCAGAAACGCGAGAAACCGTTCTGCATGTTTTTGTGGTTCTATGCGCCGCACGCGCCGTTCTACCGGCCGAAGGACCTGGTGAACGATTTCAACGGAGTGGCGATTCCCAAGCCGGCGACGTTTGACGAGGACCGGACGGGCTACGCGGGCAAGCCGCGCGCCGTGGCCGACGCGGACGACAAGATTGGATGGTCGGAGGTATTCACCGACGATCCGCGATCGCTCGAGGAGCTGGTGAAAGATCACTACGCGGGCGTGGAGGACAACGATCGCAATGTTGGCGCGGTGTTGGCGGAACTGGAACGGCAGAAGCTGCTGGACCGTACGGCCGTTGTGCTGAGCTCGGACCACGGATTCCTGCTGGGTGAGCATCATTTATATGACAAGCGCGTGATGTATGAGCCGTCGATTCGCGTGCCGATGATGGTGCGCTGCCCGGGGCGGGTGAAGGCAGGAACGACTTCGGAGGAAATGGTGTTGAACCTGGACATGGCGCCGACGCTGCTGGAAATTGCGGGACTGCCGACGCCCGCGGAGATGCAGGGCAAGAGCATGATGCCGCTGGCCGAGGGAAAGACGGGCGTGGCGTGGCGGCAGGACTGGCTCTACGAGTATTACGAGTATCCGGGATTTGAAAATGTGCGCCCGTGCCGCGGCGTGCGGACGAAGCGCTACAAGCTGATCGATTTCTTTCTGGAGCCGGAGGAGTTTGAGCTCTACGATCTCGAGGCGGATCCGGATGAAGCGCACAATCTCTACGGCAAATCGGGATACGAGGAACTGACGGCGCACCTGAAGGAACGGCTGGCGGCGTTGCGCGCGGAGACCGGCGATACCTACGAGTACAAGCCGACGGGATTGCCGCTGCATCCGGGGATGCAGGTGCTATCGCAGCCGAAGTGACAGGCAGCCGCTAGCTTTTAGCTCTTAACTTCTTCGTGCCGGGGTGAGGTTCGTGCGATCCCACCCTAAACGCAGAAAGCGCGTTTAGGATGGGGCACCCAGCTTTTTCGTGCTGAGATGAGGGTGGTGCGACCCCAGGTCTGAAAATCCAGACCTGGGGCACCCGGTTTCGTGAACGGTTGACATGAAGGGTTGAAGTGCGGGCGGGGACGCCCGCACGACAGCCGGTCTGGAGACCGGCGCTACCTTTTATTCGCCTAGCGCGAACTTGCGTGCGGAGTCGAGGAGTCTGGCGACGGATTCTTTCGAACACGATTCGGTGTAGATGCGCATGAGCGGCTCGGTGCCGCTGGCGCGGAGCAGCAGCCAGGTTTCGGCGGCGTTGGGTTTGCCTTTGGCTTCGGGATTGTCGAGATAGAACTTCACGCCATCGAGGGTTTCGGTGCGCAGGATGGGCATACCGGCGAAAGTAGCGTCGCCGGCGGGGAGTGCGCGGGCGCGGGCGATGGCGGCATTCTTGATGTCGTCGGAGATGTGGAGATCGATGCGGCCGTACTGATGCTCGCCGTACTCGGCCTGAAGATCGGCGACGAGTTGGCCGAGAGTCTTGCGTTCCTGGGCCATCACGTTGGCGAGCAGGAGGCAGTTGAGAAGGCCGTCGCGTTCGGGCAGGTGACGCTGAAAGCCGATGCCGCCGGATTCCTCGCCGCCCATGACGATTTCGCGCTCGAGCATAAGGTCGCATACATATTTGAAGCCAATGCCGTGCTCGATGAGTTCGCGGCCGTATTTTTTCGCGATGCGGTCGAGCATTTTGGTGGTGTTGAAGGCGCGTGTGACGGCGCCGGGCCAGCCCTTATATTTCAGGACCCAACTGAGGAGCACCGAATAGATTTTGTGAGGGTCGACGAAGTTGCCATTTTCGTCTGTCGCGCCGATGCGATCGGCATCGCCGTCGGTGCAGAGGCCGGCCTGGCAGTGGTTGGCGACGGTGGCTTCGCCGAGGGCGCGAATGTGCGGCTCGATGGGCTCGGGGTTGATGCCGGGGAAGAGCGGATCGGGGTTGAAGCGGATGGGAACGTTGGCCACGCCGATGCGGTTAAAGATGTCGGAGAGGATGGTGCCGCCTGCGCCGTACATGGAGTCGATGCAGAATTTCATGCCGGAGCGGGCGATGAGATCGAGATCGGCGAAGCTCTCGATGGCTTTGAGATACGTGGGCAGGAAGTCGACTTCCGTAACAGGCGCGGGCTGTGACGCGCGCGGAACGGGCTGGCCAAGGTGCGACTCGATGGCTGCAATGATGGAGGGCTTGCCGGAGCCGCCGTACCAGGCCTTGTACTTGACCCCATTCCACTGCGCGGGGTTGTGCGACGAAGTGATCATAATGCCGCCGGCGGCGCCGCGCTCGCGCACGCCGAAGCTGAGCGCGGGCGTAGGCGTAACGGCGTGGGCGATCTGCACGGGAATGCCGGTGGCCGCGACGACTTCAGCGCAGGCGCGGGCGAAGGCTTTGGATTCGAAGCGCGTGTCGTAGGCGATGCAGATGCCTTTTTCCGGATCTTCCTGGGCGGATCCTTTGCAGGAGTGAATGTAGGCGGAGATGGCCTCGGCGGCGGTGCGCACGTTGGCGAAGGTGAAGTCGTCGGCGATGACGCCGCGCCAACCGTCGGTGCCGAATTTGATGATGGGGTGAGGCATGGGGCTTACGTTCTCCTGGAGCGACAAAAATAAACGATAACAGGCAATGCGGGGTGGATGCACGGTGGCGCGGTTCGACTTGGGTTCGTGGTGGGTTGGGCCAGGTGAGCTTTGGTTCGTGCTATCCCGTGTCTCAGAATCGAGACCCGGGACACCCGCTTTTCGCGCCGCTTAAGAATTGTGCAGCTCTGGGAAGGCCATGCAGTGGGCGAACTCGTCCTGAAAGGCGGGGTCGGCGGCGAGGCTCACGTGTTCGATGGGCGGGAGCGGGGGTTCTTCGGCGGCGAGGAGAAGCATTTTTGCGCCGCGGAGGGCGGTGTTGCCTGCGGCGTGAATGAGCGCGTGTGGCGCTTCGAGTAGGCCGATGCGGAGGGCGCTCTCGATTTGCACGTAGTTGCCGAAGGCGCCGGCGAGATGAATGGCGTGGAGAGCCTTCGATCCCTCGGGGGCTAAATCCCCCTCTATTTCTGCTCCTTCTACGGCACGACTGAAGTCGTGCCCTTTCAAAACATCGAATCCTTCAGAGCTCTTCTGCGACGCGCGAGAGTCAGCGCCGAGGCGCTTGAGGAGCAGGCGGAAGCCGGCAGCGATGGCGCCTTTGGCGAGTTGCAGCTCGCGAATATCGGATTGGTAGAGAACGACGGGCGGCGCGATGGGGAAGATCTTTGCTCTGCTGGCAATGCGGCCGTTGGCGAGGATGGCTCCGGAGCGCAGGCCCGCGGCGACGGAGTCGACGAGGCCGCTGCCGCAGATGCCGCGCGGGGCGACGTCGCCGATGACCGTAGGGCGGAGCGTGCCATCAACGAGCGCGACATAAGCGATAGCGCCGGTGACGGCGCGCATGCCCATGCGAATGGCGCCGGCCTCGAAGGCGGGTCCGGCGGCGGTGGAAGCGCAGACGATACCGTGGCGATTGCCGATGGCGATCTCGCCGTTGGTGCCGAGGTCGACGAGCGCGGTGAGATTGGAGCCTTGCGCGATGCCCGCGGCGACAATGCCGGCGAGAATGTCGGAGCCGACGAAGCCGCCGATGCAACGCGCGAAGCGGATGACGCAATCGGAGGGCAGTTCCCAGCCGAGATCGCGCGGGCTGAAGCGCTGCTCAGCGAGATGCGGCGACTGAAAGGGCACGTGCGCGAGCGGCTCGACATCGAGCGAGCAAAACAGATGGTGCATGACGGTGTTGCCGACGAGGAGAACTTCGGCAATTTGCGATGCACGGCCGCGGGCGAGGCGCGCGACGAGCTGGCCGAGCGCGACGCGGATGGGCGTGGTGAGGTCGTTGTCCGCGAGCACGGCGCGGACGCGGCTCATGACGTCGGAGCCGAAGGCGGCCTGGGGATTGAGCGCGGTCTCGACGCCGAGCACGTCGCCCGATGCGGCATCGATGAGTTGCGCGGCGATGGTGGTGGTGCCGAGATCGATAGCGATTTTTTCCCTGGCTTTGGAGTGAGTTTCAGCAGGAGCAACAGTCGAATCGGTGAGGATCTCCATGTGCCACTGGCCGCACTCGAGCACGAGCGGTTCGTGCGCGCGGGCCTGGCAAGCGAGACGCCAGCCCTGGGCGAGTTGATCGGGAGTGAACGTCGCGGCGTCGGCCTCAGTGACGGGAAGCGAGCCCGAGAGCACGCGCACCTGGCAGCCGCTGCACTCGCCCATGCCACCGCAGGGGAATTCGAAGCCGTGCGCGGCGAGGCCGGGGACGAGCGAGCCGCCGCGCGGGAGTTCGAGCTCGACGGAGAGCGGCTCGAGACGGATGCGCACGCGGTCCGGTGATTGATCGAGAGTCATACGGCGTCCACGATGCCGTCGTCGAGCGTAGCGCGGATCGCGGCGCCCGGCGCAACGACAAGAAAATCGGCTGCGTCCCAGGGGCCATTGATGAGGCGCTCGAGGAGAGTGAGCGAGCCTTGGACCTCCTCGAAGGCCCAGCCTTGTTTTTCGGCTTCGGCGCGCGCCTGGGCGCGGCAAGTTTCGTCAGACGCGATGCCCGTGGAGATGTAGGTGAGGCCGGAGTAGTGGCGGCGGAAGGAGGAGAACTGCTCGTAGAGAAAGCGGCCGTTGTCTTCGCCGTATTTGGCGATGAATTCGTCGAGCGTGGTTTGTTCGCCCAGGGGATTTTTTTGCGAAGGGAAGGCGGGCTGGAGCTTGAGATCGGGAGTTTGGAATTCAACCCAGCCGGGCGAGCGGTAGTAGACGCCGGGGTGGTCCTGAAACCAGGCGGCGTAGCGATGGCGGCTGCCCATGAGCACGCCGATGCAATCGTGGGCGCGGGGAAGAACGAGTTGCGTGCGGCCGGCGCGAAGGCCTTCGGTGCCGCGGCCGCACAATGCGTAGCCGAGAAGGATGGCGTCGTAGCCGGCGCTGTCGGCCGCGTCGATGCGCTCCTGCAGGTGGGGACGCATCTCGACGCCAAGCGAGTGCAGGCCCATGGGAATGGATTCGAGATCGACCGTGTGCGCGGTGCGGGAGACGACGTGCTCCATTTCGCGCGTGAAGACCTGGCAGTGGATGAGTTTGAGATGCATAAAAACAGCTTTCAGCTTGTAGCCGGGAGCTTGTAGCCTTCAACCTAGTAATTGTGAACCCGACGGGAGGACAGGTAATCTGATCACTTGGAGCAGCTACGGGCTGAGCCGACAATGAGAGTCAGACAGCTTCTTTGTATCAAGTACCTTCCCGGAGTCGCTATCCACGCTTACGGCAAAGCAGAATGATTGCATTGGTGAGGGTATTCCTCGGGAAGATGTGCCGCCTACCGCAAGTACAAGTTCGTTGTCTTTCCAAGAGACAAAAGTGGGAAGGTAAAAGTCAATCTCCCTTCCCGGAGCTATTCCGCTCAGTACCGCTGATCGCATCATTCCATCCGTATCAGCTTCCATTCTTTTGCCCTCAGGCGAATAGAGGTGCACTTCATAATTGTCCGCCGTCGGTTCATCGATAACGAGAATCCTATGGCTGTCGGGACTCCACAGTGCGTGCGCTGCCCTCGTCAAGGTAAAAAGTTCCCATTCCTTCCCGTCATAAAGCCTACGAACAACTACAGGTGAGTGATCTTCTTCGTCAGTGAGTATGGGATGAACCTCAATTTGGAACTGCCCGTCGGGAGATTTCACTATTGCTCTTCTGCTCCAATGAAGGAACACCGGATGACCGAGGGGCTGGGCCGCAAGCCCGACGAGACTTGTCATAACGATGATCAGTGCGACGATCCGTGCTAATCTGATGATCTTCATCTCGCCACCGTGTATCCAGGAGGGCAATTCCCCCTGAGGCATTAGGAAAGCTGGTCGCTACGGACACATTCTGTTATCAGCTTACAAGCACCTGAGCCGACTGTTGCGGTCATTCAAGGCTCGCTGAAGAGCAACCGCAGATCCTTCGACTGCGTTTGCCGCACAATGTGCGGCAAACTTCGCTCAGGATGACAGCTCCCTTCTTCGCTGAAGTGCAAAGTCGGCACACTAGAGGCCGTAGCTCGATTTGTCATACAAGCTGCCGTACTGTTCTTCGAGGGCGGCGATGAGCGCGGCTTCTTCGGTGGGCAGTTCGTCGAGACCGGACTCGATGCGCGTGAGCCACTGCTGTTCCTTGCGCGAGAGATGGAGCTTTTCCGCGGTGACGCCTTCTTTGAGGAGGTCGGCGGCGGCGCGGCCGGCGGCGATGGTCTGCCGGTAGGGCGTTTCTTCGGCGACGATGGCGGCGGCGATGCGGAGAGTGGCCGCGGGCGAGAGCACGGCGGCCTGCGGGCTCAGCCATTCGTCGGACGCGGTCATCCAATCGCGCAATGCGAGCGCGCCGCCGGCAGCGGTTGCGGCATTCATCAGGCGGCAATCGTAGGCGAGGATTTCTGTGAAGGCCTCAGGCGCGTTGCCGGAGAGCAGGCGCACGTTCTGCACTGACTCGTTGCTCCACAGGTCGCACATGGCGGCGGCGATGTTGCCCAGCGGGCTGAAGTGCGCGCAGGCGGCCGACTTGCCTTCCATCGAGATCGGCATGCCGGTAATGGCCTTCATCACCGGACCCTCGTAGGCGCAGTCCTTGGAGGGGCCGAGCGCGCCCTGCTCGAAGGCGGCGAGGCTGCGCACGGCGCTCATGGCGCGGACCACCGCGGCGAGCACTTCGGGGAGCATCTTTTGATGCGCGAGCTGCATGGCGGTGTTGGCGAATCCGCAGGCGGAGTCGGCACCGGGGATGACGTCGGGGTGCGCCGAGCAGATGGCGACGATCTCGCTCCATAGCCAGGCCATGTCGCGCGGAGCGAGCACGCCGAGCGCGAAGACGATGCCGGGAAAATCGCCGAACATAAGGGCCTTGTCGTGGACTTCCTTGCTGCCCACCGATTCGATGGAGAGAATGTCGGCGCCGGCCTGGGCACAGAGCTCGAGCGAGCGGCGGAGGCGATGCCAAGGCTCGCCGGTGCGCAGGAGCGGCGGCTTCTGCTGGTCGCGAATGTCAGTGGGCGTGACGCGGAGGGCGCAGGGGAGATGGTGTTTCTGGTGCGCGGCGCGGAGATGGCGCTTGAGGATGGCGGTGACTTCCGCGCCCCACTCGGGCTCGTCGGTCATGGCAGGCAGCAGCTCGAACTCGAGCACGATGCCGGGGACGGCGAGGGCGACGGCGCGGCGCAGGATTTGCGCAGCCATTTCTTCGTAGTGCGCGGTGACATCGGACCAGGTGGCAGCGGTGATGGACATCGGCGGCAAGGTGAAGTTGACTTCAGGAAAGACCTGGCCGGCGCCGAGGGTGAGGCCGAGGCCGCAGGCGAGCGGATGGGGGCACGTGCCGAAGAGTAGCTGGTCCTGATTTGAGATGGCGAGAGAGGTGAACTTGCGAGTGGCCTCAACGATCATGATCAGGCCTCGGCCAGCAGGTTCTTGACGAGGCCGACCGCGCCGCTGGCGTTCTCGCTGTAGCCGTCAGCGCCAATTTCCTTTGCGTATTGGTGCGTTACGGGCGCGCCGCCAATGAGCACTTTCACCTGGGTGCGAAGACCCGCGGTCTGGAGCGCATCGATCGTGAGCTTCATGGCCGGCATGGTGACGGTGAGCAGCGCTGACATGCAGACCACGTGCGGCTTGCGCTGTTCGACGGCGGCGACGAAGTTTTCGGGCGAGACGTCGGTGCCGAGATCGATGACTTCGAATCCGCTGCCCTCGAGCATGGAAGCGACGATGTTCTTGCCGATGTCGTGCAGGTCGCCTTTGACGGTGCCGATGACGACGCGGACCGCCATCTTTTGGCCGGAGGCAGTGAGCAGCGGCTTAAGCAGCTCCATGGCGCCCTTCATGGCGCGGCCGGCGAGCAAGAGCTCGGGAACGAAGTATTCTTCGCACTCGAAGAGGCGGCCGACCTCATCCATGGCCGGAACCATGGACTCCTGAATGAGGGCCATGGGTTGAACGCCGGCGGCGAGGGCCGCTTCCGTAGCGGCGTGCGCCTTTTTGGCGTCGCCGTTCAAAATCGCATCGTAGAGATCCTGGTTTTGCGCCATCGAAACACCTCTATGCTCCGCGCACCTTCAAAAGGGAGATACATGCCGCGGCGGCACGGCCGGGATGGAGGCAAAGCGCTTGCTAGAAAGTGGCTTCGCGCCCCCTTGCGCAGGCCGGCTGCGGCCGTCTCCCAAAAACGGATTGATGATTCAAGATAAATCGATTTCGGCAAGGCTGGCAACCGAGCGAGAGCGCGGGGTTCCGGCGCGCGGAGCCCGAATTGGCCGAACAAGGTGGTCTCGGGAAGATCTTCGCAATAGGCTGGATGACGGACAGCTTGCGTTGGAAGACCGGCGGCCGGACGACTAAAATGAATCAACTGTTGGTCTTCTTCGTCCCCCGGCCACTTCGATTGAAGGACTTCCCTATGTCGATTCTGTGGAAAGCGGCGGGTATTCTGTTGCTGGCCGCGACGGCGGCCGCGGCGCAGGCGCAGGACGCGGGCGGGGCGCAGCGCGGCTTTCAACCCATGACCGAAGAGCCGACGATGAAGAGCGGCCACCAATACGTGGTGGCGATCGGCATCGATCACTACGAAAACTGGCCCATCCTGAGCACGGCGGTGAGCGACGCGACCGGATTTGCGAAGCTGCTGACCAGCAAATTCGGCTTTGAATACGCCGTGGAACCGCTGACCGAGAAGAACGCCACGCGCGAGGCAATCGTTTCGCTCATCGACGACGACCTGCGCAACCGGTTGAAGCCCGAAGACTCGCTAGTGATTTTCTTCGCCGGCCACGGCACCACGCGCAGCGACAAGATCGGGGATCAGACGCGGTCCGTGGGGTTCATTGTGCCGGTGGATGCGCGCGCGTCGGGGACGAACGAACATTGGAGCGACTATCTCAACGTCGAGGAGCTGCTGCGCACCATCAGCAGCCTGCCGGCCGCGCACATTCTGGTGGTTCTGGACAGTTGCCACAGCGGCATGGCGCTGGGCAGCAAGTTTTCCACGAGCCGCGACGATACGCGGTTCCAGAAGGACATGCTGGTGAAGGTGAGCCGCAAGGTCATCGCCAGCGCGCAGGGCGACCAGCTTGCCGCCGACAGAGGACCGCTGCCCGATCACTCGCTGTTTACCGGGCTGATGATCCAGGGACTTACGTCGGGCAAAGCGGACAGCTACGGCGCGGGCTTTGTGACTTCGAGCCAACTGGGCGCGTTTGCGCAGCATGAGGTGGCGGTGGCTGCAGGATCGAAGCAGACGCCGCTGTTCGGATCGTTCGATCTGGATGAGGGCGGGGAACTGGTGATCCACATGGGCGCGGGATCCCAGCCGACCACCGCGGACAGTTCAGGTCATGTCATGCTGACGAAGTACGAGAGCCTGGAGCTGGACCGGCTGAAAAAGCAGGGGAATCAATATTGGCAGGACGACGATCCACTGAAAAATTTTCCGGCGGCGCGGAGCGCGGCGCTGAAACTGTGCGACGACGGCGACAGTTGGGGATGCGAACAAGCGGCGCGCAGTTTTCGCACCGGTCTGGGCGGCGGCACGGATTATCCGCAAGCCTCGAAGCTGGCGCAGCGGGCGTGCGATGCGAAGGTGAGCAGTGCGTGCGTGCTCCTGGGCAATATCTACCAGACGGGCGAGGCCATTGAGCCCGACTTGCAGAGCGCGGTGCGGCTTTTCCAGGACGCGTGCACGCAAGGCAACCTGCGCGGCTGCTTCGGATTGGGCAGGTTGTATCTGAAGGGCCACGGCGTGACGCAGGATTACGCACAGGCGAAGACGCTCTTCAGCAAGGTCTGCGACGGCGGCGAGATGGTGGGCTGCAACGGGCTGGGCGCACTCTATCAATTCGGAACCGGCGTGACGCAGGACTACGCACAGGCAAAGACGCTCTACACCAAGGCCTGCGACGGTGGGTTCATGAAGAGCTGCGAAAACGTGGGCCGGATGTACCTGAACGGCAAGGGCGTGACCGCCGATCCAGCGCAGGCAGTGGAGTATTTCCGCAAGGGCTGCGCGGGCGGCGAGATGGACAGTTGCAGCGACCTGGGCGTGATGTATCAGTCCGGGCAGGGCGTGGCGGCGGACCTGGCGCAGGCGACGACGCTCTTCCGCAAGGCGTGCGACGGCGGATCGGCGACGGGATGCAACGACATGGGCCTGGCCTACCAGATGGGCAAGGGGGCCAAGACCGACATGGCGCAGGCAGCGGTGTACTTTCGCAAGGCATGCGACGCCAGCGGCTCGGGCATGTACGGCTGCAACAACCTGGGCCTGATGTACGTGAGGGGTACGGGCGTGCCGCGGGACCTGACGGAGGCTGCGCGGCTTTATCGCAAAGCCTGCGACGCCGGACAGATGATCGGCTGTGACAACGCGGGCGACTTGTACCGGTATGGGCTGGGCGTGACGAAGGATGAAGAAGAGGCGGTGCACCTGTATCGCACGGCGTGCAAGGGCGACAACCTGGCGGGATGCGTGCAACTGGGGTTCATGATGGCGAACGGGTGGGGCGTGGCAAAGAACGAACCCGCGGCCATCGGGTTGTACCGCAAAGGCTGCGAGGGCGGCCAACCGCGAGGCTGCCTGGGACTGGGCTATATGTTCGAGGGCGGCTTCGGCGTGGCCAGGAACGAATCGGAGGCGGTGCGCTTTTATGGCAAGGCCTGCGACGGCGGCGTGATGGAGGGATGCACGGCGCAGGGATTCCTGCTGGCGAACGGAAAAAGCGTTCCCAAAGACGAGGCGCAGGCCCTGGCGCTTTACAAGAAGGCCTGTGCGGGTGGCGACAAGAACGGCTGCTTTGACGCCGCGCTCGCCTACCAGAATGGACAAGGCGTGGCCAAGGACGAAGCGGCGGCCGCAAATATGTTGCGCGACAACTGCAATGCCGGCAACGCTCCGAGCTGCGGACAGCTTGGCTACATGTACTTCGCGGGCATCGGAGTGAAGAAGGACGATGCGCAGATGTTCGCCCTGACGCGCAAGTCGTGCGAGGGCGGCATCATGCAGGCCTGTTCGAACCTCGGCTTTACCTATTACGCGGGCGTGGGAACGGAGAAGGATAAAACCAAGGCGATCGAAGTTGCACGCCAGGCCTGCGACGGCGGTGAGCCAAGAGCCTGCACGGGCATTGCCGCGTTCGACTTTATGGACCACGAGGGCATGAATGCGGCGGCGAGCTTTAGCGATGCGTTGAAGGGCTACCGCAAGGCGTGCGATGGCGGAGACTTGAAGGGCTGCACGGCGCTCGGGTTCATGGTGCGCAACGGGCTGGGCACGGCCAAGGATAATGCCGCGTCGGCTGAGATTTTCCGCAAGGCGTGCGAAGGCGGGGAGATGACAGCGTGCATGGCGTACGGGCTTGTGCTGCACGCGGGCGAAGGCGCGCCGCAGGACGACGTGCAGGCGTTGAGCTACGAACGCAAGGCATGCGGCAGCGGCATCATGGCCAGTTGCACGTGGACGGCATACGCCTATCAATATGGATGGGGCACCGACAGAGACGTGGTGCAGTCGGCCAACCTCTTCCAGAAGGCCTGCGACGGCGGCGAACTGTCGGCGTGCCGCAGCCTCGGCTATCTCTACCGCAACGGGCTGGGCGTGGAGCTGGACGAAACCAAGGCGCTGAGCTTTTATCGCAAGGCATGCGACGGCGGCGACAAGGGCGCGTGCGCGGATACGAAGGTTGAGCCGTAGACTGCGGGACTGCGGGGCTGCGGGACGACGGGACTAGAGGCGGCGCGTGCAATGGCCGTGAAAGTGGCGATCATCGGCGGCGGGATTGTGGGACTGGCGACGGCGCACCAGCTGCTGAAGCGGCATCCCGCGACGAAAGTGCTGGTGCTGGAGAAGGAGAAGGGCGCGGGGCAACACCAGACCGGACACAACAGCGGCGTGCTGCATTGCGGGCTCTACTACAAACCGGGTTCGACCAAGGCGCGCATGGCCGTGGAGGGAATCCGGCGGATGACCGCTTTCTGCCAGCAGCACGGCGTGCCCTACGAGTTGTGCGGCAAGACGGTGGTGGCTACGGAGCCGGAGGAGATTCCATGGCTGAGTGCGCTGTTCGAGCGCGGCAAGGCCAATGGGCTTGAGGGGCTGGAGTTGCTGGACGCGGAGCGGATTCGTGAGTACGAGCCGCACGCCGCGGGACTCAAGGGGATTCGCGTGCCGCAGGAAGGAATTGTGGACTACGCGGCGGTGTGCGCGGCGATGGCGAAGGAGATTGGCGCGCAAGGCGGCGAGATCCGCTTTTGCTCAGAGGTGATGCGGCTGCGCAGGAACAGCCATTGGACGATCGACACGCGGAGCGGGGACTACGAAGCAGATTTTGTGATCAACTGCGCGGGATTGCATTGCGACCGCGTGGGACGGAAGGCCGGGAGCCGCGAGCCGACAAAGATTGTTCCCTTCCGCGGCGAGTATTACATGCTCAGGCCGGAGCGGCAGCACCTGGTGCGGAACCTGCTCTACCCGGTGCCGGACCCGCAATTTCCTTTTCTGGGCGTGCATTACACGCGGCTGATCCATGGAGGCGTGGAATGCGGGCCGAACGCGGTGCTTGCGTTTGCGCGCGAAGGTTACCGCAAGGGAGATTTTTCTCTGCGCGACACGGCGGAGACGTTCACGTACAGCGGATTCTGGCGATTCTTTCTACGCTATCCGCGCATGTGCTGGGAAGAGTTCAAGCGCTCGTACAGCAAGCAACTGTTTTGCCGGTCGCTGCAACGGCTGGTGCCGGAGCTCGTGATGGAAGACCTGATGCCGGGAGGATCGGGCGTGCGGGCACAAGCGCTTTCACCGGAGGGCGAACTGATCGAGGATTTCCATTTCGCGCGGGCTGCGGGAGCACTGCACGTGCTGAACGCGCCCAGCCCGGCGGCCACGGCTTCGCTGGCCATTGCCGACGAAATTGTGACCATGGCCGAAGGGACGCTTGCGCCGTGAAGCGAGCGGCGTAATTACTCTGATTACGGAACAGGCGGCGGAGGGCGTTGAGACCGAAGCGCAGACAGGAGTGGCCCTGGACAAAAAGTTCATTGACAGGGCTTCCGGCAAGGACACCAAGCGTCCCCAACTCCAGGCCGCGTTGGAGTATCTCCGCGATGGGGACGTCCTGGTCGTGCATAGCATGGACCGGCTGGCAAGGAATCTCGACGATCTCCGCAAGATTGTCCTGGGATTGACCGGGCGCGGGGTAGTCGTCGAGTTCGTCAAAGAGCAACTCGTGTTTACAAGTCAGGACAATGCTATGTCCAAGATTCTCCTCAGTGTCATGGGCGCATTCGCCGAGTTCGAGCGCGCCCTGATCCGGGAGCGCCAGCGCGAGGGAATCGCTCTGGCGAAGAAGGCAGGGGTCTACAAGGGGCGCAAACCTGCTTTGACTCCTGAAAAGGTTTTGGAGCTTCGCAAGCGCGTGAAAGCGGGCGAGAAGAAGGCGGCTCTAGCCCGCGAGTTTGGAACTAGCCGAGAGACGCTCTACCACTACGCACCAGTGAAAGCTTAAGGCACAGTTCGTTGGGCTGCTCGACGTCGGAGAAACCCGATCTGGTCTGCTCCAGCAGCCCATTGCGCGCAGGCCCTCTACGGTCTCCGCGCTGAATCCCGGCTCAAGACTGAGCACATCTGGCAAGTATTGGTGGTGAAATCGCGCCGCTCATCCACCCTGAGTTCTCTTCCGCCTTTCCTTACTGCCCGACCAGAGTAGCGCTTTTTGTTGTTCTTCAATCTGTGCTAAACTTCGGGCGCACTAAGCTCACACGCGGCAAGCGCAGCTGTGGTTTTTGCTCGTACCACGCTTCGCCAGGAGAAAGGCTTCCAACCGTGGAGGGCGGTATCATGTCAGGCTGTTCTGTTCGCTGCGCCCGCTTCGCGCCGAATCTCCGCATCCGGCGATCGCGTGAAGTCTTCCATGTGTTCCATTTTCTGCACCGAGCGCAGCCGTTCCGTCGATACAGATTCCTGCTTCAGATGAAGGCCGCCTTGCAGCCCTCGTGCCAACCCGTCAAAATCCGGAAAATGCGACCATTCCCACACAACGTTCAATCAAGGAAAGGATGGGCCCTATGACACCCCCAACCCTTCTTATCCTGGCTGCTGGTATGGCCAGCCGTTATGGCGGCTTCAAGCTCAGTGATCCCGTCGGCCCTTACGACGAGACCATCGTCGAGTATTCCATTTACGACGCCCGACGCGCTGGGTTCGGCAAGATCGTTTTCGTCATTCGCAGAGAGCTTGAGCAGCGCTTCAAGGAAGCTGTCAGTGCACGGTTTCTGCGGCACTTCCCCGTCGAATATGTCCTGCAGGACCTCACCAAGATACCGCCTGGATTCTCCGTTCCGCCAGGCCGCACCAAGCCCTGGGGTACGACTCATGCGATTCTCATGGCCGCCCCCGCCATTCATGAACCGTTTGCGGTGATCAATGTGGGTGAGCTTTATGGAGCGGAGAGCTACCTCCGCTTGGCCCGGCATATGCAGTCTGGAACGGCAGATTACGCGATGGTGGGTTTTATGTTGCGCAATACGCTCTTTGAATTCGGCTCAGCGGCGCGCGGTGTTTGCCAGGTAAACAACAGCGGCCTCCTGGAGAGCATCATGGAATTGAAGAATGTTGAACGCGACGGCGGGCATGCCCTGAACACCGATGAAGAAGGCCAACAAATGCGGCTTACGGGAGACGAGATCGTTTCCATGAATATGTGGGGATTCACGCCCCAGGTTTTTGGACAACTACAAAAGCAGTTCGAGCGCTTTCTTACGGAGAATGGCGCGGACCTGAAGGCGGAGTGTTACATCCCCAATACGGTGAATGACCTGGTACGGGCGGGACAGGCGCAAGTAAAGGTCCTGCGCTGCAATGAATCGTGGTTGGGCATAACCTACTACGAAGACCACTCGCGCGTCGTGGCAGGCATACGTCGCCTCATCGAATCCGGGTATTATCCGAGGAAGCTCTGGTGACCTGCCGGAACTTTGGTCGATCAATGTGGACGAATTCGTGCTAAAGGAAAGGACCGCTGTCTAAGGCATTTCGGAAAACAGTGTAGTCCGCGTGAACTCCGTTCAGCATCGTCGCTCCCTTCCCCTACCGGCGCGATGTCCTTTTCTGGGATTGCCATTAGCCGCCCTCGACAATGACACAATTACGTCACAATTGGCGAAATGGAAGGTGGAAGCTGAAGAGAGGGAGAAACATAACTCCAAGAAATCTAATGACTTAATAGTCGGCGTTAGAGAACGATTTTAGAACTCTTATGCTCGGCCCGAGAGATTTTGAGGTCCGTGTGTTTGGCAAGTTTTCTTGGCCCATCTTCGGCAGTTAACTCTGGCCCACCTGTGGCAGTTTGCTGGACAGGTGTAGTGGGAAGGAGATGCGCTGGGCTTCGGGCTGGAGCGTAGCGGAAGCCCGAAGTCCAGCGCGGGCATCGATCAGCCCGTGGATTTGGTCCTGCCTTTCTCGACCGTTCGCCGGAAGCGGTAGCTGTCGGCGCCGGTTTCGATGATGTGCGCCCGGTCGGTGATGCGATCCAGAAGCGCCTTGCAGAGCCGGGCGTTGGGTATCACCTGAGTCCATTCGGAAAAGGGCAGGTTCGTGGTCAGGATGACCGCCGCCTTCTCGGCTCGTTCGGCGATGACCTGGAAGAGGAACTCAGCGCCGAGGTCGGCCATGGGTACATAGCCCATTTCGTCGATGGCGATCAGGTCATAGTGTTCCCAGCGGGCCAGCACGCGGCGCAGTTGCAGTTGCTGCTTGGCCTCGACCAACTCGTTGACCAGCGCCGCGGCGGTGGCGAAGCGTACGCGGCGCTTCTGCCGGCAGGCGGCCACGCACAGGCCGGTCAGCAGGTGCGTCTTACCGGTTCCGCAGTCGCCGATCAGGATGATCGGTTCGGCGCGTTCGATATAGCCGCCTTGAGCCAGTTCGTGGATCTTGGTGGCCGGCACCTGCGGCGCTTTGCTGAAGTCGAACTCTTCCAGCGTCTTCATGCGGGGCAGGCAAGCGTCCTTGATGCGGCGGGCGATGGTGTTGCGTTCGCGCTCCTCCAACTCCGCAGCCAGCAGGGCTTCCAGGTAGCGCAGATAGGTCTGTCGTTGCTTGGTTGCCACGTCGGCCAGCGGCGCACACTGATCGGCCACGGCGGGCAGACGCAGGGAGCGACACTGCTGCTGAACGGCGGCCTGTTCCAGGCTCTCGGAGGTGTTCTTCATGCCTGCACCTCCAGGGCGTTCGCTTGGCCGAGCAACTGGTCATAGTCGCTCAACACCGGCATCGGGCGTTCATAGCGAGCCAGTCCACCAAGCTCGATGGTGGCGATCTCGGGCCGCTCGAACTGCCCCGCCATCAGCAGGTGCCGGATCGCCGCCACGTCATGACACCCCAGCGACAGAGTCTGTTCAACTGCGGTCTCAAGTCGGTTCCACCCCTGGCCTGTTCCCAGTTGCAGCAGTTCGATCATCTGCCGGGAACCCTGCTGGCGGCCGTGACGCGTGTTCAACGCCTGCCACAACCGGTCGAAGCTCTCGGGCCAGCGCCCCGCCTGGCGCCACTGCGCCAGCGGTGTCGAACCGGCGAGTGCTCCGGGCTTGCGTTCCAGCACATCCAGATAGTGCTCCAGATCGAGCACCTGCTGCTGGCGGCTGTAGCTGCGTTCATGCCGGGCTACCCGCCGGCCTTCATGCCACAGTTCGACCGTATCCGCGTACACTCTGGCTTCGACCTTCGTGCCCGGCTTGAGCGGCGCCGAATAGCGGTTGGTCCGCACGCGCACGCAGCGCAACCCGTCCACAGTTGGAAAACCGATCTCGGCCAGTTCAAATGGTTCGGCGGCCAACGGCAGCAGATGCGGCTGTTCGGCGAGCATCGCCGCGCCCACCGTCTCCGTGCGCCCGCTTAAGATCCGTCCCTGATCCTCGCGGCAGCAACGCTCCAGATAGGCGTTCAACTCATCCAGGTCGCGGGCTTCCGGCAGTGGCACCCAGTGGTTGCGGCGGAAGTATCCGCCTTCGCACTCGATGCCGCCCTTCTCGTTGCCACGCGCCGGGTTGCAGAACTCGCCCTGGAACCGCCAGTGCGAGCGGAAGGCGATGAAGCGGCTGGTCTCCTCGCGCCGGTGTCCGCGCAGGATGCGCTTCACCGCAGCCTTCAGGTTGTCATAGCGGAGAGTCCGGAAAACACCGCCAAAATAACCAAACCCCAGCTGATGGGCTTCGAGAAATGCCTGCTGCATGGCATGCGTGTAGGCCCGGTGGTAGGCCGCGCCGCTGGCCATCGACCGCATCTCGAACACCTGCAGCTTGATCCGCTCACCACTCAGTACGGCCCAGGCTTCGTACCAGTCCACCTGTGCTTCCGAGCCCCACGCGTAGCTCTGCGGAACGAAGACTTCGCGCCGCTCCAAGCCCAGTTGCTGACGCCGGCGCTGTACATAGCCGCGTACCGTGCGCTCGCTTCCGCTGAAACTCGGCAGCTCGGCACAAAGTCGATGCCAGATCCGATGCGCCGTGTGTCGCTGCTTCGGCGGCGCTTCCAGGTCTCCTCGCAACACCCGGTCGATGAACTCCGACGCCGCATCCAGCTTCCGTAATCGCCGCTGCTGCGGCCTGCTTGCCGCGGGTTCTGCGCTGCGCAGCGCCTCCCGCACCATCCGCCGGTGAACGCCCAACTTCCGCGATACCCCGGCAATCGTCCCTACGCCGAACTCGTACTCCCGGCGTATCTGCTCGAAAAGTTCCACCTTCTCCCTCCTGGTCAGCCAGCTACGCTTCTGTCGCTCCATCCACGAAGCCTAACCAGTGCCGCCCAGGTGGGCCAAAGTTAACTGCCGTTGCTGGGCCAGACCAGAATGCCAAAATCA